>Ga0247769_1000238_pt1 | contig 12735 bp, 16 predicted proteins | sample UWRJL166409R6_FD_179942 | JGI IMG/M metagenome (GOLD analysis project Ga0247769, IMG submission 179942) | Plant litter microbial communities from Arlington Agricultural Research Station in Wisconsin, United States - UWRJ-L166-409R-6 | ecosystem: Environmental > Terrestrial > Plant litter >... | reverse complement strand
CGCCCGAAATGAGCTGCCATATATATGGAGGCACCATCAGGAGCGACGTGCTAGCTTTGAGTAGTAGTGTAAAGACGATGATTGATACCGTCAGACTGGCGGTCACAATGACCGGCCTGCGCCAATCCCGCCGATCGTTATTCAGCGACCCGCCGACGATTACAGGCAACAGCGGCAGGATGCACGGCGCTAGTACTGTCAGTACACCAGCGACAAACGAGACAATGACGAGCTCCATCCTAGAGTTCCAATTCTTTGATAACTGCTGCAAGCGTCGGGCTATAATAGGCAACGAATTTCTTTACTACCCTTGCCTGCTGGTCAACCTCTACCATAGTGGTTTGCATTGTCACGCCATAAGTGGTGCGCAGATCGGTTGAGGTATCGAAATCTGCCTTAAAGATAGTGACGCCGGCCGGGATAACTCCCTCCTGAATAGTCTTTTCTAATTCGCGACACTGGGGGCACCACGGAGCGTGGAAGAATATAACACGACGGCCGACGGCTTTCGCGAAGGCATCAGCATTGTAGGCGATGTAGCTGCCGGGCTGGGCGGGCGGTGCTGTCTCGCTGGTTGGTTTTTTGTCGGCTGCCGGGACGGACGTGTTGCCGACGGGTGAGCTTACCCTGCCGCCGCTGACTGCGACGTACGTTATGGCTGCCACTATGACGAGAACGATGCCGACTATAAGTACCCAGGTCTTTTTCATGTCTTAATTGTAGCAGAGCAGGATTGTGTATCTGTTGTACATCTGGTATAGTCTGAGAGAAGTGAAGACACAAATGATTATATCAGTCACTGCTGTTATTGTGCCTTGCAAGAGGGCTGATTCATGATCAGCTTTTTTGCTGCCTCAGAGGGCGTGCCCCTTGCCGCCGAGCCAGTATTTCACATCGGCTCCTTCGCCGTCACCAACTCCATGGTGCTCGGCGTGCTTATTGCCCTTGGGGTGATTGGCTTGTTTGCTGCTGCCGCTCGTCGCTCGACTGCCCGGCCAACGTCGAAGTTCGCTTTTGGCGTGGAGCAGATCGTTGAATTTATCTTGAACATTGCCGAGCAAAACTTTGGCAGCCGCAAGAAAGCTCTTCATCACCTGCCGTTACTGCTGACGCTTTTCACCTTTATTTTGTTTAGTAACCTGACAGGGCTTATTCCAGGTGTTGGCACGATTACCATCAATACCGATGAGGGCGCCGTCCCGCTCCTTCGTGCTTTTACCACCGACCTGAACGCCACGCTGGCGCTGGCTATTCTGTCGATCGGCCTCGTGCAGTTTTATGCAATTAAAGAGCTGGGCGTGCTCGGCCGCCTAAAGCACTTCTTCACCAGCAAACCGTACAACCCAATGAACTTTTTCCTGGGGCTTGTTGAAGTGCTGAGCGAACTTATCCGAATTCTTACCCTTTCTATGCGTCTTTTTGGCGTGATTTACGCCGGCGAGGTGTTGATCCACGTGATCGGCGATGTGGCCGGCAATTTCGGCTGGGCTGCAACGCTGCCAATTTACCTTCTGGAAGTGTTCTTTAGCGCTATCCAGGCTTACATTTTTGTCATGCTCACTACTGTATATCTCGCGACCGCCACCGAGCATGCCGAGGACCACCAGGACCTCTCCGATTCCGAACACTCCCCTGTGACTGCCCCCGATAACCGTGGTGTGCCTGCAGGAAGTGCTGCAAAGTAAGTAAAGAAAGTTTAATAAGGAGAAATAGTAATGGAAGTAGATCCTAATCTGATCAAAGGTTTGACCATCGCCATCGGTGCTCTTGGCCCAGCACTCGGTGTTGCCCTGATTGGTTCGGCAGCTGTAAAGGCTGTTGGCCGCAACCCAGAAGTACAGGGTAAAGTACTGTCAACTGCCTTCGTTATGGCCGGTTTGGTCGACGCCGTTTTGGCATTCGTCCTGCTGATCGTATTCACCACTAACTAGTAGAGTCGGAGTATCCGAGTGATTCATATAGTAACTAACATTGCGAACACGGGCGAAGCTGTAGCTACCGAAGCTGCGACTCATGCCGAGCAAGCCGGCGGTCTCGCCGCGCTCGGTTTGGATGTCAAAGCGTTTTTGTTCCAGCTGATTACCTTCGTACTGCTGCTGTTGATCCTGCGCAAGTGGGCTTTTCCGGTTCTCGTGAAGACGCTTGAAGAGCGACGCATTGCCGTCGAGAAGAGCATCGATCAGGCCAAGGAAACTGAAGCGGCAATGCAAAAGGCTGAGAAGCAGATTGCTGGCTTGCTTGCCGAAGCACGCGACGAAGCTGCCGAGCTGGTTGCGGCTGGTCATCGTGAAGCCGCCAAGATGGTGGAAGAAGCCGAGACCAAAGCCGTCCAGCGTGCCGAGCACATCGTCAAGGAAGCGGCTGCTGGCATGGAGCACGAACTTGCTCAGGCCCGCAAGGTTTTGAAGGAAGAAACTGCTGCTCTGGTTGCTGAAGCAACTGGCGCAATTTTGAAAGAAAAGGTCGACGCGAGCAAGAACGCTGAGCTGATTAGCAAAGCAATCCAGACTTCTGGAAAGGATGCGAAGTAATCCTGTGGCCAAAGTCTCTCGACGTCGACTAGCTGAAACGACTGCGCGATTACTTCGCGAACAACCTCAGAAACAAAGTCATATTTTGCGTATGCTGGCAGCGTATCTCGTCGAACACAAGCAGCAAAAGCAAGTAGACCTGCTCGTACTGGACATTGCCCAGGAACTGGCGCGCGTTGATGGCCACCTGTACGCCGAGCTCAGCACCGCATATCCGCTGAGTGACGCTGCCCGCAAGGAGCTGACGCAGTACCTGAGCGCAGCCACTGATGCCAAGACCGTTGAGCTGAGCGAATCTGTTGATTCTGAGCTGCTGGCTGGTGTGATCGTGCGTACTGCTGACCTTGAACTGGATACGAGCGCCCGATCGAAGCTGAGACGATTCCGCAGTCTGAATGTTAATGCGAGAGACATAGGAGAATAAGAGAATAATTATGGCAGATGTATCAGTAAAAGAACTATCAAGCGAGCTCCAAGCTGCCATTGAGCAGCTCAAGAGCGAAAAAGGGCTGGAAGAAGTCGGCATTGTAACCCGCGTCGGTGACGGTGTGGCTTGGGTGTATGGTCTGACGAGCGCCGGTTTTAACGAAGTTATCACAATCGAAGGCAAAGACGGCAAGATCATCGAAGCCTTTACCCTGAATCTCATGGAAGACGAGATCGGTGCTGTACTGCTCGGCAATGACTCTGATGTCGTGGCCGGTGCCCGCGCCCGCCTGAGCGGTAAAGTTGTTGAGGTGCCAGTTGGTCCTGAGCTGCTTGGTCGCGTGGTTGACCCACTCGGTCGCCCACTCGATGGTGGTCCAGCTATCAAGACTAAGCAAAACGGCCTGATCGAGCGTGCCGCCCCTGGCGTCATGCAGCGCAAGTCGGTGCATGAACCGCTCATGACAGGTCTGATGGCGATCGACACTATGATTCCAATCGGCCGCGGTCAGCGTGAGCTGATCATTGGCGACCGCCAGACTGGTAAAACCGCGATTGCGATCGACACCATGATCAACCAAGGTCGCCAGAAAACCGGCGTCATCAACATTTATGTTGCGATTGGCCAGAAGTTGAGCAAAATTGCTCGACTCGTCGAGCGTCTGAAGCGCGAAGGCGTGATGGATCAGACGATTGTCGTGGCCACCAGCCCGGCTGACCCTGCTTCCCTGCTCTACCTCGCGCCATACGCTGGTACGGCTATGGGTGAATATTTCCGCGACAACAAGCAGCACGCGTTGATTATCTACGATGACCTCAGTAAACACGCTGCTGCCTACCGCCAGATGTCATTGCTGCTCCGTCGCCCACCGGGCCGCGAAGCGTACCCAGGCGATGTCTTTTACCTGCACTCTCGCCTTCTCGAGCGTTCGGCAAAACTCAGCGACGACCTCGGCGCTGGTTCACTCACCGCATTGCCGATCATCGAGACGCAAGCCGGTGACATCTCTGCCTACATTCCTACTAACGTGATTTCGATCACTGACGGTCAGATCTTCCTCGAGACGAACCTGTTCTATCAAGGTATTCGCCCAGCTATCTCAGTTGGTTTGAGCGTTTCCCGTGTGGGTGGCTCTGCCCAGACTAAGGCTGTGAAGAGCGTGAGCGGTTCACTCCGTCTCGATCTGGCTCAGTTCCGCGAGCTCGCAGCATTTACTCAGTTCAGCACTGACCTTGATGCCGACACTAAGAAGCGCATTAACCGTGGTCAGCGCCTGACCGAGCTATTGAAGCAGCCGCAATACAGCCCGCAGAGTATCTGGGAACAGACTGCCATCCTGACTGCTGCAACCGAAGGTGTCTTCGATGATGTCCCGATGGAGAAGCTGGCACCTACTGTCGCTGCCTTCACCGCGCAGCTCGAAGGCGAACACAAGGCCAAGATGGACGAGCTCAACAAGGGCGGTAAGCCTGAAGACGCTATGCGTGAGCTGATCCTGAAGGTTGCTACTAAAATTGCGAAAGGCTACAGCGCCTAAGGCTTATTATGGCATCAACCCAGCTCATCAAATCCCGCATTCGTTCGGTCCGTAACACTCGTCAGATTACAAAGGCGATGCAGCTTGTGGCCGCCAGCAAGATGCGCAAGGTTCAGGAAGCTGCCGGTCAGACGCGCTATTTTAGCCAGACTGCACGGGAGCTGCTGACTCGCCTACGTCAGCTTGTCGATATCAAGCAGTATGCGCTGTACTCAACGCGTCCAGTACAAGCTCGTCTGACGATTCTGATTACAAGTGATCGTGGTCTGGCTGGCGCATATAACAGCAACGTGTTGAAGCAATATCTGAATACGCTCAAGGCCGATAAGGCAAGCGGCGTCAAGAATTACACCATCGCCATCGGCCGCAAAGGCTCCAGCATCGCTACGCGATTGGAGGATGTCGAATTAGTGGGCGCCTACCACGACTTTCCGATGAGCCCGGGTGCGAACGAACTCCAGCCAATCGTGACCGCGGCGGTCCAGATGTTCACTGAGCAAACTGTAGACGCCGTGGATATCATCTACACGGAGTTCAAGTCTGCCGTTGTCCAGCAGGCTAAAACCCTGAAGCTACTGCCGGCGGGCTTCGAAGAGACAGATGTGACTGAACAGATTCGTCTGGCGGTATTCGAGCCGAGCGAGGAAGCGGTGCTGGAGAACGCAACATTGCGTCTGCTCGAAGCACAGCTCCTTCAGGCGCTGTTGGAATCGTTCGCCTCGGAAGAGTCCATGCGAATGCTGGCCATGAAGAATGCAACCGACAATGCCAATGAATTAGTAGATGATCTAACCCTAGTATTTAACAATGCCCGCCAGGCCGCGATTACCCAAGAGCTGGCCGAAATCACCGGCGGTGCAGAAGCGATGAGCGAATAAGGAGAATGACAATGAGCAGTACTGCCACAGCAACAGGCAAGGTTATCCAGATCGTCGGCGTTGTGATTGACGCTGAGTTCGAGAAGGGCCACTTGCCGGCCATTTATAACGCGCTAATTATCAAGCAAGGCGAGCGCACCTTGACCCTCGAGGTTGCCCAGCACCTCAGCGAGACCGCCGTTCGTGCGGTATCGCTGAGCAGTACCGATGGTTTGCGGCGCGGCACCGAAGTCGCTGATACTGGCGCTCCGATCTCTGTCCCAGTTGGCGAAGAGACCTTGGGTCGTATGTTCAATGTCGTTGGTGATCCGATCGACGGCGGCAAGGCTGTTACCAACCGCACATCACCGATTCACCGTGACCCACCTGCCCTGACCGAGCAATCCGGTAAGACTGAAATTCTGGAAACCGGCATCAAGGTTATCGACCTTATCGCACCGATTACGAAGGGTGGTAAAGTTGGTCTGTTCGGTGGTGCTGGCGTGGGCAAGACCGTCCTGATCCAGGAGCTCATCAGCAACATCGCCAAGTTCCACAAGGGTAACTCAGTGTTTGCCGGCGTCGGTGAGCGTACCCGTGAAGGCAACGACCTTTTCTACGAAATGAAAGATTCAGGTGTTATCGATAAGACAAGCCTGGTCTTTGGCCAGATGAATGAACCACCAGGCGCCCGCCTTCGTGTCGCGTTGAGCGGCCTGACGATGGCTGAGGCTTTCCGCGACGAAGGCAAGGACGTGTTGCTATTCGTGGACAATATCTTCCGCTTTACACAGGCCGGCTCTGAGGTATCTGCGCTGCTCGGCCGCCTGCCGAGTGCGGTTGGTTACCAGCCGACCCTACAGCAGGAAATGGGTGGCCTTCAGGAGCGCATCACGAGTACCAAGAAGGGTTCGATTACCTCTGTTCAGGCCGTGTACGTCCCTGCCGACGACATGACTGATCCAGCACCTGCGACGACCTTCGCTCACCTTGACTCGACCATCTCTCTGAACCGTGGGCTGACTGAAATCGGTATCTATCCCGCGGTTGACCCGCTCGACTCCAGCTCAACCATCCTCGACCCAGAGATCGTCGGCGAAGAGCACTACAATGTCGCCCGTGAAGTCCAGCGTGTGCTGCAGCGCAACAAAGATCTGCAGGACATTATCGCGATCCTTGGTATGGAAGAGCTTTCCGAAGAGGACAAGCAGACGGTTTCGCGCGCTCGCCGCATCCAACGTTTCCTGAGCCAGCCATTCTTCGTGGCTGAGCAGTTCACCGGCAACAAAGGCCAATACGTGCCGCTGAAGGATACGATTCAAGGTTTCAAGGAAATTCTCGAAGGCAAACACGACGACAAGCCTGAAAGCGCCTTCTACATGAAGGGCTCGATTAAGGAAGTCAAGTAATGAAGCTTGAGCTCGTCACACTCAACGGCCTCAAGTTTGCCGACGATGTGTACGAAGTCGTGCTTCCAACTTCGACTGGTACAGTTGCCGTTTTTCCAGGGCATATGCCGCTGGTGTCGATTGCCGTGCCTGGTGTCATTAGTGTGCGCAAGACTCGCGCGACTAAGGACGACGATATGGATCACTACGCTACCAATGGCGGCGTAATCGAAATTGGCAATGAGTACGTTCGTGTGCTCGTTGACGAGGCCGATCATGCTGATGATATTGTTGCATCAGAGGCGCAAAAAGCTTTGGAGCATGCTCAGAAGCTGAAGGCTGAAGCGTCTGATTCTGTGTCGCTCGAGAAGGCTCAGTCATTGGTCGATCGGCAGGCTGTTCGCTTGAAGGTTGCCGAACTGCGCCGTCGCCGTCATCATTTGTAGGGTAATGCGTCAGCCGGACTGAAGTTATTCCTCTTCAAACAACATCGGCGTTCCCAGCCGACAGAGCCGCTGCTTGCGGCGAAGGCCGTTGTGAGGAGAGAAATAAGTTCAGCCCGGTTCTGTTCAGGAGATGAGTACAGTAAAGCAAAACACCCCGCCGGGCAGCGAGGTGTTTTGCTGTATCCAGTCGGGGTGATGTGGTCAGCCACGGAGCACGACGCACAGCGTCAGCGCCTCGGGGGTGATTTTGAGGAGCGCACTGTGGCGTGCGCCGGAGTTGTTCTGTGTCACGTTGAGCGGTTCGGTGTCGAGCGCGACTCTGCCGGTTGACGGATCTTCGAGTCGAATGACCGTGCCCGCCGACTGATAGCTCGATCCGGCAGCGATCACGATCGAAGAACGTTTGCGGTCCCAGCCAGGGCAGCCGGCCATCGCCCAGCGAAGGATCTCGCCGGCGGTGGCATGACGTCGATCGCCGAGGCTTTCGAGCGCTTCCATCTGAACCGGCTGGATCGTCCCCCGCCATTTCGGCGCGAGACCTCGCCAGCCACGCAACGTATTTTTCCTGCTCAGGAACGTGGCGAAGCCGCCATCCAGAGTCATGATGTTGCTGGCAAGAAGCGCCAGCCGTCGAGCAGTCCGATCGTTCATGTACGGAGACCTTTCGAGCCAGAACCTACCCAGAACTGTAATATTATATCATAAAATTACATTTCATACAACTAACGTCATGTAGAACAGTATGCTACGCCCCCATCAAATAATTGCTGTAACTCGCCATTAATGCGAATTGCATCTTGTAGCTCATGCGCCTCGATCAGCAGCGCTGCGATATCTTCCTTCAGGTCAGTCTCCCTCGGGTCTGCCCCGGTTCGTTGCCACTGTTCGAGTCGCTGCATAAGCTCTTCGCTACGAAAAAGGACCCAGCGCGCATAGTCTGGGTCCTGTTCGTATAATTGCTTTAACGCCTCGGTGGTCGATACGGGCTGTTCATGCCGTATGCCTATAGGTGGTGGAAGATGTTCGTGATTTGATCGTTCGCTCACTCATTCCCCTTTGTACCCTTAGTATAGCAAAATCACCCTGTGGGCGGCAGGGTGATTTTGCCGCCACACCAGGGTGTGACTGTCGTTAGGCTCGGGGGATGATGCAGAGTGCCATGGCGCGGGGTATGGCCTTCACAACGACGTCGATTTGACCTGGACGCTCGGTGCCCGGCTTGAAGCCGAAGTCGCGCGTGCTCAGCAGGATCTTGGCGCCGTCCCTGTGGTGCCGGGTGACGATGCCGAGTTCGATGCGGTTGTAGAGTGACCCGAAGGCCACGACCGGTGTCGATCGATCCCAGCCTTGGCAACCTTCCTGGACCCAGTATGTCAGGTCGTAGGCCGTGGCGTGCCGCCAGAACCTCAGCCCCCGGATATTGCCGGCTAGCACGAGCCGCATGACGCCGGGCCATGTCGGGGCCGTGTCCTGCCACTTGTTGAGGTCGTTTTGGTCGGGATCGAGGTCGAAGCCTCGCTGAGTGGCGGCGGTCATGTGAGCCATTCCCAGGGTCTGGCGCCAGTTCTGCCGGCGTTGCGGATCCAAGCTCATGCTTTGCTCCTCACGAGTCGTTTGAACAGCGTTATTATACTGATGAATCGTAATATTTGCAAATATTATTACAGCATAATTTTACTATTGCAAGAGAAACCGGCCAGTAGTACAATTACCCCTGTTCCCGACGTATTATGTCGAGTCAGAAAGGCAACACACATATGACTAGCACGCGTATCGCGCAGGTGCACACTCTGGGCAATCTTGCGCCCGCCAAGGGCAAGCTCGGGCCTGCACACTCGCGAGCGACTTCTGCTCAGATGCAGACCGGGACCCGGATTGTGACCAGCCCGGCCAATTACACCCGTCAGCTGGGTATGAGCGTGGTGTGTGTCGAAGACCGATTGCACCGCCTTGATCCTCGACTGGCTGGCGGTGGTGTTGCCTTAGGTTTGATGAACAATTTGATCTACGGCGGCTCGCGGCTCAGCCGTGACTTCGGAGAGCTCAAAGCTCAAGGTATCCGTGTTGTCATTCACGATGACTGCGGCGCGTTCAAGTTGGCGCCTACGGTCATCAAGAGCAAGCTGAGCGACGTCAATGCCGACGGCTACCAGCTGTTGGCGTCGATGGGTGTGGATGTTCCGATGGGTATCAGGAAGCGCATTGCGACCTGGGCAGTTGGCCTCCCGAAGGACTACGTCGATACCGAGACGGCGCGTGCCGTTGCTGACGAGATCGATCAGGTTCAGGGCGAGCACAACGCAGTCTTCGCGGCGGTTAGCCTCGAGGACGGCGTCAGTTTCGCTGGTGGTCCTCTACTGAAGCGCGAGACGAAGGGCTTGCTGTCGTTCGTCTTCGACCCGTGGGTTGCTCGCCGCATGGCGCAGCGCATCACGGTGTCGCGCGACGACGCCACTGCCGCGGAAATCCTGGCGCTGGTGTTCACGGCGCAGGTTTTCCTGACGCTCGGTGGCCCCGATCTCAAGGTTGCCGTGCATCAGTAAGATTGCTTGACCACGTTACTACGCGGGAATGCCCGGCTCACTTTTTTGTGGGGCCGGGTATTTTCGTTACTGGAATTATAAGTTCGTGTGTGGGTCGCCCCGGGCTCATGCAAGCCCGGGGCGACCGATAGTGCGTTGGTTCCGCCGGGTGAGCGACGGGTCAGATGAAGCGGTTGACGCTGACCTTGCTGCTGGCGCCACCGGCCTGGCTGATGCGGTCCAACGCGTTCTTGGCGGATTGCACGCCGGCGTTGGCGTGCTGCACCAGCGCCTGGTAGTCCGGGTCGTTGGTCGCCAGGCTGCCGGTGCGCGCCTTGTTGACCAGGTCTTCGACACTCTGTGCCAAGGGAATCACTCCTCGGTTGTGCGAACCGGTAAGCCGGAAAACCCACCTCTGGGTTACGCGGATACAATAGTAATCGAAGCGGCCGTCTCTGTCAAGGGTAGCTAGTTCAGCCGGTACATGTCGTTATTCGATGAGTTGTCGGCTGGCAGTGACGAGTCATATAGCCCAGGTGCCGAAGTACCCGTCTCGACCTTAGGCGAAAGTGCATTCAGAATTGGCGAGAGGACGATAACTAGTAGAATCGCGAGGTAGTTGGACGGATGGAGTTTGGTTGGTTTTATCTGCCCAGTGGAAGCAGCTTGCAGCTGCACGTACCGCTCGGCAAACGACATGGCCGCGGCTATCACCAGGGCAATGATCAACACCATATCGATGATTCTGAAAAGACCGGAAATTACGGGCGTGCCTTCCGCGATCCGAGCAAAAATTTGCACGACGATGCTTGGAATCGCCAGTACCATCCAGGCGACAGCGCCTGAGCCAACTGTTTCGATCAGATGATTTTTACTGAGCTTCCAACTGTGCTTCATAGCAGCTATCGGCTTGAGTCCCAGGTCGACAATGCTGTAGGTTGCATAGGATAGCCGCATACCGACGTAGATAATAGCGAGGATCACAATAAGCCCGATAACCATAGTTATGATGCCAAGCACCACTGACAGTAAGCCGACGAGGAGAACAATGCTCAAAATTGCCAAGAGGACGAGGCTGATAAGACCGAGCATTGGCAGCACGGATGTGACACTCTTCTTCAGAAGAGCGCCGAACGTCAGTGTCACGCCTCGGGCCGCAGCAATTGTCAGATTGAGCTGGATCGATTGTGTGAGCGCTGACGCAAAGATGCATACCAGGAAACCGATAATCCAGGTTGCATAAAGGCTGACATCGCTCATTGAGTTCAGGAAGCCCATGAGGCCGGCATCTATTCCGGAGCCGTCAATCCCCGGCGCGTGCTTGTAAACAAACGCAGCGATTGAGAGTACTATGGCAACTGCGGTGACACCCATCACCGCAAAAAGCAATATATTAAAGAATACAACGCCTATGACAGTCTGGGCATTGGTGTGAACGAGTCTCTGCACTCCTGTCCAAGTTGCGGTGAACGGGTTGCTCTCGTAGTGAATCTGGGTAGCTGCAGGCGCTTCGGCCTGCGTTTTTTGATCCTGCATAGAATGTAAGTCCCCTACTTCTTGATACTTGTAGCTTATCAGGAAATCATGGGGCTGCAAAGGGTTGCTGGCCGTGTGGCAAAGGTGTTATATTTTAAACATAACTGTAACTATAACCATAAGAGAAATACTATATGCTCCAAGGAAGTGAAGCCGCGGCGAAGTTTATTGACACGATCATCGATGCCAAACTTAATGGGACAGAACTCGACTCCGATGTGCGCGCCACGCTACATAGCGACCTTCTGCAGAGTTTGGAGCATCAAATTATTCGTGACATTATCGACCTTCTGAACGAGCAACAGCAATTGGAGCTGGAGCACCTAATCGACAGTAAACAGATCGATAAGATTGAGCAATATCTTATCGATCAAGGCATTGACATTAACCGTGTGCTGGCTGGTACGATGAGCGACTTCCAAGCAGCATACATAGGAGCATAGGCCGTGCCGGGTATGGAGGGCGCGCCACAGATGGATCCAGCGGATCGGCCGCCGAAACCGTACAAGGAACGGAGCCGAGCCGAGCAGGATCAGATTGATGATCTTAATAGAATGTTCAACGCCGCTCCTCCGGCAGGCGGCGATGTTGAGGCGCCCGGTGGCGGTGGTGGTACTGCTGGCGCAAGTGGTGAAATTAATGGCGACGGCGGTACTGGAACAAGCGGCACTGCGCTAGACGTAATAGATCGGCCGCCAACGCTGCCAGAAAGGCCCAACCTCGTTCCGGGCAATGCTCCCCCAGAGGGCGATGTGCCTGTTCCGGAATCTGGTACAGGCACCGAACCAATGCGTATTGTTATGGCCAGCTTGGACAAAAACGTTGATCCATTTGCCCGTGAAGCCGCTCACGAGAAACTGAGCCAGCAGAATAAAGGCCCCTTCTGGAAACGCGTGGCTAAGTCGATGTGGCAGAACATCTCTCGGGAGTACCAGACTGTCAAAGGTACCATACAAGCCCGCGAGGAAATCCTCGAAAACAAAAACCTGTTGCACCACAAAGGTCTCAGCGATGAGAAGTGGCGCGAAGCCACGATAGACCGCTATGGTTCGGAAATGGCCGAGCATCTTATGAGCGAGGGCGAGACTTTGCATAAGCTCAGTTCTCCGGAGGCGGCAAAGGATAAAAATGCACAGCGTATCAACGCTGATGTACAGGAATTTATGCGCAAAAGCGCGCGCGGTGAATTTACGGATCAAGAGAGCGCCGATATGTATGCCGAGAACATGCAGCAGAAGTGGCACGAGGAAGGCATCTCGCAAGACTACATTGGTGAAGGTCAGTTTATGGCCACGAACCTAGGCGCAAAGGGCCGAGAATTTGCCGCAATGATCGCCAGTGCGGAGGGGTTGAGCGAAATTGAGCGTGAAGCACTTATCGAAGAGCATGTGAGTAAGATCGAGATTGTAGCCGGTGAGGCACGCGTTGGCTCCCGTACGGAAATCGACAGTACCATGTCGGAGCGTATTGCAGGCAAGTTCGAGAAAGTAA
>Ga0247769_1000237_pt1 | contig 12766 bp, 10 predicted proteins | sample UWRJL166409R6_FD_179942 | JGI IMG/M metagenome (GOLD analysis project Ga0247769, IMG submission 179942) | Plant litter microbial communities from Arlington Agricultural Research Station in Wisconsin, United States - UWRJ-L166-409R-6 | ecosystem: Environmental > Terrestrial > Plant litter >... | reverse complement strand
AGCCGCGGTTGGTGTAGCCCGTGAACGTCCAAGCAGATGGCTGGACGTGGCCCTCCTCGTCGTATGTCCCCAGCCGCATGGCCGCCGCCGCGACCACGGCAGCCTGAACGGCCTGGATCCACCTGTACTTCCCGAAGAAGGCGAGGTCCCCCGTGCGCTCGTAGTAGGCGGTACTGATCTGGAGGAAGGAAGCGAGGCTATCGAGCTCCCACTTGCAGTCGAATACCAACTGCGGATCGTAGCCAGGGTACGGGTGGTTCACACTGAAGGCGCCGTTGTGCGTGGGGGGAATTCCGGACTCGGCGGGCGGTTGGAAGGAGTGGCAATAGGGGGAGATGACGATGTATCGTGAATGGGAGTTGATGAGCCCGCGCCACAGGCTGGCGAGAGAGTCCGGCTCGGTCGAAGGCTCCAGTAGCGACACGTACGAGTAGATCTGCGAGGCCGAGTCGCGCAACCACATGGCGTCGATATCTCCCGTGATGATGTATGCGAGTTCCTCATCGGTGGCAGTTTCGGTGATCTCGCCCGTCTCCGGATCGGTGAGGTGGGCGTAGCCTCGCCACTTGACCATGGTGTCAAGGGTGTTGGGGAAGCTGTTCTCGAAGAGCCGAAACAGGTCCGGATCCTCAATGACGGACCGCATATGCTCAATCAGTTCCTCCATGGCGGGCAGCGGGAACGTCCGGCACTCTGGCGGTGGTCGCACATAGGGGAACTTTCGTCTTCCCCTGGACACGGGCTCCGGTGCGAGCTGTTGCAGGAGATCGAAGGTTGCACATGCTGGCGGTCCTGGCCGGTCATCGATCACAGCGACACCAGGGACCAAGCCCCCCGACGAGACGTCATCCGAGAAATCGCCGGTGCCTACTGGCGTTTGGCTATTTTGGTTTGCGAGTGCGTCTTTATACCATTGTGGCAAGCCGGCAGAGCGAGTGGCGCCCGTGAGCACCGGTGAGTATAGATACACGAGATAGAGGATGAGGATGATTTGGAAGAGGGCGAGGAGAAGCAGTCTCGTCCGCCGTGAGCCACCAAGGGCGGATATGGCCATCCTGACGATGTGTTCACCGTACCTAAGGTAAAGGAGCGAAGAGTGTGACAATCGACCACGGTGCGCTACCTATAACAACATGGCTTCCGTACCTATGAACAGAAGATAAAATGGTATCCCAAAAAAAGGGGAAATGACAACGACGACTAGAAATGACCGAGGGAAAAAGGAAGAGAAAAGGAAGAAGGAAGCCCTTCCTTCAAGGAGACGGTAACAGCACAATTTGAGACAGAAGCCGGTGGTTCTGGTGGCCCTCCCCCACAACGAACCTGGAGGTCCAACGACTCTTGGCAACGCTGCATCTCCCTCCCCTCTCCCAGCATCCCCGGTCCCACTGCGGATGCGCCAGCCAACCGATCCAGATCCAGGCCAACCATCTGCGAACAGGCCAGCGAGGCGCCTTTTCCTGCCCAGACCCTCGCACAAACATATATATTTTCCCCCCTGTGGGAGATGAGCGCCGTGCTGAGCCTCATGCCAGGAAAATCCGTCCATCCTTCCAGGAAGTGGATTTACTCCCCTTCTTCATGCCGCGCGCGGGCTGCAGACAGAGAACAAGACACCCTGTCTCTTGAGAGCCATCGTCTGTGTACGACACAACAATACAATACTTTGTAGATTCCGGGACATAGCTCCTGCGAAGTAGACTAGTCTCGACTTGGCGGGCGAGCGTTGCAACACCTAACTGGCGGCAAGCTCTGCCGCCTCGGCTGGGAGGGTGGCAGTATTTGCAGTGCGTTGCAGACGTGTAACGTGAATCCCGGTAGACTCCCTCAGGCCGGGTAATGTTCAAATTCGAGAGGCAAAGAACAGAGGGTGCGAAGGAAAAACATCATCCGGCCATAGTGGACGAGACCGGTAGATGTCCTGTCCCGGAGACACCTTTACGTTTCACCAGCAGGGAGGAAAACCGGGCCACACATCTATATATTTCTCCAGACTCCAGCATCGAATATTTCCCGCGTATTTTTTCCGTTCCGCTTTCCCCGCGTTTCCAGCGATGCAGGACCGCTAGGAGTTTTTTTTTTATCCCACTGTGCAGCTTCGTCTGAGGCCGAATCGGGGATATCCGTCACCAGATTCTGTCCCCAACCCCTGTCATAAAAGAATACGGCGCTCGAACCCCTCCCCAACCGCGGTTCAGCCGCTCCTTGCTGGGGAAATAGGGGTACCTGCAGCTCTTGGGAAGGGGAGTCAGTACTCACCATTCCTGAGTCTTCTGACCAAGAGGCACGAGTGTCGCAATACAGCACCCGTGAAGAGGGAGATATAGAAGCAATGGCTATAATTCGTCCTTGTGACATGCCAAGCTTGTACTGGACCTGGCCAAACACCTAGCCCTCTTGCTATCGGTGCCATGACATCGTAGTTACTTACTAGCTCTTGGACATGATGACATCCCTTGCCCCCAAAGCCCGTATCACTATATCGTAGCCTCTTGGTCACCCCTACTCGCTCAAAACAGAACGCATCCCTCCTGTCTCTGAAAGCTCAAGAGCCCGCACCAAAACCGCCAACCCCGTTTTCCATTTTATGACCATCCTATCACTCCAAACCCCAAATAGAGTAGACACCTCGCCAGAGGGTTTTCGACAAAGAAAACATCGAACTGCCGTAATAAGCAAAGCCAAAGCAAGCCGAACCGAAGGAAGCTACTGCTCGCACTAACCATCCAAAGAATCACCGTCCTCAGGGGAACGGACGACCACGGACAGGGTAATAAAACATTTGTACAGGCCGACACGGCGGGAGGTCGGTGGGACGCGTTCCAGGGTGGAGCGTGCCGTTGCGCCTCTAATGGAAGGTGGCTAAACCCTGGGCGTTCGGGTCGGGATCCATATGCAGCTGGTAGTAGCTGTAGAATCGACTCTCTGCTCTGCGACTGGACTCTTCATCCAGCTCACCGGGGGAGAATATCCCGTTCTCTTTGATGCCGGGCTTCGGCTTGATGAGAGCCGAGACGGATTCAGGGCTGAGACTGTCTGTTAGCACAAATTCTGCCGCGTGGCTGAGATAGAGACAAGAACATACCCATATAGCTCCCGGTCAACTGTCATAAATTCCTTCATTGCATCCTTTCCGCCACGCTGCTGGAGGTAGTTGAGATACGTTTGTCCCAACTCTTGCTTGATTGCCGGCGAAAGCCGGCTCTTTGTCCGCATTTCGACAAATATATGCTTGGCTCTTTCGCCATTCTGCGCTTCCAAGACAGCGTTGGTCGGCTGCTCGAGCTCAAACTCCAGCCACTTCTGCCAGAAGTGACGACTGTCGGCGTACCACTGAACATTCTTGGTAAAGACAATGCGGGCTTCGTCCGTGGAACCCTTGACTTTCCACAGCAGGAAGGCCCATTGGGCGACTAGGGCTGCTTTGGTAAAAATATCGACTTCTGGTGAGTCAATCTGGTGCTTAAACACATCGATCGCTGCATCGAGACCTATCTGTCGGCGTTCCAAGTCGGCCCACGAGATGATAACCTCGACGCTGTCGGGAAGCTTGGTCAAAACGGCCGCATGGATGTCTCTGGCGATATCAACGCGGCCACAGCTCTCCTCAAAGTAGGCAAACTGAAGCCTGATACCCGGTCGGCTGATTGGTACGAAGAGGGTCGCTGCGCGGAGGTAGATATTGCGAACCTCTTCCTCTTTGGCGTCCTGGGCTAGCATCCACCGAGCGTACCGGAACCAGAACTCATCGTAGAAGGCGCATGTGACGAGGCATCTCTCGTACAAAAATACAATCCGATTGTAGCTTCCCTCAGATTCTTCGAAGTCGAGATACTTCCGCCAATTGGCAAGCTGGCCATGCTCAAGCTCGGTGACGTGAAAGTAGGGACGCTTGATCTCGGACTCGTAAGTCCAGCGCTTGGTGGTCTCAGTCTGGGTGGTCTGGAAAATCTGATAGAAAACAGCATCGATCTTGGTCCGAATGTCTCGCTCGATTTCCAGCTCCGTCTTTTGGACGCCATACTGGAGACTCGGTGCCTCCACCTCAGCTCGATACTGGGCCAGCATCTTCTCGGAGGCGAGCTCTGTGAGGGGCCGTGTGTGCGACAGCTGGCGGAAGCGCTCATAGTAGCGGGCGTACTGGTGCATCGGAATGTGGATAACCCGGTTCAGAATGGCGAAGATCTTATCATGTGCCTCGTGTCTCTCCTCATATTCAATGTACTTGTCCCAAAAAGGGTGGGCCAAAAAGTCAAGGCCAACATGATTTGCAGCACGCTCAAACAGCCTGCACCTCAGTTAGTGACTAGAACAGTAGGCTGGGGAAGGGGGTAGCGGGGTGGGAGAGGGGAGTCAAATACGAGAGGGAAACTTGGTGTAAGTGGCAGTCCATCCAAAGCAGCCGAACTACATCTCAACGTGACGCGCGAACTGGGAACGGGTACAGAGTCACGGGGCGAAAGATTTTCTGCCGAGGAACAGCAGAGCCTGGTAGAGAATGTAAGAGAACGATTCCCGCAAAGGATGGCGGCCTTCGGTGTTTCTCACCATGTCCAAACGGTCTCAAGTAGGTGCGATATCAAGGTAGGTAGTGGGTGCGTGACAAAAGCACGTGTTGGTGGTTCTCGGGAGTCGATAACCGGTCATGGGCGGATTTGCAGACGTTTTGCTGTGTGTAAGGTGATCATGGGCAGGGAAGGAAATGTCCATCTCTACTTACTCTCTCACGAGATTCGGGATGTGAGTAGTTTCCATTTTGAATGCGCAATACTCGGTCCAGAGATCAACCGAGTTGGTGATGCTTGCACAACCTCGCTCGTAAACCTATATGTGATCAGTCACACACCCGCGTAGCAATCAAGGCTTCTAGGGATGCATACCATCTCCGCCGACTCCGGACCGGAGATGTTGAATTCGAGGTCCGCATATTTCTTCCAGTAGCCGAAGAGCAACGGGAACTTCAGTAGGAATCGATCGTAGGTCTCGCGAAGTGTCGCCAGCGCTTGGGGGCTCGAATTGCGATTCAGCCCACCCTCAAGGCCCTCACATGCGCGCACCAGCTTCTCCCAGTTTTCGAAGTTGTCTGGATCGGCTTCCTGCGCCGCCACATGATTGTCAGTTACAGGTTCGAATGGCCTTGGTAGTGCTTTGTCGTCTAGTCTGGGCTGTTGTGGCTTACGATTTCAGCATTAAGACGCTTGATCTCGGCGTTCTCCTCATCTGAGCCGCCAAAGGCGTTGAAGTCGCCCATGATTATGGTCGGGTGCAGACCTGAGCAGGCTGGCGCGTGATTGAACGGACCGGGGTCGCGTTTTTCGAAGAAAGGGGAGGTGTTCCGGACTGTTAAATTGTGTTCCGGATTGTTTCCGGAAGCTCGGCGCACTGGTCGTGATCAAAAGCTGACGCGCGCCGAGGGGCAGGAAGAGCAAGATGGCTGGAGGGAAATGGAAGCTTCCGGAGAAAAGCTAGGCGGCGCGACCATCGGTTCAGAGGAGTACCAAAAGTGCATATCGGCAAATTACTTGGCGGTCTTGGCGGTGTCCGTTTGTGCCTCCCGCAAGCCTGCCAATCAGAGTCTTGGGGAGTGGAGTCGGTCGTGAAGAAACGCCGAGGCTAATTACGTAATCACTATTGCAGATAAAAAGTCTGTCGCTTCTCGATCTGGAAATTTTGTTCTGTTTCTTCACAAAAGGCTGGTGATGATTACTTAAATCATGATAGGAAGAGGATGACTCTCAACAGAGAGTATGATCTACCGTTTATATTAAATCTGAAGCCTGATCAACACCTTGTGGTAGTCTCTGTTCTTGTTTTTTTCTGATATTATTTGAAGTACGGCGTCGGGGATTCTTTCCTTCGCTCCTCGTTCGAGCGCCTACTTGGCTGGACTCGCCTGCCTGTCGGCTCATACATTCAGCCCGAGGACGTGTCCGAGTGGGCATTCCTAGCACGACATCGCCTATTATGGTCGGTCGACGAACTTGTGTCCACGTCTGCGACGGGTGCCGGCTGCCGTCCAGGACTCAGACACAACTGAAATGTTATTTCACGGATACACTTGGTCTAATCACCAAGCTCTGCAGAGTCCTCTTATTATCGTAGAGGTTGTGATAGACAGATATAAAACACGGATCTAGGTGTATTTGAGTTGATGCCTTGCGCGAGACGTCAGGTACCTCACAGACACGTCTTCGTCATGAAAGTATAATGGATAATTTCTCTGGTTGGGTGGCGGGGTACCTGGCACCTGGCAAGGCTAATTGACAGCAGCTAAGCAGGTGGAGTAAGCGGCTGAACGCCCATGCTGCGCTCCGTTCCGGGGGGCTAGTAAAGGGTGAGCACGGGCTTCGGGCACCAGAACACCAGGCGTCATCAAGTGCCCAGACAGAGAATCCAAGCCAACTTGTTCCCAGTGCAGTGCAGAGGCGCAAATGGCGTCCACACGACCAAGCCAATCTGACTCAAAACACCACAATCAAGAAAAACCAAACGACCTCGGCGACGGGCATTGAGCTCTGAGAGGATCTGCGTTCACAGGCTCCTTCCTACCTTACCTTACCTAAGGCACTACCTTAGGCAAACGTGCGTCGTGAACAGTCTGAGTCGCTATGTGCCCTCAAGTCTGACCCCTCCACACAATCACCCCTCACCGATCTCTGCACTGTCTCGTGTCCCAGCAGCTCGTCCTCGTCTCCAGTGGTGGCCACCCGAGGGTGCTGCTGAGTGAGCATGGACTACAATCAGTATTCATCGGCTCTCTGGAGCGGCCAAGCCCCTTCGCCGGAGAAATCCAGCCAGATTCTCATCCGGGAGTACCCCCATCGAGCCATCGCCATCGCGACACCTACCCACGCTTTAATCCTGCGTCACACGTCGACCACGAGCGAAGCGATTGCCAATGGATCCCTCCCCTCGGTCGCATCTGTGCGCTCCCATTCCTCCAGTCTCGATGTCGGGGCGTCCAAGTGCATGGTGGAGTTCTCCAGCACGCAGGACAAGCTCCTCGCCGACTACCGTCCCTTGACCCCGCGGCCGATCTATGGCACCTTGGGTCTGATCTCGATCGGCCGGGATATATTCCTATGTGTCATTACGCAAGCCTCAAGAGTGGCGACGGTTCGGCCAGGAGAAACGGTGGAAAAGATAGAGGGGGTCCAATTCTTCTGCCTGAACTCGGCAGACTTTGACGACATCGTCGCCGTTGATCCTTACGACCTGGAACCAGATGCTGCTTCTGTATACGGGCAGAACCTCAACCGTAGAGAGGTGCCTATCGAGCATCCGTGTTTGGAGTTGCAAAAGCTGCTGAGCGACGGGTCATTCTATTACAGCACGGATTTCGATGTCACCAACAGGATGCAAGATAGGTACAGTGTGGCCTATGCTTTCCTTCTCTCCAGAAGACGCTAACAACTTGGAAGACCGGCAGACGCCGTTACGTTTGATATCGACAACTTCGATGAATCCTTTTTGTGGAACTCATACATGATCCAGCCCCTCGCGGAGTTCCGGTCACGGCTTCAGCGGCAGGAGAGGAAAGCATTAGATGCTTCAAGAGTTCTAACGTCTGCAATTCGGGGTTACTGTAGGAGCTGGGCAATTCCGCAGGCGTCCGCCCCTTTGAGATCTACGAAAACAGGCTTGCCTTCCTACTTAACCATCATCTCTCGTCTTTCATGCAGGAGGGCTGGTACAAGATTCAACTCTCGCGGTATTGATGACGATGGAAATGTGGCAAACTTTGTCGAGACTGAGACAACGTACTGGAGCCCGGCTGGCGTTGTCTTTTCGTATGCCCAAGTGCGAGGCTCTGTGCCTGTGTTCTGGGAGCAAGCCACTGGTCTCCTGCCAGGCCAGCAAAAGATTACGACTACCCGTTCCCCAGAGGGGATGCAGCCAGCGTTTGACAAACATTTTCTCGACCTTGAGCAAGCGTATGGCGCCGTGCACGTCGTGAATCTCCTGAGCGCCTCAAAGCCAGGAGAACTTGAGCTAACATCTATGTATCAAGTTGGTGTCCAACACTGCCCTCTGAGCCGCCCTGGGGGGAGCGAATCCCAAGATCATGCCCTGCTCAAGAGCACAGAATATGACTTCCACGCCGAGACAAAGGGCCCCCAGGGCTATGACGCGGCAAACCAGATCCGACGATACATCGCAGACCCGGCCGAAGGCTTTGCTTACTACCTTGCTGAAGAGGCCGACGAGCCAGCCGAGTCCAATGGCAGGTCGTCGAGCCCCCGGAGCCGTCGTTATGTCGTGGTTTTGCAGCAGGAGGGTGTTTTCAGAACAAACTGTCTTGACTGCCTGGACAGGACAAATTTGATACAGACCATCATCTCCCGAATGGCTATCGAGACTTTCCTCGATCACAGGTGTGAAGCCGCGCCTTCCGACTTTTGGTCCCGGCATGGAAACCTGTGGGCTGACAACGGCGATGCACTCTCCAAGATATATGCCGGTACGGGCGCCCTAAAGTCGTCCTTCACTCGGACCGGGAAGATGTCATTTGCTGGAGCCATTGCTGATGTTCGGAAATCGGCAACGAGATTGTACTACAACAACTTTGCGGACAAGGCCCGGCAGAATACGATCGATACATTGCTGGGGAGATTGGTCGGGCACGCGCCAGTCATTCTATTCGACCCTATCAGTGACTACGTTGCTGGGGAGCTGCAGCGGCGAAGCCGCGAATTCTCAACTACGGAGAAAATCCACCTGTAAGAATCGTGATGCATCTCAACGGAACACAAAGGCTAATAACCACAGTTGGATCGGAACGTTTAACCTGAACGGTCGAACTCACGGTATCGATGAGGATCTATCCGCATGGCTATGTCCCGCAGAACTCGGGCCCATCCAGCCCGAGATCGTCGCGGTAGGATTCCAGGAGATCGTAGAGCTCAACCCACAACAGATCATGAACAGCGACCCGACTAGGAAACAGCTGTGGGAGAAGGCAATCAAACGGACGCTGGACAGGCGTTACAACCGAGCAAACGACGAGAGATATGTTTTGCTGCGAAGCGGTCAGCTCGTCGGGGCGGCACTCTGCATATTTGTCAAAGCATCTGTACTGCATAACATCAAGAATGTTGAAGGGAGTGTAAAGAAGACTGGACTCTCGGGCATGGCAGGTAATAAGGGCGCGGTTGCAATACGGCTCGATTACGCAAACACACCCATCTGTTTCGTGACGGCGCATTTGGCAGCTGGCTTCACGAACTACGACGAGCGGAATAAGGACTACGCGACGATCGATCGGGGGCTTCGCTTTCAAAGAAATCGCGGAATAGGCGACCACGGTAGGCCCCTCGGTGACGCCAGCCCCGGCTCGCTCGTCTCGTGACTGACACGCTACAGACTCCGTCATATGGTTTGGTGATTTCAATTACCGCATCGGTCTCGGCCTCGAAACAGCTAAGGAGCTGGTGCGAAAACGCGATCTGGAGAGACTCTATGAGAATGACCAGGTAGGCTCTCCGCCTGCCCGTCGATGGGTGCGCTTAGCTCCTCTAACAACCTATAGCTCAACCTCCAAATGGTGGCTGGCCTTGCCTTCCGCTTCTATTCAGAAGCCCGTATCACATTCATGCCCACGTACAAATTCGATATCGACAGCGATGAATATGACAGCACGTGAGTAGTTCCTCTCACCCAGTCCCTATCGAACCTCCCAGACCCTTGGCTCAAGCGTTAACACCCACCACAGAGAAAAGGCTCGAATCCCGGCCTGGACAGATCGAATCTTACGGAAGGGGAAAAATCTTCGCCAATTATCCTACAACTCGGCACCGCTGCGCTTCTCCGACCACAGACCCGTGTACGCCACTTTCGAATGCACGGTCAACATTGTCGACGAGAAGCTTCGTGACAAGATCGGTCGGGAAATCTATGAGCGACGGAAGGCTGACGTTGGGGGCGATACGGCAAGCCATGGCGTCGATGAGTCGGATGAAGAAGATTTGCTGGGCTACGATGCCATCGAGCCAGGTCTTCCGCCAGCCAGCTCTGACCGGCAGAAGTGGTGGCTGGAAAACGGAAGGATGGCCCGTTCGACAATCAACCCACCGAAGCCCGATAGTACGGCATACCAGACGATCCTGAACCCGAAGAGGCCGTCGAATCCGTATGCGCCGACCGATGAGCCAGACTGGGTGACTATCCCGCGGTCTGAGTCTCGTTTATCCTCATTCTCAAGCATCTCGACATCTCCGTATGAGCATGTTAGCCCCTCCATGATGCTTTCGGCATCAGCATCTAGTTCGGGCCCTAGGAAGCTACCTCCGCCGTTTGACCCTTCCTTGGCACCCGTCAAGATTGGGAGGATGCAAATCAACGAAGAACTGGCTACAATACAAGCAGAAGGGCCTCCGCCTCCACCTCCGCCGCGGAGGCAGACTGGCCTTGCGAGCGGAGCTCCCGTTTCCGCTTTCGCAGCAGCCCAGCAACCCCGGATCATCGCGAAGAAACCACACCCTGCGCCGAGACATACGGATTCGTCAGTGTCACTCGCATCTTCTCAGACATCTAAGCCCAAGGGTCCGCCGCCTGTCGCCAAAAAGCCGGCACATCTAGCGGCTCCAGCTTCTCCAGCCAGTAGTACCTCGAACGGTTTCGTTTCCGAAGCGTCAGCCCAGCGCGACAGTCCAAGACCCCGGCAGCCTAGCCCTGGAGGGCCAGCGCTGCCACGTCGGTCGGCAACTTTTGCACTGGAAACAGTCTTGAATCGCAACGGCCCATCGCCTCCCCTCCCCTCCAGAGAGAAGGCGACGGCGCAACCTCCCAGACGAGCTGTAAGCAGCGCGAATGTAGCCAGGGCAGGACGGGAAGTACCAGCACGAAAGCCCATTCCGGGGACGCCAAAGCCGTCGGTGGCACCACCGCCACCTGCATCCAGGAGGTCGCAAGCTGTAGATCTCTTAGATGACGACGGACACGCCGAGGTAGGAGGCTGGGAGGCCCTCAAACCATCCTAACCGTACGACTGGCGAAGATGGCATTTGGACTGGTAAGAGCATGACAACAGAAGCTTAGTTGTTACATATTGGTACCCGGGAGTTATCTGGACATGAAAAATGATGGTCAGGTGGACTAGAACAAAAGACGAGGGGTGGCCCTCTAAATATGATCATGTATTTGGCCGAAGAACATTGTAAAAACGGAGAGGGTATTGGACGATCCATGGAAAATATTTGCAAATGTTTGACAATAGCACTGGGCGCCGTGGTGAGGATTTAGACGCTTGTTCCCGTTGATTGCGGTGTGATTGGCGATTGGATCGGGTGGCCCAAGAGGGCTTTTGAGTGCTGTTGCAGCTAGGTAGGTACTCTCGTACTCTACCGTAGTGCTCTCCCCGCCCACCATGCACCGTTGATGACGCGAGCGGCCAGCCTCGTGGGAAGAGGCCGCGGTGGCTTGCGTGGATGCGCCACCCCCCGCCCTCTGAGTGCTGACGCAGAGGCAGTGAGGGGTGGGCTTCATGCAACGGGCCAAAAGCCAACGGCTGGAGAAGCAGCTTGGCGACATGCAGTGTTGTGGGTATTCGGCTCCTCGAGGCTCGAACGCAGGGCACCTCGAGGAGTCCCCATTTTCTTGTTAGCTGTTTCTTAGCCGACGTTCCCACCTCGACTTTGGGGCAGCGTGTGGCCTCGACCTTGCAGCTCATGACCCATGGCTTTTGGGTATTGTACCTATCTGGCACTCTCGAGTTGGAGGCTGGATGGTGCTGCGCTGAGGCTCTTGAGCGAGAGACGGTCTGCTCTGCTCGACCGAGGATGGCGTTGGTGTTACGTCATAGTACAGCGCGCCCGTCGTGCGCCGACTCGCGTAATCGGCCCCGGCACACGGCGCCGAGCTCTCAGACACATTTTCTGTTCGAAGGCTCCCAGGCAATGCTGCACCCAACCAAGCCAGAAGCGCAGCGAGTCGAGTCGTCTCTCAGCATTACCCCCGCGGACATTCTGTTCCAAATCCCCGTCGAAAGAGCACCTCAAACATCAAAGGCCCATTCTCTCCCCGCCGAGATGGCTACTGAGTACCAAACGGGTAGCCAGAGCAGCGTATTTCCTCGATGCCTGCTAGCTGCTGCGTCCGCTCGGTGGCTACCTTAGTCGGGCAAGAATGAACGGGTCCCAAGAAAGACCGCTAAAAAGGTTCGGCGTAGGTCGCATTGGAAGTGACTGGTGTTGTTCTCGGCTGCATTTCCCTTCTCAAAACGCGGCCCCTCTTCCGCAATCATTTTTCGCTATCTGTTCGCCTCAACGCCCCTTCTTCGTCTCACTCTTCTGGAGTCCCCAAAGCACCTGCCTCGAACGACTCTTCCATCTCTCCGTCTCTCCAGAGGTTTCCGTCCGACAAGCACAGGCATGGCGAACCAGGGACGATCTCCTCCGTAATCTGTCTCTTGTCAAGTTTTTATTTTATTATCCCTCTGGGGTCACAGAAGCAACCTGGGCCACCTGCCCTCTGCCTTGCCCGCCTTAACTCGAGGCTGCCACCCGCACGAGGGGATGGGGGCAGTTGCCAGGTGATGTCTTTGTCACACGCGACGACGGGACTTCCCTTGGCTGCGAAGCTGCGTCCTCGCTGCGCCTGTGCTGGTGAGCAAAAGCCGTCGGCTTGCCCCTCGTCGAGCTCGTACGTGAGTGTCGAGATTTGTTCGCATCGTCTGTGAAGAGGAATCGGAATCAGATCGGTGGACCCCGTATTCCTTTTCTATACCTCGCACGAACTCCCCCTCGCAGACCCAACATAGTTGCATGTC
>Ga0247769_1000236_pt1 | contig 12778 bp, 7 predicted proteins | sample UWRJL166409R6_FD_179942 | JGI IMG/M metagenome (GOLD analysis project Ga0247769, IMG submission 179942) | Plant litter microbial communities from Arlington Agricultural Research Station in Wisconsin, United States - UWRJ-L166-409R-6 | ecosystem: Environmental > Terrestrial > Plant litter >... | reverse complement strand
TCGTGACGCTCCTCCTCGCTCAAGTCAGGCCGAATCAGCTTGAGAACCTGCAGCTTGTTGAACCCGTTCGGAACGGCGAGAAAGACCTCTGCCATACCGCCGCTCCCGAGTCGCGCGAGCAGCCGATACCTCGAAAGTGCCCGGTAACGATGGCCCGCCGGTGCCGCGTTCACGGGTGGCGCTGAAATCCTCGAATGACGGTCGAGTACGGGCTCCGCTGCCGGAGTCAGCCCCCCCACGGCGGAACGAGGCGTTCCGCCCTTGCGGAATCCTTCCGCACCCTGATTGGGAGGCTTCGACGTGGGGATAGCAATTCTCCTAATTCTTGGCCCGAAGCTCAGAACCTGCGCGGCGCTCACGGTACCATACTTGCGTTGCGGTCCGGCGAGTCTTCCTCTTTCCGTCGTTGCAAGAAAGCCTCAGCTCGCGGGCCTCGAATGCGAGCCCAGCGAATGCCGGGTAGCCAGGTTTTGACGGAGCCAACCGGGTTGGTAGCCGTTGCCCGGAACGCGCCGCGGAGCCTCGACTTCATCGACGTCCGCCGGCGAAATTCGCCGGGCGCGCTGGCCGCCCGACGTGAGCTCACCGCCACCCGGCGTGTGCGCGTGCAGGCTGTCCCGTACACGAGCCCCGTCGCAAAGATTGCGTGCCGCCGATCATGACGTCGGCCGGCGACTTTTTCGGAGCCGTTCGCGTTCGGACCTAGAGGACGCTTGAATTCGTACGCGACCTTTCGTCCAGTCACCGTCGATGCTCGCCGATACCAGGGCGTTGGCACGATCACCAGCCCGTGCTGGGCACACGCTCGCCTACTTCTGTTGAGGCGCTCGATTCAGATCTGCCAGACCGCGGTTCACGCGCTTTCGGGGCCTATTTTAGCTGGTTGGCGTAGCCCCATATCCAGTCCCGGAGGGGGAGAGGCTTGATTCTGTAAGGGGCTAGCATCTCGGGGCATGTCGCCTTCGTAGCTGCCGAGCACGGCCTCCTGCTGGCGCACTCCCGACACGGTAGAATGGATATATTGCTCCACGCCCTCTGCCACCGCAGCGTCGAGAAGAGTACGGAACTGCGAGGCGGGCGCGGCGTCCTGCTGCATCGAGAACACGGCTCGCACGCCCTTCATCGCCGCCTTGAGCGAGGCGGGATCGGCAAAATCCCCTTTGACCAGTTCCGCGCCAGCCGCCGCCAGCGCGCGCGCCGCAGAGCTATCGGGATTGCGGACCAGCGCGCGGACGCCGATGCCCTTCTTCAGCGTCTCGATCGCCGCGCTGCCGCCCTGTCCGCCAGTGGCCCCGGTAACAAGCACAGGTCGTGGGTCAAGCGTAGTCATTGCCAGTCTCGCTCATGCAAAGATGTGATCGGCACCTAGCCGACGGGCAAATACTTATCGATCGCAGGGGGTGTCTGAAGTGAAGCCGTAGGATTTTCCAACCGCGACTATCGAGCAGTGCGGCCAACCCGCAACGGCGCAACCGTTCAGGTGCTTGTTCCACCGTTGGGCCGGTCGGGCTTCCGTCCAGTGACCTGAGCACTAATCTGCTTGGGCGAGCCAGCTCGCTGGAGTAGCTCGCAGGCCAGTTGGTTCAGCGGCTTCGCACTCGGTAGGCAACCGCGGCCGGACAAATGCCTCACGTAGTCGTGATCGACGCTGAGCGCGGTCCCATGATCGCGGATGGCGCGGTGAATATCCAGCGCGAGACAACGCTCACGAAGCGCTGCGGGTGCGATCCGGAGGCACGCTGCGGCCCGGAGGCACGCTGCGGCCCGGAGGCACGCTGCGGCCCGGAGGCGCGCTACGGCCCGGAGGCACGCTACGGCGCAGTTGTCTCTCGCTGCCACCGGTCTCCATCGCCAGCGCTCCGAGCGCAGTGGCGGGAAGGCAGATGATCCAGGTGCTACCGTGCCCGGTCTCGCTCTCGAGCGAAAGCCGGCCGCCGAGCGCTTGCACGTGCCTCACGACAGCGGGCAGCCCAACGCCGCGCCCCGACGTGACGGTGACTCCCGCGCGTGTCGAAACGCCGGGCGCGCACAGGACCTGGAGCAGGTCCTCGCTCGTCTCGCTGGGTAATCCGCGCTCCGCACCCAATGCGCGGACGCGAGCCCAATCCACGCCGTGCCCGTCGTCACTGATCCGCAGCTGAAGCTCGCCTTCGCTGAGTCGAGTTTCGAGCCGGAGCTCATTGTGCAGTGGTTTGCCGCCCGCTGAGCGCTCGAGCTCGGTCTCGAAGCCGTGATCGACGGAATTGCGGATCATGTGCACCAGCACCGACCACAACGAGCGCGCCTTGAGCGGATCCGCGAGCACGCCGCCATCAGAGACGACCACCGCCGCGCGGGCCTTGCCGAGTTGCCCGGCGAGGCCCGTGGCGTGTTCGGCGAGCCGCTGCAGCTGCTGCCGTGCCGGCTCGAGCCTCCAGCGCTCGAGCTCGGCCACGAGCTCCGCCCCCGGTGTCCCTGCGCGAACGCGTTCGAGCAGGCCTTCCAACACGCCGCGTTCGACCTCGACGCGATTGGCGGCGCCCGTCCCGAGCAACAATTCTTGCGTGCGGACCAGCGCCTCCCAGCGCTCGAGCACGGGCGCGAGCGCTTGCGCGTCCGACATGCCTTCGGCCAGCGCCTCCTCCGCGGCGTGACAGCGCTCCGCGAGCAGAGACAGCCCCAGCATCGCCGCGTTCCCCTTCAGCGTATGCAGCAGCCGCTTGACCACGACTGGCTCCGAGTCCGGTGCGCGAAGGCCCGCCACGATCTCCGCTCCCTCCTCGAAGAAGCCCAGGGTTCCCGAGCGGTTGTGGTGGAGCATTTGAAACAACGCGAGCTGCTCCTTCTGGTCGGCTTCGATGCGCGTGCGCTCGATCGCATCCGTCACGTCTTCGATCACGAGCAGCAGGCCGGTCGCGCGCTCTCCATCCCGGATCAGCGAATAGCTCACCCGGTACTCGCGCTCAGCGCGAACGAGCCTTCGCGGTAGCTGTTCGACCGCGACCTCGATCGGCAGGATATCCTCGGTCAGCATGGAGAGGCCGCACTCGAAGCGCTCATTGAACGTGGGGTCGATCAGCCCGATCCGCTCCAGAAACGAGGCTCCCGGGGTCAGTTCCTCGAACCAGAGTTCGGCCGCTCGAGAGCGTTCGGACGCGATGCGGCCATCGAGGCTGATGCTGATCAGCGCTTGGCTTACGCTGTCGAGCACGCGGCGCATGTCGCCGTTTCTGCCCTGGAGCTCGCGAGTGCGCTCGCGCACTCGTTGCTCCAGGGTATCGTTCGCCTCCTCCAAATGGCGCGTAGCTGCCTGTACCTGACCGTAAAGCTTGGCGTTCTCGAGCGCTACCGCCGCGTGCGCGCCGAGGAACTGCAGGCGCTGGATGCGCGCCTTCGTGAAGGCGCCGGTGACCGCGGCGTTCTCGAGGTACAGCACCGCCGACAGCTCGCCGTGGTGCAAGAGCGGCATGCACAGGAGTGAGCGCGTCTCCTGACGCTTGAGGTACTCGTCGCGCGCGAAGCGCTGAGCCTTCCAGGCTTCGTCCAGCACCACCGGCTCTCCGCTGCGCGCGACGTATTGGACCACCGACGCGGGCACGCGACGGCTCGACTCGAGCGCCTCCGCGAGACCGACCTCCACCCGCTCGGGTTCGACGTCGAGCGTGGCGGTCACGCGCAAGCCCCGCGCTCGGGCAAAATCAGACATGCGCGCTGAGCTCCCGCGTTCTCCAGGAGGATGCGCAACAATCGTTCGAGCAGGCGGTCCAGCACGAGCTCGCTAGCGATCGCCTGCGTGGCGCGCATCGCGCTCAGCAGGTCGAGCTCCGTGTCGGTGCCGCTGCCGATCATGCCGGCTCGCGACGCTGACGTAATAGCGCGCGGCACGGAGCCGCCCGCTTGCGGCGCCGGCTCGACGTCGAAATAGCGCTGGGTGATCAGCTCTGCCTTCGCCGTCGCGCCCCAGCTCTCGTAATAGTAGCGCGCGTCCACGAAGTAGCTGCGGGCCACCTTCGCGCGTCCCGCCGCCAAGTGGAAACGACCGCACAGTTCGTTCGCGAGCGCGACGTATTGCGGGAAGGCATGGGCCGAGGCTTCGTCGATCGCTCGTTCGTAGAGCGCCATCGCGCTCTCCCCGCGGCCCGAGAGGCTCTCGAACTCGGCTTGCAGCAAGCTGCTCCGATGCGCGAAGTTCTCGGGGCCAGAGGCCGCCCAGTGCCCCAGCATCGCGATTTCCTTCTGCACGCGCTCGAGCAAGAGAGCGCGCTCGTCAGCCTCGCTTTGACGCGCGAGCTCGGCCAGCGCAAGTCCCCGGTACAGGCTGTAGTCAGCGTTGTAGATGATCACTGGCAGGGGCTGAAAACGTTCGGTGGCAGAAAGGGCCGCGCGCGCGTCGCCTGCCAGATAGGAGAGCATGGCCTTGGCCGCGCCGTACATGGCGTGGACGGGTGGCGTAATCTTGCTCTCGATCTCGGCCTCGAACCGGGGGTCGAAGCGGTCGAGCTTCGTGTTCTCTCCCCGCAGGCAGCGGATGGTCTGCTGGAACACGGTCAATATGCCGAGATTGATCACGTCTTTCGAGGCCGTGAGTGTCTGTTCGTGGCCAGGGAGATCGGCGGAGATGCGCTCGAGCGGTTCGCCCGAATAGAATCGGTACGCCGTTCCGAAGCTCAGGCAGTATGCACCGTGCAGTGGATCGCCGAGTTCGAATGAGGCCTGCAAGCCCTGGCGGAAATACTCCAGGGACTCGCTGAAGGGTCGCTTATAGGGCGAGATGAAGCCCGCGAAGATGAAGTACACCGCGGCCGAATAGATTCGACGCTGGGGCGCCTCGTTCAGTCGGATCCCCAACTGCCCAAAGCGATAGGCAACCTCGTGGTCGCGCGTTACCACGGTGTGCACGATCGCGTACTGCACGTAGAAGAAGGCGGACAGCGGAGCCGTACCGTGACTCAACGGTTGCTTTACGCCCATCAGCACCATCAGCACCATCAGCTCCGTGTTGCCCTGGAACGCCGCAGGGATCGCCACGTACAAACTCTCGATCAGGGCGAGCTTCTCCGGGTCGGTCATGTCCGGGATTTCGGCGAGCGACTCGATGCTGCGCCCCGCGAGCGCCGCTTGGTAGGCGCCGAACGCCGCGCCGATCGCCTGGCCCAGCGCCGCCTTGTCGCTCGGATCCGGGATCTCGACGCCGAACGCTCTCAAGACCTCGACGCTCGCGGCACAGGCCTCCTGCAAGCGACCTTGATGCGTCAACACGCGCACTTGCAGGTTGCCGGCTTGGACACGCTCGACCAGTGTTCGTCCGTGTCGTTGCAGCTCGGCGATCGAGTCCAAACTCGCGCCGGCGTTGCCCACGAGATACGCGCACTCGGCTCGAAGCAGGTGCGCGGTGAGCGCGAGCTCGTAGGCGCTCTGCCAGGGCTCACTGCCGAGCAGGCCGAGCGCGACCTCCGAGAGCTCGCAGGCTTCGTTCAGCGCCGAGGCACTTTCGGCGCGCCGCGCCGCCCGAACGTCGAGCGCCGCGAGTCGCAGCCGCTCTTCGGGATCGGTGAGCTGATCGCGGCCCAGGTTGAGCGCGCCCACGATCTCGAAGATCGCGTCGTCGTTCGGGCCGTCTGGACCCGCGCTCGCGAGCAGTTGCCGCCCGACGCGCAGATGAATCGGCGCGCGCTCAGCCTCCGGGATCAGCGCGTAGGCGGCTTGCTGCACGCGATCGTGAGTGAACTGATAAGCGACGTCCAGCGCGGCTGCGTCGTCCGTCGAGTGCGAGAGCAGCCGATAGTTCCTGTCGAGCGGAACGACGAAACCCTCGCTCAGCGCCTGCCACAGGCCGCGCGCCACGAGCGTCGCGCCCTGCCCGGAGACCTCGGCGAGCGTGCTGCAGTCGAAGCGGCGACCGACGCACGCGGCGATTCGCAAGATCGCTAGCGTCTCGGGATCGAGCCGCTGCAGCTTGGCCACGACCAGATCGATCACGTTCGAGGTCACTCCGGCCGCGTCGAGCGCTTCCAGGTCCCAGGTCCACACGTTCCGCTCGGGATCGAACGCGATCAGCCCGTCTTCGTGGGCGCTCTCTAGAAACTGGCTGATGAAGAACGGATTCCCGTCGGTCTTGCGCGCGATCAACTCGGCGAGCGGCGAGCTGCTCTGCGCGCGCTCCGGGAAGGTGTCCTCCAGCAGTTGTTCGATGTGCTGCTCGCGCAGTGGCCCGAGTCGGAGGGTCAGAACCGAGTCCCGAAAATGCTCGATAAAATCGCGCAGTGGGTGCACGGCGTCGAGCTCGTCGTCGCGATAGCTGCCGACCACGAGCAGATGTCGCTGCTCGGGATTTTGCAGCAACAAGCGCAATAGTCGCAAAGAAGCGTGGTCGGCCCACTGCAAGTCATCGAGGAACACCACGAGCGGTTGCTCTGCGCTGGCGCTCGCTTGCATGAAGCGCTGAAACAAGCCTTCGAAGCGGTACTGCGCTTCCACTGGTCCGAGCGCGACGACCTCTGGTTGCGCGCCGATCACGAGCTCGAGCTCGGCGACGATATCGGTGAGCAACCGGCCGTTGTTGGCGACGGCCGCGAGCACGTCCGACTTCCACTTCGCGAGCCGTTCGGCGGGACTCGCGAGCTCCGCGCGCACGAGTTCTGCGGCCGCACGCGCTACGCCCGAGTACGGCAGGTTGCGGTTGAACTGGTCGAACTTGCCCGCCGCGAAGGTGCCGGCAAATCCGAGCTCCTTCCACAGCTCCTGCACCAGCGCGGTCTTGCCGACGCCAGCGCCGCCGCGGACCAGCACGAACTCGTTGCCGCCCGCTCGGGCCCGCCCAAAGGCGGCAGTCAGCACCGCGATGTCAGTGGTTCGCCCATAGAGCTTCTGTGGAATTCGAAGCTCGCTGGAGTGGTCCTGTCGGCCGAGTCGAAATGGCTCGATCTCGCCGGACCGGGACAGCTCGGCTTCGCAGCGCGTGAGATCCGCGCGCAGACCGCCGGCGGTCTGGTAGCGTTTCTCGGCGACTTTCTCGAGCAAGCGCAGAACGATCTCGGACACACTGCGCGGCATGGCTCGGAGTTCCGCGGGTGGGCGCGGGGAGCGCGCGATGTGGCAATGCACGAGCTCCAGCGGATCGAGCGTTTCGAATGGCAGCACGCCCGTGAGCAGCTGATAGAGCACGACGCCCAGGGAGTACAGGTCGCTCCGCCGATCGACCGCGCGGTTCATGCGCCCGGTCTGTTCAGGGGAAAGGTACGCCAATGTGCCGTCGAGCCCAGCGAGCGAGGTGGGATGCTGCTGCTCCTGCTTGAGCGTGGTCGCGATACCGAAGTCGATCAGCACCACGCGCGCGTTGCTCGCGTCGTACAAGAAGTGCTCGGGCTTGATGTCCTTGTGCAGGATCCCGCGCGCGTGCACGGCCTGGAGAGCCTCCGTTGCGAGGCGAGCCAGCAGCAGGAATTCGGGCAGCTCGAGCCCGCCCGGTTTGACGCGCTGCGCGAGCGAGGTCGACGGTCCCTCCTCGAGCACGAGCCCGATGGTCCGCTCGATTCGTACGAGTTCCAAAGCATGTGCGACGGGAGCGTCCGCGAGCTCGCGCAGCAGCGCGTACTCTTGGTGGATCTCTGCCAGTTCGGCCGCAGATGGATACTCGCTCCGCGGTACCTTGATCACGACCGGCAGCCCATCGCTCCGGCGATGACCTCGGCGGAGTCGCGCCGAATCCAGCGTCCGGGCACTCGTTTCGATCACGTAGTTCGATCGTACTTCGTCCATCTCGCGGCGAAACGGCCTCAAGCCCGCTGGCGATAAGCGACCAGAAGCCACGACAAGCGACCGGAATGACATTTGTCCGGTGGCGACCGCCAGCTGAGCGCAAATATTGCGCTCCGGCGTCGAGCGCGTGTGCCAGATTGTCGACGCAGCATGTGCGCCCGCGGCTCTCATGAGCGCTCAGGGTCGCAGTAACTCCGCCAAGCTCGCCGCACGCAACGACGTCGTCGAGCAGTCAGGCGGGGCGTCAGGATTGCCCAAGGGGGTCTATCCCGGTGACTCACGTCAAAGGGCATCCAAAGCACGTCGGGGTTGACCTCACTGGTCCTATGCGCACTGGTCGTGTCGCGAGGGTCCGCGCCGGATTCGGACGGGCCGCGCTGGCGGCACCGGCATGGCGGGCGGCGCGTACCTGCTCGAGGTTGGAGCGCTCTAAACTCGATTCTTCAGCACGGTAGCGCCCAATTCACGGAGTGCGCGACGCAGCACGGCTACTTCGGTCGTGTCGAGATCGCGGCTCAGCTGTGAAAGCAAACGTGATTCCTCTGCGCTAAACCGGAAGCAACGCAGGCGACTGGGGGCGGCGCCCGAGCGGCCGAGCCGAGGCAGCCAACGCGCCAAATCAGCGGCGGGGATGCCGCGAAACTCGGCTGGGATCTCGGCACGGCGAAGTGACCGCACGACGTCCGCCAGGTCATCCGGGAGCCGCTGCGGGTCCTCGAAAAACGAAGGTTTTTTGATCAGCAGCGCTGGTAGAAGTTCTAAAATCATAGGTTCGACCTCACCCGCCCAAAGGGCGTCCGCCACTCGAATCGGGCCGCGGTGTGGCTTCGTTGGCTCGCTGGTGCTGAGCAAGCCGGCCGCCACGAAGCGACCGAGCACCCGCCGATAACGCGGATCCCGTCGCTGTCGCTCGATACTTGCGTAGCGAGCCTGAGCGCGTTCGACGAGCTCGGTGACATTGCGGGTCACAGAAACTGCTCCAGGTCGAGGCGATACTTCTGCGCCAACTTCAAGAAGCGCTGGGAGGGTCCCCGCGCGAGGTACTCAGTCAACAACTGCCGGTTCTTGCGCGCCGCCTTGAGAGCTGTATATACGCAATAACACTTAACTGTATCACAGCTAAACTTATAATAATTACAGACGCTTGCTGGCTGATCGGCCCTGCTCGAGCGTGCCGGCCACGCGTTTTTTCGGCAGACGATGGGCCGCGTGGCCTGTCTCGTCCGCGACGGCGTTGGCCGGGCTTGGCCCCATGCCAGTCGGGCTGATTACGACGAAGGAAGTGGCAAGCATTCCGCCATGGGGCATCATGGGGCACTAGCGAGCCATGGCGGTGGTGAGCGCGGTACCGCCGAGCTCCGCCAAAGCCGTCGTGACCAACAGCGCAACACTGCACAGAGCGAGGCTCTCCCAGCGTGTCGGGTCGCGAAACGCGCCCCGCCCGAGCCGGATGGCTTGCCACGCGGCGACTGGTGCGGGCAAGGCCGCGAATGCCACTATTTGCATCGGCAAGCCAGCTAGAAACAAAAACGGTAGCGATCCGAATGCGGCGAATAAGATGCTGACAATCGCGCGCGCGCCCCAAGGCGCGCCATATCGCACGATGAGCGTCCGCTTGCCTTGTGCCGCATCGCCCGCGGCGTCCGGCAATTCGATCGTGAGCAGCATGCTGAACTGCAGACAAGCCAAAGGAACGCAGGCCAAAAGCAGCGGCGAGCGCCAAACCCCAGCTTGCGTGTAGAAGCCGAGCAGCGGCGTCAGCACGGTGACGACGAGGGCGGTGGTGGCTTCACCGAGGCCGCGACTCAGGAGTCGCAACGGCGGGGCACTGTAGCACCACGATAGCGTGATGATCAGCAGCGCAAGCGGCAACACGAGGCGGGGACTACCAGGCCGAACGGCAAGCCCGAGCGCGAAGAGTATCGCAGCGAAACATAAGCTCAATGAGGTGGTCAGCGCAATGCGCGGCACCAGCGTGCCGCTCACCAGCACGCGGCTGCCGCCGGACCAGCGCGTCGGTGTGGAATTGGAGCGGTCCGCCTCGAGGTCGAAATAATCGTTCGAATAGTGCGTCATCGACTGGGCAGCGGTGATCACGCCTTGGCCCCATGCATAGCGCCGCCAGTCGATGTGCGCGCCGTGCAACGTTGCCAAAGCGGCGCCGAGTCCGAACAGGAGAAACCCGCCGATCAGAAAGTGCGGTCGGCCCAGCTTCAGGAATGCGACCAGTCGCGTCGCCGTGATCATCGGTGCGTTGCTAGCACGTATCCGAAACCGAGACGAAGAGTCGCAAGCGCCCCAGGATGAGCGAATTGCCTCGCTATGAACATCGCCCGCCCCTTCGACGCACGTTAGAAACGGCCGCACATGGCCCCCCAAACGCGGGGCATGCACCTTGCAGCTGCACGCTGCGAACGTCGCGGGCTTTCAATGTTGATGCTGACCAACTTTTCGGTGCGACGCCCGCAGTATGAGCTGCGTCAAAGCCGCGCGTTGGATTGGTTGAGCGAGCTGCATAGCCAGTCAGAGGCTACGCTCAAAGGGCTCTCCGAGCCGGACCGCGCCGCGTTTGCCACACGCTACGCGAAATTGGTCGAGCGTTGCGCGTGCAGCCCGGAGCGAATCAGTCAGCGCGGTCACGTCACCGCGGATCTCGGATCGACCACTGAGCTCGGGCCGTATGACGTCCGTGAATTCCCCCGCGGGCAAGGATCCGCTGCGCGCTCGGTGCTCTTTGCGCAAGTGGTAAATGCTTATTTCCAGCGTGAATTTGCGACGGAGGAGCAAGCCCCGAGCGAGCTGATTCACGTCACTTGCACCGGCTATGTCTCGCCCAGCGGTGCTCAGCGCTTGGTGGCGGACAAGGGCTGGGGCGCGCTCACGCACGTGACTCATGCGTACCACATGGGGTGCTACGCCGCCTTGCCGGCGATTCTGATTGCGGCTGGCCAGCTCGCCGTACCCAGCCCGTTTCGCCCTGCCAACCGTGAGTTGCGCGTCGACATCGTTCACACCGAACTGTGCACCTTGCACCTCGATCCGGGTGATCATTCTCCAGAGCAGTGTGTCGTGCAGAGCTTGTTCGCCGACGGTTTCGTGCGTTATTCACTGCGTGAAGCGTGCGAGGCCGATGCTACGCACGGGTTGGAGCTTTTGGCCGTCAGCGAACGAATTCTGCCCGACTCGGCAGACTCCATGGCTTGGTCCGTCGGTGACTTCGGAATGCAGATGACCCTGATGCGAGACGTTCCGGACCGAATTGCCAGCGCCCTTCGGCCGTTCGTGACTGAGCTGCTGGCAAAGGGCGGATTGTGCGTGGAAGGGTTGCGCGATGCCGTAATTGCCGTGCACCCAGGAGGCCCGAAAATCATCGACCGTGTTGCGGAGGTACTCGAGCTTCTGCCCGCCCAAGTGCAGGCGAGCCGAGACATTCTCTTCGAATACGGGAATATGTCCTCCGCTACGCTGCCGCATGTTTGGCAACGCATGCTGACGAATGACGCAATTCAACCGGGAACCCTGGTTTTGAGTTTAGCGTTCGGTCCCGGCCTGACCGTGTGCGGCGGCCTGTTCAGGAAACATTGACATGCTGCCGCTATTGCTCTTGCCAATGATCTTGCAGGCGCTCGTAATGTTCGTGGATGAATTCGTGTTTCATCGCCGGCGCGGGTTGCCTCGTTGGGAACGCTTGGGGCACCCACTAGACACCCTCACGGTTGCCCTCTGCTACGGCTGGCTCGTCGCGCTACCGCCGAGTCAGCCCGACGCCCTGGGTATTTACGTTGGCTTGTGTGCCTTTTCGTGCCTGTTCATCACTAAAGATGAAATCGTGCACGCGCGATTTTGCGACCCGCTCGAGACCTGGCTGCATGCCTTGCTGTTCGTGTTGCACCCGATCGTGTTTCTCTCGTTGGCGCTGATTTGGCGTGCCGGATCCGATACGTGGGTGTTGAAGGGCGCGTTGGGTTCTACTCTTGGGCTATTCGTGTATCAGCTAGCGTATTGGAATTTGCGAACGGCCGCTCACCCCGCGGTCGAACCGACAAGACTCAAAGACGCGGAATGACCAACAATTCCCCTCGACTAGCGCGTGTGAACAACGCCGTGTACCAAACTCTCGGCGAGCGCTGGTACGGTGCGGAAGACGACCCCATCGCGCTCTTGCGTGCCGAGTCGCGCTTGCGCAATCCGTGGATCGCGAGCGAGCTCACGCGGGCATGTGGCGACCGGCCCGCGGAGGTCCTCGATATTGGGTGTGGCGGCGGCTTTTTATCGAACAACTTGGGCTCTCTCGGGCATCGAGTCACTGGGCTCGACGCCTCGAGCGATGCTCTGGCCGTCGCTCGCCGCTACGACAGCACTGGTTCGGTGCGCTATCAACAGGGTGATGCGCTGAACCTCCCCTACGCTGATTGTTCGTTCGACGCCGTGTGCGCGATGGACTTTTTGGAGCACGTCGAAAATCCTGACCGCGTGATCGCAGAAGCTCAGCGCGTACTCAAACCGAGCGGACTCTTTTTCTTCCACACCTTCAATCGTAACTTTCTGTCTTGGTTGATCGTGATCAAGGGCGTCGAGTGGTGCGTGCGCAACACTCCCCGCGACTTGCATGTGCTGAGGTTGTTTCTCAAGCCGGAGGAGGTGCGGAAAGCGTGCGAACGGCACGGGCTCGTCGGGCTGCAGTTGCGTGGTGTTCGTCCCGTGTTCGGCCGAGCGTTCTTGAAGCTGCTCCTCACGGGCCGCGTCTCGCCCGATTTCTGCTTCACTTTCACCCGCTCCACCGGTCTCGGTTTCAGTGGTTTGGCAACGAAGCCCGGCTGACGATCGGACACGGCGTTCCGTAGTCGTTGCAGCCGAAATGAGAAGCGACACCCAGGGACTCTGGCATGCCGGGGGGGTGGTGGGCGCAGCAGGAGCAGAACCCGCACAACCAGGAGCGGCGAAACCAGAGCAGGTCTCACTGACCGGTGGTCACTCTTCTTGCTACGCGAGCTCAAGAGATTCGAATGGACCAGCGCTCCTCCGCCGAGCGTGACATTCG
>Ga0247769_1000234_pt1 | contig 12811 bp, 19 predicted proteins | sample UWRJL166409R6_FD_179942 | JGI IMG/M metagenome (GOLD analysis project Ga0247769, IMG submission 179942) | Plant litter microbial communities from Arlington Agricultural Research Station in Wisconsin, United States - UWRJ-L166-409R-6 | ecosystem: Environmental > Terrestrial > Plant litter >... | reverse complement strand
GGACTGCCGGTTGAGAAGGGTGTCAAAGTCGGGCTGAACATCTGGAGCTGGGGAAGAATTGGTTAGTGCAAGTAGCCACCATCGAGACACTCATTGGGACACGCGTGTGAAGCTATCATGACACTCTCGATGGTTGACGACGACTTTACGGTATAAAAGTCAACCTCTCATGTTCGATTGCTGCTTGAAGATGGTGTGGATGACGTAATTACGCAAACGCCGTCGTCGTAACTCCGCCGTTCCCCGGCGCCGACTACCGAGCAACGCGGCATTCGAAACGCAGACCGACTGAGTCAGATAGAAATGAGGAAGCTTGATAGGATCTAAAACGGGGAATTGCGCACACACACAACTCTCTGCATTGGGCTAGGTGAGTCACTGAAAGGGCCAGAAAAGCCGGCGAGCGGATGCACCGGTTCTGGTTGCGACTTCCTCACGTTTCGCTGTTGAGACACTGATAGCGTGAGACTTGGCAAGCGTGAAGGAGGTGTAAGAGGGTCTGCAATCTGCACACACCCTGCAAGCGTACACAGTACCTAGGTAGGTAGGCTTCCCTCGTACCTGCCAAGAGTAGCATCTGAACAATTCTTGAAATCGGAAGACAACCTTTTTCTTTATTTTTTCCAGGCAGAAATGCAGGAACTTTTGGAACATGGGTCGTTTCTCGATCGCCGGCCGAAGCCTGAGGCATTGACATCGACCAACAGCTAACTGCTTAACTAAGAATCCCTCGGCCATCGGAGCAAAGACCGTCCGCCCAAGATGTCCGAGGTCAACCCCCTGCGCAACTCGCATTCTGGACACCCACGCGGCAGGATAGCGGCCTTGTTGACCGATGTGGGTGATAATACTGGAGGAAGTGGAAGACGGAGAGCGTACATAGTAAAACCACACAGGAGCCCGGACTTCGCACATTTTCTGGGCCGGGATTCTCTCTTCAAGGTTTCCTTTCTGGTGCGCCCCATTGGAACATTGAACAACGCACTCGGAGTTCGGAACCGGGAGTTGGAAGTTGGTACGAAGTAAGGTATTGTACACCACGATTAACTCGCCGATATGTCCACATCTCCGGAGGAGCCCCCCACCGAATCCTCAGGAGCCGGGGAGTCGGCAGGCGTTGAGCCGCTCGCCTGCACCTGCTGCCGAAGCCGGAAGCTCAAATGTGAGTCGAGTGCTAACGTTACCCCCGCGCCGAGACACGCGCCAGGCACCGCCGGGATCCGCCCCCCGTATCCGTACCCCGTACTCCGTATATACACCGGCTTCCGTGCTGACTAACACTGAACGGTTCCAGGTGACAGACGGAAACCTATCTGCACCAGGTGTGCAAAGGTTGGGCAAGAATGCGTCTATCCGGAGTCCCGGAGGAAACCTGCCTTCAAGCGGAGGAATGTTAAAGAGCTCGAGGAAAGACTCGGTAGGCCTCTGCCCTCTCCAATACCACCGAGGAGTTGCTGATCTAGACATGCATCTCAACATCTACAGCCCAAGTGGAAGGATTTCTAAAAAGTGCCGGTAAAAGAACTGGGGCTAGTGCTCTCGACGATGATTCAGAGGTGCTGGAGAATGCGCCATCAGACAACCATGGCGATGGAACGGGAGACTCGGATCTTCGTGACATATTTGGCACCAACGGCATCACCGAAGGGACATCAACCGGGGGGTCCAGGATGCCATTTGAGCCCACATCTCAACGACAAGACTCGTCCACGTCGAGCGGCAGCCCGGAAGACTTCAATGCCTCTCAGTCATATGAGATATTTGGGGTTGGCCGGTTTGAAAGTCTACCCCCGGTTGACATGATCGAAGCCCTGTGAGTCAAAACCCTGCGAGGCTGTGGTATAATCATTCTGACAATGCAGACATAAAATATTCTTCGAGACCCAACAGAGCTTCATCCCTCTTGTCCACCAAGCGCGGTACATGCAGGCATTCTATGCGACGGCTCCGCATAAGCGGCCCCCAATGTGTCTCCAGTATGCAATCTGGACCATGGCCTCGAACGGGCATGACAAGTATGGTCGCTATCACGACATGTTCTACAACCGCGCACGGAACTACCTTGAAACCGATGAATTGAGAGTGAGCCACCAACGACAACTCTCTCACTTTATTTTCCGTCCTAACTTTGCTGCAGGGCTATGGCGAGCACTTCATATCCTTGGCTCATGCCCAGGCATGGGCCCTTGTCGGCACGAACGAGGCTCGTTCTATGCACTTCACGAGAGCGGCCATGTCTTCCGCTAGGTGCGTCAGGCTATGCGAGATGATGGGGTTCCATCGACTTGACGACCCCAGTGGGGACGAGAACCCCATGGTGCCAACAATAAACCCTCCCCATGACTGGATTGAATTAGAAGAACGCAGAAGAGTCTTCTGGGGTGCCTTTTGCATGGATAGTCATGCCTCCATCAGCACTGGATGGCCTACTTTGATCGACATGGGCCTGGTGAGCAGCATCCCCGATTATCCTGTCTTGGAAAGGGCGTGTAGCTAATAGCAGCAGGTTACCACGCGGTTACCAGCTTCCGAGGATGCATTCAACAGCGGCAAGGAGGAGGAGGCGGCCACGCTCCAGAGCGTCTTCAGTGGTTCAGTGTACTCCACGTTCGCCGCCACAGTAGTCACCTGTCACATCTTCACCCAGCTGCTGAAGCACGTCCATCGACCGATGCCCGACGACCACCCGGAGGAGTTGAGCGGCAACTATTGGAAGAGACACAGAGAGCTGGACAACCTACTTTCTAGCGCTTTCATGTTCCTCCCGGAGCGTTTCAGGCTGCCAAAGTTCCTTCGTGATCCCGTTGCCATCTATCAGAACCTCAACTTGCATGCCTCGGTGATATGTCTTCACAACGCGGCGTGTGAGAAGGCAGACAAGTACAAACTACCAGATCATATCAAGCAAATCAGCAGGACTAGATGCTTGACGGCAGCCCTGGAGATTGTCAATATCTTGAAGCTGACTAGTCATGTCAGCACTCGATATGTAAGTATTCCTGCGCTTTATCGCTTTTCCAGAGAAGTATCTTACCAAGGTGCGGGAACAGAAAAGCCCTTTGGTTGCACTATCGCTGTACACCGCCGCCACCGTATTTGTGTCGCAGGCCAAGGAAAACCCAGAGGAGTGCGACTCCGACAATCTTTCGTTTCTGATTACCTGCATGGAGGCTATCGGCCGGCAGCATATCATCACACGTGCCTACCTTCACCAATTAAGATCGGATATTCAAAATAGCGGTATTGATGCCCACGGTGTTTTCTCTACAACGCAGAACCAGGGATTGGTTTCATTCAACCCGTGCGGCTACAATATTCCAATGCTGGTTCGCAGCTCCTCCCATGCGAAACCAAACTCGCTGCTACCTGGCCGGCTTCCCCTTGGTGGACCGGATCCCGCACACTTCAACCCGGTGGCATATGGACGATCTTGTGGGTGGACTTTGGCTGGCATAAAGAAAAGCGTGCGGGGGGAGGGAAGCACAGATCCCTCCTCGTTCGATGAGTCGGACGCACCGGGAAGCAAGCGGAAGCGCACATCTCTCGGACCAGGCAGTGGAGATAGGGTCAGTGGGATGCCCCCCTTCCGTGCTCAAAATGTGTTTGAGCAGAGTGTCGTCGACTATACGGACGGTGGGTCCACCGCTCAAGGCAGAGCTGGCCCTACGGCTCAGTCCAAACCGGACCACTGGGTCGGGTTTGGAGCGCAAGGGCCCTTGAGACTCCCTCATCGGACCAACACGCCATCAGCTAGCGTCTCGCCGCCGTCCGCGAGCGGAGGGGCACCTACTGTACCAACAGTTCCGACACCGAGCAGACAAGACGGCATGATGCGCTTCTCCATGATGGGACCGCCCGAATTTCTGTATGAGAATACCGTCATCCCGACCGATCTGCCCGTGGATGTTGGTGTTGGGTCGGTTGGTGTCTTAGGCAACATCGGAGCAGCTGATCTTTTGGCCGATCCCAACTTGTTCCAAGGAATGGACCGTTGGGACAATATCTCTGATCTCCAAGCTTTCACGCAGATGGCGGCGGCCATGATGCAGGAAAACGGCGGTAGCAACAGCGCAGACGGGTTCAGCACCTCCCAGGAAGAGGCTGACCAGTGGACCCAGCTCATTGGCGGGTCTGACAACCTAGGAGGGGGCGGTTGGGATCCCTCTTCCACGGGGCAGGGCAGTGGGAACGGGTGAAGCAGCTCATCGAGGATTGGGGAATGAATCACCTAAGAATCGAAAGCGGATGAAGCTGGTATGAATGCTGTATACCATGACGCACATCGACATCTGACATCTACGGAGGGCAGTTCATGGGTGGGCTTGGGTTAGGGCTCGGACAAGGTAGCGATGCAAGGAATCGGATATATATATAGCTCGTCTTGGTGTTGGGAAACAGTACCATGGTATCCCTATCAGGGAAGGAAGAGAAAACCGGCGCCAGAGGGGGTTTGGGGAGAATCGGGAAGTGGTCCATCCATCCCTCCTTACCTACTGTACCACTACTGTACCAGTATAACCGAACTAGACAATGCCTCTCAACCAAATCAAATCAAAGCCATCTAACTGATCGGCTACAGTTTTACTCTCCATATATAAAAAATGGTACATATGCTACATAAAGCCGGTATACGGACTCGCGGTTTTTTTTCTTCTTCCGAGGGACATTTAAATTGTCACTGAAATTGTTCGTTTCTTTCTATCTGAGAGGCATCCAATTGAGTTCGTGCTCTACTCCCAACTCCCACGCAAACCTCCTGCCGGCTTAAAAGTCTAGGATTACTTGCGGTGTCTGGAATTTTCCGCATCAAAGCTAGAGCGAGCAAAGAGCTCTATGTATGTACAAAGCATGTAACCTGTAGGCGCCATGCTGAACATGCCAAAGGAGCTGCTTGATGGTGGTAGTGGTGGCCCTCCTCGGATCCTTCCGCGGGCGTCTGGTCAAGCATCCGTCGAGTACGGCACGGATGGGGCTGCTTGAAGCTAGCTGTCGCTCCTCTTGCTGTCGGGACCGTTCATGCTGACGTCTCGCAGCATGGATAAGGTAACTTAGAAAGCAAACACCTGGTCATCGAGTTTGCTGACCGGGCGCGCCTTCTGGAAGCCCAAACTCTCCGTCACCTTCTTTAGGCCGCTGATCATGGGTGGCGGACCGCACAGAAGGATCTTGACGTCCTTGGCGGGCTTGGGGAGCCATTTCTGGAAATGGGTTAGCTGAAGCTGGTATTTCAGGGGGGAAGACGAGAATTCATACGGTGATCATGTCAGATGTCACGTAGCCAACTCCGCCGGTCCAGTCTGCCGGCGGCTTATCGAGCACGTAGTGCACACGGATACCCTTGTCCTCAGCGGCGAGCGCGTCGAGGTCTTCCTTGAGTAGAATGTCCTGGGGCGTGACGTTGGCAAAGATGAGGTCGACCTGGGTGGTATCACCGGCGGCGCGGCCACGGACGATGGCGCGGATGACCTGAAGCATGGGCGTGATACCAGTACCGCCGGCAATCATACCAAAGTGGCGCACCATGTTGGGAGTGTAGACGAAGGCGCCCTTGGGCCCCTTGACGCGGATCGACTGGCCGACAGCAAGCGAGGCCATGTGTCGGCTGATGTTGCCCGTCGGGTACGACTTGATGAGGAGGTCAAAGTGGCCAGGCTGGTGGTCGCCCGATATGGGGGTGTAGGAGCGCACAATGTCCTTGGTGCTGCCATCAGGCTGCTCAAGCGCCGCGCCGATCGAGATGTGCTGGCCGATGGGGAGGCCGAGGATGGAGTTTGTGCGGGGGAGGGCGAAACGGTAGCTATGCGATGCCGGGGTTAGTCATGGAGGTCATGCTGAGGAGGCGTCTCGGAGGGGCTTACATGGCGACATTGTGCGAGATGATGGTCTTCTCCTTCAACTCGAACTCCTGGAACTGGTCGGGCTTGAGGACCTTCTTTGGTTCTGCGATGATCACCGGTTGTTAGGCGGGGGAACTCTCAGGGTGAAGGGTGAGGGGCGAAGGGGGGAGATATCGACTTACGGTTGTTATAGAACTTGAGACTCCCGAGCGCAATCGCGAGGAGGATTGCGTATGGTGTCCATTCAACCTTCACGATGGCAGTTCCGACGATCAGGAGACCGGCTGGGATATATATCCCATCAAAATACTTTCGCGCAAGCAGTGAGTCACTCATTTTGCCGATCCACCTCGAGGGGTCCTCTCAAGTATTTTCAACCCCCCAAAAAACAACAGATTCGGGGTTCAGTTGTTTTGCCGCGACTGGTTTTTTTGTTGATCCGCTCGTGGCCAGTCTGCTATCGGCACATGCGGCGATGGTCCAAGTAAGCTCGATCGCGAAGAGAGGGTGTCAATCGGGTCTGGCCGGGCCTGGAGAATAGGAGCGTCAATATAAAATAATTTCCATGTGTCTGTCGGGAAGGGGGGTGGGATAACCGGTGGATAGCTGGTGGGCCGATTTTTTACGGGTTGGACTGAGCTTGCCGGGGCCCCCGGCTCGTCAGATCTGGGCCCGAGCTTTCTTTCTTTCCGCTTTGTTGGTCCGTTGGGAACCTCGACGTCCACTCTATCAACCGAGAAGCCTTGACATGTTACTTGGTAACGCAATTGAAAGTTTCTCTGTTGTCAAGTGTTAACTTTCCGCATAGAGGGACTAAACATAATTGAACTGGAGAGCTGCACCTAGGTGAATAATCTCACCTTCCGGGAATCTTATGCTTCGACTGGCGCTCCACTCTTCTAAAATCTTTCGTTGTGCAAGCCAGTTGCCGGGGTCTAGCTTGTCGGCTTGACCTTCGCCAGCGTTACATCCGGGCGGGAGTTGCGGTCGCGCGGCTTAACTACAAAACGAAACCCCCATTCTCACCACATTGGGGTTGCCAACCGGCAAAAGACATCCAGCATGGGCGAGAACATCGAGAATGTCACGCCCGAGGAGGCGCCCTTTCCCCTCACCGATGTCGACAAGTGGGTTTTATCACAGACCGATGAGGAATATGAATATCACACATGGGAGGAGCTCTGCAGCATCATCCGTACGGTCAAACTAGTCGTATTGTCCGTAGACATCTAGGCCGTTCTGACACTCTCGCCAGGAAACAATGAGCTGGAACGCCTCAAGCGAAAGCCGTCAGATCTTCGGAGGTACATAAGATGGACTGCCGAAACGAAAGCCGAATATGGCAGTATGACAAACTACCTCCTGGCCCACCGCTTGCCCAAGGCCTGGGGGTCGCCACCCTTCACACCAGTCTCCCAGAAGCCTTTCGAGAACCCATCCGACTACCGCGTATTGGTCAATGACTGGCCGTATGGATTTGTTCCTGGCATCACCCATCTCGTCGTCTGGACCCGGACTGCTATCGCCACCGAGCCCGGCAGGGGGGACATGACTCCTGAGAGCAGAAAGACCGTAGAAGCATTCGTGAAGCGGTATTTTGTCGACAGCCTTGGGACGGACGGAGCGGATCGTGTTGCATGGTTCAAAAATTGGGTGGCCTTGCAGAGCGTGCGGGCTTTGGATCATATCCATGTCCTGGTCAAGGATGTTGACGCCAAGACGATTGAGGGCTGGACGAGGGAGCGCCAGTAGCATCAAGCTTCACAGCTGTAGTTACCTAGAAAGTTGTTCCAAGACCTATGGTAAAGCCGTGAAGGCCCCCCTAGTAGAACACGTAATACGCTTGTTCTAAGCCGCCGCTCGCCGCTGCTTCCGATTGCCCGCGGGAGCACCCGCTCCATCCACACCACCACCACCGCTCATTCCAGTTGCCATCTGCTTGGCCGCAGAGAGCATTCCGAAGCTCTTGTAAGCTCCAAATACCGGGACCACGCACCAAAGAAACCAAGCCCAGTTGCCGAAAAGGACGACGAGGATGGACACTGCCCAGGTCACCCAGATGACGTCGAACATGTATTCGGTGAGCCCCTGGGCGGCAAGGTCCTCACCCGATTTCTTGAGCGCGTGCGTGGTGGGGTCATAGCTGGGACGTCCAGACCACTCCAAGAAGGCCTGACAGACGAAGCTGGGGATCGAAATCACGCACCAAAGGAGGAGGGAGCGTGACCGGAAGAGGAAATGGAGGGCGAGAAAGGACAGGTTGACGATGAGGGAGCCGATGTGGAGATTGTTGAGAGTCGCCGAGTTGGACTTGGCCCGATCCTTGCGAGCTTTTTGGGCCATTGTGAGCGTCCAGAAGTGCTATATTTGTAGAGAACTAGACCGCATGCTCCTTGGAAGGGGGGGTGGTGGTAATGAGAGGAAATCCGTCGCCGTTGTTTTCGGCCGTTGTTGAGAAGTCGAAGATGACAGTGAGGAGAGTGACGGAGAGTGACTTGGGGGTTGTGTGGTGGGGGCCCCACATGAACCGCACTCTTCGGCTACATTCCGCAAGCCACAGTGGGTGTCACGCTAACACCAATCAAGGTACAGTACTTTCAACATATATATACTTGGGATATCAGAGGCTGCAAAAGAGGCTACTTAGAAGGGCATATACAATATTCAAAGGTAGTGCGGCATGGTGGCCACTTACCGGCTTCATCGATGCAAACTGCTGCGACTTTACACAGTAGACGCCGATCGGTGTCGAGTGGTCGCCTTGCATGTAACAATCGGTTGGAGGAGGCTGAGCGCTCCGAAAGCCGTGGCTGGAAAAGAGTGGCTGCCTTTTGGGCGGGTTGGTTGCTCTGGCAGGTCCAACCGCCGGTGTTCTTCAACGCGTCCAGCCAATCAATTGCTTACTTCTGCACCCACCACAACAATCGCGAGACACCAGAGGAAAGGGACAATCGTCGTTAACGCCCGTCTATCCCGCCACGCTTCACCGTTCTCCTTGTCCCAAATACCGGGGTTGGATGCTCTTTCGTTGCTGCATTTTCATCGCATCGCATCTTGGAGGCCATGCGTTTGCCCTGTCGGTGCATTTGACGAGTCGCATTTGGCATCTACCCTTGGTTTTTTTTCTTCGGACCCATGAGGGCGACCATGAACAGCGAGAATTGACCTGGCATTTGCAAAGCACGACATTGCGACTCGGCTGAGGAGGGATCGATTAACTTCGCCCTTCCCTTTCCTCACTGCATCTCAAGGACTATATCGCCAGATTCTCGTCAATAATACTTAATACAGCAGTTGCACCAGCCATCTCGGGCCCGCACAACGAGACCCCGCGATTCACTTCAGGTTGTTGCCCGCCCAAGCAGGTTCACGCTTCACGTTTTTGCCTCCGCCACCGGCTGCAACCGCCTTTCCGCTCCCGAATCCCTCTCGAGCTCCGGGCGCTTAACCATCCAACAGCTCTCGCTTCGTTCAGAATCTTTTGGATCCCATGGACCAACCTCGACGGTAGCACCGATTATCATCGCCCCAACCGAGCCGTCCGGCATACCGTGCTGGCTCCAGGATGGCGCCCAACAATGCTACGGTTGCTGCACTGTTGAGACAAACTATTCATTACCATCTCGACAGTTTTGCATACGAAAACGCCCTTTTCTTCGCCGAGCGCCTCCTCGCCCACGAACGGGTAGCAGAATCCGCGTACCTTCTAGCCCTCAGCCATTTGCGACTCGGGGACCTCCGATCAGCGTACGAGGCGACCAAGCCGTACAGCTACCGGGGGACACATTTAGGTTGCGCTTTTGTCTTTGCCCAATCCTGCTTGGGCCTGGAAAGATGCAGAGATGGGATCACGGCTCTCGAGAAGGCGAGGCCGCTTTGGACTGCCAAAAGCACCATTGGGAAGCACACTGCTTCTGCCCGAGTGCCGTACGCTGATGCGGCGGCAACAAATTGCCTCTTAGGAAAGCTCTATCGGTCCTACGACGATAAGAAGAAGGCGATCCAATGCTTTGAGGACGCCCTAAGGTGCAACCCCTTCATGTGGGATGCTTTCACCATGCTGTGTGATATGGGTGTCGACATCAGGATACCAAACGTTTTCAGAAGCACTGAGACTTTTGCGCGTAACTTCGACCACGAATCAAATCCGGGTGCCCTCGAATTAATGACGAGCGGTCCTCCTGCAGCCCCCGAACCACTCCAGAAAAGGTCGGTTGTCCATTCTGTGAACCACGACAACGACCCGTTCGAGGTTCACCTCTCCGCTGCATACCAGGACTCCGGCAACCATGGTCCTTTGTTCGCTGAGGTGGAAAACGACCTGATGGCAAAAATTGTTGCTGCTCAGTCAAGATATCCTTCAAGCCAAGGGAACAGGCCTGGGCCCGACGGAATGGCAACTCCCCCCGCCTCTTCCGTGGCACCCCCCGAACCCCAGCCCCCCCGAGTGGTGTTCGGCTCCGAGCCTCCCCCGGCACCTACTCGACGAACACGAACCATTCAGCCAGTTGTCGTGGATTCGGGTGCTGTCGATGCTCCCCCGAGGATGAGTCGGCTGGGTACCAGGAGGCGGGATAAAGGCCTGGATCAAGCGGGTGACCTTTCGGACTCTATCATGAAGGGGTCAGCCCTCTCACTGTCGACGACAGAGCGGAAGCGTACGGCATCAGGGCACCCGGTGCAACCGAGAGCAGCAAATGGTGAGGAGCCAAGGAGAAGCGCAAGGCTCAACTTTCCCCGGACAGTAGCAGCGAAGGCTACCTCCGCGACCGCTGCTGCTGGTACAACGGCTACCCGTGAGCTGAAAAAGGCTAGGCCCCAGCTCTCACGGATCCTGCGACCAGGCTCGAGCGGTTCCAGCGTCGGGAGAGTCGTGAGCGGCAATCGAAAACCTGTGGAAGAGAGCAGCATGGACATTGATTCAGTCGATGCTCCGCGAGTTAGGGAACCGCCCGCCATGCAAGTCCAGCCGCCGAAACCGGTAGAACCGGAGTCTGTGAAGGTGGACGAGGCGCTGAAATGGATCTTGGAGCTGTTGAAAAAGATGGCATCTGGGTATCTCTCCGCGTCGCAGTTCAATTGTCAAGAGGCACTGAACGTCTACACATCACTCCCGCGAAGTCACCAAGAGACCCCTTGGGTGTTGGCGCAATTGGGAAGAGCCCACTACGAGCAAGCCAATTACGCCGAGGCCGAAAAGGCTTTCAGGCGCCTTCGTGCCCATGCACCGACTCGACACGAGGACATGGAGGTGTACTCTACGGTGCTGTGGCTTCTGCGAAAGGAGACAGACCTTTCTTTCTTGGCGCACGAGCTGGTGGATGCAGCGTGGGACTCGCCGCAGGCTTGGTGTGCCTTGGGCAACGCCTGGTCTCTGGCATGCGACCATGAGCAAGCCTTGCGATGTTTCAAGAGGGCGATTCAACTCCATCCGAACTTTGCGTACGCATACACCCTGCAGGGGCACGAGCATTTTGAGAACGAGGAGTACGACAAAGCTCTCACGTCGTACAGACATGCGATCTCGGCTGACAAGCGACACTATAATGCCTACTACGGGATCGGAAAGGTCTATGAGAAGTTGGGCAACTACGACAAGGCTCTCAGCCATTACCATGCCGCGCTGATGATTCATCCAAAGCATGCTGTCCTAAACTGCTGCATAGGAACGGTTTTGCAGCGGCAGAAGCACGTTGTTCAGGCATTGAGCTACTTCAACAAAGCTGCAGAGCTGGCTCCGAAGGCTCCAGACGTTCGGCTCCGGAAAGCCCGAGCTCTCCTCGCCACGGGGCAGCTGAAGCTGGCACAGCAAGAGCTTTTGGTCCTTCGGGATTTGGCGCCTGACAAGGCCCAGGTACACTACCTCCTTGGCAAGATGGCAAAGGCTGTGCATGATAAAAAGCTGGCGGTTCGCCACTTCACCATCGCGCTGAGTCTGGATCCGAAGGTGAGCCCGCAGGGACGGCCTGATTTTTCTTTTGTGGTTCTTGCTAACTCGATACAGGCAAGTCCCGAGATCAAGAGCGAGATCGAAGGTCTCGAAGAAGACGACGTTCTAGACGACACGATGATACATTGATGCCGATGGTTTCGACGATAGCGATGAATTGCATCACATCGACAGACTCATGTTGCGTCTGCTTGGTTTCTTTGGGAGAATCCAAGACATGTCATTTTAGGGTAACGCAGATTCAACGATACGGAGGCTTCGAGAATAAAAGGGCTGAATAAAGCGGTAACCTCGGAGGCGTAACCAGGAGTTGTTTATACTGTATTCTGCATTGCATGGCAAAGGCGTTACTCAGGGAGGGGAGGCGCGGAATTGCTTTGGGCACGGCCTGCTTGGAGCCGAGACGAAGAGTTTGGACTTTGGTAGATCCAACAATCGCTAGAGCTGGGAAGCAGTCGGGGGTAGGGGGCTTTTGTATGAGTACTTTAGCATCGCATTGGTCGGCATGTATAGCACAAGGTTGCCATTTGTCCAGTCTTCGGGGCACTCTGGCATCTTGCCTGACCGCGACGCATGCTACATTTGAGGGACCAAACCACCTAAGATACCCAGCCGATCGGGACACGAATATATTTATGCAGGGTACGTGACAGTAAGAGAGCAACAGCTGGTCCTTGGTACGGATGAATGCGTCATCAAATATGGTACCTCAGGTGTGCGGTAACGAGGCTGCTACAGCCTTTGGATGTCAAGCACTTTATATCGTCCCCAGGCGCGTCGGTCGCGTATAGCAGGAGGGAAGTGTCGAAGGCGCCGCAGGAAATCAAGCGCGGCCCGTGCTCCATCAACCCCATCAGCGGCTGAAAATCGGCTCCAACGCACGGACCACGGCGGGTCGGCTCCTTTTTTTGCCAAACACGCGCCGCCAGGGGTCGCCGGCTAGGAAAACAAAGCGCAAAGCAACCGCGCTTTCTCCCAACGATTTGCTCGCAGTTTTGCACCCCCCAAAACCAGCATTTGCAAA
>Ga0247769_1000233_pt1 | contig 12816 bp, 17 predicted proteins | sample UWRJL166409R6_FD_179942 | JGI IMG/M metagenome (GOLD analysis project Ga0247769, IMG submission 179942) | Plant litter microbial communities from Arlington Agricultural Research Station in Wisconsin, United States - UWRJ-L166-409R-6 | ecosystem: Environmental > Terrestrial > Plant litter >... | reverse complement strand
AATTTTCCCTGTCGTCCGGCTGCTTCGGCGGCGGTCGCTGCGGCCAACGCATTCGGGTGAATTGTGGTCAGCGGGAGGTTTCGGAAGACAAATGTTAGATTGTCCTTGTACTTTTCCTTAATTTCTTTGATGTTCGGATAGATACTTTCGCACCCAGGACACTGGAAGTCGCCATATTCGATCAGCGTTACCTTGCCTGCGGTACTGCCAAAGACGTGGTCGCCGATCGCGCCGCCGCTAATCACCTTTGTGGCATCGCCGTCGTAGCTGCTGACGGTTTCATTTTTATTCGTCAGAACGATAAGTCCTAAAATACCCAAGCAAATCAGTATAAAGATAATCCATCTAGTCTTTGTCATAACCTCTTTATCATAGCGTAAAAATATGTTCTTTACACCAAAAATAATCAGACGCCTCAATATTGAGAATCCGTTGAGACGCGTAAATGCTGGTATTATAAAACGTAAGATGTTTGAAGTATTCGTTCAATTGTTCGTGCTTTTGCTTGTGGCGGCCGCGGCTGGCCTCAAGAGTTTGCGCTTTGCGCCGAGTGAGCTGACTGATTTTGAGCTGGATCGTCGAGTCAAGGCAGGCAATGACCAAGCCAGAATCGAAGCTGATTTCAGGGCTGCGCGACCGCAGCTGGATGCACTCAGACGGCTTGCGATTTTGGTTCTGACGATCCTGATCGTGATCGTTCTGGCCGGCACACATAACTTTGTGGTCGCTATTATTCTGGCTTTGCTGTGGCTGTTCGCAGTTGAGCTGCTTAGTTCGCAGCGTTGGCTCGTCGCTCAGGCTGAGCAACTGGGTCTGAGGTTTGAAGTGCAACTGCTGCGAGCGACGCACACTTTGCGGCCGGTGCTACAGCTCTTGTCGGACAGTCGGGTATTGGGCCAGAACGCGCAGTCGACGTTCTATTCAAAGGATGAGCTTATCGAAGAGATCGACCGCGACAAAGAAGTGCTCGACGCCGACGAGAAGCTCCTGCTTCGCCAGGCGCTGAAGTATCAGGATGTGCTGGTGGGCGACATTATGACACCGCGTTCGGTTGTGATTACCGTCGATGGGAGCGACACGATCGGCCCGTTGCTGCTCGATCGCCTGCATAAGTCAGGCCATTCGCGCTTTCCTGTTGTTGGGGAGAATCTTGATCACACGATCGGTATTTTATACACGCACGATCTGGTGCTGCTGGATCCGAAAGCAAAGAAAGTCAGCGACGTCATGAGCAAAAAGGTCGTCTACGTCCATCAGGATAAATCACTGGATCACGTCCTGCAGGCCTTCCTCCGCACCAAGCGCCATCTGTTTATGGTAGTGAACGAATTCGAGGAAGTCATGGGCGTGGTGAGTATCGAAGACGTTCTGGAGACAATTATCGGGCGTAAAATTGTCGACGAGTTCGATCAATACGAAGATCTGCGCGCGGTTGCGAAGCTGGCAGCCGACAAGCGCCGCAAAGAGCGCAAGGCAACTGACGTCGCTTGACGACATATACGTTCTGCGTAATGATAAAGTTACCATAAGCGTAAAAGAGAAATCTCATCATGAATCCAGATAATAATCCTCAAAATCCCACGCCGACCCCGAACCCTGGCGCTGCACCTCAGCAGCCACCAGTGAATCCAACTCCGCCGCCGGCAGCTGCACCTCAGCCTATTTCGGCTCCTGTTGATCCGCTCGCAGGTCCTATGCCGACTCCGCTTCAGCCAGCAAAAACCCTACACGCCCCAGGTTCACGCAAGGGATTGGTCGTGGCCGTCATGGTCGTGGCCGTCGTGGTGATCGGTGTGTTGGTGTACCTGGTCGTAACGGCCTCGTAGTCTTTTGCGCCGTAAGTCGCTTACCGCTACTGCTTGCCACCAGAGGTGCAACAGATTATTCTATGATGAGATAAATTTATAAAAGGTTACAGCATGAGAACCCTAACCCGAGACCTCAAGTCATCCGTTGGCCAAACCGTGACGCTTCGCGGCTGGCTGCATAAGAAACGCCTTCTGGGCGGACTTAACTTCCTGACCATCCGCGATCGCAGTGGCATTGCTCAGGCTTTGGTCGAAAATAAGGACGAGCTGGAGAAGCTCCGTGGTCTGCAGATCGGCACAGTTGTGACTTTTGTCGGCATTGTTGTCGAGGACGAGCGAGCACCTGGTGGCGCCGAGCTACATGATGTGCAAGTGACAGTCGAAGTGCCAGTTACCGACGAGCCGCCAATTGAGATCGATAAACCTATTCTACACAAGCCAGAGAACCTCGACACACTGTTCGAATATCGCGTACTTAATGTCCGGAACATCAACGAGCAGAAGATTTTTCGTATTCGTGCCAGCCTGACGCGTTACTTGCGCGAGTTCCTGCACAGTAACGAATTTGTCGAGATCGACACGCCGAAGCTGTTGGCCGAAGCGACCGAAGGCGGCGCGGAAGTTTTCAAGCTGGATTACTTTGGCAAGACTGCAACGCTAGCCCAGAGTCCACAGTTCTACAAGCAGATCATGGTCGGCGCCTTTGAGCGAGTCTACGAGATTAACCACAGCTACCGCGCCGAGCCCAGCGCTACCACTCGTCATCTGACCGAGCTAACTATGCTGGATATCGAGATGGGGTTTGTGGAGAGCCACGACGAAGTGCTGGATACGGTTGCTGATATGACCATGCACGCCTTGCGTCGTGTTTACGACGAGCACGCAGGCGACCTGAAGACGCTGAACGCGCCCGAGCTGAAACTGCCAGAAGACGGCAAGGTGCCTCGCTTTACTATCACTGAAATTCACGAGATGTATACCAAGGCCACTAAGCACGACACACTTAACGAGAAAGATCTCGTGCCCGACGAAGAACGTTGGATTGCTGAACACGCCCGCAAGCAGCTCGGTAGCGACTTGGTCTACGCCGTGGACTTTCCGGCAGCAGCAGGGAAGTTCTATCACAAATTCAAGGATGATGGCACCGTTGCCTGGGGCGACCTACTGTTCCGCGGCCTCGAGATTGCAACCGTTCCACTGCGCGAGAACAACTACGAGAAGATGATCGAACAGATGACAAAAGCCGGCCTCGATGTGAGCCACGAAGGTTTCAAATATTATCTGCAAGGCTTCAAATATGGCCTCCCGCAGCATGGCGGTTGTGGCTTCGGCGTTGACCGATTGGTCCAGAAAACTATCGGCCTCGGTAACGTCAAAGAGGCTACGCTGTTCCCACGTGATATCAACCGTCTGACGCCGTAGTCAGCAATGCTACACTAGATATATGGTAAAGAAACCCAGTAAATCCACGCGCCGTGCTCGGGCCAAGAAAGAGCAAGCGCCTACCACTAAGAAGAAAACAATAGAGACTCCAAAGGCGGTCCCAACGCCAGAGGTGCCAGTGATTATTGCTGAAAGTTCGGACGAGCCAGTTGTCGAGAAACAGCCGACGCCTGCCACCGTACCGATTGTTGAATCAGCTGCTATCGAACAGGCCGCAGAAGAAATCATCCTGCCGTCCAAGCGCCGAATGATCGCGAGCGCCTGTGCGCTGGCGGTTTTGGTAGTTGCTTTGATCTTTGGGGCGGCTATTATTCGACAGCAGAATGAGCGGCAAGCCGTGGACCCGGCACAATCGGCCCATAGTTCTTCGTCGGCAGACAAAATTCTGCAAAGCGGTGGCAATGTCTGTACAAACCAACAAGCCACTAGCGACACGACGGGGAGCACAAATCCACAGTCGGTTGGTATGATACTCCAATCTAATCCAGGCAATTCCATCCAGACGCCACAGACATATAGCAGCGGTGACAGCAGCGATGCCGCGAAGCTCCAAGGGGCATCCTGTTTCTAGATGACTGATCGATTGTTTATCACCCGCAAGCGCAAGCTGTGGAAATTTGCGCATTTTGATGAATGGGAAAATTGTTTTCAGGCCGTCGACGTCACGCCCGCAATGTGGGATGGTCACTTTCCCAAAGTTCAGCCGCTGATCGTCGAGATTGGCGCCGGCACTGCTGACTTGAGTCTGAACCTGGCTCGTATCCATGGCGACCGAAATTACGTGGCCATCGATGTGAAGTCTGACCGCCTATATACCGGCGCGAAGGTTGCGCTGCAGGAGAAGTTGACCAATATTACATTTGTCCGCGCGCAGCTGCGTCAGATGAATGAACTTTTTGCACCGGGCAGCATCGACGAGCTGTGGGTGACATTTCCTGACCCTTACCCGCGCGACAAGCAGGCTAAGCATCGCTTGACGAATCCAGCATTCCTGAGCGTGTATCGTAATTTGCTAAAACCTGGCGGCACGCTCCATTTCAAGACCGACAACCGCGAATTATTCCTGTGGAGTCTCGAACAGCTTGTGGCTGAAGACTGGCAGATCCGGGAGCTGAGCTTTGACCTGCACGACAGCAACCTTCCGGACGACTACAAGATTACGACGTACTTCGAGCGTAAGTTTTTGGCTCAGGATATAGATATCAATTACATGTCTGCTGTCGCCCCGAAATAATTGATCTTGGCGGTGGTGCCAAGATCTGAGATACTTTGAGAAATACTGTGATGCGGTGGGAGAAGGATTGTTGGTGATCGATAAGATTAAGGGTCTCCTCTCAGCGTTCGCCGAAGAACGCAAACATCCGATACTACTCTTGAACCTCGACGAGGTGACTAAATTTGGCGCGTTAGAGTTGCAGTCTAAGCTGGGGAACAAGCACTTTGTCGAGCTTGACGTTGTCTTGCAGACGCCAGGCGGCGATATCGATGCAGCATATTTGATTGTCCAGCTTATCAAGAAGAAGGCCGCGAAGGTTAACATCTTTGTGCCGTTGTACGCGAAAAGTGCTGGTACGCTCATCTGTCTGGTCGCAGATAGGCTCTATTTGTCGGACCTTTCCGAGCTAGGCCCTCTAGACACGCAGATTCCCGAAGAACGTGATGGCTCGCCGGTGACGTATATCTCAGCGTTGAATGGCTTTAAGGCTCTTGAGCAAGTGCAGCTACACTCACTAGAGACGCTGAATATAACAACACAGCTATTGTCGCGATCGGGCCTAAAGATGGCGGAGGCTATCCATCTTGCCTCGGAATTTACTGGAAACACTAGTGGGCAGCTCTATGGTCGGCTTGATCCGATGAGGATCGGCGAGTATGCCCGGGCTCTAGATATCGGTGAGCGATATGGCGTAAAGGTGTTGACCAACTATCAGGGCTGGACAAATGAGGAAGCCAAACGGACGGTTAACCAACTCGTCCGGGGTTATCCACACCATGGTTATGTGATTGACGCGTACGAGCTCGAGCGTTTAAAGTTACCACATGAGGAAATCCCGTCTAATCTCCTTGCTGCATGTACCGCATTGCGCGATGAGATGCTAAAGCTTGAGGATGATATGATTATATTAACGGAACCAAAGACTGGTTGGTCCGCAGCTAAGCTCAAGGAGGGCAAGGATGAACACTAAACCTAAGCAACCAATACAGCATACTCGTATCTCACTGGCGGACGAGTATAAGGAATTGTTGCCACAGGTGAGACTCGAAATTGCAGAACTTAAGCTGACGGCAACTCAAGAGCCGATCCAAAAGGACGCATTGTCGCAATTATCTTTTAGTAACGATCAGCACAAAACACAACCAAAGCTATAGCGCCGGCTCGTTATCCAGCGACTTCCATAGATACCAGCAGGCGAATGATTCATACGGATGCCAATTGTATTGCTCGGCAATTGCTCGCATCTCGTCTGGACTCGGGAGTTTATCGAGCTCATACAGGCGCATCATGGCGTTGCGTACACCCAAGTCGCCGGTAGCCAAGATGTCGGTGCGTCCGAGACTGAAGATGAGGAACATGTGTGCGGTCCATTCGCCGATACCTTTCACCGCAGTTAGCTCACGAATGACCTCTTCGTTACTGAGGTTCGGCAACTTTTCGACCTGCAGTTGGCCATCAAGGATATGCTGGGCGAGGTCCAGGACGTAGCTGGCTTTCGGGCGGGACATGCCGACCGCACGCAGCTCTTCAACGCTGCGCTCAAGGATCTGCTCCGGCGAAGGGAAGTTGCCACTAAAGAGTTCGACAAATCGCTTCACGATAGTGGCCGCGGCCTTAACGCTGAGCTGTTGGCTAATAATAGAGTCCACCAGCTCACGGTAGTAATCATTATGCGGCGTGATCGTGCTCAGCCCAAAGCGTTGGACGATCGGCGCGAGATGCGGGTCGTATCGAGATAAGTGATCTGCTGCAGCCTGCAGGAGTTCGGTGCGTTCAGTAGTCATACCTCCATTCTAGCGGTATACTGGGAGAGTAACAAAGGCAAGGGCATGAACCCTGACAATCCACAAAATCAAACACCCCCACCAAACCCATGGCGCACGAGCCAAGACGAACCGGTCGTCCACGTCACGCCGCCGATAACCGATATGCCGCCCCAGCAGACATTTCAGCCCCCGGTGAAGCCGCGACGGAGTCTCAAGCAAAAGCTCCGCGCCCTGTTTCGGAGCCGTAAGTTTTGGGTTGGATTGATAGTTGCAATTATCGCAGCACTCATCGCGCTATGGTTTGTTCAGCCCACGCGGTGGTGGCTGGTGAATCTATTCGGCATGCGCAATACCGTGACCATCACCACGATTGCACCGGGAGAGGGCCAGGCTAAAGTATCGCGCCTCGGTAATGTCACGCTGACCGTCGATGGTCAAATCTACAAGTCCGACACCCAGGGCAAAGTAACCGTGCCGAATGTTCGATATGGAAAAGTCAGTGTGGCCGCCAAGAAAGCTGGCTATCAGGATGTGAATTACGGTGTAACGCTCGATTTCGATCCGTTCCTGCATAAGTTCGGTGGTCAGGAGACTGATGATGCGGCACGCAAGATCGAACTCAGCCTGCCGGCAACCGGCATCCCAGTGGCCTTTAAGGTTGTCGATTTACTCAGCGGTCAGCCGGTGACCGCGGGTGAATTTACGATCGGCGATGTCGTTGCAAAGCCGGATGACAAGGGGTTAGTGTCGGTAAAGATCCCTGGTACAGACGCGGCGAAGGTCCAGGTGATGACACATTTTGGCGGTAAGTACGTTGATCAGAAATTCGATCTGACGTTGGGTGGCAACGGCGCGCAGGAAATCAAGGTCGTTCCTGGCGGCAAGCATTACTTCCTCAGCAAGCGCAGCGGTGTGCTGACAGTGTACAGCAGTAATATCGACGGCTCTGATGTCCAATCGATCGTGACGGGAACGGGCCAGGAGACTGACAGCACCGCATTTGCGGTTAGTCCCGATGGCAAGTACGGTGTGTTGAGCTCCAGTAGAGATGGCGCTCGCAATACGAAGCAGGAAATGCTCCAGCGGATTTACATCGTCGATCTGACAACCAAGCAATTAACTCGTGTCGATGAAGCTCGTGACATATCTTTTGCAGACTGGTCAGGGAGCACATTGGTATACACCACCACAGCCCTTGAGCCCACAACCAATACCTACCCAATGGCCGTAAAGAGCGTCGACACGACGACTAAGCGCGTGTATAACTTTGAGTCAGCGGCAGGCATGCAAGTTGCGACGGTTGGCTTCGACCGCGTGATATATCAGAAAGTCATCGATACTGGCGCTGATGCTGCCACGAGTCCTGTGCTCCGAACAGCCAATATTAACGGCTCATCACAGCGCACGCTGGGCAACAAAGTGTTACTGAACAATTATCTCAATCTTGATTACGACCGCGTGGCCTTCCGGACTGATCAAGACCAAGCTTGGCATGAATACAATCTCAATACCGACCAGCTGAAAGGTATTTCGCAGCCATCAAGCGGCAGCAACACAGTGCAATACATAAGTACTGCCCAAGGCACAGGCGAGAAGCGGCTGTACATCGACCGCGTCGATGGTAAGTACACCTTGTTCGTGAAAGATATGAACACTAGCGCCGCGAAGCCACTCTATGGCGAGGACGGCCTGGGCGGTCCGATTCGCTGGATCGGCGATGTCATCATCTACCGGGTGGTGAACGATCACGAGACTGCCGACTACGCGATTTCACTGAACGGTGGCGCGCCGAAGAAGATTACCGACGTCACTGCGGCAGCTAGTACACAGGGGACGGCGACGGAATTTCAGCGATTTAGGCTCTACTAAGACTGGTGACCCCTTCAAACAAGTACAGTCCGCTCGCAAGCAGCTCGCCTCCTTCCTCGCAGTACAATATTATTGACGCTTGAGGCAACTGATGTTATATTTCGCGTACTCTGATTTTTAATGAGCGGCCGTCCGGCCCTCACGCGAGACGAAGGAGTAAGCGGTGGGAATCTGGAAAGGCATCGTATGGCTTGTCGGTCGGAATACAGGGCCGGGGAGTAGGTATCTGTACGGCGCTGATCATGCAGCCACTAGGGGGCTCATGGCTCAAGCGGCGTTGCAGGCGTGGCGGGACTACCAGGATGCGCGCCAGGCTGACGCACGTTGGCGATCTGACGGCACTCAAGGTCATGATACCCAGTACGACGACGGCGAGATTCGGGTTCGTGTGGTCAACGGCTACAGCCGTGATTACGACCAGTACACGACTGATATCAAGGTGTCTCATCTGGATCCGGCCATCACGCAACACCTTCATGTCGTCTATGGTGAGCATGGCCAAGAGATCATGAACGAATGGCGCGACGACCACCGATGATCAAAAGATTGCCCGTCCCCATGAGTATGTGGGGGCGGGCAATGTTAAAATAACAGGAGACTTATGAAATACTGGCAAGAACTGAAGACAATTGATGATTTTATTGCCTCCTGTAAAGAGGTGGCTATAGATTATGATGAAAATTTATCCAAAAAAGATAAGGAACATCTAGCATCCGTTATCTTAGCCCTTACGTTTACAGATAGATTTACAGGATGGTGTGAAAAGTATCCTCTCATAGAGCGGATAGAGGCTTACGCCTCGGACCTGGAATGGTCAAACTCATCTGATGTCGATGAAGATTGGGAAAAATTACTTCGTTACATCGAACAGCTCGATAGAGAAGTTAACAGCAATAAGCCATAACCTGCGCTACAATAAAATCATGAACGACGACCAAATTCTATCTGACGAACAAATTGAAGCTGAAGTTGCAAAGTTGCATGTTGAATGGACGCATATTCCGGGTGAGGGAGTAGTGCGGGTTTTTGAGACGGCAGGCTTTGCCGAGGGACTAGCGCTGGTGGAGAAGATCGGCGGCGTGGCCGAGCGGCTTACGCATTATCCGGAAGTGACACTACGAAGTGATGAGGTAGACGTGACGGCTTTTACGGCTGATGCTGGTGGTGTAACGAGCGCCGATATTGCGCTGGCGAAGGCGATTGACGAGGAACTCTAAGTCTACTCGACAAAGATATCGAGTATGTTGACTGACGAACTTATTCGAAATTTTCGGGAAGTGATATGGGACTACTTCGCCAAGCATCGCCGTGACATGCCGTGGCGGGACGATCCGTCGCCCTATCATGTGCTGGTGAGCGAGTTGATGCTTCAACAGACACAGGTGAATCGAGTGCTGCCGAAGTATGAGGAATTCATGGGCCGTTTTCCGACCATTCAGGATCTGGCGAACGCCTCGCTCGCCGATGTCTTGGCTGCGTGGAGCGGGCTGGGCTATAACCGTCGGGCAAAGTTTCTGCATGCTACCGCCCAGAGGGTTGCAGCTGATTTTGGCGGCGAGCTGCCAAGAACGCGTGACGAGCTCGCGAGCCTGCCCGGCATCGGCGCGAATACGGCTGGCGCGCTGCAGGCCTATGCGTTTAACCAGCCAGTGGTGTTTGTCGAGACAAACATCCGGACGGTGTATTTTCACCACTTTTTTCAGGACTCCACCGCTGTGGATGATAAAGAATTGCTGCCGCTTTTGGAACAAACCGTCGACCATGAACATCCGCGCGAATGGTATTGGGCGCTGATGGACTACGGCACGCACCTGAAGCAGACAATTGGCAATAATATTTCGCAGTCACGTCATTATGCTCGTCAGAGCAAGTTTGAGGGCAGTCGGCGTCAAGTGCGAGGCAGGATTTTGAAGTTGCTCATCGCTGGGCCGCAGTCGAGCGAGCAAGTTGAAGCTGCATTGGCCGATGAGCGTGTTGCCGGCGTGCTGGATGAACTCATGCGCGAGGGCATGATCGAGCAATTCGAGGGCGGTCTCAGATTGACAGGCGGCCTCAAACTGCCATAATTGAGTAACAGATGATTACTCGCTTCAAAACTCGTGTGACGACTGGTTTACTGGCTGCATGTGTGGCTGTTTTTGGTTCTGCGACAGTGGTTATCGCACAGTCGTCGAGCGATGTTTCCGCGGATTTAATTGAGACGATTCGCGCCCGCTGTTCGAACTCGCAGTTTGCACTGCAGCAGATCGAAAAACGCGATGCGGTGTCACGGATCAATCGCGGACGGTCATACGACCAGATGTTGCGTCAGGTTTCGGCCTTTAATAGTCGATTCACTTATAACAAAATCAACGAGCCTAAGCTGGTCGAAATTACGAGTAGCCTACAAAAAGGCGTGGACGAATTTCGCGCCAGCTACGACCATTACGACACCGACATATCTGATGCCTTGAAGGTTAATTGCCGCGACAAACCTGCGGAATACTATGCTGTTATCGTCCGGGCTCGCGAAGATCGCAATACTGTTGGCCAGCAGGTTCAGAAGATCGAGCAGCTAATGCAGGATTACCGAGCGGCAGTTGCGGCGTATGGGGAGGCAATTTAGGATGTCGTTTACGCCGCCATTCACTCGGGTGAGGCGCTTTACCTATAAGTTCATGCACGGTCCGAAGTTGCCCATCGCCTTGACTGGCGCAATTTTCCTGTCGCTTTGTCTGACCGCGGTGAGCGTATCGTGGTACTCGCTCGACGGATCGTCCAAGCTTGACCTCAGTCGTCCCGGATACGAACAGGAGCGCACCGAAGTTCGCACCAGCGACACGCAAAAGACGTACGATTCAACTAGCCCGATCACCAAGAAATCTGTCGGAGATTTCCTACAGGAATATGACGGTCGCGTCCAGGAACTCAGCGGCTACGGCAATTTTGGCGAAGGCGCACTCGACGACAGCGACATCCAGCTGAAGGTTCAGACCGGCGGCAATTCCGAGACGCAGTAGACTATTTGGTCGGCGTGACCGATTTGATATTGTGCTTCTTGAAGGCCAGCTGTAGCCGCTTGCGCAGCTCGCCCGTGATAGCCCATTGCTCTGATGGCTGGGTTTTACCGATAATGCGGGCTTCGATCGTGGTGTCGGTGAAGTTGCTGATACTTTTGAAGTGCGGGGCCTCCAGAACTTTGTGATTCCATTTGTCTTCGCTGGCAAGCTCTTCACCGACTTGATTGATAACTTCTGAGAGTGTTTCGATGCTGGTTTCGGCGGCTACGGCAACAGTGAAGTTTACCTTGGAATAGCCCATGGTTTTGTTCGTGATGTGTGCAATAGTGCCGTTCGGGATGTAGTGTACGTTACCATCGTTGTCGCGGATGATAGTGGAGCGGATGGTGATCTGCTCGACAGTACCAGTTGCGCTATCGATGGTAACTGTGTCGCCGACGCGGTATTGGTTTTCGATAATGATAAATAACCCAGTGAGCAAGTCCTTGATAATCGACTGCGCGCCAAACCCGAGCGCAACGCCCAGAACGCTCGCGCCAGCAATCAGTGGTGTGAGATCAATGCCGAAATAGTTACGCAGGATTGTGAAGCCGGCGGTTAGCCAGACAAGCACTTTCCAGAGAGTGCCGAACATACTAATGAGCGTGTTCTGGCGTTTTGTAACGTCAGCTTCACTGAGATCCGTATTAATGCGTCCGACGGTGCGGTGAATAATGAGTTGCAAGAGTTTCTCGCCAAACTTAACAACCAGGTAGGTGACTACCAGAATAAGTGTAATAGGAAGTGTATTGTGACGAAACCAATCAAACATAGGATCAAACATAACCTCAGTATAGCAAAGTAGTTAGGTGCTACCCTCGCGGCCGCGCCAGGTCGTGGCGGGCCGCGAGGGTAGGTGTTGCATCAGGCTGCGTGCCAGCCGATCGGCCGACAGGAAGCCAGCTCGTGGTCCTGCTCCTCCGTGCGGTTGGAGACACCGACGGCGCCGAGGACGGTGCCGTCTTCGGCCACGATCAGCGCGCCGCCGCCCCACGAGACGAACCAGGGGTTGATGTGCATGGCGTTGGCGACGTCGATCTCGGTCCAGCCGCCGATCGGGTCTTCGAGCCACTTGCTCCCCTTGCGGATGTGGTGGAACTCGATGGTGTCCCGTTCGAACTTGACGGCGGTCACGGCCTTGTTGTGCGCGGTCACGATGCTGGGCGTCTTGGTGCCGTCCATCGTCGCCGAGCAGATCAGGTTGCCGTGCGCGTCGACGATGGCGATGGCAACCGGCTTGAGACCGTCGCGCGAGGCGCGGTCGATCAGGTGGCCCTGGAGCGCCAGCGCGTCCTGCAGTGTGAGTCTGTTCATCTGTAGTCCTCTCGGAGTGAGATCTGACGCGAACTTGCAAATAGTACCATTTTGCTGGGGTTTACACAAGAGGTGGTACATTGACATTTTGTAGTGCTTATGTTATTATCTATACCGTTGCCTCGCTTGCCCCTTGCGGGCGAGATGGCAAAGAGCAAGAGACATTCGATGGTACTACAGAGGAGTCAAGATGACGGACCAGATGCTGGACCCGAACACCCCCGTCGGTATCGACTGGGATCCGCGGTTTCAGCCGCTGCTGGACGCGCTCAACAAGCGCCTCGAGCAGCCGTTCCGCAGCAACACCCACCTCACGGCTCGGTGCCTGCTGGCCTTCCTGAAGGCCGGGCACACGAACCTCA
>Ga0247769_1000227_pt1 | contig 12951 bp, 11 predicted proteins | sample UWRJL166409R6_FD_179942 | JGI IMG/M metagenome (GOLD analysis project Ga0247769, IMG submission 179942) | Plant litter microbial communities from Arlington Agricultural Research Station in Wisconsin, United States - UWRJ-L166-409R-6 | ecosystem: Environmental > Terrestrial > Plant litter >... | reverse complement strand
CGTTATCGTCACCATCTCCCTGATTGCCGCCCCGACCGGCTCGCTCCACTGTTCTTACGTATTGCCGTTCTTGAATCTTTTCGATGTGCTCAGCCATGGTCGCGTCCGTCCCAATGCCGTTTGCATCCATCAGTGCGATGAGGTCGGCTTCTGTAAGGTACCCGGGGGCCGTAGTTTTCCCCTCGGTCATCATGGCCTCGACCGGTTCGAAGCGCTCTCCCACCGTGAACTTGGGGAGCTGCGTTGTGCCTGTCCAGTTTTCATAGGGATATACGTCGAGATAGTTGCGTTCGAGGACAAGGACGCCATGGGCAGTGAATGTTTCATCACCATACAATATATCAACATCGGTAGCCATGCCCTTGGCGTCTTCGGAGCAGCACGCAAGAAAGCGCCGGACAACGAGCTCGTAGACCTTCTTCTCGCTCTCGTCGAGGACGCTGGGGTCAGCATAAGTGATTGGGTGGATAGGAGGATGGGCTTTGTCGTCATGGCTGCCCTGCCGAGGCTGTTGAAAGGCACCATCAACCAGGTCTCGGGCGAACTGGCCCCATCTGTTGTCCGGCGTTTGCTTCTGGACCAAAGCCCGAAGGTTGATTCCCTTGTCAAACCTGTCCGTCTCGGTTCTGGGATAGCTGATAAAGCCTTTATTGTACAGCTTTTCGGCAACCGACAAGGCTTGCTGACCGGTCAGGCGGAGGAATCGTGTGGCCATCTTCTGCAGCTCGACGGTCGTAAGGGGCAGTGGCTTGAACTTTCTAGTTGGTTTCTCCTGGACTTTGGTAACCTTGGCAGTCTTTGCCATAAGACACCTCTCGTAGAGAATGACGACCGACATGCGGTCGAACAACCTGTGTCTCGCCCAGTTGAAGTTGACCTTGATCTGATCTCTCTCATGCACCACCTTGATGCCCCAGAATTGTTCAGGCACAAAGTTCTTGACGCGGAAATATCGATCGACCACGAAGCCTAGCGTGGGAAACTGGCATGAGCCTTGTGACGTTAGAATCCTTTGGTATCTGGGTACCTGCCTCTAGTGTAGACTCACCATAACTCAGCATGAGCTCGGACATGGGCCCACCCAGCCTGCGGAGGTTTAATGTTAGAAACCGGGTGAAGGCATACCCGATCCTGAGGTCCAGCTCAATGCGCGCGGCGACAGCGTCAACCTGCTTGTCGTCCAGAGCTACCAGTCGGCGAGCAGCAGCAAGGATGTGCCTGCAGGGAGAAACAATGTTAGGATGCCTCTCAATTCAGCAAAGTGTGCTCCTCCAGACGTACGCTCGCTCTACATTGCTGAACCTGGCTCGCCGGACCTGGATCTGGCGGTTGCCTTTCCTGGCGGCCTCTCGGATCTCGCCTCCAATGTGCTCACCCTCCCGATCACAATCGGTCCAGATAACGAGCACTGTGGCGCGTCTCGCCTGCTCCTCAATATTCTTGGCGATGTTCTTCTTGTCCTGGGGTTCCGTTGCCACTCAGCACCGCGGCCACTACGTCTCAACGAGGATGGGCGTACTTACATCTGGGATGGTTGTTATGATGCGGGCGTCGAAGAGGGCTTCCGGCGGTGGATGCTCCCAGTTTTTGAAGTCTGGAGGGAACTCGGCTGCGGTGAGATGGCCCCTGACAGCCGTCATGGTCACCTCGGAGGGGCCCCATGGCGGGCCGAAGTCGAAGTCAAAGGTATAGTTTTTGGTGTAAGTATCCCGGGTGTTGCTCTGACACCAATGTCAGCTTTTTGCACTGTATATATTGAAGACTTCGCAGCGCTCATACAGTCTGAAAGTGACCCCCAGAGAGGTGACCGGCGACTGCCTTGGCGATGGAAGGCTTCTCGGCAACGCAGAGAACGCGGGTCATATCGGCGGCGACGACGCAGGCCGAAGAAAACCCGAGTCAATGTCCAAGAGACTGGCAATAGCCCGGGGCAAGATATTTCCGAGATTTGATACGTCGTGAACACGCATGGCTCCAGCTGCGCATTCTGCGGAGCAATGAAATTTCTTGTTCAAGCTTGAGCGCGTCTGAGCTCGGAGCGGCAGGAACGGTCGTAGGTGCACAGCAGACGCGCGCAGGGCTGCAAAATTCTACACCGCTCAACTCAACTGTAGCTTAGGTAGGTATATATATCAGACAAGGCCTTTATTGACTCAATTGGCCCTCCCCGCGGTCATTTCTTTTGCTGGTGGTTGAGGTCGCGATTTCGAGCTCTCTTGAAGTATTTTGTTCGTCAAACGACTGGTGGTTGCATAGACCACTTTGATATGCACAGTGGGGGGGAGGGGGGATATGCAGTTATCGAAGGATACGACTCTGAGGTTGCATTTGGTCGTTCTAGAAATGGTTTAGCTAACAGGCGATTTTGCGGGTAGGCGTCTGATCGTTGGAAACGCATCCGGAGGGGCGGATCGACTTCACATCCCGCAGCTGGAAAACAATGACGTGGGGACCAGCCCCTTAAAATAAACGGCACGTCTGTTCCTTGGGTATTTGTCGCCGCCTTGCCTATCGTCTTGCACTTGCTGAGCGCCGCGCGAAGAAGAACTACCAATATAGTTCTGTTTGAAGCCGGGAATTCTCCGTTCCATTGTTATTATCAAGGTCAGAATACTTCAGACGAAAACACCCGCCGGACGTCGGTATGGCGCTCCCCGCCATCCAGGCGTTGGAAGAGTGCTCTGACTTCTCCAAAACCGTCGAACCTTTTATTCCTCAGCTCTATGAGCTCCCAGGAAGGCTCGCGGATGTCCTCGCCGGGCGTGACACCCTGGCCGACGTGTATGTCGAAACAAACCCGCTGATCTCGGGGTTCGCCATCTCGATTGTGCTTGGCGCCGTGTTTCTTGTGGCGTCTGAGGTGAACCGCAACTACTCGCAAGTCGACCGGTTTTGGAGTCTGTTGCCGACGCTCTACATTGCCCACTTTGACCTGTGGGCCCGTTTGACGGGCGTGCCAAGCCAGCGCATCGACGCTGCACTGCTGTTCAGCACCGTCTGGAGTGTGAGTTGTATCTTGGGGACGCGGATGCTAGTCGCGGAAAGAACCCAGCGCTTATACTATTCACAGATTCGACTCACCTTCAACTACTGGAGAAAGGGCGGCTACGAGATAGGTTCCGAGGATTACAGATGGTAAGCTCTCTGATGCAGTGCTCATGCCCACAAGTCATCAAACACTGATGCCCGTGACAGGGAGATTATTCGCAAACAAGTGCCAAAGTTTGCCTTCCACGTGCTCAACTGGACCTTTATCTCCTTCATCCAGAGCATCTTGCTCTTCCTGATTGCCGCACCAGTGTACTCCATTCTGCTCGCCACCAAGTTTGAGCCAGGTTTGACGAGCGCCGACGTGGCGTATGTCGCAGTCGAGCTCGGTTTGATCCTGACCGAGTGGCGAGCAGATCAACAACAATGGGGTATATTCTCCCGCCAGCCGTTTTTGAGTGCGTAACTTACACATGGTAGATTTCCAACGAGCAAAGCAGGAGTACAAGACGACTGCCAAGGTTCCCTTGAGTTTCAAGCAGGAGGACCTGGACCGAGGCTTCATCACGTCGGGGCTATGGGGATACAGCCGGCATCCGAACTTCGCCGCTGAGCAATCTATCTGGTTTTTGCTGTACCAGTGGTCGTGCTTTGCGTCGAAGCAGCTGTATAGCTGGCTTGCTGTCGGGCCCGTTTTCCTTCTCATGCTGTTCCAAGGCTCAACCTGGCTGACGGAGCTGATCACGGCCGGGAAGTATCCAGAATACAACGACTACCGACGCGGAGTTGGCATGTTTGTGCCCACGAGCGCCTCGGCGTACAAGACGCCAGTCGTGAAGCCCAAGGTCATCCGGACCAGCGAGCTTGCGAAGAAGCAGAAGCAGAAGCAGAAATAGGGGGTGGCAATTCATCACCGGCACTCTCGGGACGCCGGGATCCTCAAACACAGAGTACACGAGATGAATGGGCCCGTTGAGGTCTTCACGTTAGCGAGAACTGCTGGATGCACGAGTCATCGTCGGAGCACAGGCCAGGCCGGTAGACGCACCTCTCGTTCCTGTTCCTGGGGGAGGTGGGGCAGACGATGCAGTTTGTGGGGGCACAAGGTTTGTGGCACAGCACCAAGGCCGTGCCAAGAAGCCATTTTTATAAGTCGTCAGCGATCTTCCATCGAATAAAACACTCGTTTATCTTTCTTTCATATTGCGTTGAATCACGCGCAAGCGCGCAATTCGTGTCTACTGGAAATCGAAGCACAGAATCTCTATGCAGGACGAGTCTGTAGGGACACATCGGACGACAGAAATGCAACATGTGGGTCTGCAATTGCACATGATGCAGGACGCAGGTTGAGAATTCTCCGGTTTTTTAAACTTCGCGGGAGCGTCCCGCGGACCAGGCCCGCAAAAAAGCCTCTGACAGGGGCACCGACTACCCTAACCGTCCGCGTGACCAACTGCGAAATTGTGCAGTTGCCAGATCCGATCGTCCGCGGCGCCCGCTGTGCGTGGGGTGGATGTTCCAGGGTCCGTTCTTCAAGGGTTACGATGGCGGAGTGATCTCCGGACCCTGTTCTGGGCCTTGCGGAGTGGGACAAACGCCGGACGGCGATCTTCATCCGCGGGGCAACGACGTCGGCGTCTCGAAAGGCGAGATTCCGGTGATCCACTTTGGCGGCTGGGGTGGAAGACACGAGGTGGGAAGAGGATGGGGCTGTGGTTGTCAGAAATTGCCTTATAAACCCAAGGGGAAGCCGTCCCTCCGCGCTCCTCCCTCGTGAGAAGTTTGGATGGACGTTCTCGGCCGTGTGTCAACATCAACCATCTCATCTACACCAGGTGATCGGACGAGAGAGCCTGCTTCCCGGTCGGCTTTGCCACCTGTCACTCTTTACTTTGGCTACGCCTCCCAGTCGCTCGCTACCCTATAACGTTATAGTTGCTCCGATTCTCCACGCCAGGGCCTTCGAATCGTTCATCTACACCTGTTCCCGCGTATTCCGTTTGTTCGCTCGGTTGAGGTAACCAGCGTGGTTGTCAAACTCCGATCCGCTTGGTAGAGCACACCAGCGACCACTCGTTCGCAGCATTTCGATTTCGTTCAACACATTCGTTCGCAGCTCCCGGGAAGCAACTTCATCTCGTGCCTGAGTGGTGGCCTATTTCTAATTCCGGCTTCGTCATCACCTACCGCTCTTTAGTCTGTTTCATTGTATTAAAGTTTGGGCCCTGAACCGAATTGCACGGCGTTGTGGGTCTCAGGTTGTCCAGCTGAGCACCGGGCCAGACGCTAGAGAGCGAGAGCAAACAACTGGCAGCGAGAGCACTAGCTCCAGAGCCCGCCCGGCGGATTGGAACGCTTCCACAATTATAAGAAGCCCTCGTCTACAATTTCAACATGGCATACTTCCTGGAAGATCTCTACCACAGGCTCTCCTCCCTCCTCCCCCGCTCTCCATCACGATCAACCTCGCCATCCCCCTCTCTACCGCCATCTCGACTTTCCGCGCTCGCGGTGCCAATCATCACCATGTCCCCCTCGTCGCCCAACAACAATACCAACGACTCCTTCTCGTCCCTGATGGCCGAGTCTGAGTCGGCCATCTCAGATATGGCACAATCCCGTGAGTCGGGCTACTTCCCTACCTCCCCTCGCAGCTCCGTGTCCTCCACCCTATCCGCCGAATCCGCACTGCTCCCCAGCCACCCGATGCACGTGCCGCAGCCCACCGAACTGGCTCCCGTCAAGCTCGATGCCCTGTCGCGCCACTTCCCTAAGCCGACTCACGAGGCCGACGTCGCCGAGCTGCTGGAGCGCAAGCCGGGAAAATACTCCCTTGCACATTACGTCAAGAACGCCCGCGACGTCAAGCCGCACGTGGTGGATAAGGTGCAGCAGTCCAAAGCCTTTGAGGACATCAAGAAGGAGCTCTTGCTCGCCCAGCAACAGCTAGCCTCGCGACAGCGTTGAATTCGACTCTCGTCTCGAAACACAACCTGAATCTACTGGCCACCCCGCACCACCTAGCCAGCCCAGTTGGAACCGACCTGGGCTTTTCATATCGGGCACCATATCTTATCATTTCCTTCTGCCGTCAAGAACCATTCCATGAGATACCACCTGCGGCGTAGTCAGAAGCATCCTGTGCTTTCTCGCCATTCTTTTCTTCTTGCGTCGCCCCGGCAACAAACACACCATGACAGGTCTGATGGGTCTCCTCAAAGGGAAGGGGCACGCTGCGATTCAGATGAAGGGGATGAGAGGTGCATCAAAACAGGCGTTCGGGTCATTTGCTTTCTGCTTTTGCGAAGAAATGTGCATCTAAGGACGGATAAAGAAATATCTCGGAAATATACAAAACTGAAGGGACAACAGGCGTTCAACAGATTCTAGGGCTTTGCCCCCTCAATATGTACTTGTAATTGTTCTGGTCGAGACAGACGATAGATACTAAGAGAAACTGAGAAATACCTTGATTTACTCCTGAAAGCATAGGTGGCTGTAACTCGCAACACCTCTTCCCTTCCACTTGATACTAGGGGTGCAGGAAAAGTTAGATCAGAGCCGGGCAGCTAGTGTGACGCCATACACAACGGATCCGATGAAGGACCCTAGGTTGAGCAGTGAAGAAATGCCGTGGAGCATGGAGAACTTCTTGTTCAACGCTGTCATCTCGACGCTATGGGGCGAGGCGTCGTAGCTCTTCTTGCCGTCCTTTCTTTCTATTAGACGGTTGGTCGGTCTCAGCAGCTGTTTAGAAGTCAGATGGAAATAGGATAGGCGAACAGACCCTGGATCTTCCTCTGTTCCATGCACTTTGTCGTCGCGGGCCTAACGACAGCGAGATTCGCCAAAGCGGTAGCAAACATGGTGGCGATGGGGATGAGAGCGCTCGACCGGTTGGACGCCTCCAGCACACCGGCGAGACCTCCGCCGGGGAAGGTCAGTGCTAAGACGACCGGTAGCGCCGTCTGCATGGTGAAGTAGACCGGGAAGAGCTTCGCCATGAGCAACGAGAACTGGGGCCTCGCTAGCACCTGGAAGGAGACGATCCCACCTACGAAGGTGTGGAAGAAGGTGGTTCCGAGGAGGGTGCCATAGCTGGTTTGGAAGTCAGCAAAAGGGGTTATTTCATGGTTGCAGGATGAGGTGAGTGATTATGTGTATGGCGCTTTTACCTGAGGATATGGTAGGTAGCGGGGGAGAAGAGACCGGCCATTATGTCGGATAGAAAAAGGATTAAAGATGTCACGAGAGTCTATGGCGGTTTGTATTGGTTGCTGAAAAAGAAATAAAAAACGCAAAAAGCAGCTAGATAGCAGATAAATCAAGCTGTCTTTCTTGTTTGATGTTGTTGAAGTCGCATCGTCCATCATGCAGCACCCCCCCACATCGGAGCTTGGTCGACGTCGGCCACTGGCATCCATCCGCCTTGGCGCCTGCGGGGCTTCTTCAGGCTTCAGGTTCAACTAAGGTGGCCCGAGCTCCTTGCGGTCCAGGGAGCGAGAACATGTGCCCACGCGTAAGCCTGGCCCGCCAAACGCGAAATCGACTGGCGATGCTGCCTGGAAGTTGGGGACAAGTCTGAACCTTGAGGGCGACACAAAATCATGACATGAGCAATTGAACCACCCTGGGCTGGTGCCTGATCTCCGTGGTCTGTAAAACAAAATAAACTCGCATGTGCCTTTATTTTTTCTCTCTTCTGCGACGCTCCACCGTCAATTGGACATTCTCTGTGCAACACGACGGCAGCAGTCGGGTCTCGGCCGCTGATACGAAGTTGGAGTTGAAGTCGAAGTACTGGTGGGTCGCAAGCACCGAATCCTAGAGCAAAGCCACGCCTGCTGCTCGCAACCATGGCGGACAAGGAAGCAGTCGTCTACATCATCGACCTGGGAGAGTCCATGGCCGATTGTCACCATGGCCGCGTGGAGTCGGACTTGGATTTCAGCATGCGCTACGTCTGGGACAAGATCTCAACAACCGTCGCCGCCAACCGCAAGACCTGGACCGTGGGCGTCGTCGGCTTGGGCACCGATAACACCGACAACCGCCAGGCAAGGGAGGGATTGGACGGGTACGAGTCCATCTCGGTCCTCCAGGAGATCAGCGCTATGAGCATGTCCTCCTTGCGGGACCTGAGACACAAGATCGAGCCCTCCAACACCTCGGGTGGCGATGCCGTCTCGGCCATCGTGGTCGCCTTGTCCATGATCGAGCTATATACCAAGAAGCTCAAGTACAACAGGAGGATCTACCTCGTGACGAATGCCGAGGTGCCAATCGACGACTCCGAAGAGTCCATCGACGACGTGGCAAGCAAACTTACTGAGCTCGGCATCGAGCTCATCGTCATGTGAGTTTTTTTCGTCTATACCAGTGGTGTCATGGACAATGGAGACTTATTGGCCTGTTAGCGGTGTTGACTTCGATGATGCCGACTATGGCTTCAAGGAGGAGGACAAATCCTCAGTCAAGGTAGGCAGCCTGAGATATGAGCCAAGGTTTGAGGATTTCTGACTTGTGTGATAGGCACATAATGAGGAGGTTCTCCAGAAGCTTGTCGAAAAATGCAATGGGGTCTACGGAACTATGGCACAGGCCGTCGAGGAGTTGTCCATTCCGAGAATAAAGCCTGTGAGGCCCTTCCGATCGTACGACGGCATGCTCACCCTGGGAGACCCCGAAAAGTACGAGAACGCGCTCGCCATCCACGTAGAGCGCTTCTTCAAAACAAAACGCGCCTCTGCCCCTTCGGCAAGCACGGTTGTCAGCAGGCCTGATCTGGGAGGACCATCGCAAGCTACCCACGACGGCGATGTCGAGATGGGTGGCACCGATCTATCCGGCGTCAAGCAGATGTGGAGTTACAGGGTTAACGATCCAGCCGCGCCAGGTGGTAAACGTGATGTCCCCTTCGAAGAGCTGTCCAAAGGCTACGAATACGGCCGGACCGTTGTCCCGATGAGCGAATCCGATTTTCAAGTCACCAAGTTGGAGACGAAGAAGCAGTTCACTATCGTCGGATTTATTCCCTTCAGCGGGGTATGTTTTCACCTTGGTCTATGCCGGGTATCTTGACGCTGATATCGCTTTGATCTAGTATGACCCATTCTTCAACATGGGCGAGTCTGGTATAACCGCCGCCCAGAGGTACAACGAAGAAGCGGAGTTGGCGCTTTCGGCCCTGATACACGCTCTGCACGAGATCGAGTCCTATGCCGTTGCAAGATACGTTCCAAAGGACAATGCGGCACCTCAGCTGTTGTTGCTCAAACCAAACCCCGGCCTCGAGGACCCGTTCGAGTGTCTCTACGACGTACCACTTCCGTTTGCCGAAGATGTGCGAACGTATCAGTTCCCGCCCCTGGACAAGGTTGTGACCGTAACCGGCCATGTCCTGAACGAACATCGTCTGCTTCCTTCGGCAGACCTGAACCAGGCAATGAGTGACTTCGTCGACGCCATGGACCTCTCCGAGCTTGGCGTCGACGACGAGGGGTACAGCTCCCTACCTCCATGGCAGCGACGGACACTAACTGTGAAGCAGGAACCCAGCTGAGTATGCCCCAATAGACGAGCTGTACAATCCAGTCATACACCGTATCAGCCAAGCAATCCGTGCTCGTGCTGTTCGCCCGGACGAACCTATAGGGCCCCCAGCAGACATTCTCGTCAAGTTCTCCAAACCTCCGACCAAGGTGCTACATAATGCAAGGTCAGAGATCAAGGCTCTCATCGAAGCGGCCGAACTCAAAAAAGGTTGGTGCCTCTCGTTCTCTTCTCGGAATACCGGCTCACACGTGAAACAGTCCCGGCCAAAGCACAAGGCAAGCGCTGGAAGAAGGACACCGTCAAGCCGCTTTCCGGTCTTGATATCGACTCCCTCCTGGGCCAGAGCCGCAAGACGGCCATCTCAAGGGAGAACGCAATACCAGAGTTCAAGCAGGCGCTTGCAAACGCGGCAGACGACGCAACAGTCGAGAGCGCTGTCAAGCAAATGGGCGAGATTGTCCGCAAACTCATCCAAGAGAGTTTTGCAGACCTCCAGTACGCGCAGGCGGCCGAGAATCTTCGGGTCATGAGACAGGAACTCGTTGACCTCGAGATGCCGGCTTTGTACAACAAGTACCTGACGAACCTGAAGAAGAGCATCTTGTCCGGAGAGCTCGACGGGGACCGTAGAGAGATGTGGCTCAAGCATATTATTGGCGGGCGACTGAGCCTGATCACCCAGGAAGAGTCCGAGGTCTCAGGTGTCACGGCGGAAGTTCTCAAGGAAGTAGGTGCTTACTAAAACAAGTGCCTCTGGTCATCGCTGACATTGAACCCAAAGTTCGCAAGATAGGTGCTCGACCAAGCTGTCCTTCGGGTAGGACTGCGATCTGGTTGATGGGGTGCTATTCCCGCGTGTTTTGTGTGTTTGGAACGACAATGATGCACTTCAAAAGCTAGCCCAACCATGCAAATGTTAGGAAACAATGGTGCTGGGTGCGAGAAGATCACTGTCCAGGATGCAAGGTTGGCGGGAAGCGAAGCGGGGAGCGAGGCAGCCCCGTCGGACCCAACTCACATGGTTAGCCAGAAGTAAACAAAGGCGGCCATGCAGCTTGGTTTCCTCGATGTTTGAGACTTGCTAGGCAATGTAATGTAGTTCGACACTCGGCTGGGTTCTAAGAATCAGTCGGTCAGCTGGCCTTTTGAAAATACAAAGGGGATCGCCTGTGCTAGAATGAAGACATAGATCTTACAAGTGGCCCAATGTGCAACTTTTAAAGACAACGTAGGTATCTGTGCTGTGCCCCCCTTTAATGCACATACAACCCTAACCCTATATCACAGCTCCACCAGCTCCTTGATATTCTACCTAGTTATGTACGGATAGTCATTGATTAATTGGTTTCCATTTCATTCACGTTGAGGACACCGGTAAGTGGTCAAGTCTGAATGCTTCGGTGTTCATTTTAGCGGCTAGAGAGTAACAGTTATACTATTGGCTCTGGTGTGGTTTGTGCAAAACGAGTCCGTTTGTTGATTTGACCGCTCTTTCCCCGACCATCTAGCTGTTCAAGCTCTACTTCGTACAAACGCACCTTCCTCACTCACACGGGAGCAGCCATCAGAAAGAAGCTTTTGGGTTAGGGTTATTCCCCAGTTCTGCAGCCCAACGGCATTATTCAGAGAAAAGATACCTTTCGCCATCTCATCACTGGGAGATCTAGGCGCTGCATTCTGCTTCAGAGCTCTCGATCCTTTTCCCTAGCCTCCTCCGCGGCCGGTTTCGATCCCAACATTCGGTCACCCGCCAAAGTTTTCACTGGTTTGTAACCCCAAACTTTCAGGCTGAGCCACCACCACCAACACCACTCGCACTCCTACCACGCCCACTATTTCCACTGCTTCCATCACTCTGCACAAACTTAACAAAAAAGCCCTTCCCAATCCAGTCAGTCTCATGATCTGAGAATTCAAGTTCAAACACTGACACCCGCCTAGCCTTGCGTAAGGAAACTCGGCGGAGAAAATGGATCCCACCGACCCCGACTTCATCCGCGTCCTCCAGGATCTCACCGGCCAGAAGGAACTGTGGGAAGACTTTGACCCTCTCACGCTTCTTGTTCCGCATGAGGATGGAGACAGCGAGCTTGCCTCTCAAGATGGCAGCCTCGGCCCGCCAGCGGAGTGCGATGACTGGAACCCCAACCCCAACGTTCGGATTAGGAGCGCCGAGGAGTGGGCGAAGGAGCCGGAGTCCGGATCGATAGAGTGTCTCCATGTCGTTGATGACGGCACTGGTGCTCTTCCTATCGAGGAGAGGGTTAAGAGCCTTGCCATCTCCAGCGCTACCGCCGAGGAGAAGCCCATCCCGCAACGCGATGTCTCCAGGCTGATGAAGGTCAAGTGGCCGCAGACGAGACTCGAGGAGTGCCAGGTGTCCAAGGAGGGCGACGAGTTCTGTCCCTGGAAGCTGGTTACGAAGTACCTCGGCATGTATGTTGGCAAGCAGAATGCTAAAAGGGTGAGTCTCGAGAACCGAAATTGTGATCGTGGTCGAGGCAAATGGGCTACTTTGCCGGTGCGGTGCCAGAGGGTCGAAGGGAAACTTTTGCACGGCTCGGAGCATCGAATCCAATTGTGTTTTGACACCTCCCAGATGCATAATCTGAGGGCTCAGGAGTACAGACGGCCGGCTTTCCACCTTCAACAGGCCGGGTATGGTTACTGGGCTGTCTCGATCTCATGGCCTACGCCGTGGGAATGTTTCACCTACGCCCGGCATCTTCGCACTGGCAGGGTGCACCTACGGCTTGGCCGCTAACGTGGTTTTGTACTGACTATGATTCTCGCCTAGGCTGCCGATTTATTTACTCCCGCGGGGTTGCATGAAAGTCGCACGTGGGACTTGTAGGTATTGTGATTTTCGGCGATGTGCCAAGAGCTAACCTTTACCCATTGTAGCTTCTATATCCATCGTCCGGCCGAGCCATACAAGGAACCTCACTTATTCGTGCCGACATATCAATTTGAGCATCTTCTTGATGTCGTCAATGCTAAGCTGGATACGTGGCTAACAATCCCGGACGGCGCGAACGAAAAGAATTTCAGGGTCGTCTTCGGAAGAGGCGGCACGCCGCGTCCTCGCTTTCTTGGGCGGACGACTTGCCTCGAGGAATTTCAGGATCTGACCGAGGATTTTCCTCCCATTCACCCCGATGACAGCCTCAAGAATACCCCCGAAGAGGACCGCGGATGGTTCCTTGACTTCCTGGCTTTCATCGACAGGGCACAAGAGAAGAAATCAAAGTCTGGCAAGAACCAGGCTAAGCGCATGAGGGCCTATCTTGCACGGGGTCGCTCTATCAATAGAGTTCAGCGCTACCTAGGCCTCCGCGAGGGCATCACGGGCGCGAAACCGGCTGTTCCGAAGAAGCTCGATCTGGCTGTCCCGACCGCCATCAA
>Ga0247769_1000225_pt1 | contig 12952 bp, 21 predicted proteins | sample UWRJL166409R6_FD_179942 | JGI IMG/M metagenome (GOLD analysis project Ga0247769, IMG submission 179942) | Plant litter microbial communities from Arlington Agricultural Research Station in Wisconsin, United States - UWRJ-L166-409R-6 | ecosystem: Environmental > Terrestrial > Plant litter >... | reverse complement strand
TGACTCCCGTGTTAGCGACTATCCCGGGGGCAACTTCCGCGCTTCATCCATTATCGCATCCCAACCAAGTTCGAGGTGGTTGACTCTCCGAACAATCCAAATTCTTCTCAAAATGGCCAGTCATCCACAGCCATCTGGCGCCGAGCCAACATCTGCTACCGCACCCTCCGCAATAACGGCACAAAACGGCACGCAGCAATCCGGCGAAGCCACTGCATCACACGCACATGCCGCGACACCACCGATTCCCGAGCCCAAACTGCCAACGCGAAAAGATGCGTCGCTCAAGGAGTTCCTCAACAAGATGGACGACTATGCGCCAATTGTACAAGCCCCCCCCCCCATGCTTTTACTTCCTTGTCATTTTTGACTGACCCGTTTCCTGCCTCCTCAGATCCCTGACGCCGTCACCAACTACTACATGACCCGCGCTGGACTTCCCCCGCCACCTCAGACGGACCAGCGACTCGCCCGTCTCCTCGCGCTCGCGACACAAAAATTCGTCGCCGACATCGCCGCGGACGCATACCAATACAGTCGCATTCGCGCGAGCAACACGAGCGCAAACAATCCGATGGGCAGTCTTGGCGCTGCCGCCGGCTTCCCCATCCCCGGGCAGCCTGCTAACCAGCCGGGCGGTAAAGACCAGGGTCGCGGTGGCCCGTTGGGTATTCAGAGACCCGGCTATGGAGGTGGTGGGCAGGGTGGCAGCCAGAACAGGACGGTCTTGACCATGGAGGATTTGGGCATGGCAGTTGGCGAGTTTGGCGTCAACGTAAAGCGGAGCGAGTTCTACCGCTGAGCATGGGAACACGCTTGGAGAGAGACGCCATGGGAATAAGGGCATACGGATAGACCTCGAGGGGATGGGTATCTCGTGGTGACATGCCTTCGGCCCGTGTGATGGAACTGCCAACGGGTCTTAAGGAGGGAGTTGGGCGGCGTTTTACGGCTATGGCTAGGGTGGCGTTCAAGGGATCGATTGCTTTCCCCACAAACTTGTCTAAAATGCTGCCTTGTATGCATTCGTCGAAATCCAGATATCCTACATGAGCCCTTCCCAGACCGTGCCACTGCTGCGGCGCGATGATGCTACCAGCAGATGCGGGTTGCCGGGGTGTTTGTGAACTCCCGGCCTGGTTCTATCCCTACACTCCAAACCATCAGAGAGTCTGCTTGGCGAGCATCCAATGCCTGGGCGGAATTGCAACTATTTGTCTATGCCTTATCCACACCATCCACCGTCCCTCCATGTCCACGGTGTGACAGCGTCCCTGTCGGACACTGCTCATTGTACCAGCCATACGGATTTGGACGCGAAACCATCTACTTTCGGTCCCATATGAATATTTTACGTGTTCTGAGACATTCCCCAACAGGTCAGCGAGCGCGATTCCTCGTACCTATCCGATGGATCCGGGAAGCCTTACGGAGAGAACTCGCCCAGCTTGTGGCCCACCATCTCTTCGGTAATGGTTATGTCATGGTATACCTTGCCGTTATGCACCTGGAACTTGAGACCCACGAAGTTCGGGAGTATGGTAGCTGATCGTGCCTGTGTTCGGATCGGGACAATCTTCTCGCCCTTCGCGGGGCGGACGATAGGGAGACTGTTGGGATTTAGCTACTGAACGGGCGGCATGGCTACAGTATGGAGGGCTTCGAGGAGCGGCCGACTGCGGAGGAGAGGGCATGTTCTTACGGGACAATGTGCGGCCCTAGAAGTTGACAACGTTAGCAAGGTTCATCGGGAATGCGCGAATGTCGCTGCAGCGTCAAGGAGCAGCATGATGGGGATTGTGAGCTGCCGGGGCACTACCTTTCCACACGGACCGCTTAAGCAAACACCTTGTCGGCTGCATCCTGAACGAACAGTCGAATCCCTGAGCAACGAGATGTGGCCGGTTCTTAGATTTAGTCAACTCCGATGGAAAATCGCGTCGCATCAGAACTTAAAGTGGGGCTGAAAGGTAGCTGTCATGTGACCGCCCTACTGCAAGAGCGAGCAGCTCAATTGACCAATTGTGGAGCTTGGAGGTCACCCGGACCACTCAACACAATGTTTGTTGAAGATGTTCTCAGCCTCTCACGGCCCCCTTACGCAGTCCCTCTATTTTGTCCAAACATATGAGCAAATTGCTGCTTCACACCTCCGTGCTTCCTCCCCAAGATGGGGTAGGCGGGAACTTTCCCAACCTGTTGACGATTCAGGCCAATTAATGTCCAAGATACCCAGTTCATGCACGGGCCGCTCAAAGCGACATCGAGGCAGCTCCGAGGATCCAACATATCCTCCCGTCCTTCCTGTCCCCAGGGGCAACCAACAAGTCCCATGCTTCGTGCGACTTCTATGCTCTCCCTTCCCGATACCAGGAACTGGTCAGACAAATCACCGAATCAAGGCGCCGTTGTTTCCTTCTTCCCGATGGGCGCAAAATACCGAACATACCACCGACCCTCTCCCCCTGTGGAACAGCCACCGTCATCACCCAGTGGGGGATCTGAAAGACATCTGAGGGTGTGCCTGTGCGCCATGGGTGGATGGATGAGCACCTCACTGTCGTCATATGCCATCACTCGCCTCCAGTTCTCTGCTGATGCCCGTCAGCCTCTGCGTAACTCATACACTGAACGGAGGGGCGAGCGCCAGTGCTCTCAGACGGTTGTCCCTCCAGAGATCTTGCCTTTCAGCCTTCAGTCTCGGCCAGTCGCCCAAGTTATCACCCAAGTGGTGCCGTTACCTGCTATAACATGCATCTTGATCCTTCTGCCAAGCAAGTGTTATCGGCCCTACCAACTGCTACTTGGACGGCTGAGTTCCAAGTCCTTCTATATGGCCGTCCGGGGGCAAGCCGCTCAAGTGGACAGCATATTGCTGCCCACACGTAGCCTTCATGTCCTGGTTTCTGCAGAGTCCACATTAGACCCGTGCCCTGGTTGCTAGAAGCAAACCATATAGTCAGTTGGGGGCTCTTAGCATCTCAGATGTCAGCAGAACCGTCCGACTCTGTCCTAGGTACAGACCTAATGCTCCGAAGACCTTGAATCAAATTGGATATTCTCTTCCCCGGAAAGTCGTTGCCCATTTGCTCCGCCGCTATCTATCTGTACAGGGCCTAGCCTCCAATTCCTCGCAGAGGCTCAGTGTGGGACGGACGGCGCTCTCCGTCAGGCCATGACGGCGAGTTCGGGGTTCCGCTTTCACTCTCCTCTTCTTGACCATGCCAAGGCAGCATCTCACACCCAATGCCTGCCTCGTGTGTCGCAAGAAACGCACAAAAGTATGGTCGACGGGCAGATCACTTGCTCCATCCACAAGGCGGGGGACACGGGCTAACATGATCTCAGTGCGATGGACAGCTGCCATGCCGGAGGTGCAGATCTCGTGGCGAAGAATGCACATACGAAGACAAAAAGTGGCGGACCAAAGACCACTTGCGATCAGAAATCGAGCGGCTACGGACTGAACAACGACAGGGTCACGCCGTGATCAGAGCCCTCACGCACAATGATCCGCAGAGGTTAGAAGCTGTCTTGGACAGGATGCGAGGTCGGGAATCGCCCGATTCCATTGCCAACTGGGTGCATTCGACCGGTCCCCCGGTGACCCCGAATAAGCCCTTGAGAATCGGGCTAGACGACGCCCATTTGGTCGATCTGAAGACCGTACAGGGAGGGCCAGTTCGCCGCGATGGAATCTCTGCTGTCAGCTACAGCAGTCCCGGCTACCAACGTCTGGGTCCTAGACTCAGTTTCTCCAGCCACTCTCCCGATTCTACGGATACGGCTTCGAGAAGGAGCTCGACTGACACATCGCCAACCAGTCGCCGCAATTCAAGGCCGACTCCGCTACCGAGATTCGCCACTTCCTTTGGGACCTCTTCTATTCTGGCGCCTGCCTTTCCGGAGGCACTGCCGATGGCAGCACAGCCTTGCACCGCGGGAATCCTACCGCTCACGGGCTTGGACTGTCCAACGTGGACCTGTGTCACACCTGATACCCAACTCGTCCATCGTCTAGTCACAAGAGTGTTTGCGGGTGACTTCTGCTCGCTGCCTCTCATCTCTCGACAGCAGTTTATGAAAGACTTTTACGAGGGAAGCCGTCGGTGTTGCAGCGAGTCACTCGTGAATGCCATCTTGGGCTGGGGTTGCAGCTTGCTTGACGCGCCTTCGCAGCTGATCTCCCAAGTGAGCTTCAACGATGCTTTTCTCGGGGAGGCCAAGTTGCTGCTGTCGGCTGAGCCCAGCCACACTAACCTCCCAAGCATCCAGGCTCTGGGGGTTCTGGCCTGGGCCGAGATAAGCCGAGGAAATGGAGAGGAAGCCTGGAACCTCGTCCAAGAATCGGTCAGATCCTCAATTCACCTGTCTCTTTCAGCCCAATGCCACGATAACCCCGAGGGTGGCTTCAGGGACGCCCACGCATTGGCCTACTGCGGAGGCTTTACTCTGATGAGGTGTGTGCCCTGTTGGCTCCGAGCTCTTCTGTCAAACTTCTCAGATCCTAAACAGTAGTAAACAGGATTCTTCGGTTACTCACAGGAAGACTTGAACCTAACACAGGACCCCTATTTATGAGGCTCCAGTCAGGCTCAGGCGATATGGGCCAAGATGCTCCTGAAGTCCGGGTCGAGCGAGGTTCTTGCCCCCATACTTTTCTCTTGAGTTGTACTGCAAGCTGACACCATGTCACCAGGCATCTCTCTACAGTTGAGATTTTTCTCGGAGCTCCCTCACTGCCCTCCAACGGCCAAGTTTGTCTTTGCAGTAACCGAAGCGGTACACACATTCTCCTCATACAACTTCTCCAGGGCAATGACAGTATCTGACCTCGAGGATGCTTATGCAAAATGCCTGGATTCCTACTCTACATTCACCGATGAATCGGGCCCCGACCTAGCTAGCACACCCGACATTCTCTTCGCCCAGTAAAGTCTCCGCCCTCTCACTGCCCCAATGACTGCCAGGCTTGCGCTTGCTAACATGCGGGGAATCCTGTAGCATATGGTATCAATACTGCCTCCTTGCTCTTCTCAGGCCCTTTGTCAGCGGGACAGAAAGTTTGGTCGGTGGTGGAACACCAGCACTCTCACGAAATGCAACACCAGGGCTTATCTGTCGACAATCATCAGAGGCGGTTATCTTTCTCACGAGCACTTATCAGACGCGCTATTCATTGAAGCACCCCTCTCCTTTGCTGCCATATATGGTGTTCGCCGCCGTTCTTCACCAGTTAACACTAGTTGTAGAGCCTCAGTATCTGGATGCTGGGCAACGCCCTGTTCTTACGCGTACAGCCAAGATGCCACCACCTCCAGCTTCTGAATCACCGATACAGGGCCGCTCGGCAACTGTACGATCAAACACGCCGGCGATGGACAGCAAAGCCTCCGCTCAGGCGGATGGTCATTCTGTCTCGCCGACTATGGCCGTGCGAGCCCAGCGAGAAGCGCGACGCCGTGCCTTTGGGTTCTCATCGACTTCGGTGTGTCCATCTTCGGGGGGCAGCGACTGGACACAGCCTAGTTCGACCGGGTGTGCACCGAGCACTGCATCAGACAACGGTGGAAGGTCTTCGTCCGAATCCAGCGTCGACATTCTTCCCGTGTTTACCTCGGCGTCAGTCGACCTCGTTACAGTTGGCTCAATGCAGTTGGTTTCGATGGGCGTCCAGCACTCTGGGGCCGCCAGCACAGCGCGGCTGCTTCAAAGCATAGGTCCTGTTGATTGCCTCGTTGGATCCAACATCAACCTAGCCACCTGGGCCGCGTCTTTGCCGGGGTATCTGGACGACTTTCACACGGCTGTCCTGTGCACCGGGCTGGGCCTGCAGAAAGCCGTCCCTGGCCCAGTGGGTCCTATGATAGCGCCGGGCGGCCTACGAACGGCGGTCCCGGGGACCTCCCGAGGGCTTTTTGCCGCAGAGTACAGGCCAGAGACAGCGCCACATCCCGGTGGAATGGAGATACAGCTGCCCATTGGCGCATGATGCTGTGTGGCTGCAACAGGACGAAGGCGTTGGGGGGATGGGAGTTGTGGAAGGCTGAGGTTGAACTGGAAGATGAGGTTGTCCACTCTTGACCTGCTTTGATCTTCTCATGGTAGTTGCCATGGTAGTGAGTTGCGGTCACGGTCAGGTGTGGTCGAACATGTGCATAGCTTTGATGATTCGATCATGATTCGGGGAATCAGGGGGGCATCATAAGCTCAACCATGTTTGCTCCGTCGGCCTGGTGGTGAAAGTTATGATTGAATCGAGAACCACATTGCAGTTTGCCTAGGTACCTACCTACAGCATGGGACCTTAGCATGTTGACTGTCCGGAACTTGCTTCGGTCTGGTTCTTACACTGCAGCTCATCTGTAGCATCTCATAGATGAGGACGAGATCCGAGTTGAGGCTCACAAGTCTTGGGCGACCACCACTCGCACCGCCCCTGTATGCTAGCTCCTTCTATGTCAAATACCATGCGCCCCAGAACCAACACCTCGCTACTATAGCATCAAATAGCATACCATGCTACCCAGTCACTCTTCTTCCTCAAACCACGGCGCCTGCCTCGTCCAAAAGTTGACGCCCACCTCCTCGCCGCTCGTCAGGGGCACCATCCTCCGCACAGCCCTCCTCTCCCCCTCTACGCTCCCAGCCCCTTCATCGTTTCCGTCTCTTTCTCCGTCAGACCGCGCACGCGCCTGCGCGTTCATCCAGAAAATCGCGTTCCCCTCCACCGGCTTGAAGGTCAGCCCCCTATCCCACGGCTCGTCGCAGTTCACGACGTCGCACCACCGCTCGTCCCGCGGCGCGGTGACCAGCGGGAAGTTGACGCCGCCGCCTGTCGTGGTCTTCGCGGTCGAGACGAAGGCGTACAGGGTTGAGAGGCGGTTTCCGCCATTTTTGGAGGGGTTGTTGTAGATTTTTGGGGGGAGTAGCCAGTCTTTTTCTATTTCTTTTTCTTGTTGTTTTTCTTGTTTCTGTTTTTGTTTTTCTGGGTTGTTGGGTTGGGTGCTTGTTGTTATTGCTGTTTCTGTTTCTGCTGTGCTTGGGGGGTGGTGGGTTCTGGTGCTTGGGGGTGATGGGGATGATGAGGGTGAGGGTGAGGATGATGGGGGGAGATGACGGACGAGAAGAGGTTGTTCCTGGTGGGTTTGGGGCGTTGAGAAGCCTTGGAAGGAGAGGACGCGGTCCTGGATGCATTGCAGGATCTCATCGCCGCGTTCTAGGCGGATGGCGTTTCTGCTGCTGCTGCTGCTGCTGATGCGGTGGTTGGATTCGGATTCGGATTCATTGACGTTGTTGTTTGGTGGTTGGTTGGAGTCATGGAATGCGGTTTTGCTGTGCTTGTGTGTTAGAAATAAAGTACCTTAGATGGTGAGTGCAGTGTGGGAGATGATAGATGATAGATGGGATAGGATGGGACAGAGTAGGTGCTTGCCTGATGCCCTTGAGATGGAGGAGCTCGCGCTCGGTGAGAAAGTTCTTGATGTAGATGAGCAGAGGCGAGGTCGAGACCAGTTGGACTTGGTAGTGCGGGTGTTTGCAGACGAAATCCTCGAGGATGAGCGGCGTTTGGGCCGGAGTTGCGTCGGCGCCTGGCTCTGGCTGTTCGGATTTGACGCTGGCGATGAGGCCGAGCGTCGTCGTGGCGATGTGGAGGAGATGGGGTGGGATCCTCATGTTGGATTCAAGATAGTGACTTCCTTTTCACAGTGGCCTTTCTCTGCTCATAAACTCTCTTATGAGAAGTAAGATGAGGGGAAGTGTAGGTGGTAAACAGTGAGTGTTGATTCCAATATCACCGTCCGTTCTGGAGACGGAGTCGTGTCACCAGACGCCAGCGGAAATGTCGTCTCAGAAAGACACATAACTTTCTGCTACATATCGACGTGTCTTTGCCGCATTAAAGATATTAACCGCCTGGCCCCACAGCCCGGTTTTCTGGTTCGGACATATCTCCCCCAATCCTCAATTACCGGACCCAGCAGCGTGTTTCCGGGGGGTGATATCCCGCAGCACAACACCGGCTAAATGGGAGACGGGAGCTTTGGCTCTGCGACACGAACATGTTGTCCTTTGTTCCTTTTTCGGCGATTCAGCATTACTTGAGACTCTCTGCTCTAGCTTTATTTTGTTTTACTTTGGTGTTTCTTTCTTTTCGTTTGTAACAGTATTTTGTGACTAGACTGGGACACGCAATGAAGTGTTTGAGTCTTGGGTTGGTGTCCTGCCTGGCGTGGCAGGCCGCAGCATGGAACTACGTCAGTGAGACGAAGCTGCAGGATGCTCTGGACGTGGGCGGATATACGCTTGTTGCTTGTGAGTTCTATGTCGCTGCGGAAATGCTCGTTGCTGTGCTAACTCTGTACTTTACAGTTGTCTTGGTATGCTATTATGTCACTTGATCAAGAGGGAGGGCCGCATTTCAAACATCTACTAACAAACTCGAACCTTGATTTTAGCCTTCACAGTAAGCCTTCATTCTCCCTTGGCTGTACACTTCCCAGCTCTTCTGGGGTTCTAACAAAAAACCAGAACTGAAAGCAAAGCCCTCGAGCAAGTATGGGTCTCGATGCAGGAAAGAGAAAAGGACGATAACATCATCAGCTTCGACTGCGAGACAAATTTGAAGAAGTGCAGAGAGCTCGATGTGGTTTCCTTCCCAACCATCCGCGTGTATCATCGCGATGGACGCATGGATCGGTACAGGGGCCGGAGGAAAGGCAGAGAGTAAGTGGCATGTCAAGTCTTTCCTGACACCAATGATAGTCGCTGAACCGTCAACAGAATCGCCCTGTTTCTCGGCAGAACACTTCGACCACCCGTGCTCGAGATCGACGCCCACGCAGACACATCGCTCCCCCGGCTGGACGACGTGGTCATCATCGCGTTCATCCATCCAAGCGACTGGACTCTCTACGAGAGATTCTACGACGTGGGGAGAGAGTACCGTGACCGCTTCAGCTTCGTCATATCCTCACCCGCTGAGGGCGCTACGAGGTCTCTGCTGACTTGCTACAACAACCTGGATGGAGAAAGATACGAAACCTACGAGACCTCGGAGGTGGCGCAGCTTGAGAACTTTGTCAAATTCTGCGGCGAACGGGTGATACCTGACCTGACGAGACAGGTCTGGGAGCGGTATTCAGAGGTCTGTGGTATCTATCATCCCTAGCGATGACAAAAGGAGACTGACCTATCATTATTCTTCTCCAGACCGGAAACTTGATTCTTCACTACTTCTCCACACAAGAGGATGAGAAAGAGAGATACCGAAAAGAGGTTGGCTCGTTGGCTACGAAGCACAGAAAAGCAGTGCGTTTTGTGGTTACTGATCCCATAGAGAGCTCAGAAATAATTCCTGCTTTCCAATCGTTGGAGGAGTCGGTCCCGGATCTCCTGCTGGAGGACACAAAAACAGGGGAGGTGTATGCTCATCGTCTAAAAGAGGGCGAGAAGCTCACCAAGGATAACGTCAAGAGATTCGTGGAAAGCGTCAAGGAAGGGATGGCCAAGGCATGGGATACGTCGGAGCCAAAGAGGGGCAGTCAACAAGGCGGGAGAAGTCATGAAGAACTTTGAATTAGGTACTCAAGAACTGACTCATATTGTTATTACTATTACTGACTCTTATCCACCGTACCTGAGGTGACTATCTGGAATAAATTCGAGGCTGGTTGATGAAATATGCTCCGTATTAGGTGGAAGTTCCGAGACCAACTCCTGATTTTCAGCCTCCTCGGGGCGCTTCCCCAAGAGCTGCCTGATTTGATTCCCCCTTTTAAGCCTCTAATCAATCACCCTTGGTTGCCGGGAAGGTCAAATCCGGAGCTTCGCATCGTAAATCCCTTTGACTGTAAACTTCTCCCAGCTTCCAGTTCTCGTTTAAAACCGTCTCGTCGGAGCAAGTGGTTGTGACGTTGAGCACCCCTGACAGAATGGTACTCTCTTGCCCGTTCCTGATGGGAGATAGCATGTGAGCCGCAATCTCACTTCCAACATTTACAGAGCAGCTTACCCTTGAACAAAGGTCTCTTCGATGTAGAGCCTCCCGCTGGGACGATCGAACTTGAAGTTGGCAGCCGCTCCCAGCGGCGCTTCATCTGCGGGGGTGCAGGCGTAGGCGGTTTCGCCGTAGAAGAAGTCGTTCAGCCGGTTGCTGTTGGCGGTGCAGGATGTGGTGTACGACACCATATTGCTGGTCAAGGTGAAGTTAACGAATCCCCAAGAGTTCTGGTGGGCTGGTGTGGTGAAGATGTACGAGGCATGGAAGTCAAAGTTACGGATCGTCCACAACACATCTGGTGTCGCTGCCGCTGCCATGCGAGCCAAGGAAGCGGCAGCCAAGGCGAGGGCCCCGAGTTTGCCCATTGTGATGTTTACGAACGGAATATTGCTTGGCAGGCTTTCATGATTGCTGATGCCTGGTCGGGATGAGATATAAGTACTTTCCCTGACGGAAACACTCATACACCGCGCAAAAAGACCTTGCGGACTTGACATGTATTGATTGCAAGGTTGCCTTCACTAACTACAGGTAGGCGCCAATTAGCCGGATAGACTTGTGTGTTGAGGCCGGGAGATAGGTAAGGTTGCATGTAGGTGCGGTTCAAGCTCCTCGTATTAATCAGGACTCCAGGTCCAGAACTTGGTATTGCAGACGACGCGGGCGCAACACGAGGATCCAGATATATTGCGCAATATGTCGCACCAGAGATATACCGGAGAGTCGAGTGTCGGGGATATATTCGCACACTGGAGGGGTTGAGCAAGGACCGGCTGGCACTGCGCAATCCAAAAACTTTGGATTTCCCAGCTTCACCCGTGATGATTGGCTTCCGCAAGCCAAGACATATCTCCCAAACCAATGGACCGATGGTTGTGGGGCTTGAAGGGTGTGTGTGATATACGTTGCTCGTCTTGCCATCCGTCCTCACCAGGCCCTTGGCTGAAGGTGATGTTCCCCCCTCGGATCGAATCGGCTTCCAATTCGGACTCTTCACCTCGGTTGATCCTCACAAAGTCCTGGAAACTGGAAGGCCAGTGTTTGCGTTTTGCGGGGGTCCTCGGAGGGAGCCCAGTGGAGCCCGGGATGCACCCGGCAGGGATCCTGCCCCGCGCTGTGCGAGCGGCTTCAGGGTGGGAGACAAGGGGAGCTCCTGCCGCCATACCATAATCGGAGCCCCTGCAAGGCTCTGAAGGCCCCCAGGCAGAGCGGTCCACCCCACACGGTCCTGTCCAGATCCTGAGCAGGCGCGGGACAGCGTCGGTTGGTCTCCATAACCCAACCTTCCATGGGAACTCCATCCGGTGCGTACTGCACCTTGATTGGTGTTTGAGAGGGATACCGCGTCTTAATCGGGGGTCACAGACGACGTCAATATGCATACCTACATGCGCTGAGGCATCAAAACTCGAACGACTGAGCTCCGGTGCGGACACCAGCAGCCAGTGGCAGGCAGGCAGTATCACCATCACCATGTCGCATCGACAAAAACGCCACCGTTGCTAGCACCGAAGGCAGCCACCACCACCATCACATCCGGCCCCGGCCCCGGCCCCCGGTCGCCGGGTGAGTCCTACATGTCTGCTCTGCAGCGTTGCGGAACCTGCCACATTTGGAGGGGTACAGCGCCAACCTTGACAACTTTGGCCGTGTCCAATATTTCGGGAGGCATCCAACCTTCCACTTTCTTTATATATGGCCACGCATCCCTCTCCTATCTCGTCTTGGGCAATCGCCTTTCTAGCAAACATCTCGCATGCTCCTCGACGGGTCGGATACCACCAGTCTTAGCAGCTCAAGCTGTTCAAGTTCCATCCACACCGGGTACAACCCTCTCTACGCCTCGCAGCGGTCTCGCACGCCACACCCCAGAAAGACATCCAAGATGCGTGTCATGAGTCGCGAAGAGATGTCGGAGACGATGTGGAAGTGGCAGTATAAGCTCCGACACATCGGCCAGAGCGGCGACAAGACGCTGGAGGACTTCTCATCCACCGACGACTCTGTCAGCGGGATGGAAGAGAAGGGTGCTACCGCAAAACACAAGTCCAAAACTGCCTCCAGCTCCCCCGCCGCCTCGCCCCCCACCAACAAGAACGGCGAGCTCGGATCCAGCCTCACGGTCAAGACACTCTATGAGGGTCCCAACAGCCGTGAGGGCAACTTTGAGTGGGTTGACTACCCGCCTAAGCAGCTGAGCAAGAGCGCCGCCAGGGCCCAGGACCGCGTCGCTATCAAGGTCTTCAAGGTCAAAGACAAGGACAAGCCCGTCATCTCGGGTCGCTACAGCCTGCGCTACCACAAGATCGAGATCCAAAACCCACTCCTCGTCAATGCCCTTGCCGAGGTACTCCAGAAGCAAGACATACACCTGGACGCCAACGAGAACGCGAGCTTCAGCCACCCCTTTCGCGAGCTGTACTTTGCCTACGATGACGTGGTTGCCAAGCACCGTTCCCTCGGAGACGACAGAGACAGCGCCGCTCTCCGGCCCTACATGCTGTTGCTCGTCAAACTGTTGGATGACATATTCTCTGACACGCGGGCCAAGCTAAGGCAGCTTCGAGAGAACAAACTCATCTCGTATAAGCTCGCGTGGGCCCTCTTCCCCAAGAACACGACCGTTATCACGTGGGGCAACAATTGCGAGCTGCTCTGCAAGGTCAAGGACACGAGCTACAACGAGGTGCTAGGGATGTCGAAGCTGAGCGTCAGGGGGAAAATACTCCGCTTCAACGGCACGGGCTTCGAATGGGAGGATAGGGAGCTTGATATTCCGTCCTTTGATGGCAATCGTCCCATCACGGAGCTGCCCGTGTACCCGCTCGACTTCTACGACGGCAAGGAGGAAATGGTAGCGCGGTTGACGGCGCGGGGCAGAAAGGTCCTTGACTTACAGGGACTGGTCTATGTCAACTACCAGGGCATTGCGATTCACGTAGATGGGCA
>Ga0247769_1000224_pt1 | contig 12955 bp, 4 predicted proteins | sample UWRJL166409R6_FD_179942 | JGI IMG/M metagenome (GOLD analysis project Ga0247769, IMG submission 179942) | Plant litter microbial communities from Arlington Agricultural Research Station in Wisconsin, United States - UWRJ-L166-409R-6 | ecosystem: Environmental > Terrestrial > Plant litter >... | reverse complement strand
GGATGGGATGTGATGTGATGTCCCGTTTAGATAGGTACCTCATCTATGACCTCTGTCTACCTTATATACCCCCAGGAAGCTGGATTGGGTTGTGTCAAGTAGATACCTTAGAATACGATTGGTGTAAATCGCGAACCTTAACTGCACATGTTTACGATTGTAAGATCACAGCAGAAGATAGGGCATCGCCGCAACGTGACCAGTGCCCCTTTCCCTTATGCTCCCTCAGGACCTGCCAAAAGAAAGAAAGAAAGAAAGACTCGGGTTGAGCCCGTCAATATCGTCAGACCATTCGCTCTCATGACTAACATCCGCCCTCCCGCCTAACCCTCCAGGCATCCAAGCCCCTACCTAACAAATCAGGAATACAAAAACACCAACGACCCAGAGCAAACCGACCAAATAGCAGGATACGACGCACCAGTCATTATATCACCTTCGACAACATGCTAGGTAATTTTTAGCGAACCCGAACAACAATGAGCAACATCATTGAGGACGTGGACGTGGAGTCACAGTGCCCCCCGATCGGTTCAAGTTGCATTGCATTGAGCCCGCCAAGCGATGTTCCCCTCAGGGTGGTTTCGTTTCGGTCCAAGGAAAGAAAAAGTGACTCACATTGACTCCAGACCCCATGTCGTATCGGGGGGAGGGGGGACACACAATCATCAACACACCGCGACGACGCTATATAAAAAGGGGAAGGTTGTCGCAGAAATTTTATTCCCAGAGGAAATCAAGCACCCTAAGTTGCAACATTAGGAATAAAAGACGTACAAGGTTACAGGTACGTCCCCCACTTTAGAAAGAAACAAAGCAAAAATGTCCACCTCCACCGCCGCCGCCGCCGCCAACACTGAAGCTGCTGCTGCTACTGCTGCTGCTGTCCCCAACTCAGCGAACCCGCGCAAGATCGAGTTCTACGACCTCGATGCGTCCGCCCTGACGGAGCCCGGCAGGAAGCTGCTGCGCGAGTACGCAGGGGTTCCCGACGACGAGATCAACGACCACGTCGAAGCCATTGTAAGCAACAAGCACCCACACTCCCTCATCCTTTCCCTCACAAACTCATAAACTCATATACTAACACAAACCCAGCGACAAAAAGCCTTTCAAGTCTGCCCCTACCCCTGCATAGGCATGTTCCAATTCCTCGACCTAAGCCTGATCACTTTCGACATCTACAACGAAGTCCTCCGCCGGGTCAAAGCAGGCGACAAGTTCCTAGACCTAGGCTGCTGCCTCGGCCAAGAGATAAGACAGCTCGTGCACGACGGCGCGCCCGCGACCAACACGTACGGCTCCGACCTCTGGCCCGGGCTGATGGAGGTCGGGTACGAGCTCTTCCGCGACAGAGAAAGGCTGCAGACGACCTTCATCGCGGCCGACGTCTTCGACGACGCGTCGCCGCTCGTCGGCGCCCTCGCCGGCGGGGTGGACATCGTGCACGCCGGCGCGTTTTTTCACCTCTTCGGCCTCGAGGAGCAGGAGACGGCCGCTATGCGCGTCGTGCAGCTGCTGGCTCCTAGGCCGGGGTCGCTTGTCATCGGACGGCAGTCGGGCGGCGAGGAGGCGGGCGAGTTCTCTTCTTCTTCTAGGGCCGGAGGACGCAAGCATTTTCGACATAACCCGCGGAGCTGGAAGGAGCTGTGGGATCGCGTGGGCGAGAGGACGGGGACGCAGTGGGCGGTCGAGGCCGACGTGCGCACCACCGAGTATACCCTGGCGGCGGATTCCGAAGGAAAATCGGAGGCGATTCGGCAGAAGATGACGGGGAAGGGGTTGAGGTTTGTGGTTAGGCGCCTTTAGGGGGTTGCTTAGGTACTTGCTTAGGTGTATGTGCTGTATTATACCTTACAGTCAGGGGGATTGAACATGAAAATCTTTCGGGATTCCAGTGAATGGGATATATATATATACAGTACAGAGAGATTGTCCCCGCCAAGGACTGGAGTCATTTCCCCAAGATATCATCAAATTTGACTTCTTTTTGGACGGGGTTGGCCCTCTAGGCACATATCGCTCGGCGACATTTTCATCACCTGTGGTTGTTGCAACTCAGGACACATGCCCTACCTTCAGTCGGTACCTACCTATAAAACCGGCTTTGAAGTACAATACCTTAGGCCGAGATGGCGGACCGCACGCCGTCGTAGCCCCGGCGTACCTAGGTTCTCGCCGTAGGGACTACTAAAGTAGTACCCTTGCGGGATGTCGGTGGTGGTGGCGGTGTAAGCCGTGGCTAGGGTTAGTGAGTGATGAGTGGAGAGGAATCCTAGAAGGCTCTGTTTGAATAAAGCTGATCCTGATTCTGATTGCGTAGCTCAGGTATCATACTTATCCTAGGTATTGTACCTTGCTTTTGTACTGGTAGCTGCAGTTATTTACCTCATCTTCATATATCGATCTGATATGGGATTGTGATGGCCGATATAACCTCCACGATTGAAGCGTCGCCATTGACATGAAGAACTAATTAAGAATATATACTATAACCTCGGATTTTTTTTGGAGGTTTCGGGTGGGTGTCATCAACTCTCACCTATTCTCGGTCTCTCCGTAGGGCTATCACAACCCCCCTCCAAGCGTGTGGAATGCATTCCACGTCACCCGTCCTAAAGGAACAAACCCCTGGTGTTTTGGGCTGGCATGTCTCTCATCATGATGTAATGCGGTTGCTCTTCGCAACCTGCCTTTGATCGGCGTCTCGATTCGTCCACGACGCCCCATCAATGGGGATCGGAAACTGAGATATAAGAGAATGGAATCCCCAACCCTATTCAAATCAGCCTAATAATCTCTAAAAACACCACAAGGAGTCGAATTCTCATATCCCCTTCCCACTATATTCCAATACCTACCTAATTAAACCGTAATCCGAAATGCCCAGCAGCAAGGGAAAACCCACAGACCCAGAGCTCCGTCAGGAACTCAAAGAAGGTAAGTTGACCTACAGCTTGTGCGCAGTTGTCACGTACCTGCAGAAGCTAACTATCCCACAGAAATTCAGCAGGAGCCAAACAAGTCAGGGGATGGGCAAGGTCAGTGGTCGGCATGGAAAGGGGTGAAGCTTGCGAAGGAGTATGAGAAGCGTGGTGGGGGGTACGAGAATGAGGCCGGTTCAAAGAACGAGCCCCAAAAAGGGGCGCCCCGGGCGAAGAGTGAGCAGAAGAAGCAGGGCGAGTTGGGCGAGTGAATGTCTGTTGTTGTTGTTCAGGTAGTTTACGCCAGTTACGTAGGCCGTAATTAAGGGCAGTTGGTGGTGCTGGGGCGACTCATCACCTGAGTCTCAGTTGTTCTTATCATGTGATGAAACCTCTCGGATCGAAAACTAGAGTCGGATATACGAAGTGCTGTGAACTCGTCTGCAAGCAGCTCTGTTCTCAATCTTTGGGTATACGTATGCGCTGCGCAGAGGGGTAAGCATACGGCCTCACGAAAGGACCGATGTGCTGGCGACCTTCGTCCGGTATGACGGCATCGGTTTGACAAGTTCCAAGCATCCTCCTCTGCGCCGTGTGCACATAGCAAGTGACACAATGACAGAGATGGTGGTGCTGCGCATTCGCTGGTGTTGGAATTGCCTGGCCTGGTACTCTGTGTCTACATCAGGCAGATATGGCCAACTCCCGTCGTTTGTGCCGGATGGATGGATACCCATGGTAGAACGCCTTTTGCACATTCCGTCGTCGAACCATGGCAGTGCTGGGTCGGGCAGCGCGGGCAAACCCATCAATCATCGCCCGGAGCAGGCATCGTTGGATGAGGCGGCCTGCAGAGCCTCCCCACGGCCGAAGCTTGCGTCCCCGGTCTGATGCCTGCCGTTTGTGCCGTCCGTCTCCTGTTTGGGCCGCCCAGCAATCCCAGGCGGCATCGGCCGCGTGATCTCCCACTTTCCTGTCAGAGAGGTCCCCTGTATTCCCTGTATTCCTCCGCAGGACCCGAAATGCAAACAAAAGGCGCAGGTAGATCCGCCGATTCCCAACGAGTTTGCTTGCAGAAACATGTGCAGGCGATGACCGAATGCACCGAACAACCTGACAGTTTTTATCTCGATTTTGCCTCTCTTCCGGAGTACAATCCGCGTTTCAGGTCTGCAAGCAATAAAAAAAAACCCTTCGTCGAGCGTCAGGCTCTCAGTTTTGGTCTGTGCGATCCCGGACTTGATGAGGTAAGCACACGGATCGTTCGCCCGGCCTTTGTGGTGGAGAGAGAGAGCAGGGAGTGGGGACGGGAGAGCTTGATCCAAGCTCCCCCTTGAGCCGTTCGAGTCTGCGCGGAGACCCTTGGAGCCCTTGGAGCTGTTCCCACACAGGGCGCCCGGCGATGCCATCCCGAACAGCCTCAACCACCACCGCTGCACCCCGTCCAAGTCCACGCTAATTCCATGTGTCCGACGTCAAGCCACCCTCTCCAGTCTCTCTAAAGGTACGCATCGCCCCATTGTGCAGTTCTGCTACATATTTCCGCTGCTGCCGGACCCGTTTGCTGCTCTCCCTTTGCCCTGTTTGTCTTGGGGACACACCTCTGTCCACCTGCATTTTGGCGCTATCGCATGGGAGCCCTCCAATATCGTCACCCAAAACCCGCGGCCTCGTCGAGCTGCCCTGCGCGCTCCCATTGCCTCTGCTCAATCCTTCGAGAGTCCTCTGCACTGGCTGATTTCGGTACATACACAGGACTGCGTCGATATTTCGCCCGCTCGCCCGCTTCGTCGCCACCCCCGAGTCGAAGAGATCGGCACGCAGATTCTTTGCAGCCACCGCATCTCGGCCGCTTCGACCGACGCCGCACCGGCCCTACGCTCTGCCCACCCGGGGGCGAGATGCTGGAAACCCTTCGACAGCGAGGCCACTTTCAGCACTTAACGACGCAGCTTGACATCAAGATTGGCAGCAGCCCCGCAGTCTCTCGTTTCTACACCACCAGCGCGCTCTCTCTGAGGGCCTCGCCTCGCCCGGCCCGAGAATACCCTCGCTTCGCGCCGATTGTGCGACCGCTCGATCCCGAACCGTCGCGACCCCGTTCCCCCCCGCACCGGGAACCTTGATATATACCGAACCATGGACGAATCCATAGACGCGCCGCCCGGCGCCGCTGCCTCCTTCGCCGCCTCGGCTGGGGGGCCGCCGCCGACCTTCCTCTCCGGTCTGATCCCGTCCGCCGATACCATCTCCCGAGCGACCTCCCCAGGCCTCCCCTTCTCGGAAGCTTCCCACGAGGACGACAAAAAACGCTACCGACCCCGCACCTATAGCTACTTCAGGCTCCTCCCGTTCCCGGTGGAGGATGACTTGCATCGGGACACCGCCCTGGCGGGCATCTTGAGGAATCTGTACATCTCGGTCATGGCCGAAGACTTCTCCCCTGGCGCGCTGCATTGGACGCGGGAGCTCCAGGGTTGGCTGAATCTCAAGTTCGAGATGACGAGATCCCTTCGCGCCGACTTGACTCAGCTCTACTACCACCTCGCCCTGGCCCCCGGGCTCGATCCAAACACTGCCGATCGCTTTTCGAAGATGGTGATTAGCCTCACAAAGTGCGCCCACCCCCCTTTTGCCTTCTGTTCTAGCACAAGACTGACTCTCCTACAGGAAGAAGCACTACCTGAAGCCCGGCGAAGACTTGACGCTCGACTGGCGACCCCTGTGGCACGAGATGAAAACCCTTGTCCTCCCCTCCGAGGCGGGCTCGCATCAAGGGAGCAGGAGGCGCTCGCAGAAACACCTCCTCAAGCTGTCTCTGCACGCAAACTCGTATTTCGACCCGCGAGAGAGGCGTGCGATGCTGGACGAGATCCTGCCCTTCTTCAGCACCTCCTCCATGTCGAACGCCTACGTCGTTGCGGCTGCCATCAACGTCCTCATCCCAACCGGCGCCGCTCCGCCGACGGAACCTCAGTCTCAGCCCTCCGACTTCGTGCCTACCTTCTTCCACCTGTGGTCGTTGATGACGCGTTCGAAAGCGTTCGACGTGGCCTTCATCGACATCTTTTCGCGAATGGCTAGGGACTACCTGCATTGCACCCACGTCCCCTTCACAGCGCATGGAATCTTCACCCGCGAGCAATCGGACCTTATATTTACCGCGATTCTGAGGCTGACCGAGATTCCTGTCGGCCAGGCCAACTCGCCGTATGCATCGCTCGACTACGCGGCCGGCTTGGCCGTGTACCTAGAGAAGGACAAGAAGAAATACCCGGTTCCCTACATGATTGCGAGGTGGATCGCTCACTCTTTGTCTCCGCTGTGCATCAACCAAGAGAATTCCATCTTGTCGAACCTCGAGGGGCTGATGGAGTCCATCGACACCTTCTTTCACCCGTCGAACCAGGGCTCGTGGACCAGCTTCCTAGCCCAGCTAACTTTCTTCCTAACCGACATCTTCGTCTCGCGCTGGAACCGAGAGCAGAGCGGCGAGCTGGATGTCCCGGCAGAGCGTCGCATAAGCCCCGAGCTGAAGAAGCGGTTTGTCCTCGCCTTGAAGGAGGTCACATTCATGGGCCTCTTTGCGAAGAGCTCCAAGGTAGTCAACTACTACTACTCTACACTGCAGGGTCTGACGTACCTGGAGCCGGACTTGATGCTCCCCGGTGCTCTGCAGCGGTTTTACCCGAGTATGCAAGGTCTGGTCGAGGTCCACCGCACCACGTCCAGCCTCTGCGGCCTGCAGATGATCGCCAATCTCATGTCGAAGCAAAAGGGCTTCCGATGCCACATCACGGCCTTGCTCGCCTTGGCGCTGCCCGGAATCGATGCCAACGACCTGGGCAAGACGCAGTACACGCTTAATTTCATCCAGAGCGTAGCGTACAGCATTCCGTTTCGGCCGCTCGTGAACGACAACGATGGTATCCATGACACGAGCCTCGCCATCAACTGGGTACAAAATGAGATGGAGAGACTGGAGCGGGAGGGACAAGATGTGCAGATTAGCTACAGGGACGAGCTGACAGATGAGGAAGAGGCGAACATCCTCCGGTCGTCCACAGCCGGCCTGGGCGAGTTTGTCATGGCGTTGCTGGGCAAGGTATTTGCCTTGCTGGAGAACCTTCCCGATGCTAGCCATCTCCGTACCGGCTCGCCGGAGGACAATGTCATCAACACCTTGCCCGCCGCGCTCACCCCTGTGTTTGCCACGCTTTCACCTGAGCTGTTCGACATGGCACTCGAGAAGATCGCAGGCTTTGTCTCCACGCACGTGGTGCATCAAGCGAGGGACGCGATGGCCTGGATCTGCAATGCTCTCTGCAAGGTGCACCCGGAGAAGACGCTCAAGGTCTTTATTCCGATGCTGATTGTCAATATACGCAACGAGATTGACGACAACGGCGCAGCATCCGACCGGAGCAGCGGGACCGAGGTCCTTCCTCGAGACAGAGCACTGGTGTGGCATGTCAGCATGCTCAGTATGTGCGTAGTTCACGTCGGAGGTGAGGTCTTGAAGTACAAGTCCGAACTCTTTGGCATCGCGCAGTACATGCAGGAGAAGTGCCGCGGCCTCCCCACCATCCACATCTCCAACTATATCCATCACCTCCTGCTGAACTTGACGCACACGTACCCTATTGACAACGCCCTCTATGAGCCCGAACTCATCGAGCGCGGTTTGGATATTGACGACTGGGGTCGCCTAACCGCGCCCGCCGAGCTGACCATCAAGTGGCATCGGCCATCCGACGCCGAGATTCTCTTCGCCATCGAGTTGTTTGAGAGCCAAGCCAACTCCGCATCCCAGAGGCTACAACAGCTGATGAGCGACGACCCCCCAGTCAGCAGGAAAGGCAAAAACAAGGAATGGTCCGACGAGCTGTCGCGGAGCCTGACGGCGCTCCGACTCGTCATCTCCGGCGTGTCTGCGTTGTTTGATCCCCGCCGTGCCGTCGGGGAGCTGAGCTATGACGCCGACGACGACACATTGATGGGGGGAGAGGGTGACGCCATGGAGGAGGATGACGACCCGCTTGCCGAGGTGGCCGACGACGAAGAGCTTCAGCGTCAGTTCCACTACCCTGCTGGCTACCTCTTGAATCCCCGAGACCCGACATACAGACGCATTCATGCGCTGCGGGAGGACATTGGTTGGCTGCTCTCCCAGACGCACACCTTCCTCAATGCGAATCAGGAGGACGATGTCGCGTGCTTCACCGCGCTTTATGCAACCTATCGGACCTGGATAACCGACGTCGGAATTGAGCGGTCGGCACACCCTCTCGAGCGGCTCTTGCGCCTCTACAAGTCGGACATCTCGCCCTTCAAGGTCAGCGGCTTGCGCAAGGTGTATCCACGTCCGCTTTTGGTGAAGCGTGCGGACGCCTACCATCTCCAGCGCGTCAAGTACAACTCGGCCTACCGCAAAAAGAGCGATCTCGATAAGCGCCTGCTCCTCGACCTAGCCGAGTCCTGCACGTCGTCGTATGCGGATGTCCGACGGATAGCGCAGAATGCGCAAGACTCGTCGCTGAAGGTCCTCATAGGAGGAAGGCCGTTGGTGATTCCCGTCATCATGGAGACGTTCAAAAAAGCGCTCGAGACGAACGACCACGACCGCGTCAAGGGCGCCATGTACACACTCTTGTTTACCACGCTGATCAAAACCGTGATGCGGGACTGGCGGTTCGCGCCCGATTTGATGCGGCTTTACATCCAGACCGCGAGTGTCGACAAGGCGTCTATTCAGGGCCTGGGTTCGACCGCCCTCTATCCCCTGATCGAGTTCGGCAAGCCCTTCGAGAGGATGGTCCTATTCGACAAGAATAAGCTGCTTCCCATCTCGCCGTTGGATAACTGCTCCGCTCTAATCGAGCGACGGCATGATTTCATAGTGGAACGGCGTCGCAGGGTAGAAGAAAAGAAGGCTGCCCTCGGCTTGGAGCTATCCCAGAAAGCCAAGGTGTCGCACTGGAAGGTCGCCAACAGATGCGCCATCTTCGCATTGAACTTGAGCCTACGATTCGACACGATAGCGAACGCGGATTTTATCGACCTTGTCACGAAGGGGGTCAATGATCCTCACCCTGGCCTGCGGGGTAACTACCTATCGGCATTCTCCGGCCTTTTCACCGCCATCGACATGCGGGCCGTCTACGGCCACAACTACAAGAACTACCTCTGCGAAGAGGAACACGAGCTCAACAAGTACGAGATCCCGGTGGATACGCGGCTCACGGAGTCGTTCCTCGGCTGGTTTGGCGATCCTGTCCCGGACAGCGCGGAGGGTTACGTGGACAATGACTTCCCAGGGTGGCTCGTTTGGCCCAAGACCATCGTCATGTCCAAGTCGGATCCGGAACAGTTCTTGGAATACGATGAAGTGGAGGGGGCGGTGCGAGAGCGGATAGGAAGGTTTATCACGAGGGACTGGCTCAAGACGTGCTTTGATTACATGAAGCAGGAGCCGAGAGACGCCGCCAACGACCGTTTCCGCATGCAGAACTTCATGATGCTCATGAGCGTCTTCGACTTGATGCATTGCGAAAAGACCGTGGCGACCTTTGACGACGTCGTCGAGTTGGTCAAGGAGGTGTACGGAGACGGCAGCGACAAGCATCAACACCGTGCGACGGCCGAGATCGTGTGCGCTCTTCTCTCGGGCAGCTCAGACGAACCCGTCAAGCTGAGGGAGAAGGTTTGGAACTACGCGGCTCCGCTGATGCTCAAGGTTATCGCCGATGACCTGACTCCCGACAATCTTTCCTACTGGATGACGTGCCTCCATCTCGTGGTGGACGGCAAGGACCCTCGGCGGTCCCGCGAGCTGGTGGAGGCACTGGCGAGCTTTCGCCTTGATATGACGTCTAATGCCGCGTTCAAGGAATCCTCCAAGGTGCAACTGGTCGAGTTCATCATCAACGACTGCGGGTGGCACTTCCAACGAGAGAAGCCGATATTGGCGGACTTCCTCGCACATATTGATCACCCCTACAAGACGGTCCGGGAGGCGATTGGCCGCGTCGTCGCCACCATCTATCGGACCCGCTACCACGAGTCCTTCCGCGACGTGTGGGAGCTTTTGGAGCAGAACAAGGCGGCGTCGTCCATCGGTATCCGTCCTTATCAGCCTTCGGCGGAATTCGCGGCGACCATCCAGGATGTGTTCGCCAGGCTGGAAAAGTGGCGCCACGAGCGAGCACCGGGACAACAAACCCCTTCGAGCTACACGTCGGGGTCGAAGACGGTGCTGATCTGGCTTGACAGCACGCTATCATCGCAGGAGTGCATCCAACTGGTGCCTTTCTTCCCGGAACCATTGATCGACCAGCTCTTGCACATGATGGACGTGAAAGAGGACCCAGAACTCATGAAACTGGCCTACCACGTCTATCGCCACCTGCCCAACATCCCGTTCCGCTCGGGCGAGGACACGGCCTTCATCGAGGCGCTGATCCGTGTCGGAAAGACGGCCACGTCCTGGCACCAGCGCCTCCGCGCGCTCGTCAACATGCAAGTTCTCTACTTTAGGCGCCTTTTCCTGACGCAACCGAAGCAGCGGCAGCTGCTCTTCGACGCGGTAGGCGACATGCTGTCGGACCCGCAGCTAGAGGTGCGGGACTGCGCGAGCGCGACGCTGGCGGGCATGATTCGTTGCTCGCCGGCGGGCATCCGCAATCCCATCATTCAGAAGCTGAAGGAGCGGTTCGAAGCGCAGCTGAAGCAGAACCCCATGCCGAAGAAGAAGATTCCGGGCACGGATACTCCGGTGGACCTCCAAAAGCAGGTGGTGCGGCGCCACGCCGCGGTGTTGGGCCTGGGGGCGTTGATCGAAGCGTTTCCCTATGCCACCCCGCCGCCGAGATGGATGCCGGAGGTGCTGGCATACCTGGCGACGCGGGCGGCGAGCGACCGCGGGATTGTCGGCAAGGCCACCAAGACGATCTTGGCCGAGTTCAAAAAGACGAGACAGGACAGCTGGACGGTGGATCAGAAGGTGAGTCTGTCTGGTTTTGTGTCGTGTAATCGTCCGAGGAGCTAACATGACTGCAGTACTTTACGAGCGACCAGTTGGAGGATTTAGAGGGTGTTCTGTGGAAGAGCTATTTCGCCTGAGTGGGTCTGGTTGCTTCGTTCAGGGAAAGAAGCAGGTTGTCTGTGGTGGATTTAATCCGGTATAGGTCGGAGGGACATGCAGGGCGGCGCCTGGTCGACAATTTCTTATAGACAGCAGCATTTGACAACAGCAAGGACAGCAGCATTGCGGTTTTCGATTTCGGATCCAGCGACAAGGGGTGGTGGAGGGGACTGAGACGGGACTTAGAATGCTCCTTTCTTGTTTGGAGGGGGTAGACGACACAGCGCGAGAGGGAGCCCCAGCTTGCTTTCTCTTGTCATCCTGTCTGCTGTGCTCTTTTCTAGGTCACCGCTGCAGACTGGGCTTAATTTGTATGTAGGATAGGTCGAAAAAGCGTTTCAACCAGGTTTGCCATATTGTTCTCAGGTTAGGGGAAAGACTTAGGTGCTTGGCGGCGTGACTAGTCCGGTTAGATCTGGGTACAAGAAGCCATAGGTTCCCGGCGGGAACGAAGCAGCCAGGCAGCCGGGAGCACAGGAAATGAGGGAAGACTGGATGAATCGGTTGGATAATATCAGGGTCGACGGCGGCAATAATCTTCTGGGGTTGGAGACCGACGCTAGAGGGGAAGAGGGAGAAAAGCCATGACCAGGTTCGTCGACGCTTACCCACCTACCTAGGTACCTTAGGTATTGTACCTTAGGTCCCTAGGTAGGTAGGGTGCCGCACCGGCTGAGACCGTCGTTCCTCCCGATGGGGGGTGGTCTCTAACCGGTACCGTACCTGAGGTAGTTCTACTGTTACGGAATTGAAGGGATTCCGTACGGTGGTTGCGGTATGCTAAACCGTCCTCTGGTGCGATTATCGCAATGTAGTCTCACGTTACTGTAGTGCAGTCATGAGTGTAAAAAGGTTGCCTTCTCTATCCTCAGTGCAGAGAAGACTCGCCTCAAAGAGGCGAGCACCCCCCCTGTCCTGAGGTGCTGACTAACTCAGCGCTAGCGTAGCCTAACATCTACCGTCCTCAGTAGGTAGTGCCAGTTGGGGTTGGTTGAGGAAGAGATGGGGCAGTCCGTCGGAGTTTTTGTTCTCAGTCCCGGCAGTCCGGTCTGGTATGCGGGGCCATTTTTTGAGATTGAGCTTGAATGAAAGCCCAGGAACCCGTCAGGGACAAAGCGAGATTGAGGAAAGAGTTAAGGTCGGGTAATCGTGCAAGTGCAGGTAAGGGTGCAATGATCAGCCAGATTGGGAGCCAGCAGGCGCCTGGCGGCACAAACAATATCGCGGACCGTGTTTAAGGTGTTAATGCAAGCGGGGAGGGGGAGGGGATAAATTGGTCCGGTTAGGAAAGCTGGGAAGTTTCTCCTCTTTTTTCCTCATCCTTACAGGTATGTACTACCTTAGTGTACCTTCTTGGGGTTACCAAAAAAAATGTATGTGTGTGTGTGTGTGCCATGGCTTTTCGCGTCGTCATGTCGTACCCGTCCCTTTCCTGCAGCGGCGCGGAACCAGGACTAGGATTGGGATTGGGGAGCCGGATCCAAACACGATGGGTCGAAGATGGCTGATGGCTGATGGCTGGGAGGACTGGAGGGATCGACAGACCGACTGACCGCCGGAACGGACGAACCCCTCACGCGTTCCATCGAATTCAAAAAGCGGGGCGTGGAACCTTTGGGACCCGGCACTGGGACGTTATGATGATCCCATTTGTTTTTAAGTTTTAGTCGCTTTTCCCTGGATTTTTTTGGGGTTTTGGTCTAGACCCTTGTTTGAAGTGATTTGGATTCTTCTTGAAATTTCTCATGATGGCTTCATCATCATCATCGTCGCTTCGCTCGTTTGTCGCGGCTGCGACTGCGACTGCGGTCCTCCTGAGCAGCAGCAGCAATGTCTACGCTGCTGCTGCTGCTGCTGCTGCGGCGCCGCCCGTGGTGGTCCAGAAGCG
>Ga0247769_1000222_pt1 | contig 12965 bp, 13 predicted proteins | sample UWRJL166409R6_FD_179942 | JGI IMG/M metagenome (GOLD analysis project Ga0247769, IMG submission 179942) | Plant litter microbial communities from Arlington Agricultural Research Station in Wisconsin, United States - UWRJ-L166-409R-6 | ecosystem: Environmental > Terrestrial > Plant litter >... | reverse complement strand
CCACCGCGGCCGTCTTCACTCCGCAATTCTTGGCGCGATCGAAAATGAGCATGTTCACCTTGGTCGGTCGATCCAGAGCTTCGTGCAAGATGAGCACGGCGTCCACGCGCTGTTCGAAGATGGGAGTCGCTCTTCGGTCGGTGAGCTGCTGGTTGGCGCAGACGGACTCCACTCAGCGGTACGAAAGCAGCTGCTGGGAGACGCTCCGACCCGCTACGCTGGATACACGAGCTGGCGGGGCATCGCTCCTTGCGCCGGGGTCGTTCCGCCAAAAGAGATCCTAGAAGTCTGGGGTCGGGGACTGCGCTTCGGCGCAGTTTCGCTGGGTCGAGATGAAACTTATTGGTTTGCGGTCGCAAACGCCCCTGCCAGCGAGCTCGATCCGGATCCACGCGCGACGGTGTTGGCGCACTTCACTCAGTTCTCGGACTCGATGCTAGCACTCGTACGAGCAACTCCCGCGAAGTCCGTCTTGCGGACAGATATCGAGGATCGCGAGCCAGTCGCTGCTTGGTCTCGCGATCGTGTCACATTGTTGGGTGACGCGGCTCATCCAACGACGCCCAATCTAGGCCAAGGCGGAAGCATGGCAATCGAAGATGCGGTCGTACTGTCTCACTGCCTTTCGAAGTATGCGTCGGTGCAAGACGCCCTTGCCGCCTACGAGCGTGCGCGCGTGGCGCGTACGACTACGATCGTCAACGAGTCGTGGCGCTTCGGCCGTATCGCGCAGATGGATGGACGCTTCGCTTGCTGGCTGCGCGATCTAGCGCTGCGCGCGACTCCACAAAGCGTGGTCCGCCGCCGACTGCTCGAGAGCGCTGCTTTTTTACTCCCTTGAGCCACCGAGCGCCGAGTCGACCTAACGTCGTCCTCGTCGCAGGAACTCCACGAGTGCATTCAGTTCTCGCTCGCTACGACCTTGCCCCGAAAAGCGCAGTCGAGTCACGACGGCACGTAGGAGTTGGTGGGGTGGACCGCGAGTGTTGCCTCCGATCGACACGAAGCTGGGCAAATCGCAGCCGGGTCGACACCATCTGGTGAGTCGGAGTCGGTGCTCGGCATTCGCATCTGCAGCCGTGGCCGCGCCGAGTTCGACTAGCTACCCGCTCGCGTTCAACGATAGCCATTTCTATTGTCTCCCGCGCAGCTTGGGCGACTCGACATAATGTATCGCGGCTCGGTTGACTTGGCTGCTCCGACTAGCGTGTCCGAGTGTCGTACGGTGTTCGATTCGACACGCGCGACCGCGCGGTCTGGGCGACGCATTCGTGAACCGGGCAGACCGTGTGCCACGACCAAGTGAGCACGATTGCAACGGTCGCGCTTGGCGGTGAGAATTGCGCATTTGCGCCCCGTAAATCGCAGACTGGGCGGCCGTTGCATGATGGCAATGACGTGGGAATGTGCGCTGAAGCGAGTGATCAGCAACGCGCACGGCCCTGTGGCGTTCTTGAGTTCGCACTCGAGCATGCGATTTAAGACTCGATGTCTCATTGTCGATTGTGGTGAATTGAGTGTGAACTCGGGCATCGAGGTGTGAAGATGTGCAATGCCATTGCTCCGCGGGATCGGGTTGTTCCTTCTATTCCTCATCACCGGAGCGGGTTGCCATGACAATGACGAACTGGTGTCGACTCACTCGAACGCAGGTGCGGCAGGCCAAGCTGCGGGCGAAGCGGGAGGGCCGGGGACCGTGGTGTCGCTCGAGCTCACTCCCCGTGAGCTATCGCTAGCGGCAGGGACTTCGTCTGACGTTCAGGCCACGCTGGTTCCCAGCGTCGGCACGACCGCGGACGTGACGAGCGAAGCCACCTGGACTAGCAGTGCGCCAGGAGTCGCTACCGTCGAGGGTGGCACCGTCTCGGGGCACAAACGCGGAACCGCAAAGATCACCGTGACCGCCTCGCGCCTCGTGGCAACGCTCACCGTCACCGTGACCGAAGCCACGCTGCTGAGGTTGAGCATCACCCCGCCGAGTCCGATCCTAGCGCGGGGCATGCAAGAGCAGCTTACCGCAACCGGTGTGTTCACGGACAACACGACCCAAGATTTGACCAAGCAGGTGACCTGGAGCGCGGCCACGAAGACGGTCGCCAGGGTCGGCGCGGCCGGCCTGCTCACAGCGGTCTCGGTCGGCTCGACAGACGTCAGCGCTAGGCTTGGTACTACAAGCGCGACCACCCTCGTTACCGTTTCGGCAGCGGTGGTAGACTCGATTGCGCTGACGCCGCCGGATCCGTCGCTGCCCAAAGGCATGACGCGAGTGCTCATCGCAACCGCGACGCTCAGCGATGGCACGACGGAAGCCGTTTCGACACAGGCTCAATGGACTTCGAGCGACGAAGCCGTCGCGACCGTAGACAGCTCGGGCGTCGTCACCACCATTGCCGTCGGCAAGACAACCATCAGCGTGAGCGTCGCGGGGGTGACCGGGTCCACGAGCGTCACTGTCGTGGGCGCGAGCCTCGTGTCAATTGGGGTGACCCCGGCAGCGTCAACCGTGGTCAAGGGGCTGACCAAACAACTGACCGCAATGGGTAGCTACTCGGACAGCACGCTGCTCGATCTCACGAACCAGGTGACCTGGGCATCGAACGACAACTCGATCGCTTCCATCAGCAACGCAACCGGCTCGCGCGGGCTTGCCGCCACCACTGGCGTGGGCAGCGCATCGATTTCCGCAACTTTGAGCGGAGTGAGCGGTTCGACCACGTTGACGGTGAGCGCAGCAACACTCGTCTCAATCAGCGTAACCCCAGCCGCGCCGTCGGTGGCCAAGGGGCTGACACGTCAATTCACCGCTACGGGCACCTACAGCGATGAGTCCACTCAAAACCTCACCACGGCCGCAACCTGGGCTTCGAGCGACACTACGAAGGCTACGGTCAGCAACGCCGCCGGTTCGGAAGGCCTCGCATCCACCGCGGCTCTTGGCTCAACTTCGATCTCTGCCACTCTCAGCAGCATCACTGGCGCGACCGTGCTGACGGTGAGTGCAGCGACGCTGGTCTCGATCGCTGTGACTCCCGCCGTGCCCTCGGTAGCCAAGGGCCTCACCCAGCAGTTCATGGCCGTGGGCAGCTATACGGATGCCTCTACGCAAAACCTGACCACCACCGCGACCTGGGCCTCCAACGACAGCACGAAGGCCACGATCAGCAACGCTGTTGGCTCGCAGGGCCTGGCCACCGGCGCAGACCTTGGGTCGGCGTCCATTTCGGCAACGTTCACCGGCGTGAGCGGTTCGGCCACGTTGACGGTGAGCGCAGCAACACTCGTCTCGATCGCCGTGACGCCAGCGAATTCCTGGGTCTTCCCGGCCCAGACACGGCAATTCACTGCCATTGGCACGTACACGGATGGTTCGACTCAGGCGCTTACGGCGACCGCAACGTGGGCATCCTCGAAGACGGAGGTAACGATCAGCAATGCCCTGGGGAGCAAAGGTTTGGCCACGGCTGACAATTCTTATTTTTGGTCATCCACGCAGATCTCAGCCACCGTTGGCGCGCAGGTGGGGAGCACGACCCTGTTCCTGATCCTGGACTAACCTGGCGGTCATCAGGTTCGAGCTTGGCAGTTTGGAGCCGCGAGCTTAGGGCCCTTTGGGCTCCGGCTTGATCAGGAGCACTGGCTGGCTCGAACGGTGAATGACTTCCTGGGCTTGCGAGCCATTCAATAGCCCGCCGAGCTCCGATCGTCCGTGGGTACCCATGCAGATGACGTCGATGCCGAAGCGCGCAGCGGCGTAGCAAATTCCATCCGCAGCTTGCTCCTCGCGCAGGACATGGAGCTCGGTTGCGATCCCGTGCGACGCTGCGTCTGGTGGAACGAGTGCGCGGAGCCGCGCTTCGGCTTCGGCGTGTGCAGCGCTCGAATCATTCCACATTACGTGGAGCAGGTGCGCCGTGCCACCTTCACGCATGAGCCGATAGCCGCACCTGACCGCGCGATTTCCCAAAGCAGAAAAGTCAGTGGCGATCAGGACGCTGCGAAAGCCAGCGAGGTCACTGGCAGCTTCTGCCCCCGCCTCCACTGTTGGCGGTACACAGGCGGCGTTCGACTCAGCATACTGAATTACGCCGCGAGAAACCGAGCCCTGCCAGAGACGCGCCAGGCCAGCGCGCCGATGCGTTCCGACGACCAGCAGGTCACTGGAACTGGCCGTGGCCAGCTCGGCCAAATGTCCGTCCACGCGACCCCAGCCAGGGAAGACCCTGTAGGCCGTTTCACCGACTCCGGCCGCATCGCCAGCCCAATCGCGCAGATCGCGCGACAGTGCCGCGTGAACTACGGGCTCCAGGTCGGTGGACGCCGCTGCCTCCACTATCCCGAATCGCGCCTGTTCGGCATACGGCCGCACGACTTGCACGATCGTGAGTGAACATGGACCGATGGCGCGCAACCCAGCCGCCCACCTGAGTGCGCGCTTCGAAGCAGCATCCGGGCTGACACCCACCATGACGATCAACGAGCTCCCCTCGCGAGCCCAAGCGGCGATGCGTGCAGCGTTTCGCACGACCAATACCGGCACTGGCGAGCCCTGAGCAACGCTTTCCGCCACGCTCCCGACGAGCCAGCGTGCCGGTTTCTTGGCGCCCATGGAGGAAACGACGACCAGCGAGGCTGGTGTGTCCCGGGCGATCTTGACGAGTTCCTCGCCCGGAACGCCGCTGACGACCACTGGTTCGATTTCGACACCCATTTGCTCCTTGAGCGTCTCTGCCTCTTCGCGTAACCGCGCTTGCAACGACCGGCGCAAGGACTCGGTCTGAGAGCCCGGCGCCAACATCGACGCGCCATCGTCAATCACGTGCACCAATTTGAGCGGCAGACCAAGGCGCTGAGCAATCGCGCAGGCAGCCAGAGCCGCCTCCGAGGATGATTTGGAGAAGTCAGTGCCGCACAGGATGGTCATGGTTTGGTCCACCAAGCACACTTGATGCCAACATCACCTCGGCGGCTAAGCGGCGTGGACATCGCGAATGGACGCAACCCGTGCGCGCAGACGCAGAGGCTGCGCGAGCCGGCTCGACCCGGAATAGAGCTCGCCAGAGTTGTCCTAGACTCTTTGCCGGATGCCGTGCTCTGAAGAGGCCATGCAAACCACGATTGTCGGCTTCCATCAGGACGAGCAGCGCGATTGGGTAGCGGAGCTTTCGTGCGAGCACGGCCAGCACATGCGCCACCGACCGCCGTGGGAGCTGCGTCCGTGGGTGACGACCGAGGAGGGCCGCCGACAAAAGCTGGGTCAGGCCATCGACTGCCCGTTGTGCGACCAGATCGTGATGCCGGCGACCGCGAAAGAGTACAAACGCACGGCGACGTTCACTGAAGAGACGCTACCGGCCGCGCTGCGCGCTGACCATCGGACGAAGGCCAGCACCTGGGCGCGCATCGTCGTCGAGGCGGGCGCGCTCGAATACCACACGCGCAATCGTGTTCATCGGCTCGAGCCGGGCCAAACCGGCTTGGTCGAGCCCGAGCGCCCCCACCACGTCACGCCTCTTGGTGCGGTCCGCGTACACGTCGAGTTCTGGCGGTAGCGGGCGGGTCGGGGCGGCTCTCCACCGCAGCGAGCGCTGCTTGAAGGAGTATCCTACCTTAAATAGGATAGGCGAATGCGCAGGTCAGCTGAGCGCAAGCCAGTTCGTCAAACCAAGGCTGCGGGCCCACCACCGCGCGGCCGCGCGAAGAAAGTATCGCTCACCTTCGATGAGCGCGTGCTCCGCGCCATGGAACAGGAAGCCAAACGCTCCAAGCGCACGCTGAGCGCTGAGGTCACGGAGGCTCTGGCCCGAGAGCTGCGTCGTCGCCGACTGCAAGGGCTCGTTGCCGAATACGAGCAGGAGAAAGGGGCGATATCTGCAAAAGAGCTGGCCGCTATTCAGGCAGAATGGCTGGCATAACTCTGGATACCGGGGCCCTGATTGGGTTCGAGCGTGCCGCCCGACGGACGATGACCCAGCTGAAGCTCGCCGAGCAGTTCGGGTACGAGCTGACGGTTCCGACCCCGGTCATCGTCGAGGCGTGGCGCGGGGGCAAACGTCCAGCGCGCATCGCGGCGCTCCTCGATGCTTGCGTCATCGAGCCACTTTTTCCGGACCTGGCTCACATTGCTGGAGAGGCAATCGCCGTCGTGAAGGGAGCAACTGTGGTCGACGCGGTCGTGATGGCGTCGGCGGCCCAGCGGGGCGATCGAGTTTTGACCGCGGACTTCGCTGACCTCGACCGTCTCCGTTCGTACTTTCCAGCAGTCCGTCTGCTCCAAGTCTAGCGTCGCCGCTTGCCGCTGCGCGCTTACACCCACTAATCAAAAGGCCAACCAACGTTGGCCTTTGCAGCATGGCGCGCCCCGGTAGAAGAGTTTAGAACTGCACAATGCAGTCGTTTGCCGGCTTGCCCGCCCAAGCTTGCGGCGCGCGCGTCTTGCTCATCCACCCTCGACGAAGCTAAACGCAGATTCAGGGCGGCAAGGCGAAGCACGCGCGCATGATCGACGGAAGCATCGAGCTCGATGGTATCGCCGTCGGCAGGCTCGATGGCCAGCGGGTACTCGTGGGTGAAGGCAATCCGTTCGAAGCGGAGCTCTGCGTCGACCTTGCGACCAACGCCCGGCAGCTGCCGGTGCGCTTCCTCAAAGGCGACGTGACTTCGTTCTCGATCGAGCGCAGCGCCGGCTGCAGCGTCGCCCAAACCGCGCTGGGCGCGGCACCGGTCGTCGTAGTGACTCGCGAGGCCATCCCCGAGCACAAGGGCATCCCCGACGGTCTTCGATAGCGTCACTCTCGGACGAGGGTGTGTCGGCGGTGGACATCTCGCGTTTCCCAAACCGCAATCGCGATCACCGTCGCGCTGGTTCCGGCGCGACCGTCGCCGTCTGCGTTTCGACCTCGGCCGACAAGCAGCGGTCGCCGCTCCAGGGCGGCTTCGTGCCAAGGACCAGATTCGGATCGCGCCCGAGCTCGATTTGCCGCGACCACTCGGCGGATAGGTAAATTCCCTGCAAGGTATCGAGCGACTCCGCGGAGTGCGGTGACTCGCCCGACGGCAGACTGTAGGGGTCGTAGGACCAGGAGTCCCCCAGGGCGACACCATTGCCGTCTGCCACGTCGTCATAAGACGCCATATCGTCCGTCATCAGCGCGAGCCATTGCCGGTACGGCAACGGCTTGCACGGGCTCACCGCCGGATCGAAAACGATCGGTTCACCCACGCTATTCTTGACCACCGGCACGACGTGATACCACCACTCGACCACGCCGCCGGGAGCGTTGTCCGTGTAGACCCGCAACAGACGCTCACGACCGAACGCGAACAACTTGTGGGGTCTGCTCTTGCCGAATTGAGCCACTCGGACGTCGACCTGCTCGGCGCGGGCAAAACAGCCATCGTCCGGGAACAGCCAGGACATTCGGCGTTGGAAGCTCGGCTCGGGCGGGAAGGTTTGGGTCAGGTAGCGGTCATCCCGCGCACTGGCGAACTGCGCGAGGATGTCCGCGTCACTCCACGTGGGTACGTCTGCGAAGTCCAGTTCGGCGACGGTGGTCCTGCTAGCGTACACATCGATCGCATCATTCGTCGCGAGAGAGCGCGTGGACTCGGCCCGGTCGCGCGCGTTCGCCGCCCGCGCGCGGCAGGTCGCGATGAACGTCTGAAAGTCTGCCTTCGGCGGCGAAGCGGAGCTGCAGTCGAGGGGCGACGAGACCCGAGCACTTGCTCCGGGACTGCTTTCGCCGCCGCTTGCGTTGATTGATTCCGTGGGCCCAGAGTTTGGATCGGAACGTCTTGCGTCCGGATCAGAGTCGTTCGCGGAACAAGCCGCGAGCACGAGCCATGAAACGAGTGGGCACGCGCGGCGCAGCAAACGACGAACCACCGGAAACACCGGCCGAGAGTGATTGTGAGTCATATCCGGTATGTGTTCGGATGACGCAAAGTGGGTGAGCGCAAGCGCAATGCCACAGCCCCGTGGCCGCAAACCGTCAGCAAGTTGCAGAGTTTTGCGGCATTGAGCAGGCCTCGCCATGCCGTAGGTTTGTTTCCCAGCCCTGGGGGCGAGGCGCCTACCGCCCCGTTGGCAAACTCTCATCGACATTGGTATGGTTCGATGCGTTTTCACATCGGGCGCCGCGGGTCGGCTATCTGACTAAGGGGATAAGATGCGTTTTTACATGACTGTACTGATACTTACAGTGGCGGCCTGTGACGTCAAAAACTACAAGGTCACTCGCACGAGCTCCGCCGCACCGACGGCGAAGCCGGCGACTTGCGACTTCACCATCGCGACAACCAAGGTCGAACGCCCTTACGAAGAGATCGCCATTCTAGATCGGCAAGACTACTTGGCTCGCGATGCCGGCGAGTTCAAGGAGTTGATCAAGAAGGACGTCTGCGCATTGGGGGGTGACGCCGTGTTTGCCGAAGTAAACGGCTACGGGCAATATACCCGCGGGACCGTGTTGCGGTGGACCGAAGCCAAGGATGCGACGCCCTGAGTGCCGGTACAGAAAAGTCCCTCCAGGACCCCTGGCCGTCATATCAGCAGCGCGTTCGCAGGCTGCTCATCTTGTCGCTGGTCGCCATCGCGATCCTCGCGCTCGGGGCCTGGCGTTGGCCAAGCTTAATCGCGCTCGGTGTCTTGTTGCTCACAGTTGCATTGATTGCAGGCACCGCGCTGGAGGCGCTGCCGTGCCCACGGTGCGGCAAGCCGTTCTTTCGCGCTGGCCTCATTCACAACTCGTTTTCAAGCTATTGCCTGCATTGTGAGTTACCCAAGTGGCATCTGGCCGACGGCTCCCTTTCGCCGGGCAAGCGGCGGGAGCGTGGCGCGGCCTAGAAGAGTTTAGAACCGCGGCGAGCGCGGCCGCGTAGGTCCGCGCGGCCGCGAAGGACTCGCGGGTACAGGGGCGCGGCTCGTGCTAGCTTGAACGGATGCGGCGTTTGGGGACAGCGAGCGTTGGGGTGATGGCGATGGCCGTGCTTGCCTCCGGTTGCGGCGGGCGCGCGGGCTCCGATGGCGCAGCTGGCGCCTCGCTTCCGACGAGCGCTGGCTCGGGCCCGGCCGGCGCCGGCTCGGGAGGCGAACCTTCGGGACCGAGCAGTCAGAGTGGCGGAAGTAGCGGAAGTAGCGGAGGTGGCGCCAGATCGTCTACGCGGTGCAAAACGGTCAATAGTAAGTTGGCTTACGGTCCGATTGGTGAGCCGCAACCGATACCCTTGACGGCGGTTCCCTTTGCAGATTGTCCAACCTGTAGCGGAGTGAGAGATCTTTTTGCGTCTCGCACGGCTGCCGGCTACGGCTTCGTGTGGCGGGTAGGCTTCGATCCCGATACCCCCGACCCGAATCTTTTCAGCTGGACCGCGGCCTCCAACTTCAAGGGCGGCGCGCCATTGTCGCTAGTCCCCGAAAACACCGCCAACGCGCTCGCCATCGCCCCGGCGCCGAATGGTTTCGTCGCTGCCACCTGCTCGCTGGACTCCAAGCCTCAGTGGCTCGAGCTCAATCGGGATCTCGAAGTGGCGGGAGGCTCGAGCGTTGTCGCGCCTGACGCGCCCTGTGGTCAAAGCATGATCTGGACGGGCGAGGTCTACCTCACGGCGTTCGCTGATGCGCGTGGTTTGGTGGTCGCTTCGCTCGACGAACAGGGCGCTCGGGTCGGAGACAAAGTTCTCTCCGAAGGGGTCGCGGAGCCCGTGCTGACCCGCTTCTCGAAGAACGGAGATCGCGTACTTTTCGTCTTCAGAAAGGATCAGGCAAGGCCCTGGTACGGCGTGCTCGACTTGCAGGGAACGCCGTTGGGTGCCGTTCAACCTTTCGGCGACGAGGACACCTCCTGGGTGTCGAACCTCGCGCTCGTGGCCGCGGGCGACGGATGGTGGGTGGCCAACAACGGTAGCGTCAGCAACCGCAGCGGGGCACAACTGACCGGGATCTCGAGGGACGGGCTCGTTTGGCGAGAACAACGAGTGCTGTACGGTCACCCTCAGCTTGGAGGATTCACCCCGAGCGTCTCCGGCGGATCTCTGCTCGTCGCGACGGTGGATAGTGGAGGCCAATATTATGACACGTCCATCGCCGCGACCCTGATCGACGACGCGGGTGAGATCGTTTACGACGAACGGACGCAGATCGAGCGCGACGAGCCTTTTATCCCGGCCGTCGTCGTCGACCCTCTCAGAGATCTCGTTATCAAGCCGCTACCGCTCAAGCCCTCTGAACCCACTATCGTGGTCGTTCAAGAGTACGGCTGTCTCGACTGAAGTCGAGGATGAGGCTTCGGGACTGACGATGTCGAGGCTCGTTGCAGCATGGCGCGCCCCAGTGGAAGAGTTTAGAACCGCAACCGGGGCTGCGGACCGGGCCGCGTAGTCTGTTTCATGAAAGAGCGTCTCGGCGCGCCGAATGATGGCGGACTGGGAGTAGCCCCCGATCTCGTCAAAAGCCGCGGGCGCGGATCGACCGCGAGAACCAAAAAAACTCAAGCCGCGGAGCCTGCCCGCGCGCTTCGTTCTTGGAGCAGCGCTGCGCCGAACACGAGCATGCCGCCCAGGGCCAGCAAAGTGCCAACCCAACCGGTTGATGTGTAGCCGTAGCCAGCAGCGATCGCGAGGCCGCCCAGCCAAGCACCCAGCGCGTTGGCAATGTTGAAGGCCGAGTGGTTGAGCGCGGCAGCTAACGTCTGCGCGTCGCCTGCCACGTCCATCAGTCTAATCTGCAGCGCCGGGGCGATGGCTACGATCGTGCCGAGCAGGAACACATTGAGGCAGACGGCGAACGGGTACCGCGCGCTGAACACGAACGCGCACATCACCAGCGCATCCCAGAGCAAGAGCCCAGCGATCGTGCCCAGCAGTGATTTGTCGGCCAAGCGCGAGCCCAGCAAATTACCGCCCACCATACCCACACCGAAAAGAGCCAATACCAGCGGTACCGCGCCAACGGACATTCCCGTCACCTCGGTCAGCAGCGGCTTGATGTAGCTGAAGACCGCGAACATGCCGCCGAAACCGACGGCCGCAATGCCCAGCGTGAGCCACACCTGTGGCCGCGCGAGCGCGCCTAGCTCGCGCAGCGGACTTGCGCCCTGAGCCGCCGGAACCTCGGGCACGTAGCCGCGCACCAAGACGCAGGTCAGGCTTGCGATCGCGCCGACCAATGCGAACGCAGCACGCCAGCCCCAATGCTGACCGAGCCACGCCGCCAACGGCACGCCGAACAAGGTCGCGCTGGTCAGGCCGAGCATGACCATCCCGACCGCACTGGCGCGTCGATTCGCGGGCGCGAGCGAGGCGGCCACCAAGGCGGCCACGCCGAAGTAGGCACCGTGCGGCAGGCCGGTGAACCAACGAATGAAGCTCAGCGCGAGGTAGTTGGGCGCCAGCGCGCTGGCGAAGTTGCCGAGTGCGAACAGTGCCATCAAGGCGATCAGCAAGCGGCGCCGCGGCAAGTTGGCCGTCACCACCGCCAGCAGCGGAGCGCCGAGCACCACGCCCAGCGCGTACGCGCTGATCACGTGCCCGGCCTGCGGAACGGTGATTCTAAGATCGCGCGCTACCTCGGGCAGCAGGCCCATCGTGACGAACTCACCGGTGCCGATCGCGAATGCGCCGACGCCCAGCGCCCAGACAGCGGGCAAGAACTGGCGGTCGGGCGCGGCCGCAACGAGCGGTGTCGCATCGCTCGTCATGCGGACCCAGGCACGTCGGCGCTCGCGTCCACGCTCGCGACCGTGAATCGCGCGCGAACGTGCCGCGGCTGCTCGAGCTCGTCGACGATCGCCAGCGCCAAGTCCGCGACCGAGATGCCAGCAGGCTTTTCGCCGGCCATCAGCAGCTCCTCGCCGCCGAGTCGGTACTTGCCGGTTCGTTCACCGGGCGCAAGGAACGCCGCCGGACTCAGGAACGTCCAGGCCAGCGTCACATTTTCGCGAAGGGCGGTCAGCGCATCACGCGCCGCTTTCGCGCCGGGAACGATGTTCGGCGGCACATGATCGGTGAAAGCGGGCGTGTCCACGAGCTGCACGCCCGGTGCCACGAACAAGCTGCCGGCGCCACCCACCACCAACAATCGCTTCACTTCGGCTTTCTCCACCCCACGTTCGATGGCGTTACTGCCCTTCATGAACAGCGCGTAGAGCTCCGCTGCGTTCCAGCCCGGGTTGAAGGCAGAGACTACGGCGTCGTGCCCCCGGACTGCGCTTGCTACCGCGTCTGCGTCGTAGGCGTCCAATGCTTGGACCCGGAGCAAAGGCTGCGCGGGCAGCGTACTTGGGTTGCGAGAGAGAGCGGTCACGGCGTGGCCGCGAGCGAGCAGTTCTGCGAGGACGGCAGTGCCGACGAAGCCGGTCGCGCCGATGAGTGCGATCTTCATGGTTTTTCTCTTCAATGCGGGTTGGTGGAGATACACTGAAGACTTAACAACGAGCCCGCTAGGCCGGCTGAAACAGCAACACCTTGAAGCGCAGCTTATAAATGGACGATCTGAAGCCGCTCGCGGTATTTGCCGAGGTGGTCGAGGCGGGCTCGATGAGCGGGGCCGCGCGTCGGCTCGGGATGAGCCCATCGGCGGTGAGCCAGATCGTCCGCGCACTCGAACAGCAGGGCGGGGTCACGCTGCTCCATCGCTCGACACGAAAGCTCGCCCTGACCGAAGCGGGGGAGCGCTATTACCCGCATTGCAAGCGAATGGTGGCGGCAGCGCGCGCGGCGGCCGAATCGCTGCAACTCGCGCGCGACGCACCCAGCGGCGAGCTGCGCCTCTCGGCGCCGGTCGGGTTCGCGGCCCACATTGCGCCGGCACTTGCTCCGCTGTTGGCGGAAGCGCCCCAATTGCGACTGCGGCTGCTCGTTGACGACGCGATGATCGACTTGATTGACGCGCGCATCGATCTCGCCGTTCGCGTTGGCCGACTCGCCGACTCCAGCTGGGTCGCGCGTCGGCTGTGCGATTTCGCGATCAT
>Ga0247769_1000221_pt1 | contig 12975 bp, 17 predicted proteins | sample UWRJL166409R6_FD_179942 | JGI IMG/M metagenome (GOLD analysis project Ga0247769, IMG submission 179942) | Plant litter microbial communities from Arlington Agricultural Research Station in Wisconsin, United States - UWRJ-L166-409R-6 | ecosystem: Environmental > Terrestrial > Plant litter >... | reverse complement strand
CTCTCTCTCTCTCTCTCTCTCTCTCTCTCTCTCTCTCTCCCCTTTCGTTCTCTTTGACTGTCCCTTCCTTCCCTCCACTTTTCTCTCTCTGGATGGTTATTCCCGATTTTCTTGTTTTCTTTTCTTGGCGGGTTTTCTTCTTTCGTATACCTACCTACCCATTCCTCGTCTTCGTCCCTCCATTTCCACCATGCTCACTTCTCACGTTTCTCACCTCTCACGTCTACGTTCTCATCACTATCATAAACACAACCTCCTCCCTCTTGCAAGACGCAGGAACAGACAAGAAAAACCAGAAACTAACCACAGATATCTTTTCGCTCTATGCAGGGCATTCACCCAACTTACAGCAGACCGCCAATTCGCCCAGCTGGGCCTCTTCCTCCTCGGCATCCTGTCCCAAGTCGACTCGGCCATCGCCGCATTTGCTCCAGCACCGGTACCAGCACCAACCCAGACGGCCACCCCCATGGATGACACCACCACCACACCCATGGATATCGACACTTTATTACCACCAGCAGCATTACCATTACCAGCCCAGTCATCAACAGACAAAGACAAAGGCGTAGCCATCTCCCGCGAGGAACTCGCCAGGATGACGGCAGCAGCAGCAACAGCAACAATAACAACAAAAGAACCGCCGGAACAAGCAGCAGCATCAAGCTTCAACAAGCCCACTACCAGCAAACAAGCTCTGAAGCTCCCTACCGCCACCTCCTCCGCTTCTTCATCTTCAACTTCCTCATCACGAAAGCGCCCTCGAAACCAACCTCTCAAAAAAATACTCACGAGGAGCACAAACTCGCCAAGTCTCGTCGATCCCGTCCCCTCCTCACCACAAAACAAGAGCCAGCTGTTACGATCCGTCGAGAAAGGAAAGAAAAAGACAAAGGAGGTAAAGGAAGAAGGGGACGAGTTCGATGACATCTTCGGGTCGCTAGAGAAAAAGGCCACTACTACCAAGCAACCCAAGAAAAAGAAGAGGAAAGGAGGGGACGAGTTTGACGATATATTTGGTGGTCTATTATAGTATCGACAACAAGCATATCGCCACGTCTCATGTCCAGTATTGTGCAAGTGATACCACACAAACAAAGCACGACACGCCGAGGTCTTGCAGATTAACAATTGGAATAATCATAACTACACTTTCCCAGAACCCGTCCGCCCCTCCGAAACACGTCAGAATTCCAACCGGCCGGTAAGCTGTCTCTCCAACCCTTGACGCCCCTTCAACCCTTTCCAGCGAGACCGGGACGAACACCCCGCCCCCAGCCGTCAGAGACGGGCACCTTCCCTCCTCACCTCTATCCGCTGAGAGATAAGAAATGCTAAAATAGTGCTTGGATACATCGCTGCCAGCAGGGCATTTCTTTTCCCCACCTGTCGCTCTTAACCGTCACATCGTCAATCAAGCCCACTCCGACCCAAACTCCGCTTCGCACATGGGAAACACATCAGTTGTGGAGACGCGTGTAAGACCAGATGCGAGCCCTTGTGTCGCCCGATCCCGTGGCAAAATAGCTTCCAGTCGGGCTGGGCGCAACTGAGATGACCGAGTTCTTGTGTCCCTGCAGCATGAGCTGAGTCTGCCCAGTACGAGGATCCCAGAATTGGACGCCGCGGTCCTTGGAACCAGAGAGCACCCATGCGTTGTCCGGAGTCAAAGCCACGCTCAGTACGAAGTCCTGTGTTTCCATCTGTTAGCAAGCCGTCCTGGCCTCGTCATCAGAGTTGCCACATAACATACCCTGTGTCCCTCGAATGTCTTTGTGCATCGGCCCCCCTTAAGAGGCGGCTGCTGGTTCATGCCCCGCGGAGCCGAGAGTTCCCACATCTTGATCGTCTTGTCCAGGCTACCGCTCACAAGCTCCCGGCCGCTGGGAGAGAACGCCACACTGTAGACACTGTCTTTGTGGCCGTCGGGACCCTCGAGGCGCTCGATGAGGTACCCAGTCTTAATGTCCCAAACTCGAACGCTCTTGTCCAGAGAGCCAGCAGCCACAAACTTGGCATCGGGGGAGATGGCTACCGTGGTGACGCCATCCTCGATGCTCAGAACAAGGATGTTGGTCCCGGTCTCAATATCCCAGAGACGAACCGTACGGTCACCGCTGCCCGAAGCAACAGTTCGGCCGTCACGTGCGAAGTCGAGCGAGTAAATATCTTGTTCGTGACCATGGAACGTGTTCCGAATTTGCTTGGCAGCAATATCCCAGACCTGTGCAAGTCAGCATGAATAGCTAAGATTGGGCGCGGGCGAATACGTACTCGGATCAGCTTGTCCTCGGCACCCGTCGCGAGGTACTTGCCATCCGGGCTGAAGCACACGCTCCGGATGTAGAGATCACCGTTCAAATCGATGCTCTCGTCCTGAAGAATGCAGATCTTCTCGCCTGTAGCTACATCGTAAATCTGGGCGGACCGGTTGCACCCCGTGGCCACATACTTTCCGTCGGCACTGAATCTCACACAGCAGACGACGCTTTCATGCTGCAGGGTGTGGACCAAGTCAACATCCAGGACACGGGTGACAGCCTGGTTGAACACAGCCCACCAGTCGTCCTTCTGCTTCTTAACGTGGCCGGGCAGGCGCTCGGGGTCCAGGTCGCTCAGAGAGTTGGTCTGCACCGGGGGGGCGAGTTGATGCTGGCCCATGCGAGCGTCCGGGGTGGGATGCGTAGGGACCTGGGGGGATTGGCCGGGACCGCCGTAGGGGATCGGAGCGTCAACGCGGGGAGTAGCCGGGTTTCCCGCGGGGGGTCTGCCAATCGCTCGCTTGCCGGGTCCCGGGGAGGCCGTCGCGTGCTGAGGGGGTTGCGAAGAGAAACCGGAGGGCGGCGGCCCCTGGGGATACTGCTGCTGAAAAGGAGGCTGGTGCTGCGGCGGCGGCGGAGGGGGAGGAGGAGGAACCTGCAGGCCGGGCGGGTTGGGAGCCATATGGGGCGGCTGCTGCTCCGGCTGGGGCGGTGGTGGTGGAGCGAGACCGCCGCCTTGGCCACCCTGGCCAGACATAATTGCACCAAACACATTGTTTCCCACGCCGATATTGGGCGGCGGCTGCTGCGAGGGCCCGGCATGTTGCGGGGGCAGGTTCATGCCCCCCGGAGGGCCACCACGGGCGTCCAGCTGGCGGCGCAGCATAGCGATCTCCTCCTCGTATCTGCCCAACAAACCGGTGTCAGTCTCTCACCAGCTCGTGCGCTCGCTCATTTGCCGTGGGGCGGCGGGACGGCGGGGACCACGGGGGGTGCGTTGCTCATGCTCACTTGTTCTTGAGATTAATTTGCGCCTGCTCCATCTGGTAGACTTTGTCGCGGATCACTTGCATCTCGCTGATCGACTCGCGAACTACATGTATCAAGAAGCAGTGTCAGCGATCTCGTTACCCAGAGGGTTTAGAGGGCTTCCCGCGGCCGTCCTGCAGAAATAAAAATAAAATGGTGGTTCCCTACGTTGGTGATCGTAGCTCTCGGTCTGCCGGAAGTTGTTGTCGAACTCGGTGCGGATTTGCTGGAAAAGATCGTCAAGGCGACTGCTGCCGTTGACAGGGGGTGCGCCCCCCATACCACGATGAGGATACATCGACATGGCGGCGTGTGATGGACGGCTTCGACAGCGTGTGCGGATAATTAAGGATGGCCGCGATGGTGATGGGAACGGTGATGCGTGGGAGTTATGCGGTGGTGGTGGTCGGCCAGGCGAGGCCGTTCGAAAATTTATACCCACAGCCGTGCCCAAACTTCAGCTTGTTTTGCGACAAGCGCGGCCGGCGCAAATAGCAGCTCAATCGAGATCAACCCGGACGGGCGGCTACGAGTAGGGTGCAGACGACAGAAGACGCGAGCTGAAGCCAAAATCGAGGCTGCAGCGAGGCTGGCGTTGGCGTTTCCGGAACTCGCGATACGTTGCGGTTTGTGTTGTGTTGGAGAGAGAGGAGAGAAGGACGGGAAGGAGCCCCCTTCCAGTATCATAAATGGCAGCCGCTACCCACCACCCCATGCAAGCTCTCACCCGCAGGGACCCACCGGGGGGCCCACTTGCTTCTCTCCAGCGCCAGTGCGCCACAATTTGATCCCGGCCCAGGCTGCTTGTGGGCCCCAGGGTCTGTGCGGAGGTTTAGCGTGCTAAGCTGTACCGCAAAACAGACCGACAGGGGTGGCGGACGGGGATGGATGGGGTTGGGGTGGTGCAGGCATGGAGGCATGGCGGTGGGTGGGCAGCCGTGGTGTGGCCAAGGTGGCCTGGAAGTAGAAGCCATCCATACCAAAAACTACCTTGTGCTTCCCGAGTTTTTATTGTTCCCTCATTCCCTTTCCCTTTTTCCGGACTGTCACCTTGGGCTTGCATGGAAGCACCTCCCTCTCGCCTCCGTTCCGTGGATTCCGTGGGATCCTGTCGCAATGTACCGACAGGTACCTGGTCGCCTTGCGCAACCCTCGCGCTCGCACCGTGTTCGTTTCGCTCCTCTCGTGCCTATTCTGACTGGATTGTCCCGATTGCCGCCCACACGCCTCGTACACACAGCAGCAAAGCGGCCACGGAGGAGATGCGGCGAGACACCCCTCCCATTCGAGCCGAGGTGTTGTTGCGCTCCCACTCTTGCCGTCCCGTGGCGAGGCGAAAGGGATGGATTGATGGTCTCATCCCAATCACACTCCCCACCGTACGCTTAGCAACCCCCCCACGGCCGTCATCCTTGCGTGGGTGGTAAACGCCGCAATACTCCGAAGACCCCCGGGATGCCATTCCGCCGACAATAATGGACCCAAAGATTGGACGCGTGAGTTGTGAGGCGAGGTAGGTCGATGAACGGATAAGTCTGCGCAGGAAGGGATGACGAGGTGGTCCCAAGGCAGCTGGGCATTCGGGCGTTCTCATTCTCACGAGAGCGCAAGCTGCGGTGGCAGCTTGTACCGGTGAAACCTGCATCCTGCCAGACAACCGGTCTGACCTTCTGCAAACCGGGAGCTGCAAAACAGCCCAGCACACCCTGCACCCGTGGGACACCGCCCGGTGTGAGGCGAAAGGTGCGAGGTGCGTCGGTGGGGTTCCATGCAGCTGCTCCCTTGCGAGCTGACTGACCTCACTGGCCCTCTGAATCCTTACTGAGGTGTGGTGTGCAGCGCAAGGTAGTGTATCTGTAAGTTTGGGAGAGAAAGCGAATTGGAAAGCTCATTGTGCGCGTCCCGGACAATTGCAATTATCCGTACTGAAGTGATCGGTACCCTGGGCGCCAAATCAGAGACAGAATGATCTGGGCACCGACGCTCACTTCCCTTCCGTTTCGCCATCGGGCCGCCTGTTTTGACTCTGCCGTTGCCTTACAGCTTCCCCCCCTTCCCTTTTGAGGTGACGAGGTCGAAGGCAGCTGTGGGGGCGATCCTGGACCACCCCGCAGTCTACGCAGTCGTGCTGAGATGTACGGCGGGCGTTGCAGGAGCCGAACCGTCTGTTCTAAATTCGCTCGCGTGCAGCTAGCAGCAGCGCTCCTGCACCTTGCACGCCGTCCCATGCTTTCCGCAGCAGAGGCAGAGGAGGGAGGAGGGCATTTTGCATCTTTGCCCAACAATTTACACCAATGTGACAAATCACGTCGCCGCATGCGCACTATTTGGCTCGAGGCCAGCCTCCAGCTAGCTGCTAACCTGCCCTCACCACGCATCGTCCGAGCTGGCTGGCGCCTTTGCGAGATGAGCAGTTGATTCCCGAAACACAAACTGCCCTGTCTGCACGTGGCAGAAGAGGGGGAGTTGGCGGGGGTGGTCTGTGATATCGACTGGATGGAAGTCTGGAACAAGCCAAGGAGAATAAATTCGGCACTTTCCAAGACCGGCCACCCCACATGAGGTACTTATAGCCGACAGCCTACTGATACCAGCGTTGGCCAATTCAGGGCAAAAATCGAGGTCTCTTCGACAAAGCGTTTTCCTTCGAGGAAGGGCACAGGGAACCAACTCAGCCTCGGTTTGTCTTGCCCTTACGACCAACCATTCCCGATGGAACTGTTTCATGTTTCACCAACACACAGGGGGTCAGGATATTTCTGCCCCATCATCACCCCGTCGTGTACCGGGTAAAAAAGCTCTGAGGAATCGATTTTGCTCATGCCCAAGAGGCCTTACCATGTGGCACTTTCCCCCATATCAGTCCTATGGGGAGGCTTGTGGAAACCCCACGGACTACCCCCGGGGAGTTCACGTGTGCCAGCTGCCGAGAATACAGAACGGATACTTATCATAACCTCAGCGGCACTGCCATGACAATACGCCATCAGGTCCAGAGCAAAAGCGAACTGCCGGCGCCGTCATACGCCCAGGTGGGTTATATTCCCCTCTCCGGGTTAGCGTACCCGGACACTTGCTCTTCTCTCCCCGATGTCTTACTCCGGGGTATTTCTCCTTTCGGGGCGAAAGTCACATCCTCCCTTGGATTCTTTAGTAGCCTTAGGCATATATAGTAAACTTCCATTGCCTTGCTTTACTTAAGGTACCTCGCGTCAGTTAGGTATTGTGCTGCACCATACCTTTAGGTAACTACCTACCCTATGGTAAGTGGGTAGGCAGGGTAAATGAAGCAAGGGACATTTTTGCCCAGCCTGTCTACCTACCTTACCTTACCTTGGTAGGTGAGGTGGTTAGTTAGGTAGTTAGACCTATTGCTATGTATGTTCGTTGCAGGCACGCATTTTGCGAATTTACAGGTACTTACTCTATTCTACATTACCTTAAATGGGGTACCTAAGGTACAATACCTACTGTATCATTTACTCCTGCATCGAGATATCTTCGAGTAGCTGAACTGCGACACAGCAGAAGTGGGATGGTAACCAACCAACAAAATACACTTATCGAGAACTGGCCTTCCGCGTATCATGGTCACGTTCGCTGCCTTCATACATCAGAAAAACTGGATAGACACCGCTTCACCAAGACGTATCCATTCATAATAACACACCAGGGTATTTTGTCCCTTGTCTTGTCACCCCATGAGAATAGGACACCCGCCATTGATCCGCAAAACTAGTATGTTTGATATATATACAATAGCCATTCCGGACGTCATAAAAGCAGAAATCGACTGGCGCATCATAAACCCTGTTGAACAAAACCTATATACATATATACCACCCGAACGACCCGCTGCATCGTCATTTTTAGCCTTTTTTGTTGCGTACCACCTGCATATTCCCCCCGATATCATCTGAGGGACACCGGTGGCCCTAGGTAGACAAAGAGAACAGCAAAAAGATAACCCCTCTAGGCCTCGACTTCGTCGACGTTGCGCTTGTTGTTCTTGACTCTCTTGCCCTTGTGGTGACGAGCGACGAGTTCAGGCGCATCGACCTCATCCTCAACATTGCGCTTGTTGTTCTTCACCCGCTTACCCTTGTGGTGGCGGGCAACAAGCTCAGGGGAGTCGAGCTCGTCCTCGACGTTCCGCTTGTTATTCTTGACGCGCTTGCCCTTATGGTGACGAGCTACAAGCTCGGGCGCGTCCAGCTCCTCCTCATCCTCGACGTTGCGCTTGTTGTTCTTGACACGCTTTCCTTTGTGATGGCGAGCTACGAGCTCGGGCGCGTCCAGCTCCTCCTCATCCTCCACATTCCGTTTGTTGTTCTTGACACGCTTCCCCTTGTGGTGGGGCTCACGCGCCTCGACGATGGCTGCGTCGAGCTCGTCAGCATTGCGCTTATTGTTCTTGACCCGCTTGCCCTTGTGGTGACGAGCGACAATCTCAAGCGCATCGACCTCGTCATCGACGTTGCGCTTGTTGTTCTTGACGCGCTTGCCCTTATGATGGCGGGCTACGAGCTCAGGGGCGTCGAGTTCCTCCTCATCCTCGACGTTGCGCTTGTTGTTCTTCACACGCTTCCCCTTGTGGTGCCGGGCAACAAGCTCCGCAGCAGCAACCTCATCGTCGGCCACGTTGCGCTTGTTGTTCTTGACCCGCTTTCCCTTGTGGTGCCGGGCGACCAGCTCGGGAGCATCCAGTTCCTCCTCCTCCTCGTCCTCAACATTGCGCTTGTTGTTCTTGACGCGCTTCCCCTTGTGATGCCTGGCCCCGATCTCAGCAACACCATCCGCTGCTGGGAGGGCTGTGGCTGGGAGAGCGAGAGCAAGAGTAGAGCCCTGAGAGGAAGGTCAGTGCCGGCGAGTAGGGAAGTTGAATATGCGTAATACGTACCACTTTGATCAGTGTGGAGGCCTGGAAAGCCAAGGCCGAGGAGGCAAACAGAGTGCCGACAAGGAACTGGGCAAAGGTAGGGGTATGCATCTTGGGCTAAGTTAGGCTGACCGGCAGCTGGGGTCGGATGGTATAATGTAAGGTAGTGAAAGAAAGAAAGAGATACCGAAAGGGAAGGCACCAGGCTACCGGACAGAACAGAACGAAGAAGAAAGAAAAGGCGGATGGGGAAAAAATCTCGAGGATCAGGCCACTCACGAGAGGGTCTGAGGCCTTTATAGACCATACCACCTGGGTCGCATGGGGGGGTAGGCGAGGGCCACCTGGCTGGGTGACCACCGGTCGTGGGAGTGGAGGGCTCACCGAGGCGAGCTCTGCTAGGGGAGGTGGGCCACTCAATCGTGACATGAGTGATGAGACAGGAATATGCCGTACCGCCCAGACGAGGGAGGCTAAGGTAGTTTGGGGGTCTACCCTCGTCAAAGGAGACCCGATGAAGTGCGGTTGGACCTACATCACTGAGCTCCTCGCTTGCTGGGAGAAGCGTGAGAGTTACCAGAAAGCTGCCGAAGGCTTCCAACTGTCTCGTCTCAAGATGCTGGGCCTTTCTTCCGTCGATGGGGTGGACGGACCACTTGGTCGCGCTTGAACATGGGCCATGTTCTCATGTCCCTCTTCGCTTCGCTCGCTGCTGTGCCCGCAACCAGCTAGACGGGTTTTGAAGGCCTCTCGCACAGCGTAAGATCTGCGTGTCGTATGCCAAGACATGCAAACAGGGGGGTTTGAGATGCTTGCCTTCCCCAGATCGCCAGAAAATGCGGCTCCACGGCTGAACTTGCCCTTGCTTCAGCTTGCCAAGCATGATTTTCAGCGAGATCTCCGGGTCTGCTATAGGTGCCTCTTCCTTTGTCCGCGACGACATCTCATGGCACCTCACTTTGTTGGGGGGAGCGACGAGAATTCTCCTCCAGCTGTTCGCATTGGATTCCATACTCCCCCGCATTTGCGTGTTTGGCGCGCGTGTGAGCAGCCCGGTCTCAGACTCTCAGTCCCATCGCACCTCGCATCGCGCCGACTGGCAGGCGGTGGTAAGTGTATGGATGAGGAATCAACCGCGAGGAAGGGGACCTTGTCTGCGGTCTGGGGTTTGTTAGTCGCGCGGTTGAGGACTGGAGGGACAGTTCACAGGGCGTTTCCTTATCTTATCTGAGACGCCACCATCCCTTTTTAGGCCCCTGAAACATCGTGCGGAGCGTTGCGGGAAAGCGCCATCGCCTGCATCTCTTCTGCCCCAACGGCACAGGGATCGGAGTGTTTCAGGCCAGCAGAGGCCAGCAGCGTCCACCGTTCTTCTTCCAGCGTGCCAGCGTGCCGAATGCCGGCACCCATCCCCATTGAATACCAGGTTCGCCGCTCCGCTGCCGCTCACCACGGTCAGGCATGAAGCGGTTACGTGATCGAAGAGGTCTGTGGAAGGATGCCACTGGTTGGTAGCCCGCCTGTCTCGTCTCATCTTGCCTATTTTCCATTTTCCCTGGTCGGAGGTGGGAGGTGGGAGATCCTCAGAGGTCCGCTCGCAAAAATTGGTCGTGGTCTGATGTCGCGATGTCTAGCTTGAGCCATCGCGTGTCTCAAGAGCGCCTCGGTAGAGGGGCATTCTTCCCCCCAAGTTCTCACCTCCACTCTGCCTACCTATCGCCTCGACCTTCCCTTTTGTCTCTTCTCGCTGATTTCTACAGGGGGCTCATCGAGTTGCTGTTGATCGAAGCTTGGCCACCGATCTCACGACCCAGCACTCGGGGTTTTTGCCAAGCCCCGACTCTCTCGTCTCTTCGCCCTCCCCTGTTCTACCCTTATTCTTCACTCTTCACTCGTCGCTGTGCGGTCTTTCCATTACGTCCTGTCTCTCTCCTCTTCTCGTCTATTCAGGACGCACCAGGAGTGCCAATCTTGACTCGTTCACTGGTGAACGTCTTTTCTTCTACACTTGTCTTTATATTTATACTTTTCCCTTTCCTTCAATATGGCAGGATCCAAGTACCATGCGGTCCCCATCGATGAAGAACGGAGTCCCAGCGGCATCAGGGAGAAGAAGACCGATTGGCTGCACCCAGATCTTGACAATCTCCCCATTCACAACTCTGGGAGCGGCTTGCGGAAGCACTGGGTATGGCTTGCCCACGCCGTACTGCTGTCCGCATCGGTGACCTTCTTTGCCCTATCATTGTGTATGAAGGGCACAAGTCTCTCGGAGTCTGCGTTCATGTCGAGGATTTCTACATACTGTATGAACATCCATGCAGGTTATCCGTTGCGACGGTCATGACTGATCCACAAGCAGCGCCTCTGTTTCCGGCAGTCCAATATGAGCTGAAGAAATTCGACCTTACCCCTTTACCCAAGTCCGGCGGATCCCCGTACATTGGATATGGTCCGGCGGTCGACAGGGCATGGGACTATATTGCCAATGACAGTAAGCCACTGTGATTTCGGATGCATAATGATCACTGCTGACCATGGATGAAGTCGGGGACATCATGATCACCGAGGAGGAGCGGGAGAAGCTCGGATTATCACCAGATTCGCTCAAGATCCAGAACCCACGAACTGGAGAATGGGGATACAGGGCCGGTGTCGAGGTCTTTCACCAGCTGCACTGTCTCAACCTCTTGAGACAGGCATTGTATAAGGATTATTACGGCCAGAAGGAGCTCGGCGGAGACGTTGGTGATGCCGACGGCTCTGAGGACCTCCTTGGCCATGTCGGTACGTGGGAGCCCGTTGTGTCCGTTGTTGGGAAACTAACTTTATGGCTAGACCACTGCCTTGAGGCCCTCAGACAGAATCTGATGTGCCATGGCGATGTGAGCGTTTTCACTTTCAAGAAGTTTCCGGAGCTAGCCGACCAAGGCATTGAGGGGGAATGGCCCGACTTCGAGATCAACCATATGTGCAGAAACTTTGAGGCGCTTCGGAAGTGGAACAACGACCATGTTGCGGCCTGGGACCACGACGCATGAATGCCCGCTGCGTTGGAGAAATTGTACATATTGTCAAGAAGTTGGATTGTATATACGAGCGCAGACAAGGAGTTGTGATTCTTGGTGTAACAGTTGCTGTGAGTGGTGATTGCCCTATATGTGAGGCCGTACTTCGTATTACCTAATACTAGGAATCGATCAGCGGGCCGCGAGCGGGGATCTCCCGGTTGGTCCACGGGCGTACCTTGCAGTTGTCGTCTTGTCAGTCTTGTTCGACACGCCACTCTTCCCACATCGGCAACTCCACAGCCCGGCAAATCACTGTGATTTTGGACCCTACATCGTGCAATTAGGACCTCAGATTGGACGAGAATCGTTATCGCTAGCGCGAAGAAAGCGACGCAACTAGGCCTGGCGCAGCGTACTTGCTTCGTACTTGGGTAATCGCTCGCTCCCGCCAACATGGGCCATGGAATGCTTTTACGCGGCGAGGGCGAGGGTGGGTATCATCTGGGCTGGAAGTGCAAGTGAACTGGTGCCATAGCATCGGTGATATCGGGTCTCGGGAATTGGGGGCCGTCGAAACGGGATGCGAGCTGGACGGGATGCCGGAGACGGGAGAAAATATAAGTAGTAGCCTTTGAGCGCATACAACTACACATCTCACTCGCCTCTTTTAGCTTCTGCAGCGGTTTTCTTTTTGGCTTTTACGCACCTTTGAGCAGTAGCCAAGTTTGGTTTCCCCACGGCCACGGCCCGGATTGAAACAAGTCGACGACCTCGACGGCCAAGAAAGGGAAGGTGCCAGTCCAGTGGCGTGTGAGTGTGAGTGTCACTGTGGTCCCCTGTTCGTCGCGAAAAGCGGGAGCCGCAGCGAAATTATTGCCCCAGTCAGAGAGTCGGCAAAATTCTCGACCAGCAATTATTATTATCTCTCCTGACCGAACCCCCTATCTAATAATCGCCCTTTGTGCTCCTCTTCGCAACGGGCGTCCTCGACACCTCACTTTTCCCTCCTTCTTCTTCCCGTTCTGCACGCGGCTACCGTTCAAGATGGACGTCGTTCTCGAGGTTACGGACACTTTTATGTTCGATTACATGTACGCATGGCTCCTCCCCGCTAAGCTGCACGACTTCCCCGACCATGTCGCCGCCAACGCCAGCGCGCGCGCTTTCTCGACATGGCAGTATAAGCCCGCCACCGTATTCCTCTCGCTCGAGCCGCCCGAGGCCGCCTACATGAGCGCATGGTCGCGAGACAACATATTCCGCCAGAGCGTCTCGTTGTTCCTCATCATGTGGTATGTACTTGTGTGCTTCGGCCTCCCCCCTTGGATTGCGCGCCTAACGATCAATGGTCCGCGAACAGGATCTTTGGACTCATCGTATATTACATTTTCGCATCCCTCTCATACGTCTTCGTCTTCGACAAGAAGACCCTGCAGCACCCCAAGTTCCTCAAGAACCAGGTCTATCTGGAGATCATGCAGGCGAACCAGGCCCTCCCCGTCATGGCCCTGTTCACCTTCCCGGCCCTGGTCGCCGAGGTGCGTGGGTACAGCAAGCTCTACGACACCACCGCCGAAGGTCCCGGCAGGTGGTACGACTTCTTCCAGTTCCCGCTGTTCCTCGTCTTTACCGATCTGTTCATCTACCTCATCCATCGCGGGTTGCACCACCCGTTGGTGTACAAGCGCCTCCACAAGCCGCACCATAAGTGGATTATGCCGACCCCCTATGCCAGCCACGCTTTCCACCCCATCGACGGGTTTGCCCAGAGCGTCCCGTACCACGTCTTCCCCTT
>Ga0247769_1000220_pt1 | contig 12983 bp, 12 predicted proteins | sample UWRJL166409R6_FD_179942 | JGI IMG/M metagenome (GOLD analysis project Ga0247769, IMG submission 179942) | Plant litter microbial communities from Arlington Agricultural Research Station in Wisconsin, United States - UWRJ-L166-409R-6 | ecosystem: Environmental > Terrestrial > Plant litter >... | reverse complement strand
ATAGAAACTGGGGGTGCTGTGCGTCAGTGGTCCCCCATACCGATGAGGAGTGGTAGGCTAGCTCCCCCATGTCATCAAAACAGGTACACCAAGAGTTTTGAACACACATTGTGGTCCCAACACAATCCAAAAATTTGTAAAGAAAAATATAGTCGCAGCCTACATATGTTTAAATCCATATACCAAATGAGAATTGAATCAGTGTATTTTCCACGTCGTTGTGGGGGTTGTAGTTCTTCCACCGATACTGATTTTAGCTGGGGTTAGGGTTTTTGGTGTACCTGTTTTTTTGTCATGAGGGAGGCTAGCTCCGAGTCCGCCACCTCGACCTTATGATCCGCATAGGATGGGGCGGGCAACGTCAACAAGCGTTGGTTATCTTTCAAGTAGACCAATAAGCCATTGGCGCGCGGCCGGCCAGGAAAAGGAGGGTCGGACTGCGGTTGGGGGTTCTAGCCGACGGAGTCAATTGCTGGCATGGACAAATGTCGTCGTATTATCATCTTTTCGGACTCGGTATTGTACAATAACGAGCTTGAATGCGTGCGTGCCTACCTAGGCAGGTAGGTTAGGTAGGTTTTGATGCGACGGCTCCTTGGTCTTCCAGCACAGCACAGAAGAAAATTGTGGGGGGATTCCGAGGATGGCGGGGTAAAATCCGCTGGGGGAGGCGGTGGGCCGGTGGCAGGTTCGCGGAGTCGACGGACCACGCCTGCAGGTCGCTTGCTGCAAGCCGACCCTGCCTCGCTCCTGCCTGGGCCCCGGGTCATGTCAATCGAAAGGCGCATCCCACAATTATTTGACATCCCGCATCGAACCCCTGCAAGTTGTTACCCTCCATCATGAATGAATGACTCCTCACGGTCGAGAGAAGTCCACTGAAGCGGGTGGAACTGCAAGGCGGCTCTCACCATCCTACTGAACACCTCTCACTGAGAGTGCAAGCTTGAATCATAACATCAGAGTAGCACCCCTCTTATTCATCCATCGGTCAATCCACTTTCCGACACACTCTTACCCTCACCACAACCCTCATCGATTCCGAGTTGGGCTGCTCAGTGCCGAGTCCGAATAGCGTATTGGTGCTTCGTTGCTGGCTTCAGTTCGTCTTCATCAAGACGACGTGTGGCCATGTGCGTTCCTTGATCGAAACAAAACAACAGCCCGTCTTGGCTGTTCTCTTCTTTCCCCATCCTCGACTCCCCACGGTCATCGGTAGGAGCCGACGGCCGCTTATATCTCGTCCGGGTCTTGGGGTGCGCCCTTCCGGAACGACAGGTTGCACCGCTTGACATCTTTTCTCCACCGGACGACTGCCGTTGACGCCCTTCGTCCTTTCTCGCTGGGTCTACTATTCGGATGCCTGTGATCCCCGAGGAGATGGACGAGTTCGTCAACTGGGATCACGCCGGCCCTACCACGGGTGCTACGGTGGATCTTCTGTCTCCGTCGTTTGACCTCGACCGCGACCTCGACCTAGATTTGGCGCTGGAAAATGTCGATGGCGATGACTTCTCGTTCTGGGCGCTTCAACACTATGAGAACAGTAACTTCCCATCGATAGATCCGGCGCTTGACATGGATCTGTCGATCGACGTCTCTCCCAAGGCCTTCGATGAGTCGTTTGAGACGCCGGATGCCCCCTGCGCCCACTGCAAGGCTGGAGGCTACCAGTGCAAGCGAATCCGAGAGGGTAAATACAAGGGCTACTGCACGAGCTGTGTTGCCTTGCGCTCCGGTTGCAGCTTCGGTCTGGCTTGCCCGACCCCGTTCCCCACGGATTCGGCTTTCCCTCACAACCCATGGCCCGTGATGGGAGACCACCCCGACGCCATCCCACAAGAGGACGCTCATCACGAAGGTTTCCCTGCTGCTTCCCTCTCCGAGCCGGCTAGCTTGAACTCGGCCGGTGGCAACGGCGATAACACTCCCAATGCAGGGCGCAAAGCTGGTGCGCGTTTCTCTCGGGAATCCGTCAAGATCCTGAAGAATTGGCTGTCTACCCACAGCAGGCACCCTTATCCCAACGAGGAGGAGAAGAAGATGCTGCAGAAGCAGACGGGTTTGGACAAGACGCAGATCACAAATTGGCTCGCCAACGCTCGCCGCCGAAAGAAGATTGTTGCGCCTCGTTCCACCTCGCCTGGTGTTCGAACTTGGGCTAACGCCATTGACATCCCTCCTAGGCGCGGAACACCTGCGTCATTTGAACATATGAATCCCCTTCAGCGATGGCAGAACTCTCCTCCTGAAAACGAACCCGCTTCGGTGACGGCTATCGCGCGCGCTGTTACCGCCTCGACAGCTTCCAACTATTCATCGGGACTGAACAGCCCGTACAGTCTCAACTTCACGGACGATGGCTCAGGGAAATCACTTTGCAACCTCTCCTCCGTCAGCAGCATCGACGCCTCCCTTTCTAGCGGCGGCTCATTTGCATCTGCATTCTCCCACGCCTCCCGTGGTTCCATGAACTCCTTCGGCTCTCTCGATCGAGGCCGTAGACGGAGGAGGAGAAAGGTTTCCAACAGGAAGTCGGCCGAAGCGGGCCTCCCGTCGGCATCGGGGCCCCTCAAGTCCTTCCAATGTACATTCTGCACGGACACATTCAGAACGAAACACGACTGGCAGAGGCACGAGAAATCGCTGCATCTATCTCTGGAGCGTTGGGTTTGTACTCCCGATGGCCCGCGTGCATTCAACCCGGAGAACGGCCAAGTGTCTTGCGTCTTTTGTGGGGAGGCGAACCCCGACGAGGCGCATGTTGAGAACCACAACCACTCCGCGTGCCAGGAACGCACGCTTGGGGAGCGCACATTCTACCGAAAGGATCACTTGCGCCAGCACTTGAAACTGGTCCACGGCGTCAAGTTTGCCAACTGGTCCATGGAACAGTGGAAAGTGGCAACGCCGGAGATTCGGTCTCGCTGTGGTTTCTGCGGCATCGTTATGGATACCTGGACCATCCGAGTCGATCATCTTGCCGAGCACTTCAAGACCGGTAAAACAATGGCTGACTGGAAGGGTGACTGGGGTTTCGATGCCCCTGTAGTCGACATGGTCGAGAACGGTATCCCACCTTGTAAGTGCCACAGTCCTTGGTCACTCTGGCTCCTGTTCGCTGATTTGTTTTGCAGATCTCATCCACGATGAGAGACATACCCCATATCCTTACAAAGCTACCCGACCACCTCCGTCTACGGCGCGAAATGCCTACGAACTCGTCAAGAGCGAGTTGCTGTTCTACATTTCCAACCAGCAGCTGGATAAGGGCACAGCACCAACGGACCAAGAACTCCAGGTAGAGGCGTGCAGGATTGTATTCGGGGCCGAAGTCCTGTCCCAGGGCACGTCGCCGGCTACGTCTTGGTTGCGTGACTTGTTGCTTTCCTCTGACGATCTGACGCTTCGAGCACGACTGGCGCCAATACGATCCCAGAACGACAGCCGCCAGGCGTTTCTCCGAATAAATGGGAAAGACAACATATTCGATGGCGATGCCATGGAGGCAGAACTCCATGAATACGTCAAGGCGCGTCATCTTCTTGGATTAACCGCCATGGACCATGAGCTCCAACGAGAGGCGTGTAATATAATTGGCCGTATGGAGGAGTCTTCGAATCATCCATCCGAGGATGTTGCCAACTTTCTTTTACGCCTCATCTTTGCCGATTCGAAGTGGCTTACGGGGTTCCGTCAGCGCGCCGTTCTCCCACGTTCCGAGGATGTGGAGGACGAAGTGAAGCGCTCCAAGGATCCGACCACCATAGACTCAACCATCCACAACTACAGCAGGCTGGAGTCGGAGCTTGCGGAATACGTGCGGGTTCAGCGGTCGCTTGGGGCTGAACCCAGCGATGCCGACCTGCAGAGGCAGGCGAGACTGATCATCTACGAGATAGATGATGATGGCTGGAACCAGACAGCCGCCGATAACGTGGCGTGGCTGAGGGCATTCAGACGGCGACATGCGTCATCCGAGTCCAGCGCTGCGGCACTCGCCAGCAACCAGCCTCTGACAATCGCGTTCGCTACAGACGGCCCATGTTCAAGGCTGGAGACGACAGAGATCGCGAAAAAGTCGAGTACTGGCAGCAGTCTCAGCAATGGCAGCGGCAGCAGCGGCAGTGGCGGGTCGCCCAATGCGAAGACCGTTGGACCGTATTTTTTTCACGACGCGAACTGCTATCGGAGGCTAGCTCGAGAGCTGGGCCGCTGGGTCCAAAGCACAATGTCTCCGAACAACCCCAATTACCACGTGCCCAGCGATGAAGAGTTGCAACACCAGGCTCGCTGGATTCTCTATGAAGAGTAAGTCATTCGGACGTCGTCATTGTTACGAGTTTGGTTGGAACTAACCGGCTGGGTATCAGGGATGACCCCTGGAATCAGACGGCAGCGGATAATGCAGAATGGCTCCGCCGTTTCAAGCGAGAGGTTGGAATTCTCACAGACCCTTCTCTCCCTGGTTTACCAGATGGATCGCAGTGGAGTATTGCTCAAGGCGGTTCGGGCTTCGCGCCGCCATACGCATTCCCGAACCCCAAGGCGCCGGTGGCGCCATTGACGGACGATTGCGTGACCATCACCATGGGTGAGAATCTTAAGCCCATCTTGGCTGAGAGCAGTACGGCTACCAAGTATCTCCAAGCTTTTACCACGCGCTATGAACCGCCAGCTGCGGTATTCTGCTCACGTGAGCTGGAGTCGGGACTGGCTGCCTTTGTTGAAGAAGAAGTATCATTACTCAGCTGCGGGGGTGGGAAGGCGGCGGTGGAGGCGGCTTTTCCCGACGATGAGGCAATTCGTGCAAGGGCGAGGGACATACTCAAGACGCCGAGCACAGCGGCAGACGATCCGGTGTTGCTGGAGAAGTTCAAGGGGATGATGAAGGGGCGATTGGGTCTTGCGGCGACAAGTTTCGACGTTACCCAGCCTCAGATGCAGATGCCCCCCCAGGGCTTGGATTTGGGTGGCTTGGGGAACACGATGTCTGCGTTGGAGTTACTTGCGCCAACGGGCCTCGATTTGTCTTTCCCGCCCGAGATGGACATGGCGCTAACGGACAGCGACTTGATGGACATTCTGCAAGATATCAACCTCGATCTTGGTGATATACCTGAGCTGCCATGCCCTGGAGGCGCAACGACATCGACGCAAGGTTAACGGATGGTGGGTCTGGCGAGACGGTATTTATGGACGATTTATGAATGACTGCATAACAGCGGTTGTTGTTAATGGCGTGCTTATAGCTGGATGCCTTTGTTGATTTCTGGTTTGTTCTCCAGAAGTTTTATGACTGGGTAATGAGTGGGTGCTGTATATATACAGGGATATGCCATTTCGGGGTCTTTGAATGCTTGGATTAAGTGCCGTGTAACAGTGTGGAAGGGAGGGTGACTGCAGTTGCTGCTGGTTAGTATCAGCGCGGCAGTGACATCCAGTCAACGTTGGTATTCTATATTACAGCTCGCTACAGGGAAACGATTCTGGATACCAAAAAAATGAATGGGTGTCTGTGCTATTTTCAGTCTTGACCGCTGTGGACCGTGTGTGAGGGTTCAATGTTGATCCTTCACTAAGGAGGTAGGGGGCACCATCAAACAATGGAGACGGGGACTAGATCCAGATGTATTGTCATGGTCCGTCATTCGCTTTTGAGCCGCCATTCAATAGAAAATAAACGCAAGACCCTGCGTGCTAGATCTAGATGTATATCGAATATCATGGTTCTCCAGATGATCTGACGGGTGACATGGTCACGCTAGTCGACGACAGCCCCTTCTCCTACCACCGAGCCGGCGTCGGCTTCGTGTGCGAACGCCGCAACCCCCCCAGCGCGAGGCTCAAAGCTCAGCCTACCAGCCGCCACAAGCTATAGAACTCAAAGACAAACACATCAGTGCGACTGAGGAGGAAATCGGGAGGCGTTCTAAGTTTCTGACAACCCTGTGCGGATCATGGTAGCGCAGCGGCCTTATCACACACACTGAACAATAATCTATCTAATTCTACATGCACCCCCCCCAACAGTCGCTGACAACCAGTCAGGGCAATCTCTCTTTGATCTGTGTCTAGATATATGGTCGCCAGAACCACGGCTTTTTACCCCTAGCTAGATACTCGCCCTCCTAGGCGCCATCGTCCTCCTAAGTGCCATCTTCGCCTCCGTTTCCTCTGCCACGGGCAACATTCCCTGTTCTCGAAGTTTTTGCAGGAACGCCTGCCCATACTTGTATCCGTTCTGATAGATCTCATCAAACTTCCCGAAGTCGAGCGTTCCGTACTCGTCGATGGGTGGCCTCATGTAGAAGCATCCCGCCATGGCCTTGGCCCTCTCCAGCGCGTCCACGCTCGAGACATACGCCAGCCTGGCTTGAATCTCGGCACGCGTGGGCGGATTGGGAACCGATGAAAATGGGTTCCACCGGTTGAAGAAGGCCCACGTGCCCGACAACGTGTCGCCGAATGCCTGCGGCGTGTCATCATCAAGCGAGCCGACGTCGACAGCAAAGATGATGTCACAGCCGAGCGACTTCATATGAGACACCGTCAAGTTGTCAATGTAGCCTCCATCAAGGAGCATGCCCCCTTCGTCGCACAATGGCGGGAGGAGGCCGGCCAGGGACATTGACGCTCTGACATATCTCCAGGCATAGCCACTCGTGTGGAACTCTGCCCGGCTCTTGCTGATGTTGGTGGTATTGCAATAATACTCGAGCCAAAAGTCTTCAATCTGAGCGCCTCCGAATGACTTGAAGATGCCACGGTTGAACTCGTGGCCCGTCGTATACGAAGCCGACGGGTATGTCAGGTCGAGAGCGAACCGCCACATGCTTGACATCCGACCAGCAAACTTTTTGACCAGACCAAAGATGGGAACAACATCTGCGTGGCGCGCGTACAGCCCGCCGACGAACGCACCGATTGATGTGCCACCTACCACGTCGATCGGGACCTCGGCCTCTTCTAGGGCGCGGATGATACCAACTTGAGCTATGCCCCTGGCTCCACCACCACCCAAGACAAGCCCAACAGATTTGCCGCACAATCTTCTCGCCAGCCGATGGAAGTCGCCCTTGTACGGGACATCCGGGGAATAGAATGGGTTGCGGCGCACTTTCCTAGAGGTAAACTTCTGGATCTCAGCTTGGAGAATCTGGACCCGTTCTTTGAGACTTGGTCCCGTTCGTCTTGTCGGTGGGTGGATTGGCACATCGTTAAGATTGTAGGCCATCTGAACGTGAAAGTGCCCGCCATTGATCCACACACGGTTCTGAAGCCATCTCCTCGTCAGGCCGGGTTTCGAGTATCGTTCCTGATGTAGTAGAACAAGGATTTTACGAGCGGTTGTTTTCATGCCAAGCATGAAGCGCTCGTATTCACCGATTTCCGGGGACCCGTCAGCGAGGCCGACCAGGAGCAAGCAATCTGCCTGTGAGATACAAGTTTGTGTCCAAGGGGCGTTCACATTAGTATCTGCATTCAGTCCCGGTTAGCGACTTCGACGACAAGACCATCTGGGCCATGGAGCCGATGAACTTACCAGCCACATAGACCACAAGGCCGTATTTCTCCTCAAGGTCGGCAAGATACTGAGACAGCTTGAGTTTTCCCATTTTGTTGAATGCGTGCTTCCCGAGATGGTTTAAGATCGCAGCCTGGTTGAGTGATGTTGCACCATTAGGGGTTCCAACCTGGGCCAGGGCGTTCATAAGTCTGCTCGCAAATCCGACAATGGGGACTCCTGCAGTAATGGGCAGGATTGCAACCGTTCTGAGATTAACGGTAGAAGAGCCCTTACTGATGGCATTTCTGGCCGACGCTTCTGTTGCGTTCAAGCCGGATGGGTCGTCCGTCAGAGCCCTCATGCGGGATGCAATAATCTTGGAAATTTTGATGGTGATATTCGGGTGTTCCCGAGCCAGGCTGTTGAACAAGGTCCGGGGAAACTTAACGAGCTCAGTGTCACGAATGGCGTGAAGAGTCCCAGCACGGGAGGATTCTGTAAGCACTTCCAGCTCTCCGATACTCTCTCCTTGTCCAAACTCGGCTCTGACGTTGAGGCCGCCGTCTTTTCTGTCTGTAACCAGTCTGAGTCGACCATTGAGGACAATATAAATGGCCTCACTTTCGTCTCCTTCGTGATAAATCACCTGGCCCGAGTTGACCTGGAGCCACTCCAAGGCAAAGTCGATGTGCAGAATCAACCGTGGGAGGAGGTTGGCAAGCCGCTTTGCCATAGTTAATAGAACAATAGGATACCGGTCCACGATCCTCTCGATCGCGGCAAGAGGGAGGAAGCCGACGTAGACGTCGGTCTTCGCTACGACTTCGATAAATGATCGATAAGAAGAGATCGTGCCGACATAGCCAGCCAAGCCTCCTGGCTTGATCAGGGCAACGCTGCGGCGTCCTATATTGCCCTTCCTCCGGCTGTATGTGGTGGCACCTGCAGTTGCGCGGTTAGAGCGATTAGTACCACTAAGAGCCTCGGCACTTTCCATGGCATGCATGGAAGATTTCCCCGATGAGTGGAGTATGTCGGCAGTAGAGTCGCCGACTTGGATACACATGTCCAGAAATCCATCAATGACATAGTACAGACCCGGGTTTCTCTCCCCTTGCTCAACCAAGACAGAGCCTTTGGGAAAGAAAACTATTTCGACCTCGTCCCTCATGTCTTGGGCCAGAGCATGGACGCCTACGTAAGGGGAGCCAAGATGGCTTCCAGACGTCATCGACTCCGTGTCCCCGTCTCCCGGCAGATCAAGGGGACCCATGAACCCGAATGCATTATTGCTGAAGACTGCTTTCTGGCGTCTCTGATCATAGGACACGAGTCTTGGTGATGCCTGGGCCGACTCTACGTCCTTGCTTCCGCTAGTGCTCCCTGATAGGCCGATCGACTTGAACATACACTCGAGTATGGACTCTCGAAACATATTATCTTCATCAAGAGTTTCCCTTTGGTCAATCGGCGTGTGCGTCTTCCTCTGTGTCGCGAATGGGTTGAAATCGCGCTGCGCAAGCGGCGACACAGCAGCCCTTACCAGCTCGGCCTGAGAAGGCAGATTATTGATAATATTGGCGCTCAAGGGTCTTGGTCCACCATTTCTTGACGCCTGGATTCCCGCCAGCAAGTCTCCAGGGCTTGGCCCATCAAAATTCGAACGATCAGAAGGGACGTTTGCGGACCCAACTAGCGATCTATGGCGCTGCTTTGAAAACGCTTGCAGGACAGCCTCTTTCCGGAGTGTTGTCGTGGAGCGCCGTCGGCGGTTCGTGTGCGAGTTGTGGAGAGCGATGCCTTTCCCAACCTCCTCCTCTCCGATCCTCTCCCTCTCCCGTTTAAATTTCTCTTTGAGCCTGTCCAAAGCATCGCCGCGGAGGTGATTGGGCAGCTCCCTTACTGTGTACTTCAACATGTTGCGCTCTACTTGAAGGACTTCACCTGTCAGTCCTAGGTAGTCGTATGCTGTGGCCAGCGTCACCCTCTGGAACCTCGAGAGAATGACATGAACAATATGGGAGGTCGCTTTCGGGTAGGTTCGGATCAGTCGGCGAAAAGCACTCGCAGGAATAATAGCTATTGTCGTGTCAACCGTGGCCCTCGCGATGATGTCCGGGTGGGCGGAGCTGGTGCCACTTCGCTTTGGGACTGGCCGGTGCGGTTTGGTGCGGTCGGTGTTGTCGAGCGAGATGGGCGGGATGCCAGATAAGTTGGACTCGGATAGGGGAAGTGACACCGGCTCAACCAAGGTAGATGATGAGTTTGGCTCGGAACCATCCAGACGGGGAGTGCCTGGAAACGATACAGGAACCTCGTGGGGCTTCGGTAAAGTCGCGCTCATCGGGCCCCGTGGCAGTACTGTACTCACCGCCGCAGTTCCGGGCTCAGAAGTGTCTTCCTCAGGGAGGCGCATAGGGATGTCTTCCGTAAAAAGAGACATGATGGAGAATAGAGATGACATGGGGGCACCATTCCGAACCTCGGTGAGCAGCTGGTATCGCTGATGCCCGGGGGCGAAGCCCTCCTCCTCACTCGAAGGCAGGTCATCCAATGGTCCGACATGAGGAGTGCTAGCGAGCCACTGCTTGTCCCTGGAAGATTTGACAAATATCTCCACTAGTCCGTCAACTACAAGGCAGAAGCCTTTCTCGTCCTCGAGGTTGAGTGTCTCTCCAGCAATCAGCGTCCTGGTTTGCATGCTCCTTGTCAACTCGTGGAAAACGGGTCGTTCTAGGTAGCCGAAGATTTTGATTGCGCTCAGAAACTCATCAAAATAGTTGGCTAGACCAGACTTGATGCCTTCCTCATGGGTATCGGGAAAGAGATCAATATCAGGCTCCTTTCGTTGAGGCTCGGGTGGTAGGCGGGAGTACATGTTGAGATAGCGATATCTCACAAGCCAGCTAACAGCTGAGATTATAGCTGCCACTATGAGCATCCTATGGCGCTGCATCAGAAATGTGTACAGCACAGCGAATATGCGGAGATGTGTCAACTTACAGAGTGGTCGCGTTCATCGTGACTGTTAGACTGGTGGAGAAGAGGGTGAAGAGCAACGACGGGACCGAGAAGGTCGCCAACTTCAGTGTATAGTAAATGATTGTTGATACGACCTGAAGAATCCAGAGAACGACTCTCGCAAACAGCCCCAGCCATGAGCCGGAACCATGTGCCTCGGCGACATCGCTGGCTCGGATGACTGCTGACGACAGGGCGCCTGCGGGACCATCTGCGATGACCGCTGCGGTTTTGGACGCCGCTGCTGTGACCAGCGTGGAGTTTGACAAATCCATGATCGCGACAGGCCGTGAGCGGCAGTGGCGGTGATGGTAAAGCGAAAGGAGCGAGAGAAGGAAAGGACAGAAAGGACCTGCGAAGGGCGTCTTTTCGTGTTCAGAAGCGCACCCCCGGGTCAACCTTCAGACACATATCGTGCGCAGATCTTTAGTGGTGCTGCATGAGAACTTCAATGCGCGACCTTTCTCCCTTATAACCTTCATTGGCTGGGAGCTTCTCTTGAGGCTCGAGGCTGTCAGCTGGGTCATGGGTTCGGGTTTCTGCAAGGCGTAGGACTGGGAGAGCTCTGCATCTCCCTTGCAACCTGGAATGGTCGCTTGGCTTCGGAGCTGTTGACGTAGCTCGTTGAAGCCAATGGTGGGGGGGTCCACACCGGGCCAAAGCTCGACAGGGGTGCCGCTCTTTGCCGAACCCCTCGGTTCGTGCCCCTCCTGGTCCCGCACCGCCACAGCCCACTTTTGGCTTTGACTGCACCTAATTTTGGTTGGGCGTTGAAAATACTCCAGTGACTCCAACTGCTTGCAGTGAATTGTCAAACTTCTTTCATGCCCCCTCCGATACCAGCGCGAGAAAGAAGTATCGATTCAGGTTGCTCTTGTATTCCACGCGCATTATTTCTCGTAGCACTTGATTCGCCGACGAAGTTCTCGACACCACGTTACGGTCGCCGATTTTGCGAGCCTGCAAACCAACATCCCACATTTGCCCCGCCTGGGAACGGCAACCGCACACAGAATGTCGCTCTCCAACTGCCGCTTTTACGAGGAGAAATATCCTGAGATTGACTCCTTCGTTATGGTCAACGTGAAACAGGTGAGCATTCCAACTCGTCAATGGGGGGTCCTGCAGAGAACTGGGGGTTGACGGTTGCAAGATTGCCGATATGGGAGCCTACGTGAAGCTTCTAGAGTACGATAACATCGACGGCATGATTCTTCTCTCAGAGCTCTCGAGACGTCGTATTCGCAGTATTCAGAAGCTTATTCGTGTTGGGCGCAACGAAGTCGTCGTCGTTTTGCGTGTGGACAAAGAGAAGGGTATGGTGAAAGCTGATGACCAGACTTTGCGGGTGGCGGCCTGACTAACGGAACCGAAGGCTATATCGATCTGTCAAAGCGCCGAGTTTCGCCGGAGGATATTGTGCGCTGTGAGGAGCGTTATAACAAGAGCAAGATTGTTCACTCGATTATGAGGCACGTTGCCGAGAAGACGTTGACCCCGATCGAGTCGCTCTACGAGACAATAGGCTGGCCCCTCAACAAGAAATATGGTCACTCACTTGATGCCTTCAAGCTATCCATAACGTAGGGCCCCAACAGCTGGTATATGTGGTGAACGACCGCTTACTTTCAACAGTAACCCTGACGTTTGGAATGACATCCAGTTCCCCAGCGAGGCTGCGGCCGAGGAGTTGAAGTCCTATATTGGCAAGCGCTTGACCCCTCAGCCAACAAAGGTCCGCGCTGATGTTGAGGTCACTTGCTTTGGCTATGAGGGCATTGATGCCATCAAGACTGCTCTGCGCACGGCAGAGGCCAGGAATACTGCCGAGACACAGGTGAAGTGCCGATTGGTGTCACCTCCCCTCTATGTGTGAGTAACTTTGTCTTTTACCGCTGTCCAACCGACGCGTCCATATGCTAACCGTATAAAGCCTGACAAACACCTGCCTGGACAAGAGTGCAGGCATCGCGCGACTCGAGGAGGCCATTGTTGACATCCGGGCGAGCATCAAGGCCGCGGGTGGTCAATTGGTGGTGAAGATGGAGCCCAAGGCTGTCACTGAATCTGACGATGCCGAGCTGCAGGCGCTTATGGAGAAGCGCGAGCGCGAGAACGCCGAGGTCAGCGGAGACGAAAGTCTTAGTGAGAGCGATGATAATATCCCAGAGACCGTCTGAGGCGGCGAAGCTTGAGGTGTTCCGGAGTAACAGGGGTTTCAGCTGACCGTAATCTACGGTTTCCCTTTCCGAAGACGGATGTCTGCGTTCTCTCAGTTCGGTGGCATGCCATGTACAAAAAGCCCTTGAGATGATAGACAGGAACAGCAGGGCAAAGGCCTACCCGAGGAAGGGTGGCTACTCCCCACAAAAAGGGTTGGTGTGACCCAAATCTAGTCCATGGGGACTTTAGGTTAGGACTCTAGATGGGTATGGTTATGCAACATAGCGGC
>Ga0247769_1000219_pt1 | contig 12985 bp, 8 predicted proteins | sample UWRJL166409R6_FD_179942 | JGI IMG/M metagenome (GOLD analysis project Ga0247769, IMG submission 179942) | Plant litter microbial communities from Arlington Agricultural Research Station in Wisconsin, United States - UWRJ-L166-409R-6 | ecosystem: Environmental > Terrestrial > Plant litter >... | reverse complement strand
GGCGCAGGCCTGGCTCTACCCTGCGGAGGAGGCGAGCCTTCTCGCGTGCCGCGAGGTACCGCTGCTGTACCGCCTGCTTTACGGGTTCCTGGCACGCGAGGGTATGCGCCGCGACGAGGCCCTTGCGCTCACTTGGAGCAATTTGGACTTGGGACGCGGCACCGTCACGCTTGAGGAGAACAAGACCGACGACCCGCGTGCGTGGGTGCTCGGTCAGGATGTCGCGCGGGCACTGAAGACTTGGCGTGATCGCTACAATCCGGATGCGCCCCACAGCGCGAAAGTCTTCTCCCATCCAGAACAAGGCATCGACGGCGACCACCTCGCCGCTTCTCTCCGCGTGCACCTGCAGCGGGCTGGCGGGATTCGCGCGGAGGTCTTCCAGCGAACAGCTAGTCGTGCGCCGATTCGTGCACACGATCTGCGGGCAACGTTTGTCACGCTAGCGTTGGCGGCCGACAAGACGGAAACCTGGGTCTGCGACCGAACCGGTCACCGGTCTTCGCAAATGCTAAATAAATACCGACGAGGTGCCCGTAACGCAGCTGAACTTGGACTGGGTTGGCTACGCGACTTGGCCGAGGCGATCCCAGAATTTGCGGAAGCGAACGGAGCTCTGGTGGACGTGCTGCCGCGCGCCGTGGTGAGCAGCACGGCGACGCCGGCCACGGGGACACCGGCAGAAAGTGCAAGGCACCGGCTAATTTCTGCCTTGACAGAAGCGACCCGCGATCTGCTTCACGCGGGCGATACCAAGGCCGCGCGTGTGGCAATTCGGGCACTACTGCGGCTTGCCCCTGACCATTGCGGACCAAGCCACACCGAACCGAGCGGAACTACGCTCGCGTCCGTAGACGCTGTTGGTGTGCACGGGAGAGACCGCTGAAGGCTGCCTGTATGTGCTGCCGAACTTGCAAACTTGCCTAAGCGCGAGCGACGGTTCCGATGAGCGATGACGTGTTCATGTGCAGTGAACGAAAGACGATGGGACATGCGGTGACGTTTGGTCGACGGGGCTGCACGGTCCGATGGCGGTGATCTTCATTGATGCCGCTGCGGAGATCCTTAAGGACGAACTTCATCCTTGGTTGCTTCAGGAAACGATGGATGGGGTCGTCTCAGAGTCCCTCGACGCGGTTATCATCGCAGCTGCGCAAGGCTACCGGCGAGGTGACATTCTTGATGCACAACCTGCCTCGGTCGTTCTACACGAGGCGGCAACGCGCGTTGAGCAGAGACTGCGAAGTTGGGCACAAGCCCACTCGCCGCTTCGGTGGCTTTGGATGCTTCGGCGGCTGCCCGAGATTGTCTTTGCAGGGCCGCTGCGCACGAACCTTACTTACGATCTCGCGCTTGCAGAAGTTATCACCGCGGGCTCATCGAAGCGGGAAACGGCAAATGCGACCGAAGATTCTGTTGTTTGGTATGAGACGGACGTCGGCGTTCTCCGACAGCTGGCGCGGTTTTGTTGTGGAGTCCGGGTACTATCTCATCTGCACAGTATGCAGCGGTGGGCTGGCAAGGGCGTTCCGATCAGATTCACCCGTAGAGCTCGATTCGAACCGCACCCGACGCGCGAGATGCGACTCGCAGTTACTCTCTACGACGATCGAGTTGCGAGCAGACGCACACCCTCTGCGCGCTTTGGCTCGATCATCGCTGAACCGTGGCGGAGCGGGGCGACGTTCGGCGTACTTCGCGTAGGTAGGACCGCGCCGCACCAGCTTGAATTCGGCCACGGTGCGGATCAGGCCGTTGTCTCTGCTACGTACCGCGCCGAACTTTGGGACCTCTCTCGTCTGGGTGATCTGTCCGGGGACGAGCGCTTGGGCGCAGCGTCTTTGCTTACAGCCGAAGCCGCTCTCTGCGTCCTCTTGATGAGAGTTGCGATCGGCTATGTGCGAAAACACAAGTTCGGGTGGCGTGGCCTCGTGCAGCGGGGCTACCTACTGAGCGGGAAACAGCTAATCGCAGAACAACTGGAGTCGGTGTTGTCTACAGACGACCCCATCGTTGGGTTGTTGGCGCCGTCTAGCATTCCCGGGAGCGTGGAAGAATTGATTGAGCGCGCGCGCCGCGCTGACGGCAGGACATGGCCCTTGGTGCCCGGACCGCTAGTGAGACTCGAAGGAGACGTCTTGTGCTTGGACCTTGCTTCAACGAGTTCACGTTTCGACAAACTCACACTTTTCCCGAAGATCGAGGGCGCTGGTTCGAACGCAAGAGGCGACCATTTCGAGGCCGCCGTTCAAAGCGCTATCGACCGGACCCCATGGAAACCCGGTGATGATATTGGCAGGCTTCGGCGCAAACAGCTGCGATTCGACGGCCGCTACGTTACCGACTTTGATGCCCTCGGCACGCTCGGAACGACCCTCATCGCCGTCTCGTGTAAAAGCATTGCTGATCAGGGAGTCTACGAGACTGGTGCGTTCAAGGCGGTTCGTAACGGGGCGCTCGCGGTCGAAACGGCCGTACGGGAATGGAAAGACCGTATACAATTTCTTCGACATCATCCCCGAGGTGAGAATTACGACCTAAGCCGATTCACTTCGATCGTGGGGGTCGTATGCACCCCAGACGTGATATTTGTTCCGCTTGGCGTAGCGACGGAGAGCGTTGCTCCAAGGCTGACAGCTGCCTGCACCGTCGAAGAGCTTGAACGTTGGCTCGCCAGCGTCTGATGCCAATCCGGGTCTCGAGCACAGGGCGAAAAAATGAAGAAGTCGCGAGCAAGCAGATTGATTGTTGAGCAAATAGGTCGAGGTTGCCGACGATTCGGTTTCAGGGCGCCTGTACGGGTAGGCGAGCACGCTTCGAGGGGGCGACTCCCACACCGAATAACGGTACCCTGGACCTCCACCGACATCGAGCGTAATGATGGGGCGTGGCAAGTTCTGCGAAGGCGGTCTTCTATTCTTGGCAATCCGACCTGCCCAATGCCGTCAACAGGGGAGTGATAGAGGATGCACTCAGGCGCGCAGTCAAAGCGATTGCCGCGGACAACTCGGTCGTTGTCGACTTTGTCGTCGATCGGGACACGCAAAGCGTGCCGGGTGCGCCGGACATCGCCGCGACGATCTTCGAGAAAATCGATCACGCCGCCATCTTTGTTGCCGATATTTCGTTTGTTCAGCGCACGGAGAGTCGCGCTTTTCCGAATCCCAACGTGTTGATTGAGTTGGGCTACGCTTTGAAGTCGCTGGGCGACGCTCGCGTAATCATCGCCATGAATACCGCGTTCGGTCGGCCTGAAGAGCTGCCGTTCGACCTGCGTCGCAAACGGGTACTGTCCTATCATTTGCCTGACTCGACCGACGACAAGCCCGGCCAGCGAAACCAACTGGCCAAAGCCCTCGAAGCCGGGATCCGTGAGATTATCCCGACACTCAACGTGGCCCCTTCGCCCGTGAACCTTTTCGATGAGGCTACCGCTGCAATCCGAGCGCGACGTGCCGACGAAGAACCAGCAGTTCGCGACGCCATGAAATTGCTGAGCGAACAAATCGAGGGGCTCCAGCAGCAGCCACAGCGGCCAGGACTTTACGACGAGTATTTGGTCGAAGCGCTGCCCAAGACCATTCCGTTGGTGGCGGCGTTCGTCAGCTTGGTAGACGTAGCAGCGCGTTGCGATTCGCAACCCGCGCTGAGCGCCATTGCCGGCGGGATGGGTAGCATTCTCGAGGGATATTTCGTACCTTCGCGCCAAGGTTTAAGCATTTCGGATCCTGAACGAGGGCTCTCGGAATTCGTTGGTCACGAGATGATCGTGACTGTGGCCTCGCTATTGATTCGGCATCGGCGTTGGAAGCGGCTTGGGGAGTTTCTGCGCGTCAAGCACTTGGTCGACACGGGTCAAGGTCGCGCACACTTTGGATTCGCATCGTTTTCTGGTTCCACCGCCGCCCTTGACGCCCGACGCCGTCGGCTGGCTTTTTCGTCATCGCTCGCCGTCGAATTCCTTCGTAAGCGCCACCAGGACTCCGAGCTGGCAGAACTGGTTCCAGTTGCCGAATTCGTGCAAGCTGACATGTTTCTGTTCATGGCCGCCGAGCTCGCGCCGGATGCTAAGACCTATCGTTCTCATTGGGCGCCGTGGTCCTACGAGCTTCAACCCAGCTTCTCACACCCGATTCTGCTCGACGAGATGAAGAGCAGCTCCGTTGCGGAGTCTGTATGCGCAGCAATCGGCTTGAGCTCGGTTGAGCAGCTGCGCGACCGATATGCAGAGCGGTTCGCTGCTGGGCTAAGCGAGGCCGGGGCTCAGGATTCACAGACACGGTTCCTCCCTGAAGCGAGCGTGCTAGCATCGGAGCCCTAGTCGATCGTCAATGCCCACTTGCCTCTATTGCCGTGAGACGAAGGGTGCCGTGCTGTTCAACCGCGAACACGTGGTCCCCGAATCATTCGGGCGATTCAGGCAGAACTTCGTCCTGAAGAACGTGGTTTGCCGCGACTGCAACGATTACTTCGGTCGAACGCTCGATCTGAAATTGGCTCCCGAAACCATCGAAGGCCTGGACCGCTATAAGGTGGGCGGGAAGAGTCCAACAGGCGGGACTGACTCTCCGGGCCGAAGCCGCTCTTTTTCAATTGTTCACGCATACGGAGAGGAGATTGAGCCAGGCTGCTGGTACAGAGACGGCAATGGTAGCAAGTATTCTCCCTCAGGCTCCAAACCTCGATCGGCTCCGGGCGGTTACGGAACACCTGGCTCAAGCTAACAGTGCGACTGCTGACATCGCAAAGGCTACCAAGATCTCGAGTCGGCACGTGAACTACTGCCGGCATGCAGCAGTTCAGTTGGGCTTGGCAGAAACGCGGGAAGGACCGCTTACGGCTTCCGGGAAGAAGCTTGTTCGGACGAGGCGACACAGCTCCCATGAAAAGCAGGCTTTCGTGGATGCCATAGCAACCTCTCCACTCACCAAAGTGCTTGGGATCGACATCTCGGCACTTCAGCCGCCCGACGCTCTCCACCTCTTCACGAGGTGCCGCGAGGTCGCTTCGAACCTCGCTGAGGACACCCTGCGTCACCGGGTGGGCGATATGCTCGCCTGGCGGCAACATTTAGGACTGGACCCCAAGCCCGCCGACGTAAAGAACTACTACCAATTGACCCTGGATGAAGCGGCCCAGCGGATCATCCCGCGCGACCTCGCCGCTAATGTCACAAGACTCAACCCGTGGTGGCACTCCCTCGCGCGTAAGCCGCTTCCTATTTTCCGGCGCACCCTGGTTCGCCAAATCAAGGAAGCGCTTGAAAGCAATTTGGCGCCAGTGGTGGCAATCCGCGGGCCCCGCCAGGTCGGCAAGACGACAGCGCAAGAACAGATCATCGAAGAACTACTCCGTGCTCGGATGCCACCCCACCACATCCTCAGAGTGCAGTTCGACGATCTCGCATCTGTCAGCTCGATCGCCGAGCCGATCCTTCGGATAGTGGAGTGGTTCGAACAGACGATCCTCCATCGGACTCTCAATCAGGTTGCTAATGAAGGGAGTCCCGCGATCCTGTTTTTCGACGAGGTCCAGAACATTCAAGACTGGGCGACCCAGCTGAAGTACTTGGTTGACGCGGCGCAGGTTCGAGTCGTGGTCACGGGAAGCTCAGCCCTTCGACTTGACGAAGGGCGTGATAGCTTGGCTGGGCGAATCCAAAGCATTGAGGTCGGTACTCTCGGACTGAGCGAGATCGCGATGATCCGAAACGAAGAGAGGCTCCCGACGATGCTAGGCGACTCGTCTGGCGCCGAGCACCTTGTCACGCAGGAATTCTGGATGGATCTCGCTTCAGAGGGACGTCGCAACAAAAGTGCGCGCGATAGGGCTTTCCGATGTTTCGCCGATCGGGGCGGCTACCCTTTTGCTCATGCCAGAGCAGATGTCCCGTGGTCGATGGTGGCTTCACAACTCAACGAGACGATCGTCCGTCGAGTAGTCCACCACGACATCGCCGCCGCCGTCCAAGGTCCAACGAGGCGGACTCGGCTCTTGGAGGAAGTCTTCCGGTTGTGTTGCCGGTATGCCGGACAGACGCCGAAGCCATCCTTGTTCGCGAAGGAAATCCGGGCGGTGCTAGACTCCACGGTCGCCGAGGCAGACGTGCTGACACAGCTAGGCGCTTTGGATGCGTCCCTACTGGTGAGGATGGTTCGCCCACTTGAACTTCACCTTCGAAAGAACGGCGACGCTCCGAAGCTCTGCCTGATCGACCACGCGCTGCGAGCCAGCTGGTTCCATGAGATGATTCCCTTGCATGGCGCAAAACTGGCGCAACACGAGGTGATGGCTGGTTTTCTCGCCGAGAGCATTGCGGGGATCTGTCTCCTCGGAATCCCTGGCATCGCACTAAATTGGCTTCCGACGAGACACCCGGAACCTGAGGTAGATTTCATTATTACGGCTGGAATGAATCGAATCCCGGTAGAGGTAAAGTATCGCAACACGGTCAAACGTGACGCCTTTGAAGGATTGCAAAGCTTTATTCGACAAGAAAAGTACAATGCGCCCTTTGGCATTCTAATTTCGAAGAATGAGGTTCGCGGTTGTCCGCAGGGAATCGTTGCAGTCCCCCTTTCGACGTTCTTGATGCTCCGATAGGATAGTACCGGCGAACAGCGTTTAGGAGCTGGTTAGCAGAGCCATTCGGTGTAGCGCACCGAAGAGCCGAAGCGCCGCTGCTCGACCTCCGTCGTAACGTTGACGCGATCTCTCGCAAGGCAGGCATTCGATCATGTTTGATAAGACACGTTTCTCACCGATCTCTCGGCCTTACGCATTCTGGGTCGTATCGTTAGGGCTGCTAACCTCGAGCGCATGCAGAGATAAGCGAACCGATAGCGCGAATCCTGTGACAACTGTAGCCGAGCCCGCAACGCCATCGGACACCAGTTCACCCGCGCCGAACAGTCGCATCGAATCCGCACCAGACCATCCGGCCGTGCCCATTGTCCTCGCTCGGTTGAAAACCGACGGAGGCGGTGGCGGACCAAAGCACATCGCGGTGGACGCAGGGTTTGTCTACGTTACACTTGAGGATCACAGTGGAACAGACAGCACCGTCAGTATCGTGCGGCTTTCAATTGCAGGCGGACCACCAAAGGTACTCGCCAGCAAACAGCGAGATGCGCAAGGTCTCGCGATCGCGGGAGGGCATCTTTATTGGTCCACCGCCGCAGATCTGGACCGGAATCTTCCTGACACGGTCGTGAGGATGCCGGTAGGCGGCGGCAAGATCAGCGTTGTCACCAAAGCTCTCGTGAAAGACCCTAGCACACCTATCCTGCTTCACTTCGATGATACGTCGCTGGTCTCCGACGGTGCGAATGTATTCTTTGCCGAGGCGGAAGCAGGCTTCGGTCGAATCCTAAAAATTTCGTCCGCAGAGGGCAGTATTTCGGAGATCGCAAAGGGGACTGACCAGGATCTATCGAAGGTCGCGATTGATTCACAAGCCGTCTACTGGCTTGCTTCCAATTCATTGCTAAAAGCTCCACTGTCTGGCGGTGCGCCAATTGAACTCGCGACGACGACTGGACCCGGCACAGGCAACGTGTGGGGGCTCGCGAGCGATGGCAAATACGTGTATTGGTCCGATCGAAATAACTATAAGGGAGATCACGCGAATACCGGTGCGATTCGTCGAGTCTCAACCAACGGCGGTGCGGTAGAGACTGTTGCCAGCAACCTCCCCGGACGACCCTGGGACATCGTGGTTGACGAAACTCACGTGTATTGGGTGATCAACGCGGAGCGCGATGGCGGAATCATGCGCGTGTCCAAAACCGGCGGAACTCCATTTATGGTCGTGGCAGGCCAGCGCTCCGCCGTACATTTGGCCGCAGACGCCACGCACATTTACTGGTGCAATACCGGGGACGGGGTTGTGGCTACGTTTGGGAAGTGAGCTCTCTGGTAGGCTTCCTTGCCCACTTCGATTGTTTCACAGTGGCGTAGGCCGATCCTCCCGCTCTGGGCCGCCCCCCGGGCCCCAAGGGTCGGAACCACCCTGATATTTGAGCAGATTCGGAGCGATCTGTCAGATCTGTCGGTGAATCAAGAGCATATTTTCAATGCGGATACGCTCGAGATCTACGAGCTTACGAGCGATGCGCGATGCGGACGCCCGTTGAAGCCGCCAGACTGATGACCTGACGACGTAGAGTGGCGGCTCTGAAGCGGTTCAAGCGTTCAAGCGCCTTTGATTGGCTGATGATTTGGGCGTCGCGTACAGGGTAGGTACGCCAAACCGCCAAACGAGCAGGCGCCTATGGCTGCTTGGGGGGCAGACGAGCAAAAAAATCTTCGATGATGCTCGCCGCCGATGATCTTATCGACAAGAACTCCGATTCGTCCAGCCGTCGAGCGGCGGCAACAAGCTCAGCTTGCAGCTGTCCGCTCAAGCGAGCAAGCGCGTCTTCTTTGGTGCGAGATACCTGTGATAACGCTGCGCCCACTTCTTTCGCAATATCGTCGTCACTAAGCGCGTGGTACCCGCTTCGCCACGGCGTAGCGCCATTGTGTTGATTCAGAATGGTTCCGACCGAGCGAAGGCTTCCCGTGTTCGAAGTGAGTCCGGACGCGGCAGCTATAGCCCCAATCAGTCCATCCATCCCCGCCTCCCCTGGTTGGATCTCACTCCAGCCAAGCAGATAACCTGGGATCGTCCGCATTGCCGTCACGACCTCCGCAGGGATGTGTTCGTGGTCCTTTAGCAACTCCGGCAGTCGTCTCGCTGACACTTCTTCGGCGAGGGAGTATGACGACCAGCGTGGTTCTGACTCGACGTAGGTGGTGAATGTAGTGAAAACGAGGCGTAATCGCGCTACGCTGTCTTGTGCGAACACTGGATATGAAGCTGCCAGCTCTACTGTCACTTCAGAGGGACGCGGATCGCCGTCACGTAACCGAACAAAGGCCTCTTTAGCGACGAGGCCTTCTCGTGCCATTATGCCTTCACGCTCTGATTGCGAAAAGATTTCAATCGGCCGCAGTCCTGAGCGGACGTCGATTACGTAGTGGATGCGAGAGCTGTCCGGGTGAGCGCCACCGCCAAACCTGTAGTCGAGCTGCTCGACGAACAGATAGGGGCCCATGAATCCAGTAATGTATACCCCGCGGTCATACGAGAACAGGGTTTCATAGCTTCCCCCTGTAGGTTCCGGAGTTGCGATCTCAAGGCTTCGTGAGCCATCTGAAGCGAGCAGCCACGGAGAAAAAATTGACTTCCGCTCGTAGTCTGACGGGCTCGGTTCATCAACCGACTCATGCCACCGATCATACACGAGCTGACGAAGTATGAAGATCTCCCGGGTGCGCTTTTGCATCGTCAACAGCTCGCCCTCACAATGCATTGCAAAATAGGGGAGCGACCTTACAAGCTCTCCGTCCACCAAAACGTGTGTGGAGTAGTCGGCCCCGTCGCGCTCGGTGCGGCATGCGAGGAGAAAAACGCGACCAGCTCGAAGGCGCATTGCGATGGCATCGCTATCGGTCGGGTTGGCGTCCCACACACGGGCGAAGAATTGCAGGACTTGCGCGGGCGATTGGGCACCCCGTTCCGCTTGAAAGTGGCATTCGACCGCGAGTTTCCGATCAAGTTCGGGGACTCGTTCGAGAAGTTCTCGAACGACCCGGACAAAGTCTCGCGTATCCTCGCGGTAGCTTCTAACTCGGGTAGAAGGTCCTGCTCCGGCAAGTGTTTGGGTGTACGCGATATCGAGAAGCTTTGCTCCGCTGTTCGTCAGCAATACGTTCCCAGAATGGATGTCATCGTGGATCAACCCCTGATCGTGAATTGCCTGCAGTCCACTGGCGAGCTGCTCGGCAAACATTTTCGCCTTCGACAGCGTGAGCGTTTCGGTGAAGCGGGCAAGGTCGATCCCCTCCAGGAGTTCCATGACAATCGCAAGGTCCTCGACGCCTGAGTCAGGGTGAGGAAGTCGCTCCACCGCGAAGATCCTGACGACTGCTGAGTGCTGGACTCTTATCAGCGCTGTGGCGTGCGCCAGCGCTTGGCGCTCGCGATCATCAGCAGATGGCGCGATGAAAAATTTTACCGCACGCTCGCGCCCGTGTTCGTCGCGTGCCCTCCATACGCGGCCAAAAGCTCCTCCACCGATGAGTCCGTCAAACACGTAACGAGATGGCGGCATCAGTTCCGATGCCACATTTTCAAAAGCGGGATCATCCGCCCCCTACACCCACCCACCTGTTTGAAATCCCAGAGCCGTACGCCATTGATGGTGTTCATCTTCTTACTGGAAGTGGAATCGTGCGACGGGGCAACCAAACTCCGCGAGCGCTCGAAGTACGGGTTCGGCATTTTCCGGCGATGGCCTTACGAACAGATCGATGTCGCCGGTGGTTCGTAGGACACCGTGCGCGGCTAATGCATAAGCGCCAACCACGAGCAACTCGAAGCCGTTGTCGACGAAACCTTTGGCGATGTCGACGAAGGTCTTCACTGACTCCATGGGTTTAGCGCTGGCGTCGTACCAGTGCTCCGGGCATGTCCTTGCGTTCGTAGCTGGGCGATCGGTTTGCCGGCGACTGACCACGCTTCTTTCGCCAACGGCCACATCATCGCGATGCGCTCGTCGACATTGGAGCGACCCGAGGGTCTCGAACAGGTTCGCGTCCGAGGTCAAAGCGACGCACCGGCCACTGAGATGGTCTTTGCTTGCGGCGCTCGGCGCGCTCCCTGCCTTCGGAGTCCATGGCAGACATTCTAGCAGAGTTCGAATCCGGTGGGACCGCGCCGTGATCAGCGACAATTACTCCTGCAGTGCAGGAATAGTTGACGTCGATCAGCGCCGGCCCAGGAATCGTCTTTCAATCGTCCACGGCAGGTATCGAAACGACGCCAGATGTAGCGAACCGAGTGGCGAAATCCGTGTCTCGCTCCATCTCGCAACATCTCGCTACGCGCCCACCGGATTTAGGTTCCGGCGGGGCAACCCGTGGGGGTTCAAGTCCCTCCTCGAGCACTCACTTCGTTCGTTCTCGAGGAGGTCCTTGGGCTACGACTCAGCTCCCTTCGGGAGCTTCGTTCTTTGGCACGAGTCCCCTCGTGATGTGAGGGACGGGGGCGCCCATCGTCGCATTGTAGCTACGCCGAGCGGCAATCTTCTCGGAATTGTCCGCCCGCGTGAAAGGACGCGATTGGCCGAATACGAATCGTCGGAGCACGCCTTCGATGGAGCCACTTGCATCAACAGCGCTGAAGCCGTGGAGTCGCTCGCTTGCGAGGCCGACGACGCCGCCGGCCAAGTCAGAAGACCCAGTCGACCAATAGCTCGCCGCCGGAGACTTCGACCACTGTGCCGGTGACGTACGGGTTGGTCATGAGGAAGACTGCCGCGTGCCCGATGTCGGCCGCCGTCCCGAGTCGCCGCGCGGGAAAGTTAGCGCGGACTTTGACGCGGAGCTCCTCCACGGTTGCCGCGGGTAGGACATCCCAGAAGTCGGTATCGATGAACCCCGGCCGAATCGTGTTCACGCGAATCGGGGCCAGCTCTAGGGCGAGCGACTGCGACAAGGATTCGACGGCTGCGAACGTCGGCGTGACCGCGGCCAAGCCGAGCTTCGCCCGAGCTCCAGTGCCGCCCGTGAGGAAGATCATCGAGCCGCCGGCACGCAGTTGCGGCGCGGCGTGGCGGGCGCAGGACCAGGTGCCGAGGAACTTGGCCTCCAGGTAGCTGCGAACGCCGCGCATGTCTGGATCCATGAACGATCCCCACGATCCCAGCGCTGGTCCGGCGGTGACGACCAGGTGGTCAAAGGGGCCGACGGCCTCGAACGCTGCTTGCACTGCCGTCTCGTCGCGGATGTCCAGAACGACCTGGTCGAGCCCGGCCAGACCCAGTTTCTCCTCGTCCGTCACACTGCGGCGGCTGGCGACCGTGACGGCCGCGCCCATGGCGTGGGCGGCCTGGGCGACCCCGAGGCCGATCCCTTTTTTGCCGCCGACGACGACTACGCGCTTACCCGTGAGATCGAACGAAGGTGCTCGCGGACGCTTTTGCTCAGCTGCGGCAGGGTTCATGACTGAGTGCCTTTTCGTTGAGAGCTAAGGTGAACGGGGTCCATTCAAACTGGCCTATCCGCGAGGTCAGCGAACACCAGCGCCTGACGCCAGCTCGCGGGGCTCGTTGCCATCGCCTGGCGGAATGTGTCGGCCATGGCCTCCGCCATCCATGCGGCTTCCAGCCCCCCGAGATCGACCGCGCCGAGGCCGGTCTCCGTCGCGAGCGCGGCAGCTACCGCCTTCGCTTCCGCGTCGTCGCTGGCGAGGAACACCTGTGCTCCCGACGCATGCAGGCGCTCGGGATCCTCCCTCAGCAGGCGCATCACCACGGTGTTGAACGCTTTGACCACGCGCGCCTGTGGCGCGGCCGCCTGAAGTTGCTCCGCGAGGCTTGGTCCCTCCGGGCGCGGCGAAGCGTAGCTTCCGGATAGACCGGGCCCGCGGTTGTTCGGGTCGAGTACGATCTTCCCGGCGAGCAGGTCCGGGTCGGCGGGCATCACGCCGCGCGGCGTCCACAACACCACCTCGCCGAACGCCGCAGCCTGTTCCTGCGTAGTCGCGCGCGCACCGGCAAGTCCCATCGCCGCCTCTGCCGCCCGAGCCAGGTCGCGTGAACCGAAGGCCACCTCGTGACCCGCGCGGGCCCAGATGGTCCCGAGGGTACGTCCCACTGCCCCGGTCCCAACGATGCCGATGCGCATCAACACTCTCTCGCTTTTCATACCCCTAACGTAGAGGCCCGGAACAGAGCCGGGTAGGACGCCAAGTGTTGCGTCAGAAGCAACCCGATGTATCGAATACGGCATGGATACTCTTCGCGCCGCCGTCGTCGTGCTCCGCGTCGCCGAAGCCGGCTCCTTCGCCGGTGCGGCGCGCCTACTCGGGGTGACCCCGGCCGCCGTCGCCCGCCTCGTCAGTCGCTTCGAGGCTGCGCACGGTGCGCGACTCTTCCGT
>Ga0247769_1000218_pt1 | contig 13027 bp, 6 predicted proteins | sample UWRJL166409R6_FD_179942 | JGI IMG/M metagenome (GOLD analysis project Ga0247769, IMG submission 179942) | Plant litter microbial communities from Arlington Agricultural Research Station in Wisconsin, United States - UWRJ-L166-409R-6 | ecosystem: Environmental > Terrestrial > Plant litter >... | reverse complement strand
AAGCTAATGAATGGCGGCAGTAGTTGCATGCAAGCCTGACAAGTTCGAACTCTCATAACCCGTCCGGACATAAAACCGAGCGCAAGACTGATGCATGGTTCTCATCCCACGACGTCGCCGCTGCCGTTCCCAGCACTAGCTTCCCCTCTGACCATCAGATGCTGGCTAAGGGCTCACTATTGGAACCGTCAGGATTCCATGCCCTACAATCAAACCCCGCGCATGTTTGACAGAGCGCGGCCGCTTTCGGATGGTCACGGCTTGATCTGCTGACAAGATCGCCCAAGATGGGGAAGTTGGAAGAGGGACAAGTCTGGGACATGGGTTTGACAGACATGTCAAAAGACTCCGGTCCTGACCTTCCCAGTGTCCTCGATCAAGTCGGTACAGGCCAGCCTGACAAAGCCAACAGCCATGGCAGACACCAACGCCGCTCTCAAGGCCGCCGAGGCCCTCGTTGAGGCCCTCAAAAAGAATCCGAACCCTTCACCGGCTGAGCACCTTGACCTGGTGAGGCTTTCGAACAAGGTAACCTCATTAATCGAGCAGCCGTACGACATCGTCACCAAATTCATCGAGGCCTCCGCCCTCTCGGGGGCCTTGTACGCGCTGCTCATGACGGGCGCAATGGCCAAGGTTCCCGACGAAGGCGCTATCACCGCAAACGAGCTCGCCGTGGCAGTCGATGTCCATGTCTCGGCTATCCAGCGCGTGATGCGTGTCGCCCTCGTGAATGGTGTCTTCGCCGAAACTGCCCCCGACACATACGCCCACAACCTCCTCTCTCAGTCGTTCCAACTTGGTGCTCTTGGTGGTGTGGTAGTGATCTGCCAGGAGCAGGTCAAGGGCATTCTGCATCTGCCCGAGTACTTCAAGTCCCACCAGCCCGACGACCTGCTCGATCTGAAGAAGTCGCCATACGCATGCGCCAAGGGCAAGGAAGGCAAGACATACTACGACGTGCTAGATGAGGACGCTACGGTGCGTCCCATCTGGAACACTACACTAGCCATGATGGCAGCCAACATGCCGATAACGGGAATGTTCCCGTTCGCATCGCTCAAGGAGCAAGTAGAGAGGGAGCCAGAGCGCCCCCTCATCGTCGACATTGCTGGCGGAAGAGGACAGGCCCTCCTGAAGATCCGGGATGACCTCTCCGGCGCCTTCAGCGGCAGGATGATCCTGCAGGATCTGCCCTCTGTGATCGAATCGCTCGCGGCCGAGGATATTCCCGACATCGAGAAGATGGCATATGACGCCTTTGCGCCGCAACCTGTCAAGAGTAAGCCGAACTTCTATGAGCCTGGGACAAGGAAACTAACCGTATTATTTTCCCAAGATGCCCATGTGTACTTCATGAGAAGGTTTCTCCACGATTTCTACGACGATGTGTGCATCCATTTCTTGCGAAACACGGCGCAGGCTATGTGCCACGACTCACGGTTGATCATCTGCGATATGCTGGTTCCTGGTACGGTCGACGTGTATGGTCCAAAGGAAGTCTACTGGCTAGACATGAACTTGATGGTCCTGACTGGCAAGGAAAAGACGCTGGAGGAGTTCCGTCAGATATTGGACGCAGCGGGACTTGAGCTGGTGGATATCTATCCCTCGGGAATAGGCGCAACGGTGCAACTAGAGGCGCGGCTGAAGCGTGGATAGGTCAAGGTAGCTGGGCGAGATGAAGAGGATGGTAGATATGCCGCGCAATCTATTGGGCTTACCAAGGTAGGTAGGTAGGTACCTAGGTATGCAGCAAATACGGATACAATTCCGAACTGATGTTCGCAGTCGAGAGCCCCTCAGAGATTCACCGATGTATGGTCAAAAAGGATATCGTATTGCCAAGTTCGACATGGAAGAGAAATAAGCAAACGAGCCGTAGAGATACTTAGATTATGGTAGTGGCAGTTCGGCAATCCAACGACGCCCAGAACCGCCTTCTGAAGAGTCCTGGGCCGTCAGGGTTGTCCCACTGCACCCCGGACAGCAAGCAGAATGTGGCCTGTGCACGAAACGGACACGGTCTTGGCCGCAGCTTTGCTGTGGGACCGCACGCCCCTTGCAGGACCACCCCCTTCTTCATCTGAAGATCGCGTTGTGATTTGGAGCTTCGGGTTCGCGCTTCGAGATGTTTTGCTTCCACAGAAAGTCTAATGCACCAACACTATCACCGCCCCAATACTTCTAAGCACCAACCCTACGCCGTTTATCTAGGGCTCGTCAAGCCGAATAATTAATCATCGAGAACGACCGATATCGTTGCTATCCGGTCCCAGTGGCAGGCAAACCCGCCTTGCAGCTTCCATCTTGCAGACGACGATTGGGAGCCATCGAACCCCCGACAAACAGCAAACGACCGACGACCGGATCATAACGCACTTCGGGCACGCCAGCACCACCCTGTATCTCTGAGCGACCCGTCTTCCGTTGGACCGCGCTCTAGGGGCGAGCGGCAGAGATGGCGGACTCGTTGCACAACGTGTCTATTGTGCTCGACAACGGGTCCGGTACAATACGAGCGGGCTTCGCCGGCGATGATGTCCCAAAATGCCATTTCCCGTCATTCGTAGGACGACCAAAGCACCTACGCGTGCTGGCCGGTGCTCTGGAGGGAGAGGTCTTCATAGGCCAGAAGGCGGCCACAGAGCTCAGGGGGTTGCTCAAGATCAAGTATCCTCTCGAGCACGGCATTGTAACGGACTGGGAAGATATGGAGAAGATTTGGGCATATGTCTACGACGAAGGATTGAAGACCCTGAGCGAGGAGGTCCGTCCCCTCTCCCGCTGTTTGCGCGATGACGATGCCTAACGTGCCTGTCAAACAGCATCCGGTCCTCCTCACAGAACCACCCCTCAATCCCCGCTCGAACCGCGAGATGGCCGCCCAGATCCTATTCGAGACTTTCAACGTACCAGCTATGTACACATCCATCCAGGCGGTCCTATCGCTTTATGCCAGCGGCCGAACCACGGGAGTGGTGTTGGATGCCGGCGACGGCGTCTCGCATGCCGTACCCGTATACCAGGGTTTCACGGTACCAAATAGTATTCGCCGGATAGACGTCGCCGGTCGCGATGTCACCGAGTATCTACAAACGTTGTTGCGGAAGAGCGGCTATGTGTTCCACACCAGTGCCGAGAAGGAAGTGGTGCGGTTGATAAAGGAGGCCGTCACATATGTGGCGAAGGACCCCAAAAAGGAGGAAAAGGAATGGGCAGCAGCAAAAACAGACGCATCCAAGTTTTCCGAGTATGTCTTGCCGGACGGGAACAAGCTGAAGGTAAGAAGCATCTACATCCGAGCTTGACGTATCCCGGGCCATCACGGTGCTAAACCTATGTGTCCCTCAGATCGGCGTTGAACGGTTCCGCGCCCCTGAAATTCTGTTTGATCCCGAGATCATCGGGCTGGAGTATCCCGGCGTGCACCAGATCGTGGTCGACTCCATCAGTAGAACCGACCTCGACCTTCGCAAGGATCTCTTCGCCAACATCGTGCTCTCGGGTGGTAGCACTCTCACCAAGGGGTTCGGTGATCGTCTGCTCACCGAAGTACAACGCGTAGCGATCAAGGATATGAGGATAAAGATATTCGCGCCGCCAGAGCGCAAGTACTCAACCTGGATCGGTGGTAGCATTCTCGCTGGTTTGAGCACATTCAAGAAAGTGGGTGCCATGTTCACCAACGAGCGGGTGGTTATGAAGTGTATATGCTGACATGGTGAACTAGATGTGGGTCAGCGTCGATGACTGGCATGAGGACCCGGATATCATCCACAAGAAATTCAACTGAGGAGCAACGGCTTGACTGAGACTTCGAGAGCTGAACCAGGGTCCACTAACCCTGTCTCATTTGCTGGGTGCCCGAGGAGGCGAACAAACGGACCGGGCATTGTTTCGGCAAGAGAAGCAATCGACAATGACGGATAATCTACCAAGACCTGGCGTCGAGCATCAAGCGTGCCGTTGGTGGTGCAAACATTGAATAGAGGCTGCTAATATGGCCGAGTAGCGGATGTTGGTGGAGTTGAGGGTTTCGGACGAGGGACCATTTCAGCCAGCGAAAGAACGGCGGGGAGATTATTGATAACTTGCGCCAACAAGGCCTTTCACTGTGGTACGTTTTTAGAGTAAGACAAAACCGGAAATGATACCCCTACCTGTTGTTTTTACACAAGCCCGGGCCCGCATGGAGAATGGGATAATGTCGACGGTGAGCCAACCCAACGAGAAGGTTTCGTCGGGTAAAGGGCCGACGTATTAGTCTTGATGACGCGATTCAACGAACAAGGCGCCGTTTGAAGTCCTAGCCAGGGTACACGCATCGGGAAGATCACTGATGGTCGGACTACAACCTCTCATCGTTTCATAGGGCACATACGGATGCATGCGGACTTAGACTCCATTTCCCGACCAGCCCAGCGAGTAGAAACCACAAGATACCTATATTTCTCTTTCCTTGTATAGTTCACGTTGGGTTTGCATCCCTTCCCGGATGGAGGGAAGATAAACACATAAGGTATGGATGAGATGATATGTATTGTATGTCATGTATGCTATGTGAATATATGCCGCGTTTGACGTTCCTTCATTCAATATTCATTTATTCATCTTATTCATCCATCCAAGGTATCCACTATCGCACTGTGGAGTAATTAGTGGAGAACAACAGCCCGAGTGGGCCATGAGGCTCTTTTTTTCTCTCCCCCCTTCCCATTGTTCCCCACACCCAAAAAATAGGGGACGGAGGGGGGGATTTGGTATGTTTTTTTAAACTTTTTTCCAAATCCCATCATTCTCCACCATGCTAAGAGGAACCGCTCGGGGGAAAGGGGAAAGGGTGTTTGCAAAAAAAGGCTCATCCCGTAAAACCACGCAAGTCATGGTTCTGAACTTTCTGATGATCTCATAAATTTGTCTCCATTGTTTTTTGTTTTGTTTTGTTTTGTATCGCTCTCGGGGCCTCCTCATTCAGGCTTCCGATGACAAGATATACACAGAAAATGTAAAACACTCTCCAGGCTAGAGACCTCTCCGCCGCTGCCCCTCCCATCCCCCCAAACACCTTGCTGGAAAAAAGAAAACCAGATAACTTTTCCTCCCGTTTCCCATATCCCCAAATTCCTCATATCCTGGCCTGCCTGCCCCCATCATGTCATCAAACCATTCGTTCCACCCATGATTCTTGGATATATTTTTGCCACTCCTCAGATCCCATGCGTGAATGAAGCAAGCCGAGGGGAAAAAAAGATCATCCATAAAACGCCATGCTGGTGGTATTGTACAATGCTTGGCCGAGGAGTCGTGTTGTTGAACTCCATAAAAAGGCCGGGGTATTCGTGATTAAGACCGTGAACCGTAAAACCAAAGAGATGACCGGAGAAAGATTCAGATTAAGCGCCGCAAAATTTGGCAATTTAGTGGCTGCCGACGTTGCTCAGACGGTGCCAGAAGCCGGAGCGTGTGCTGCCAGTCGTGCTGTCAGAATCGCGTCGGCTGCTTGGGTCGCTCGACGTGGTCAGGGAGCTGAAGATGTTGCCGGCGCCGCCGCGGCCGACGTGGGTATAGGCCGACGTCTTGTCGCGTACCTCGGCGCGCTGGAACTCCTCGTCGAAGTTGAGAGCCTGACGCTCGGCCGCCGAGTGGATGTTGCCGGCGCCGCCGCGGCCCGAGTAGAAGCGGGTAGAAGTGGTGGCGGCAGGGGTGACGGGAGTGCGGGATGGGACACCCGACGGCGCGGTGGTCTCCGGGGCGCGGAAGAAGTTGCCTGCGCCGCCACGGCCGGAGTGGGTGTAGCTGTTCTTGGGCACGGTGGGGTGCGGCTCGGTGATGGTGTAGGAAGGCATCTTGTCTTCGTGTGTGTTGGCGGTTGGGAAGGTGAGATATGCGGATGCGAGTATGTTTTTTGTAAGAGCAAGTCTTGTATGTATTCTTGATAGCTTAGGCGAGCAGAGAAGAATGTGTGAGGCGAATGTGACACTGGTCTAGAGATCCATGGTTTGGAGGAAGGGGATGGGACGGAGGTTAATATAGTCAGGTACATAAGGGAAGAGAGAGAGAGTGTGTGTGTGTGCGTGCTCGGTGAGGTGTGTTGCACAACTCCCGTCGTTTGAGCGGGCCCTCGGCCTGGACTCTAGAGGAAGGCCAACTCGCGACGACACAAAGCCGAATGTGCTGTCCGTCTGGGAAAGAACACGCCGCATGACCACCGGTGCTGGCGCTAGACACTTGTCGGGCAACGCCAGCGGGCCGGAGGTACCTGTCCTGTCCCTCTACGCTATGTCGTGACTTTGTTCGTGCCACGGCTGTGAGACCGGGAAGGTACCCCGACGCTACGAATGGAGACGTGCCTTGACGTATCCGGTGTGAAAATTTTCTGGACCGCCTCTGCTGCTCCTTCCAAGTGCAAATGATGAGTGATGGCGTCAGGTGTCTGGCATCAGCGCTTAGGTGGGCTGAAAATTTGATGCCGAGAACTTGCCAAAGCCCAAAGGCGGTCCATAGGAGCTTTCCCTTACATTATGGAAACGTAACCGGCAGTCACGAGATGCCCGATGGTCTTATTTGTTACGAGATGATTATCCCATAGTTTCTCGCCCCACTTTGTACTTTCCCCTCCGTATTTTGCGGCCCTCGGTACTTAGCCTTTCCAAAACAGGGCATCTGCAAGGGGCATGGACCAAGAGCTGCGACTTCACCCCCTAGTTAGAAAAAAAATGCTGTGCCACCAAGGCCGCTGGAATCCGCTTGGCTGAAGTCACACAGCACCCAGAACACCACTTGAAGCCGCGGAGATGGCCAACTTGCTTCCTCCGGTTTGCACCACCAGCCAACCATCTCGCGTCACAGCACACGTACCGATTTCAGGGCTTCCTATTTGACACGGTCGGCTATTCACCGCCTTGTACACTACTCTACACCTCACAGTCAGGAGCACAAGAGGGCACAAGATGGCGAAGCGCGAAGTCGCCATCGCAAGGCATCTTTGCCAAAGACTGGGCGCTGACGACGGCAATGCCCACCCGAGTCGTCTGAGGAGGTGGTAGATCGCCGTGGAGCCAAGAGCAGAGCCACTGCGGATTCATCAGAAAATGAGACATTCTGCTCTTCGCCCTTCCTCAACAGGCCGGCTGGACCATTGGTGCTTGTCAAGAGAGCGCGAGGAGTGAAAAAACTTTTTTCAGACGACTCCAGAGAAGTGGATATTATCTACAGGGTACACCTTGGTGGTGATGAGTCTCGCTTACACGGGAGGGGCTTTCCCCTCCTTGCGCACCCCGGATGGGACGGGAAGAAAAATTCAATCGGCCAGTTACCCCGGATTTTCCAGGATCATAGGATCGCCGAGCATGAAAGTTGCTAAACTTGCTAGGGCCGGGCGACGTTAGTGGGAGGAGGAGGCTCTCCCCGCATTTCTTGCATGTCGCCTTACGGCCTTGGTGCGTACTTGCTGAGAGCGGACCGTCCAATGGGTGCGGCTCGCAACGTGATTTGGTCGAATTCCAGGAACGACATGGACAAATGAAATCGCGGGAAGCGGGAGGCATCCACATATCCAGCTTTCCAAGATGACGGAACCTTCGACACGCGCAGCTCACGAGGGGTGTCGCAGAGTGGTCAGCAGGTGCCAGACAAATGGATAGCGGAGGCCGGATCGCCGCTCGCAGACACCCGGCTGTGGCCACCAAAACGGCTTATGAGGCTCGTACCACGCCTACCTCTTGGCTCAAATAAAACAGAACATTCTTAGAATGCCGATCCCTCAGGGCAGCCTCGGCGATGTCGGCTGCCATGCGAGCATGCATGGCGGTTTCGTCAGCACCGTCGTCGGCGTGTCGGGCACTTACACACAGCCTGGGAGGCCCAGCCTGAGGAGCTCGGCGGCGGATCGGGATGGCGCTCGTGGCGCTGCGCAGGGCGGCTGTTGACGGCTGAGGGGACGCCGCTCCGATGCTCGCACACCTTCCTTGTCAGTCAGCCACCAGCCACCAGCCTCCCAGCGCGGCCGGCCTAAAATCTTTTCAGCTCGCCCCAGAGGCGAGTAGCCGCTCTGCCCCTGACGTCGTCGCTCCCTCGGCCAATCCGCAATCCCTTCTCCGTACGGAATATCCGTCTTGAGCAGCGACGTCCTGAAAGGACAGAGTCATCTGACTCGGCAAAAGCGAATTCGTCGCTGTCGTCGCTTTCTCAGCCCGCCGACGTCACTCCTAGACTTATGATTACCAGTCCTTGCCGGCTCACCGCACCTTGCAACCGGGGTGCCAAGCTCGCCATCTCAGCTATCGTCGCATGGCCTCCGGGAACTGGTCCTGTGACGCGCTCTGCGCCGAACCTTCGAGGCGGTCTGGGAACTCGGACGACTATGATTTCAACGCAGATTGGTGGGAGTACTACGTGTGTAGTAGCAGGGCGGCACAGCCGATCTATCCAAACCCAATGCAAACAATTATTTCAGGGCCGACTGGCATTTGCACCATCTTTAGCGCCGCGAGCAGCAAGCACGTGGAGAAGATACCGTGTATCCGTACTCCGTGTCCGTACTCCATAGAGAGACAGAGTGTTTCCTCCCGCAAGGTGTTCGATTGGCCGCCAAGATCGCCCCACTTTCGGTCCGGATCGTGACCCACTTCAGCACCACAAAGCGGTCTGGTCCGACGACAAGCTGCCGGCGCCTTCCGGTTACCAAAAGCGACGGCGCGACGGCGCGGTGACCCACAAATCTCCCTTCCCGACCAGTTTACTCCACCTCATGTTCCACCTGGTGTCACTCTGGCGCCTACGATGGGAAAGCCCTCCCATGTATGCATCTCCAGAGTGGGTGACTACCACATACGACCATACCCACTGGAGAACTCGGGATCCCGTCTGCTCTCCCATCGATAAACCAGTGAGGGCCGAACTAGTAGTTGGGTCGGTGACGACCAGCGAATCCTCGGTGTTGTATGTTTTTTTTTGCCTCTCTCATAAGTACGGAGCCGCATGGGCGAACAACCCAAGTATGCGCCACAACAAATACTTGGTCCTGACATTATAAGAACAATGGGAAACAGGACTACCGTGTAGATAACGGCAATAGCCAATTGTCGTTAGCAGTATATGATACACATCCAGAATCCTAGCTGTCGACTAGTAGTTCTGGTAGTTCAATTGGTGTGTGGATTCAGCTCATGCGACTGGCCGTCGCAGTGCTCTTAAATCCACTCTTCTCCCCGATTATTAAGAAATATCCCACTGCTTCTCCTTGCTGGACATTTGTTATGTTCGATATCTGGGTGACTGGACCCCATGTGACGGTTCCGATGGCGAGGGGACGTGAGGGCCTCGTCGCATTCTTCAACTGGGCATGTCCATGCTTCGTCGATATGGACGGGGTCTTGAAGTGTTGGAGCTCCGCCTGAAAGCCAAGGAAGAAAAAGACTTGCAGACTTTATAATCGAGGCCGCGATGTACAACGCTCTCCGCGTACGCATCCAACACGTGCGAGTCTCTGTTCTGGTCGAACGGAAACAGTTCGGGACACAGAGAGCTGGAGCATGCTATACAGTCGTGTTTAGAGTGCAATCTCCTAGCGTGCCCGTGCATTGCCATTTCGTTTTATATGCCAGCTGGCAGTCGATCACGGGGCAGAGCCACGTAGTGTCTGAGTCTGCACTGTGATCGTTCCTGTAGTGTTCTCTCTTTTCTTGGCTAGTATGAACAGAGAAGGTGACAACTTGGAAAGTCGCATTTGAGTAAAAGGAATTCCTAGGTTTTTCTTCTTGATATCACCTCGTACCTATGGAAGATTTGACCGAGGGCATGTTGTATTGCACAATACTGGACATCGCAACCTGAAACCTGACATGTAAGCGTTAGATAGGTGGCGTTTGGCGAAGGGTTGCTCGCAATCTCAGCTGCTTCTGGTCTCGGCGTAGTTGAAGAATCGTTAGACATACCTAGGAGCCAGGTGTCTTCTTTACCCTTCGGAACGTAGAGCTCCAGTCTTGGTTATAGTCGATGAGGGAAAGAGTGCATATCGGGAACCCACTCTGGCACGTTTCTTTACCATCTTTGCGATCAATGAGAGGTCTACCTCCAGGCTTAGATTACGAACCCAGATATCGGGAAGTCCGATGTGATCGGAAAAGCATCTAGAAGCTGGAAGACATCAGTGAATATATTGCAAATCGAAGATCCTAGAATGGTAAAGTAGTGAGACGGATCTTACCCGTCTACTGTTCTCTTGGATAGCAACTTTAGTGGGTGGCAGGTAGAGAGACAGGGCGATGCTCTTGCTAAGGAGTATCGAGTTCAACTGAGAGCGCTCGACCCCCCTGAGCCGATATCGCTGTGCGCCTATGAAAACCTCCGTCCCTGTTTCTTCCCGTTCGATGCCCTTGTTGAGTCCTCCCCCCCTAAAGGCGTCTGTCTGCCGCGGCATCGACATGATGTTAGTCTGGTACTCTCTGAATCTCGCCCACGAGGCTAGAATGGTCGAGGATGCGGTCCGCGCTGCCATCGACACCGGGCTAAGAACCAAAGATATGGGCGGCAGCACGGGCACCGCAGAAGCAGGAGATGCCATCGTTGCTGAGCTGGTCCAGATTCTCAAGGCATGAGATATCCCGCGCCTTAAGGAGAATAGACAGAGAGGTTGAAAGGAGAAAATAGGGGTGGGGATGTGAAAGATACTAGGGTTTGCGCCCGCGCCCGCGCAGAGAGCTTGCGTGAGAGGGCTGTTGTGCTGTCGTGCGAGGGTTTGCGTTGCGAGATTGTAAATGGATACTTTGGAGGTAAAAGAAGGTAAGGCTATCCGTATTTGCATAGGTATAGTGTTTGCTCCCGCGCTTCGCGTAGAGAGCTTGCGTGAGAGGGCTCGCCTGTGCCTGCGTTGCATGTATAAGTGCCCAAAAACACTAACAGCAATCAACCCTGCACGCGTTAGACTAACAATTTATTCTAGCAGGCGCGCCCGCAAGCGACAGTATCTGATCGTTGAGGAAGGATAGGCCTGTGCTAGCAGCAAAAATTGTAGGCGGATTGGTAACAAAATAGCACAAAAGACCTGAAGGTTATGATTAGATTCGATGATTACACAGAGGAAGATAACCCAATGATTAGTCGGAGGGTCCTGTCTGTGAGTGCACGCACCCACAGGAGACGGAAAGACATATATATATATATTCATAAACATCCTTCATTCAACCACAGAGGAACGAAATAGGCCCTAGGCGGGCAAGCAAGAGGGTCGACCATCGTATATCCAATTGCTCAAAGTGGAAAGAGAAGGATGTAACAACACCAGGCTGCCGGGTAGTACTAGCGAGCCGAGACTTCTATTCTGCTTCTTATCCTACCATCTTCTATCCCGGCCATCCCTCCATGTCCAGTTTCATACCTAGTAAAACAAACTGCGAGGCTCAAACAGGCACCACCGTATCCGTCAATAATAAGAGGGAAAAGGAAGCCCGGTGTGATCTCTAGCTCGTAATGCAATTAAACTGCTCAACGCCGAAATGTAAACGAACAATGTGATTACATACAATCATCAAGCTTGACACATGTGGTAGATACAACATGGCCGAACAACAAACATGCTTGGCTTTCCCATGAACCGACCGGCCGAGCTGCCTGAAAATCACAGCTCAGGCGCAACATCCAAAACACCATGCCAGCTGGCTTCTGAATACAAAACATTACACGCCCCGGAACATCCTCACCACCAGGAACCACAGTGCGCCGATGAACTTGAACCCCGACAGGAACGCCACGGACCACAACACCACGCTCATGTAGATGGTGGCGCGCTGATCCTTAACTTGCGCCTCGTCATCCTGCGTGTCGATGTTGTCCAGCCCCGCAGTGGACAGGACAAGCGCAGCCAAGGCAAAGTTGGAGATCATCCAAGCCAGCACAACCACTGTTCGCACGCCCTTGTAGTAGTCCATCTGCTTCTCCTCGAGCTGCGCGGGCGTGGGCGCCTTCACCTCCTTGGCGGCCTTGCTGCCGAACACGCGCATCTCGCGGTCGTACTGGGCATTCAGGTCGCCTTCGTCCGGTAAGTCTGTCTTACCCTGGCCGTCCTTGGTGTTGACGGACGGCAGCTTATCCGGCTTGTCATCACCCTTGGTACCCCACGAGATGTCGTGCGTGTTGCAGAAGGCGTAGACGTTGAGAACGTTGGTGTACGTGGGGCTGAGAAGCATGTACTGGAGGAGCGACGTGAACATGTGCCATGGGTCGAACATGATCAGCGATGCAATCAGCCAGATGCCGTACGTTGACATGACCGAGATGAGGAGCGTGTAAAAGACCTGATTTTTAAAGAGGCTGTCGATCGAGAAGCCGTTTTTGATATCGTTCTGGATGGCGTTGACAGATATGTAGACGGCCGCAAACATCAGGTAGCTGCAGCAGGCGTCAGTATCATTTCTCTCCTGCGGGTCCGTAGAGCAAAGCACTTACATGAAGATAATCGCCCAGAAGATCACCATGGCCATGTAGTATGGCCCCGATCCGGCTGGGCGGTTGCCCATGGATAATACGAAGCAGGTAATCAGTGAAACTCCGTATAACCATGCGAAGACAATGCCGAGGATGTTTCCTACTTGGCCCAACAGGTGGTCTTGGCCCAGACTAGTCGTCAGGATCTTGAAAACCAGGAAGAAATTGCCAATAGCAAACCAGGCGAAGACCATGTTGACCGTTTGGAAGGCGAATTCGATGAAGAAGGCGATCTTGCGGAAGAAGGAGTGGTCGGATCGGAAGAACTGGTGGAAGTGTGCGATGGCATACACAGCAGCGAAGAAGGAACCGTTCAGCCAGCGACGACGCTGCAGAATCAATTCCGTCACCGTATCCGGTACGTCGGTCTCGCCGGTAGCGGACTTGACGTACTGCAAAATCCAGTGGCAGTTGCGCTTGGTAACGAGCTCGAAACACAAGATGCGATCCTCGGCGAGGTACATGTTGGCCGTGAAAATGCCAGCGTCACCGCCGTGCAACTTCTCACCCGCAAAATACTTCTCCAACGGACCCTGGCCAT
>Ga0247769_1000217_pt1 | contig 13043 bp, 23 predicted proteins | sample UWRJL166409R6_FD_179942 | JGI IMG/M metagenome (GOLD analysis project Ga0247769, IMG submission 179942) | Plant litter microbial communities from Arlington Agricultural Research Station in Wisconsin, United States - UWRJ-L166-409R-6 | ecosystem: Environmental > Terrestrial > Plant litter >... | reverse complement strand
TGTTCGTGATATCAATTCATGCTCCATGGCCTGGGCTGCTCTTTCTCTCTTCAATCATCAGCTCGCCACCCTCCCTGAGCATCCTCTCGAACAGCGTCTTCCTCGCCGGTGACAGCGCATCCGAGATGCCCCTGATGACCTCGGCTACAAGCACCAACCCATTCTCGCGATCCACCTTGGCCGTGCCCGCCGACGACGGCTCAGCACCCGCCTGCTGCGGCTCCAATCCAAGCCCATCCACCAGGGCGGCGGTATCAAAGCCAACCTGCGCCGTTTCTTTTTCTTTTTCCGATTGTGTCGCTGTCAGTTCTTCAGAAACATCAACTACCCTTGACTCCTCCAATCCCAACAACTCGTTCTCTAAGTTAGGTTCGAGTTCGAGTTCGAGTTCCTTCCCCGTGACGACGAGCTTCAAAACTCGACACGCCGAAGCGGAACTCAACACCCGCGAGACGACGTGTTCCCCGCTGTCGGGGAAGCGGGCCATCAGCGCTAGGACGAAGAGGGACTCGGAGCGGAGGGCGGGGAATTTGGGCTGTGTTAGTTGGTTTGTGAGGATCTGGGAGAGGGGTGTCCCGTGGGATAAGTAGAATCTTTGGCGGGGTGTGACTGTGGTTTCTTCTTTGGTTGTAGTTGTGGTCTCGTTATTTGTGGTTGTGGTATTGGTATTGTGGGTTGTGGTTGGGGTTGGAGTTGTGGTTGTGGTTGTGTGTGTGTTGGTGTTTATATCCCATGTCCAAGATGGAGAGAGTATATTATCCTCTTGGGTTGTTGAAGAAGAAGAAGGAATCCCGGAGTGGTGGTGTTGGTGGTGGTGTAAAACCCGAACCGTGGCGCATACCGCGCGGGCGACTTCCACCTTCGTGGGCTCCGCGTCGGCGCGCAAGGCGATGTCCATGAGGATGTGGAGGTTGCTGAGCGCCGGTCCGTCGCGGGTGGTGTAAGTGGTTGTGGCTGACAGCGGGGCGCAGAGCTGCTGGACCGCGGGCGGGTTGTTGACGAGGAGGAGACGGGTGAGAGAGACGGCGGCGAACTGGACTTGGGGTTGGGCCGTGGTTGTAGTCCATAGGTTAGGGAGGATGGATTGTGGGGATGATAGGAGGGCGCTGCCGAGGATAGGTTTGTTGGCTTGCGGAATGGCGAGGTTCTTGAAGATGCCGAGAACTGCGTGGAGGAGCTGAGCGGGCGGGCGCTCGGAGACTGGTGGTTGTGGTTGATCCGGACCAGACGGGATGGCGCGAGATAGGATCCTCAGTAGGGGGCCGTGGAGGTTCTGGACGAGAGCGATGCTCGCTGCGTCGGAGCGGCTCAGGTTGCCGAGGGACAAGCATGCTGCCGTTTGGAGATGTGTGAAGGATGCCGGGCTGTGCAGCCATGCAGCCAGTTTCTGGACCACGGGGCTGTCGAGAGGGTACTTGGCAGCGAAGGCTGGGATGGCGGAGATGTCTGCGAAGATGGTCACGAACGCGTTCCGTACCCGCTTCAGCTGCTCGAGAACGTCGGGATCGGCGTGCGTCGTGTCGAAGCGAGTGTAGGTGTCGTTGAAGGCTTGCTGGAGCACAGGGAAGCCGTCCGCCTCAACCAGAGCTGTCTGGAATTGCTCGTAGGTGAGGTAGGCCAGGGCAACGGTACAGAGAGCCGTGAAGTCCTCTAGATCAAGCTCGTGTCTAGGGTCGTTGGCGAACCTCAAGAGCGACGAGGGCGTTGACAGGTCCGCCACCCTGGATTCAGCATCTATGAGGATGGTCAATACCTTAGGCACCACCTCCAAACGGAGAGCGACGTACCTTGGCTCACAAGCTGCTCAAGCAGCTGTATGATCAAGGCCAGCGACTGCTGGCACTGCTGAAACCTCGGACCAGAGATGATTCCCACCAACTTCTTGCTCAAGCCGGCCTCACACGCCTGAAGCACTGCCTTTTCTATGCGATCCCCATCAGCAACCACAAGTACCCCGACAAGAGGACAGAAAAAAGACAAAACCCACCATTGTCAACACAGATGTTGTAAATCACCGAAATAGCAAACGCGAGCAGGGCATCCTCGCCTCCCTCCAGAAAACGAAGGATACCACCACCCAGCTTGCCCGAGTCTACAACGCGAGCCTTGTTCTCATCTGCAGAGACAGACACACAATATCAGCATTTTCCCGCACCGTCCCATCCCGAGACAAACACAAACACAACCCAGAGAGGCCGCGCTCTCTCATGAACAAGGCAAAAACTCACCGCACTCAGCACAGGCGTTCCCCACAAGACGCAAAGCCTGCTTCTTCAACTCCAACGGCAACACCTCACCCTCACCCTCACCCTCACCCTCAGCCGAGAAGATACCCGTCGACAAGAAAAAGTCCAAAACCCCAGACTCGCCGACGGGGAGTCTCCAAGAAGCTGTATCAGACGCAAACGTCCCCAAAAAGAAAGTCAGCCATGGATATTCACATGTATTAAAATGAGATCATGATTCATGAAACATATTTGCCAAAGAGTGAAGAAGAGAGAGGGGGAAATAAAACTCACGCTTTCTAGCCGCGTCCGCAATCTTTTCCGCAATCAAAGCCAGTGCCTCGAACGACTCTTGTCGTTGTGAGACATAGGGAACATCGAGCCAAGCCTTTTCCGCGGCCCTGAGAGCGTCCTTGAGCCCCTCGGTGCGGCGTGCGTTTGATGAGTCCGCCGATGAAGATGCCCCGTCGGTGTTGTCGCTGCTCTGAGCAGTAGAAAGACTTTGAGAGAGAATCTCCGAGATTTCTGCCACTGTCGGTGCCATCTTGGGAATCTTTGGCTATTTCTTTTTCTGGGCTTCTTCCATGGTCGGGCGTAGTATGATACGAGGATACCTAGCACAACGGTCCGAGAAGGCAGCTGAGGGCAGTCACCAAAGTGGTCCGTGCGGCGCTATTGGACCTGCCGACGCAAAATGTTCATGTCATTGACAAGATCGGCTGTATTATACATGATAACAGAATGATGCTACAAAGTCTAGGTATATGCAGTGACAAACGTGACTAAACCCCTCCCAGAACCCAACTCTTCTCAACCGTCTTCCTGTAGCCCCCTGTGCCAAGCGCCGGCAGGTTGCGTTTCTGGAGTTCGCGCTCGATAATCTTCCAGCGACCAACCATCCTCTCCTTGTCCACCGGTCCAACTCTCCTGCGGAATACCTGCACGTTTGGCAGGTCCGACAGGATGCCCTTGGCCTGGATCTCATCCACCAGCCGCTTAGCCTTCGGCGGCTGAGCAAGGTGGGCAACGAGCGCCCCTATCGTCTTGATCGTCATCAGCTTGCCGTCCGAGACGATGTGACCCGTCGATTGCTGAATTCGCCTCACAGCCTGTTGTTTTCCATGTCAGCATCTCCCAATATATGCCCACCACATCCTCCAGAGAGTGGCTTACCAAGAACCGCACGACTGGGTCCGCAAGCGGTACAGCCTTCCAACTTGGGTCCCAAGATTTGATCAGCTCTTTCGCCTCCTCGGCCGAAAAGGTGTAGCCTCCATGAGCCGGAGCTACGCTGTTGAGAACAGCGCCCATAGCACTTCCAAGCTGTTTCTTGGTCTTCAGCGTGAGGCTTCCGTCCTGTTCGGCGACGATCTCGGCGCCAATCAGCCTATACAGCTCCTCCTTGTCGCGGGCCAACCTCATCGCTTGCACCTTCTTCAAACTCATCCCTGTTTTCTTGATGCCAATCGCCTCGACAATCGCTTGTTTCGTGAGCACTTCCAGCAGCGCGGGATCCGTCTCCTTTTCCTGAGGGCCGAACCCGACATATTGCTTAGACGGCCCCCAGTGCCCCGGCCTATCCCACCATCCCTCAATACCGCCCACTTCCTCGAGGCCCACTGCCGAGTCGGCGGGCACGTAGTCTGGGTCGGTAACGTCGTCCGGTCGCGGCACATTTCGAAAGTCGGAAGGGTAGACGAGATCCGTCTCGATCTCTGTAGGGCCCTCGTCATCTAGGGCTGGCTCGATGACACCGCTCTCCTCTGCCCTCTGGACAGATGTGGAAAGGCATCGTCGCTGGGGTGAGACTGAGATGGCGCCGCTCTGCCACATTCGTGTTGGTCTTGCCGCGAAGGTGTGTATCTGGGGAGACGGGGAGGTGGCCAGACGGGTCGACGGAGGTGTTCGGATGGACAGGGCAGAACATGTCGACAGCGCCGAGGCTGAGCCTCGTAACCGCTGCAGCCGACGCATCGTGTGACTGTCAATTGGCAATCCTGGGACCTTGGTGACGTGACCTCGAAGAAGATATGGCAATTGTCACGAATCTCACCATGTCCGATGTCCAGCTGGCGAGCGAACGCGCTGGGGTGCAACCCAAATTTTTGGCAACGCTGGACCCACCACGGAGCGCAGCTACCCCTGTCGGAAGAGCACAACGAAGTCGTTACGGCAGAGTGACGCCACACTGTGGCTTGCGCGCGGAATTTACCTCACTGGGCGGTCCCAAAAAAATCTGGCACAGGATGATCTGAGCTCCTCCTCCTTGAAGGTTCTATTGGGCAGGGGAACAGCTTCACTTCGAGACGTTCCAGGATTCCCGCACATCACATTTCCTCGCCCTCCACGCCAAACACTTCGCCTCCCCCGACCCGACAACAACCGCGGACGGAGCCTGTCACAGATCCCTTCTCCCCAATGCCAATAAAAGCCGCCCCGCGCAGCGTCTCGGACGCGACGCGCTTCACGGCGGCGACGCCCCATGCGAGCTCCAAGCCCGCAGAGCCTCGGTTCCCACGAAGCGGGAGCGCCGCGAACCCAGCACTCTCGAGGGGCCATGATGCCCGGTTCACCGAAACGCCAGAGGAGAGGGTAGAGCGATTACGAGCTGCCCACAGGAGGGCAGCGCAGCTGAAGGTGTCCGGCTTCGACAAGGCTATCGCTAGTGGCAGGAGGATCTTCGATTCGGCCCATAGGCTTTTCGTCACGGGATTGATTGGGTTCACAGGTAAGAGAAAACGCCAACACCCGTAACCCCCATCCCTTTCCGATCACGACTTCCAATTGCGTCGTCCACCCGTACCGATGTCTAACTCGTCTTCTTGCCTCCATTTGCAGCCATCGCCGCCGTAGCTACCATCTACACAGCCGCCGACATGATGATGTACAACAAGAAGCGCAAGGCCGAGTTCATCGAGGCCCAGAAGCGGCTCGAAGCAGACAGTCTCGAGGCCGCCCGTCTCGCCTACATGACGGGCAAGGCGACGGAGGACCAGGTTGCCCTCGTCGAAGAGGCACTCGAGCGGGATGCAGGCGCCGCCACAGGAGGGGTCTTCTCCCGGCTACCCAGCGCATTGGGTCCACCCAAGCCCCTGGACGACGGCTCGGCGGCCGTAGAGCGAGTCCTGGAATCGGTGAAGCCAAAGCCGCAAGCACCGAAAGATGGAGAGGTAGCAGAAAAGAAGGGCGGCCTCTGGGCTTGGATGACCTCGTCTCTGAAGAAGGAGGAGGAGGGTGAAGACGTCATGACGTCGCAACGGAGATTGGGCTGGGAGAGCCTCAGCGAGGAAGACGACGTCACCGGTGTTCGGGATAGCGACCTCGTCAGGGCGGTCGAGGCCAAGCAGGCTTTCATCAAGGAGAAGGCACATGAAGCGTTTGAGAGGGAGAAGCAGAACCAAAGGCAGGGTGGTCCCCTTGATAAAGTTGGTCTAGAGGAGAAGCCAAAGAAGTCAGGGTGGCTTTGGTAGGCTGTGAGTTTGGGTGGTTCCCAATACCGCCGCGGTCTATCTCTTATCATGGCACGAAATATGCCAGCTGTGCCAGCATAAGCCAGCTTCGGGGGACATCCATTCCACATGGAAGGAGTTTTCTGCTGATACCGCCGGCCACTCGAAAGGAGACGAACAAGAGGAGGAAAATGTGGATGTAGAAGCTGTATCATATTGTAGAAGAGGCAACTTGCATTGCATACATCGGCGCAAGTGCGTACACAACGGGACGTACGTGCACATATATAGGCTGGGGTTTCTGATTCATACATCATACAAACCCATGACTTGTCTTGGTCTAGAGAGTGGCTGTGGCGTATAATAAATAACCCCGTGAAGATAAGGTATGATTGGTAGACTAGGCTGCATTGCCCATTCAGCTATTACGGAGTAATCCTAAACGCTTCCTCCCAGTTTGACTCCAATTTCCCCTGGACAATGCAAGAAAAACCAATGCTGCTACGCAGAGTATTTGTCGATGTGTATGTCAGTGCCACTGCCTTTGTGAGTGTTGTGTTCCCTCCCCTCCCCAGAAATGGAATATTACCGTAGCCCTGACTCCATTCCCTATAAACGCCAGTCTGACGACCCGTGAAAAACTCGAAGCCAATCTCGCTGATACACCGACAAGAGGAGACAAAAAGAAAAGAGGAATCCTCAGCGAAAGTGGTAGGGATCCATGATTAGACGATCCCATCTGGCATAATCCGCCGCGGCAGATGTCATGTCAGTCCAGCCATCTTCTCCCCATTTATACGGCCGGGATTTGTCGACGCGATGTTTGCTATCCTCGACAGCATGCCTTGTGACACCACAGGCATCAACCTAAGACACAATGATGTGATTGAAATGGCCCGGCACCTTCGACCGGCATTTCTCGCAGTCCGCTCGGTATCCTATACTGAACGTCCGCTTCATACCAGGTTGCAGCGCCGTCCAAGCGCTTATTGTGTGCTTTGACCGAGCATGTCCTCTTTTGGGTGACGGCGTAGCGGGCGACTCGACATCCATGGCGCTGCCGTTAGGACTCTCGACTCCCGGTGTGCCCTCCCTCGGACCTGGGCTCGCGTCTCGTCGCATCCCGCCCGCGGAGCTTGCGCGGGCGGGCAGGGTCGACAGCAGCGGGTGTTGGTGGGTCATGTGATCCATATGGCCCATAAACTGAGCTGAAGAATCAAGCACCATTCCGGGGCTTTCCAGACAGCCGTCCTCGCCTCCACTCTCGCTGATCGGAGAAGGAAGCCGACGGTTCTGCACCATGTGCCAATCCTCCATGACTTGCGCGGCGGCGGCCGGCCCATCAAGAGACCGAGGGACGCTCTCGTTGCATATGACCCTCGGCCCTTGACAGGCGTCCATAACTGGGTTGCCAAACGGCAACCCCGCCTGATCCTCCCCGGGCGCGTTGAGACCGCCTCCTTGAAGGGCGCTCCCAGCGGCGCCACTCCAGTTGTTGCCCCGGACTTGAGCGGCAAAACTGCAATGAATAGGTGTCGGCATACGGCCGGCGGTGTTGGACGTAGCCTGGCTCGAACGAACCGACCCGGGCTCCAAGCTCTGAGGATGAGCACCAACCGATGTCTGATCCGAGGTATCCATCATGTCCATATCACGGTCAGCCGATTCCTCGACCATCGACACATGCTGAGAAAGGAGCTCCGGCTCGTCTGCCCATTGTTGTAAGTTATTCGTTTCGTCTGAATCCGAATCGCCTGGCGTAATCGTTCTCGGCAAGGGCTGCACTGCGAAGGACGGGTTCACCGGGGGGAATGTGGGCGGTTCAGCCCATCGTTTCGACTTCGGCGACGTTCTAAGTGGCAGTGACTGGAGACGTTTCTGGAACATGTTAATTGACCATCAATTATAGAGGAGAACCTCGACAAAATGAGAGGCAGCTTACACTTCGATGCTCGGTGAAACCCAGTGTACCTCCTACCGATATGTCCGCGTAGTCATCCTCGCGGAATCTCTTACGGTGGGCTTCGGGCCATCCGTGGTCCGACATCATGACCACGGTGTCTGCCTGCGATCGTGGGTAGCTTGCGCTCAGCCGCTGGCATCCGAGCTTTGCGTGCGGAGAGCGGATGTTGGTCGCGATGAGAATGACAGCGTGTGTATGGTTGACTTATACAGAGTCTGCTAGAACAAGACCCAGCCAGCAGCGTAGAGATGGAGATGTAAGCGTGAGAGTTGTTCGCCGACTATTGAATGATTTTGGTGTTCCTCGCCCCTTGGTTCCTTCACTCTTTCCTTTTGGTCTGCGAAGGAAAGGGGGAGACTTCCACGATTGGCCCGTCGAATCGAGGGGCGGTGGGATGGAGAGAGCGGAGGGAGGCTGAAAGCTGGGGGCTGGCGTCGGCTGGCGGTCCGGCTGCGAGCAGCCTGCGGGTGCGGGCAACTCTGTACCGGCTGTTCCTCGTGCAGAAGCAGAAGGAGAGCCCTTGGGAGATGTTCACTGCCAGCACGGCGAGCGTTGCGATGGATGTTTATCGCATCCAATAGAGCAATGTGCTAAACAAATTCCTCTCCACAACTTCGTTCGTAGAAACGAACGATCGGAAAGAAGAGACCGACAGTGTTGGTTTCGACAAGCTGAGGGGGTCAGAGAAGCGCCGGGAGGGAGTGGTTGGGAGGTTCCCGGTTGGCCAAGCCAGGCAAGAATCTACGTCAGATGCGGCAAGGATGCAAGGCAGCAGTTGCCTCGCTGTGTATGCAAAATGCAGAATTCAGAAGGAGACACGATTAGGATTTTTTAGAGAAAAATAGAGAAAGAAAAGAAAAGAATATCGGAATGTGAAGACCGCAGGTAAGAAATCGGGTGGAGGCAGTCAGTCCAAGACCTCAGTGGAGGGAATGGGGAAGGTTTGTTGGAGCAGCTGAGGCGGTTTGCTTGCCGGCCGCGCCGCCGAGGATCGCTCCAGGCACGCAGGGCATGCCGCCTTAGCGCCCCATGTCGGTCGAGGGGTGACGGGCCACTGTCAGCCACTGGCGCCGTGCAGGGCGCGCCAGGGCCTCCTCAGGCGGGGTGGATCCTCCTGTACCTGCAAGGGTGGATAAGTGCACCCAACTCGCTGGGAAGCCGTTCACCAGTCCGAGTCACATTTGGTGGATGAGGGTGCTCGGTTTCAGGACTGCTTCAAGACCCGTCCAAGGAGGCCAGAGTCACCGGGTCTTTCGCCGGCATCGCCATTTCGAGATTGACAGCTCCGCAGGCTCGGCTGCAATGTCGCGCAGTATGCTTAAGTACTAGAGCAGCTACGAATCGGTCACATCCTGGTTGGGACGGCAGAGCCTCGACTGCCGACCTCGATAGTCGATACCTTACTCTCTGATTCTCGCCGTTCATTGTTGCACTTCGTACAATACATTCTTCACCCACCCTCCAGCGAGGCGGATATCGCCAGACAGGGACCAGTTTCGACTTGGAATGTGCTGTGGGACTCGGCCTAGAATAGTGTAGAGTCGCTCTCGTGCGCATTCGTTCCCACCGCAGATGATTCATGCTTTTCTGATCGACACCGGAGCAAACCTGGGCAGCGACTCTTGTGGTTGAGGAAGAAGTCGCATTCCACTTCAGGAGCGCGCTCACGGACTGGCCTTGTTGACTTGCCACGCGAGGCCACTCGACCCTCTTCTCTCTGTCTCTCTCTCTCTCTCAGGATCACCTCGTAACCTTACCCACTCATTCTGGCTATTTGACCGTGTTTCCGGGAGAGAGGCGCTCCCGCGCCCACGCACAGTGCACCGCCTGTCCAGCCCCCATCGTCGACGAACGCCTTGCTTGGCTTTTCTCGAATGTTTGTTCCTCCTTCAAAGCTATTGACCGCAAGTTTCTTGAGGACACGACCCAACCGCATAGGAAACGCTCGTCTTGCCGCCAGACACCTCCTCTCCATCAACTGCGGGCTGACTGAGAGACCAATTGGCCCAGGCAACACCGAGAGAGTCTGGCATGCCTACGTAGTCCCGTCGAGTTAGATCGTCGGCACTGTGCCGCGAAACCAAACAGTCCGGGGCTGTTTGTAAGGCGAGCTGTCCGCCTGCGGATCAGTCGTTCGTGCCTTTTTACCCTCGGTCGAGGCCTTACGAAGAGAACATATGGCCATCAACTGGAAGATCCCGTCTGCATGTTTGCACACACCCTTGGTGACGCTGCAGGCGCCTAAATTCGAGAGTGACAACGCTGATGACTAGTTCCCGAGACGTTGTGCCCGTGCCTCGGCCGCCATGGACCCTCGGGGCCAACTACCTACAAGCTGCCAACACGCAGTGGCATGGAAGGCTGCTTTGCCTCAGCTCCGAGTGAGAGACGAGTGCTGACGCCTAGTTCCAACCTGGGATCGCCAGTCAGCGCTGACTGTCTGACTGTGCAGGAGCAACTTATACTGGGAGCTCTTCCAAGTTGATAGCAGTAACACTGCCTAGCCAAGGTAAGCCAGACGGGAGGCTCAAGAACCAGACCGCTGATTAGGTGCCCACAGCAGGGGACGATATGTTGTGCATTCCTCCCGAGCATTTGATCGGGGATGCGAGGATGGAAGTATTGTGCGAAGTGCCTGTCCACGTTCTCGGCGACATGCAGGCTCCTTCGCAGCATACCTCCTGGGACTACTACTCCACAGTGTGATAGGTGGATTGAACAGAGCGAAAGTTCAACCGCCAATGGAGACACGGCGGTTTGCAAACGTCTGCTGTTCCAAGGGCGGCGGATGCTACGGAGCCATCCATCAACGGTCGACCCCCAAGGCGCCACAACTTGAAAGGCGGTGAGATTGATAGTGGCCTCGCTTGCAAAAAAATTGTGCGATACCGGCAGAATTACCCCGCCGTGCCTGCCCCCACCATCCACGGCAGCATCAGCGCCGCGCAGCAGCCAGCTCTCCAAAAGGGTTCGCGTAACATGTAGCACCGAATGGGAAGGCACGGCCTGCTGTACAATTGGATCCGGTGCTCGGCCACATGCAAGAAACTGAGGAGCCTAGTGGTCATTCCATTGTTGTGGGAAGGAAAAACTAACGATTCTAGCATCTGCCTGTCCAGCCCTCCTTCCCTCGAAAGTCCTAACTGCCCTGCACCTGCTCCCGCCGAATCACAGTCGTCATCAAAGACGTTGGACACCGCTTTTCGTGCCCAAGACCGACGTACCATCAGAATACCCCCTGCCTAAGGTACCTTACCACCTCTAACATTCTCTGCTTCTGACTCAACTCCATTGCATCTCCCTCCTCCGTCGACAACAATATAAGTTCCCGACAGACCCAGATTCGCACACCCTCTATTGCGAAGCTCTCATCAAATACATTCATTAGCATCACAAGCTTTTGAAGCTCTTTGTCCTGGCCCCGCCGATCTTCTGGTCCCACCCAGTCCCACTGCCTGCCGCGCCTTCCATCTCTCGTCTTCCTCCTACGCAGCTGTTGCTGGAATCTTCTCACATCCTGGTTTCTCCAAGGCATCATAGAGGTGCACACACGGTTACTAAGACGTCAAATCCACTAGACCTGCGCTGGAAATGCCTGGACTGGATATGGCGCCCCTCGTAGCTGACAACTTGAGAGGTATGCCCGATTCTCTTTCTTCTCTCCGGTCCCGGCAAGTCGGCAAGACATGGCACAGGCCACCATGGCGGCGGTGACGTGAGCTGGCCAACTTTGCACTCTTCGTCCCATCATGGGGTGCCGCTCAACAGAGAGGCAAAGTACGCTGACAGCAAAAACAAGTCGTGGGACAGGACCCTCTCATTCCTCCTGCGCTCCTCATCTCGGAGATCCCTATGAGTGAGACTTCGTTGCAGACAGTTGTCAAAGGCCGACGGGATGCTGTCAGTGTCATCATGGGCCGGAGCGACCGTCTCCTGGTGATTGTCGGTCCTTGCTCCATTCACGACCCGACTACCGCCCTTGAGTATGCCGAACGCCTCAAGGCCCTTTCTGAGAAACACTCAGAGCACCTCGTCATCATTATGCGCGCTTACCTCGAGAAGCCACGCACCACGGTGGGATGGAAGGGCCTCATCAATGATCCTGACATTGACTCGACGTTCCAAATTAACAAGGGATTAAGAGTGTCGAGACAGCTCTTCAGTGATCTAACCTCCAAGGGGATGCCAATCGCCAGCGAAATGCTCGATACGATTTCTCCCCAGTTCCTTTCCGATTTCATCTCGGTTGGTGCCATCGGTGCGAGGACCACAGAGAGCCAGCTCCACCGTGAGCTTGCCTCGGGCCTCTCTTTCCCAGTCGGCTTCAAGAACGGCACAGACGGAAACCTTGGTGTCGCAATCGATGCCATTGGCTCCGCAGCGGCCAAGCACCACTTCATGGGTGTCACGAAGCAGGGACTGGCTGCCATCACCCGGACAAAAGGCAACGAGCATGGCTTCGTTATCCTTAGGGGGGGTACTAAGGGGCCCAACTATGACAAGGAGCATATCAAGGAGGCCAAGGAGACTCTCATTAAGAAGGGCCAAAAGATGGCGATCATGGTGGACTGCTCCCACGGTGAGTTCCGGTGCATCGCACCCCATTTTCAGACCATTCACTGACAGGAGCAGGAAACTCCAACAAGGACCATCGCAACCAGCCCAAGGTCGCCCAGGTCATCGCCGAGCAGCTTCGCGAGGGCGAGACTGCCATCATTGGTGTGATGATTGAGTCCAACATCAACGAGGGCAACCAGAAGGTGCCTGCCGAGGGCCCGGCCGCCCTGCAGAAGGGGGTGAGCATCACCGATGCCTGCATCGACTGGGAGAACACTGTTACTGTACTTGAGGACCTTGCCGCCGCAGTTCGGGACCGCAGAAAGGTGACTGGGGGCTCGAATAAGGATGCCGCTGATCCCAAGACTACAACGCTGGAAGAGGATTAAGACTTGGTCCTCTTCCAGCGGAGATAAGTCAAGTCACTGAAATCCTAACTCTATCAGGCGGGGAGTTTCGACGAGGCCAGGCTTGTGGTGGCTGGAGTGATGTGTGCTCTCTTCCGGTGCCGTGCCTAGCTGGGGTGACTGGAGACGGATAGGCAAAATGAGGCGGGCAAACGATTGTGGGAACAGGGTGTCAAAAAAGAATGGTCGCGGTTTTACACGGGGCAAGGGGTGCGCAAAAGCGTTGTTTCACGGTTGGCATGAGGCGTAGAGAAAAGTTTGGCCTTTCTCCTATCCACACCCATGGCTGTATTCTCATCTCATATGCTGGAATCGCATGTTTACTATTAGTTCGAAATTGAGAGCGGAGTCTTGCTGGTTTCATTTGGCACTGCTAAGAGATTCAAGGGCGGTATCACCGCCCGTGTTGCGTGACGAGCGGTCCATCATCATCACAAGCAAC
>Ga0247769_1000216_pt1 | contig 13061 bp, 15 predicted proteins | sample UWRJL166409R6_FD_179942 | JGI IMG/M metagenome (GOLD analysis project Ga0247769, IMG submission 179942) | Plant litter microbial communities from Arlington Agricultural Research Station in Wisconsin, United States - UWRJ-L166-409R-6 | ecosystem: Environmental > Terrestrial > Plant litter >... | reverse complement strand
GACCCCTCCCCTCCCCTCTTCAAGGGAATCAAGTGGTCCGATAGAATCCCAGTGCGGATCCAAGTGGGCCCCGTGGGGATCCAATACCGCCAAGCTATTGGTCACAGATTATCAAAACCATCAGATTATTTTTTCTCGTCCCCCTGTCTTCCGTTTCCCGTTTCCCGCTTCCCGACCACCCGGGGATCCGCCACTCTCCTCGGCCCTCTCGCCCACTTCTCCTTCTCCCCTTTTCAGACCAAGTGATCACAAAAAGATGACCACCAACCCCACCCGACGTTGCGGAGTACCGCATCATCAGCACATGCAGATATTTCGATACACAAAACTCAAGTCATCGGGACAACTGCACTCTCTTATAATCTCCACCTCTCCTCCCCGCCGCTCATGGAACCTACCGTCAAGTTATCGGGTCAACTGTGCTCTCTTATAATTTCCACCTCTCCTCCCGGCTCCTCATCCGAGCATACCCTCAAGTTTATACCAAACAAAGCCACCGAGTGATATATCCTACATCAGAACCACACCTATCGCGCCACCCCTCCCTCCTCTTGTATCCCCGGTTTCCCCCTTAGATCCTGACAGTTTCCATTACATCCCGCATTCGACATACCCGTTACGTCTCCCGCCTTTGTGCACCTCCCACCGTCCTCCCCCCTTCGCTGCTGGAATATTTGGCCATCTTATTTTTGAAGAAAATCACGCCAGACCCGGAGTGCGGGAAAATAAATAAAACAAAAAGCGTCAAAATGCCCAAGAAGAAGACGGCCGTGTATCGTTGGAACAGGAATCGTAAAAGGTCTCCAAAAGCAAATGGTATCTTCCAGTGCAACCGTGATGGAAAAAAAAAGTCCGGCGCAAACAAGTCGCTATGAACGGCGGAAGTAATTCTCCAGCCTCGCTCGTCCGTAGGTATGTACGAGAACAAAAAAAGATTTGTGGCTCAAAGTGTGTGGGCGTTGGTCATGATAAACGGAGTTATGTCTCGCTTTCCGGGTGGCGCCTGATGTGCTGAGGTAAAAGCGTTCCAAAGATGAAATGCAAGGGCACGACGAGACCCTGCCGGATATGAGCATGCGACGTCTGGACTCGCAAGCCCTGTGTCCAAGCAAGCGGTCTGGTGGGTGAGGGTAGCACGGAGACGCAGATGGAAGCGGCCGTTTGCCTCATCATGCCTCCTCCATAATTCCGCCCTCACCACCTCCTTCTTCGCGCCACTCCCGACTCTTTTCTGTGAGCCTCTTCACTCCGCTTACCCGCGACGCCCATAGCGTCTCGATGGGGGTGCGGAAAGTGAAAGCTCGCTGCGAACTGATGACGCCAATCGCCTGCAGAACGGCCTTGCGGCTATCACGCCCAAAAACGGCTGGGTGGCTGATCCACTCCAGACTGGATTCAAGTTCGGCATCGAGCGCGGCGACCGTGTGCGCATCGATACCGTTGGCAGTGCCCATGCTGCCGAGGCCGAGCCCGTCGGTCGACCGGCTCCGAGGAAGCGAAGGCGTTGGGAACCCGTTCAGGGACGATGGCCCTGTTGCCGACGTGGGTGACGGCGTATTCTTCCGGTCGGGCGTCCCGGACATGGTAGGGGAACCATCATGGGCCGGGTGCGGCGTCGATGGCTGGGATTTGCCAGACGGCATTGGTGGGACCGGAGGGAGTCCGCCCTTACCCAGGCCCTTGAGAATCGATCGCGTCTCGTTGAGAAGCGTGTGCGCGCGATCGTGTTGTCCCCTACTTACAAGGGTCAGGGCGCGCGTCAACATGTCCGATGTCAACAGCTCCATGCGCCGTTGAACGATATGCGGATGAGGTGGTATCGGCGGCGAGCCGCCCCACGACCTCTTGGAGCTAGATGCCGGCAACATGGTGATTGCCAGCAGAGACGGACGTGTGTGTTGCGACGTGCCGTCCCGAAGGATATCCCCCCACAGGAGATCGGCCTGGATCAGGGGTACCTCCTCTACCGAAACGGGTCGCTGCTCGTCCTGATCCATAGGACCGCCCAAGGCTTCCAACCCCGACACGATATTGTCCCACGGATCCTGGGGCAGCTGTTCCTGCGAGGTGTTATCTGGCAGGATCACCAGCTGCACCAGAATGTCACGTTTGTCCCCGAAGCGGAGGTCGCCGAGGGCCGCCTCGGCGTCACGGCCGGTTGCGCGCTTCGTGATCTGGAGCGCACCGCTGATCTTGTGAAATTTGGCTGGTGATCCTTCCGGCAGTTTGAGCTTGAGCTTGACGTTTTGGTGCGACAGTGTCTGCATCGAGCCGAGACACCCGGCCAGGCACTCTCGGAGCATCATCCAGTCCTTGACGTAGGTGTACGATGCCTTTGTCCTAGTAGATAGCTCGATCATGGTGTCTGGCTTGTGCGTCATGCCTAGGCCGAAGGAATGGATGGTAATCCTGTTGATGATTGTCAGTACAGAATCAAGGATGCAACGTGATTGTCTTGGAGACGTACTTTGCTGCTTCTGCTCGCGAAACCACAAAGTCAACGCTGTCCGCGTCCAACGTGGATGCGTCGCTGATGAGCATTATGGTGGCAATGGGGTTATTGTATTTACGGCCCATGAGGAGGTCCATGGCGACGTTCGCTCCCTCCACCACATCGGCACGATGGCTCTTCTGGCCTACGGGCTTTATCGAGTTCAGGACGTTGCCCCACCCAGGCCAGGCCTTGGTGGTCATGCCAACGATCGGAACGCCGCCGCCCGACGAGCCAAAGGTCACCAGCCCCATCCTGTCGCGCTCTCCTAGAGTATGCACCATGAATCGCAAGGCATCACGGACAAGGTTGATCTTCACACCCTGCATAGAGGCGGAGATGGGTACCACGACCACGACGTCGACGGGCACGTGTACGGATGGTAATAGCGGGCTTCGGGCGAAGCTGGTATACTCTGTCGGTGCCGTCGTAGCCGACTTTGCCCCGCCCCACGACGAGGCGAGGGACGAGACGCGCTGCAGTTGGCTCGAGTGCGGTGTCCTCTGCCAGTCTTCTTCCTCTGGCTCGGAGAACTCGCCGCGCTCGTAGTCGGGACTGCGTACCGGCGACGTCTCGACGGCGTTGAGATCCAGCAACGCCTGCTGCCATAGCTTGAGCTGGTTGCGGTTCTCGAAGCGGAGGTGGAACTGCGGCAGCTCGGCGACAGACAAACTCAGGGTGAGGATGTTCTCGTCCACCGAGCCCGTCTCCGACACCTCATTAAGGTGCTTCTTGATAAGGATCGAGCCCTTAAGTGTGCAGCGTGTGGACTTGCGCGGGGCAGCGTCATCGTCCCACTGCGTCGACGGTGGTTGTCCACTCTTCTTCTCCTTGACGCAGATGAGCATTTCAGCGAATAGGAAGCACTCGAGCTCCTGCCATGAGATCTTATCCTTGCCCACACGGAGTGTCCCATACAGGCGGAGCTTGCCGAACCTAGCAATCTCGTATATTAGCAATCCGCAAATTCTTCCGATATTGGAGATTACCGGGCCGCTGGGAGCACCCGCCGCAGAAATTTGACCGCTGTGGATACTTACCGGCTGAAGTCCAACCCGTGCCAGTTATCTACCCGGTTGCGCAAGTTCTCCGTCATCTCGGCGAGCACCTCGGACGATTCGTACGGGTAGAAGCGAGGCGCGCTTCGCGCGGGCGAGCTCGGTCGTGCGAAGCCCTCGTCTGCCCTCCCTGGCTGCATTGGAGGCGCACTCTGCAGATCCTCGGGGTCTGGCCGCCACTTGTTGTCGGGAACCTCGATGGTGACGAGGCAAGTGAGGGTCTGCTGCTGCCGCGACCGGCTGATGGTTGGAAATTCCGACCGTACCGTGACGGTCGGTGCCGGGATCGGGTTCCGCGTCATGGCCCGGGGACTGGCCAAGGAAGTCTCCATGGCTTGCACATCGTAGTCGTGGCGGCGGGGTGGCCCGCTCTGCGCCGCCTCGGAATAACCGCCCGATGACGCCACACCGGTGGCCTCACTATCGCTCCGAGCGTGTCTCGACATCGAGTTCGGTGTGTAGCGATGATCCGACGCTGGCGGGTCTCGGCTATCGCGGGTTTCCCGGCTGTCCCGGAGGCCGCCCCGCGGTGCGCCATCACGCATGCCGCCGGCGCTCATGGGGCCTTGACCGGTCCGGGCGTTCGACCCCCGGCTTGGCGGCCGTCCTGCCTGGTCGTCCCACGGCTGTGTCGGGGTCGGTGTGCCCTGGGAGCGGGCATCATTCACCGACACGGCGCGAACCATGTTGCTGATTTTTTCTGGTCCCTCTCGGTCAGCGTCGTCATCTGGCCAAGCGGGAGAGTGGACCCAGTCTTTACCAATATCTAGTACATTGCCGCCGCGGCTCGTGTCCAGGTGCAGTGGTGCATTGCACGTCGGGCAGTACTGCGAATCGACCTCGCGGATAAACTCGTAGAAGCAGGCCTCGTGCGACACGTGGGTGCACGAGAACTGCAATATCCTCTCGCCCTGCAGCGTATGCTCCAGCGGTTCTTCGCACACGGCGCACTCGCTCCCCACAAACGTGCGCTCTCGGCGCGATCGACTCCTGTCGGAATTCATCCTGGTGATGGCCGCCCTTTGGCTCTCGCGCGACTTTGCCGAGCTGATCGAGGACGTGGAACGATGGGACGGGGCGCGGAGAGTCCCGGTAGTGATGGAATGATCTGGTTGTCGGGACACGAAAAAGAGTCAGCCTTCCTGCGAGCAGCGGAGCAGCGCACACAGGCCCAGCACCTAGCACCTGGCGGCCCGACAACAAGCAATACGTAACGGCAAGGCGCAGGTCCAGCTGCTAGCACAAGCGCCCCGCCCTGGGAGGGATCCACCTACTCTTCTCTGGGTATACCGCGCCGGTGAACGATCCCGCAGCTCTGCTGGAGGAGTAGTTCGGCCGGTCGAAGTCTGTTCTCCAAGCGCCGCCGCCACCAGACCGCGCCTTCTTCAAGTCGGAGCCGATCAATCCAAGTTCAGTCAGGGCCGACAGCTGGTAAGCTTCCTGGGACTTCTCCTTCTTCTCCTTCTCTTTGCCGAAACCGTAGGGTTTGCTGTGTGATCTATTGAACATGTGGATGTAAGTCTTGCGAGACTGAAAACGACGACGGCGACGACGAGGGCGGAGATGCGCGCGCGCGGCCCCTGTAGGCTATCTCCCAATTCTCCGTGGTCTGTGTTCGGATCGCCTTTGACTTTTCCGGGGGATCCTCCTAGACGGCTGGCCGGTAACTTGTAACAACCTGCAGTAATAGTACGAAGACTCGCCGCTTCCCGTCCCGCTGTTGGCCCTGAAAGGGGGACGTCACACAGTCTTGGATCGACCCTGGGGGGGTGGGTTGTTTCAGACGCGGTATCAACAATGCAGAGATAGGCTCAAGGGGAGCGAGCAGGGCATGGTTGCGTCGAAAGAAGTAGGCAAAATCGAATAAATGCAGCGTTGCCCGCCTGGCAGTAGCTTCTGCGCGAACGTTCCCCCTGAGGTGAGTGGTGCCAATGAAACGGCCGTGGGAGGCTGAATAGATCTCGTCTTTTTCCAGAAGGGTTGTGATGCCGACAGCACAGGCCGGGTCAAAACACTGTCTGTGATCCCGCCGACAAGAGGAAGGGGGAGGGGGGATGAAAGAATGCGCCGACAAAAATACTCAAGGATATCGTGCTGTGCCAGAACACCGCGTTAGTGGCCCAATTGAGTCGTTGGGAGGTCAGCCGATAGTTGCGTCGACCTGTTTGTGGTCCGCCTTTGGATTTATGTCCACGGGGAGTAGCTATCCAGATATGCAGCGGAACGGCGGGTGTCGCGTAGTCGTGGATGCGCAGTTTTCTCTGGTTGAACGAAAGGAGCCAGGTCCTGCGAGTTCGACCAACGGGAGGAAGGGCAAGCCTCTGGAGTTGTATACCAGGAACGCGGTACCTCAACAGCTGGCTTCCATACAACAATTTTTAGAAGAGCGCAGATGACGACCGAAGGTTGGAAAAATCGGGACCGCAGACAGGTTTTAATTAACTGGTTTTTTTGCACCGTCCAGAGGACAATACCCCCGACTTCCTCGCGGTTCCCATTCCAGCATCGGTCGAGCTGGGGGTGAGAGGACCCTGGAACGCACACGGGAGAGAATGGGTGGCTTGACTGGCCCTCCTGTCGCCTGGGTCGCCTAGTTGGTGGCCAAGCAGCCAAGCAAACGTGATGGACCAATGTGTCGAGCCCTGTCCCTGCACCCTGCTTCGTTGCTTTGCAGTGGAGTTGACCGGGTCAGGACCTCGCACTAACTGGGGGCCTGCAGGGGACGCTCTTCCCCGTCGTCCTGGATAGGTTGGAGCTCCTCGGGGAGCAGCGTAAACGGACTCTCTTGCGCAATCGCGGAACAAACAGACGCTCAGGGGCGGCCGTTGGACAGCCTTCCCCATTTCCTCCACAAACCACCGAAAGAAAGAGACCCCGTTTTTGACACGCAGGCAGTGGGCTGCAACACCGCATCTCTGGTGAGAGAAGTGACGAGCTGCCCAGGCTGTGAGCAAAACCACGAGAGCCTGCCCGGGCACGCCCGCATAACCTGCTGAAGAAAGTGGCAACGTCCCTTGCGGAGAGGGCCGCCCTCTCACGCAATACCGTCTCTGTGCCTCACCGGCCGCCCGTCATTGGATTTATGCCGTTTGTGCACCACACACTCCCGAGTTCTGACCCCTCCAAGAGAAGACCATCGCGAGCCGTGATTGGCTCGCCAGCCCGCTTTCATGGATGACTTGCGAAGGCAGAGAGTCCGTGCCTCACCCGCTGCCGCGCAGTCATTGGTGACTTTGTGCAATCCGCCCGCTGCGACACATGCGCGCAGGGCCTCTCTGCTGCATTTCGATGCGTCCAAGTTGGCCGGAGCAGACCTGGACTAGAGTCCCTCTACGGGCCTACGCTGAAAGCCAAGGCCAAGACAATGCCAGAAACGGCATATTCGGCGCCGTCTGGAGCTGGGCCGGTGCGTCCGTATCACATCGCAGTCGGCATGTTGGGGAGAGGCCCGAAGCCTGCTCTTGTAGGTCGCAGCTGTGGGCGAGAGAGGCTGGGCCGGTGAGGGTGTCAAGGTGACGTAGAGGCCCATGTTGCCGTTTTCCCTGCGATCCGCCCATCGGAGGCAAACAACATCATCGTCTTGTCATTGCATTCAAATCGGCCACCTCGGATCCTGTGTAGACGTCAGAATAACCCAGCCGATCGGCTTTTGTCCATTTCGGCAATTTCCCAAGCGTCGATCTTATAGCCACTTCCAGCACGTGGCATCGTGAAGGCTGACCAGAAACCCCCAAGGACAGGGTTTGCAGGGATGCACTTCGGCGCCAAAGCTTGGGGCTGTTAGCACAATAGCGAGGCGTTCCCACTGGCCTCATAGGAGCGAGTTAGGCGCATAACAGAGTAGGTCCCAAACCAGTGGGGTAATAATTATCGCCGCATCCAACGTCAGATGTTCAACAAACCATGGTTCCAAACACTTGGAGGAACACGGCCGTGATCCATCTACAACACCACGAGGTTGATGTGTTGTTGCCAATTCGTGACATCGCGAGAGCACCAGCCCCCTTCATCTTGTGGGTGCTGCTGGATTGTTGTGGCCAGCCACAGGTGGAGTAGATACCAGAAACATCCGGGAAACCCAAGCTTCTTCCACCGTCATCTCAACTCATGGATCGTCATCAAAGATGCATTTGTAATGACCTTGCCATTCAGCGCGGCAGGCGCATTGGGGCAGCTCGACGCATCCCTTTGGAAGGAGGGAGGATCTTGAGAAGCGCTGTTGACCCATCGTCGTGCGTATGGAGTGCTAAACTTGCTGTGCGCAAGTCGTCTGGTGACGCCAGCAATGTACTCGGTATGTACGCTCAGTCTCTCCAACATCCGTGCGCGAGACCAATCAGGAGACGCCATGCGCTGAGATGCCGATCTCGTGGGAGGGGATCTTGCGATGGAGGGCTCGACGACGGCTGGCCACCACACTCTCCCTTCCTGTTGGCAAACTTGGAGCTGCGCAGTCGTTTGCAACGACGACAAGTGGGTGCCAGCAGTTGCCGAGTCGACGCATCGAAAAGGGGGGGCAGCCAGGAAGGTTCGGAGTAGTGCAGGGCAAGCCAAGGATTATGCATGGAAGCATCCGTAGAACAATGTTGAAGGGCGGGCGCACAACAGCGGCGGGGACCAGTCGGAGCTGACCAGTTCGGACCCGGACAGCCCAGATGCCGGAATCGGTGCCCCGCGTGCCTCCAAATTCCTTCCACCATCCCACCTCGAGCACACCCAACGACAGGGCTCTCCCATCTCGCAGTCCGTCTGGTTCAGGAGTATTCAAGGTGTGCTCCCAGGGAAGGGCCAAAACCAAGTCACAACCTCCATCTGTCCACAACAAAGCTATCCTGCCCAACTGTCCGTGGCGTCTCGTGCGATGCAACGACCATGGACCAGGGTTCATCAGTCAGATTGTCAGTCTAGGTAGCGTTGCAATGGCGATTCTGCTGGTAAAATGGCCGATGAAAACAGCGAGCGCGAATGTGTAATGCGAGTACGACGCGCAGCATCGAAATATTGGATGTCCCTGGTCTCTCGAATTCATTCATCCCTCCCCTTCGTCCTTGAGCTCCGTTGTATTGGTAAGTGGGGCCAACACAGTGAGCCCGGAGCCGACCAGGCCTGCCGGTGCCCTCTGCTGCTGCTGCGACCGAAGAGGGGGGAATGTTCAACTGCGTGGCTGCATCGCAGGATGCCACCCTGATCCTGTGTTGGGTTGTCCCGTTGGCCTGAAGGAAGGAGTGATGTATGTTGCGGAACGGTTGCTCTGTGACGACGCCTCCTCGTCGCGTCCTCATGCATCGAGCCGCTAGCGGGAGGTGTTACACATACGCGCTCGACGCTCGTGGGGGGCAAAGATAAAAGGTTGGAATGTTGCTGTATTATTTTCAGACCCTGGATGGCTTTCAGCGTGATGAACTCGTACATAGGTACTATATGTTGCACAACGCTGAGGTGGTTCTATGGGGTGCGAGATAGTGTGGACGGTGGAATATGAGTCGGGAAAGAGGACCTCTTGCTGCTCTGGGTGATGCTTCCCTCACGCGCAGCGGTATTGGTATGTGCTCTGTGTTGCAATTGCCTGTGCCTGGCGCGGAGCGCCTATGCAAGACATTGATGGGAAAGCACGACCTGATCGAATTGCATCCCGCCGAGTTATGCAGACCCAGCGCCGTCTCTGTCGTTAGGGCAGGAGCGTTCATTAATCGTTATCCACGCCGGTTGACGGGAGTTGGGTATCCGTAGGCGGTCGCACCTATCGGGAGGCCTACCTAGTCAAGGACGGTTGCGACTGCCAGGTTGTGAGGGCCTGCCTGCTCTGTCCCGGGTTGTGAGTGTGACAGGAGCGCTGGACTTCTCAGCTCTTACAGAAGTCGATACCGTCACACTGGGTCCCGCCTCACGCCCGTGGCGCATCTTCAGCACATCGCTGCCGGTCTCTGTCTGAGGTGACCTGTCACATCATCTCTTCGTCCCGTGATCGTTGCTTTTTCTCCTACCACCATCCCACATCCCGCATTCCGACTCCCATCCCCCCCTTTTTGGCCAAGAAAACGGACAAGCTTCGTGAACGGTGCGCCTAACCGAACTCGGGTCTTTTTTCTTCTTTTTGTTTCGGAGGCCTGGAATGGTCTGCGGCACTCTGTTTCACGGGGAGAAGGGGGCCGATCGAAAACCTCCGGCTCACTGGTATCCATCAGCGGACCCGGGACGGCGTCCAAGGCGGGCGGACCTGGAGTGACACCACGAATCACAGCTGCTTTTTGACTTCGCCATAAGCAATACGAGTCTGCGCGATTCAAGCACCCGCATCATTTTCCCGGGCTGCTTAGCTGCCGAGCATCGCTCCAAGGACTATGGGATTGATAATTCTTTTTCCCCGAACACGTCACCTCCGAGCCTCTGCAGCGAAGCCACGTAAAAAAGAAAGTGAACGAAACATGGAAGAAGCAATACCGAGTACGGCGGAGCCAGAAACATCATGGATACCGCCCCCTCCGAAAAGCGGAAGTCGAGGATCCTCTTGGACAAGCACCTTCTAGACCCCTAGTCTGTCGATCAGGAAAGACGCTCAGAAAGTGCTTCCGCGGCTCGACCACGCGCGCTAGAACTGATGTTGAAGATCGGCGGCGTCTGGGGCCGGGGCCGTTGAGGACTTGCGGCTCAATCGAACCCATCCCAACCCACCAATTGAGGACAAGATCGTCGCGGTCCCAGGACTGTTCCCGCGAGGCTGAAGTCACCATCCAACGGACCTGTGATGTTCCGTCCTGTCTACCGAAGGGAAATCACTGCGGAAATTTCTCATCACAGTCGCAGCAAGAGAACACTGGATGCAATCGGCCAGCTACACCCCTCCCCCATAGCGCGGTTGCAATGGCAGGAAGTTCCGGCCGCAGCGTTGCTGAAGCCTGAGGGGAAGAAGCGCGTTGTAACGGCGCTAGGGGGGGCTGTTCGCGGAGGCCAGGCCCAAAGCCCTGTCCGACTCTGCCTGCTGTCGCTCGAGAAGCGATGCAACACGCTGCCCAGGGTCCCTGGCAGCGCGAGGACCATCCAACCGCCAGTCCAGCCATTTCCACATCGCGTATAGTCATCACTCGGCAGTTCTGGGTGTTGGAAGAATAGGTAGTTAGGGTATACATCACGTCCTGCCTGTTGCTACGCTCAAAGTGTGCATCTATGAAGGCGTGATGATCAGTCACTGACAATTTTCCTCTTGACTCTGGACAAGTGTCACCAAGTCTGTCGTCCGCAATGCCGTTGTTCCGAGTGTTTGGCCGCTGAAGGTCCGCGATGCAGCGACGCAGCAATGCAGGGCTGGGCCCCACGGGCCTCGCCTGCGGTTCCTCTCCCGCTCGGTACGGGAGTCCCACGTCCCAGAAACATGCGCCTGATGGGACTTCAGAGCATCTAGCAGGACCAAGTCTGAAGCGGAAGAGTAGCGGCAGGCCTCCCGCTTGCTCTGTTCAACTCGCAGTATTGCGTACAAAAACCACTCCACGCGGGGTTGTCTTCGTTCCCGACGTACCAAGTGATACTAGAGTAGTGGCGCAAGGACTCAGGAGATCCGAGAAGTCATTGCGGCACCGAGAGGCGGAGACGAGCTACCTTCCCCACAAAGTTTGGATCTTTCAACCGTGCGGCGACTTGGCCGCTGGTGTTGGCGTTTCTTTGTCGGTGCCCCGTACACCTCCGCCGCCTCCTCCCCCTTCCCCCATGAAGCCACTACACTACACAGTACGGGGGCTACAGGGGGCTGCAGCGTAGCCCATAGGGGAAAGTCTGGAGTGTAACTTCCCAAGTCCGCCTCCAATGCAGTCGACAGGAACAACACTGGCGTTTGCACGCTCTCTGTGACGCTCCACACTTCATCTTCAACAGCACGTATGCCAACAGTCAGGCGGCAATGCCGATTGCAGATCCCGTGGCGGCAGCTTTGGGCCGTGGTTCTGCAAGGCTCAGTCGGCGAGTGCCGCCGGTTGGCTACACAGTGAACGCTTGGTCGATGTTCGGGGGTGTGTCTGTGTGTCTGCGTCGAATCGTTCGTGCGTTGCATGGACGAGTCGATATCACATTGGCGAGCAGTGGACAGCCGGGGAAGCGCACATTACGGTAAGTTATCGCAGGGTAAATCATTATGCCCCAAGATCGTCTGCCCCATGGTTCAGCTCTCAGCTCTGCAAGTCATTCTTCCCACCTGGCAGTATTCTTCGCACGTTCTGGCCAGAGGAACTGCGGGAGACAGCAAGGGCCTGGCGCGCTTCATCGGTGCCCCGGCTTATAGAATCCGCTATATGATATAAGGTCGATTTACAGCGTGACAGGAACACGATAAGCTGTCGGCGGTCTAGCTTAGGTTGGTTCTGCTTCCAGGGCCCGTACCTAAGGTATGTCCACGGGCGCTTGTATGTGCGTCCTGCAGTCGAGATACACTCGCCAAGAACATGACCCAGTATGCTTTGATACACGCTTCTACAGCGGATGGGTGCCCAAGGCGTATACATGGGTGTGAGAAGGGGCATGCCCGTAAGCTGAACGGCCCTCTCAGTCACGGTATTTGGTCCACAGTGGACAAGGTATCTCTGGGCTTAGGTATGGAAGTATCTATCCCGGGCTCTCGGGTGTGGTTTGAAGAAGAGACCATGGTGAGGCGTCTCAGGAATCGGAGAAAGACGCATAGGTACTTGTAGAAAGAAGGTTCAGTACTGAGGGGCCCAGAGGAATTTCTCATCCGAACATGGAGATTGTCGATGTATTATAGGAGGGAGGGAAGGGGGGACCATGATGAGTTGCGGGTCGTCTATGTCTGTGCCTGTGTCTGGGTTCACGTTTGTGTGGATACATACAGACTTTTGTCTGCTCATCCCATTGCCGGACGATCCCCTGGTCCCCCGGATGGGAACACAAGTTATGAATCTCTGTTGCTGGGGGGTTATATATCCGTACTTGCATGGTTGTCTTTTCCGGGATATATATACATAGAATTACTCCTAATCTTCCTCGTGTTTTTGTGTGTGGTGTAGTATTTTGTATTTTGTATTTTTCAAGATGGGTTAGGTAAGGTAAGGTAGGTAAGGTAGGTAAGGTAGGTAAGGTAGGTAAGGTAGGTAAGGTAGGTAAGGTAGGTAAGGTAAGGTAGGTAAGGTAAGGTAGGTAAGGTAGGTAGGTAATTGATTGGAGGTGTTTAGACAGAGCTTGCGCTTGTTAGTGTGTGTTGTGTCTTTTTCTTGCTTGTCTCTTTTTATCAGTTGACTAGATAGTAAAAAGATTGATGTTGTAGTGAGTGAGTGAGTGGTGAGTAAGTGCCCTTGGTGACGGGAGTCTTGGTTTCAGCGGCGGATAGATGTATTGTACAAAGTACCTATATTGCCCCGTTTTCTGGTCCCAGGTATTTTTGTTTTGGATTGTACCTAGATAGATAGGTAGGTAGGTAGGTAGGTAGGTATTGTACCTTGGAAAGTGGTTGGGTGGGTGATGATATTTTGGAGGTTTAGAGGTTTATGGTAGGGCTTTGGGGGGTTTCCTTG
>Ga0247769_1000212_pt1 | contig 13079 bp, 15 predicted proteins | sample UWRJL166409R6_FD_179942 | JGI IMG/M metagenome (GOLD analysis project Ga0247769, IMG submission 179942) | Plant litter microbial communities from Arlington Agricultural Research Station in Wisconsin, United States - UWRJ-L166-409R-6 | ecosystem: Environmental > Terrestrial > Plant litter >... | reverse complement strand
GAAAAAACAACCCGATACCGGGGTTACTTCCGTTTTCTTGAACATCTCTCTCTCGGCAGGGCGGACAGCGGGCAGCGGGCGAGCATGCTGGATCCCGGGTTCCGCTCAAGCGATCAGGGCAATCAATCTCGCCGCTCGCTCGCACGCCGCGGTTGCGTTTGCAAGGGATCGCTTGGCTCGGGAGAAACCGACCGAGGCTCACCCTGTGATTCGCTCGGCGCTCAGAAATGAATCCCGTACACAGTAAAAGTGGATTAAATCCACCCCCGCCATACCATCTTCCCCGCCCCACGCTAAAACAAAACGCCTCTCCCGTTCAGCAGGGGCTGCATCACTGCATCACAGCATCTTGCATCCTAGGTAGTGTAGGTCCCCTCTCGGCTTGCAGGCTTAACTCAGCGCGACAATACAATACCTACCTACCTACCTACTTCTTGCTCCCGAGTGGGATAGGTGAGATGAGATGAGATGATCCAGACGTATCGTACGGTGTACAATACCTAGCTGCGGGAAGGACGGGCAGACACCTAGTCTTCTAGAACGTTGCTGCATGCATGCATACTCCCGAATTTGTTGTCGCTGACTGTGTGTGTATGTGTGTGTGTGGCCTGACACGACACGGAGCATGGAGCTATCACTTGCTGGTCTTCAATTCTGACACCCGACTCCCGTCTCGTTCCATTCCATTCGGGACGCAGAAAATCGGCGACACACCACCATGTATTCGTACCTGCTTCTTCGTACCGCGGACGCAGGACAAACGCGACGAACGACGCACACGAGCAAGTGGTGCCCCTACATACATAGAATCCCATGAGCAGCAGGGCATGCATGCGGTACCACCAGACCTCGAGGGACGGAAACAAAAAGTAATACAGCAAAGCAACCTGAGTCTCGAAGTCTGCCCCGATTACTCTTCCGTGTGTGAACGATATCTTTGTCTCACCGGGCGCCAGAAACCAGGGCCGTAAACCTGCGCTCCGTACACACAGTATTTACCGACTTTGCCTTACGTAGTGTGCCTGGCCTTCTTACCCTCCTCCCCTTCTTTTCTCTCTCCCGTCTCCATTCCCCAAGAAGATGTCCTACCCGGGTAGATGCGCCTCTCTGCCTCCCGCTTGCTCCCAACCTTATCTGTCTCGCCTTGCTTTGCCTGCCGAGTACATACACACACGTCCGCACACGCGTTCTGCGTTGCCGTTTGCTCCATCTCAGACAATCCCTTTCCCCCTGCGTATCTGATGTAGCTTTCCTTTCACTCTCAACATTCGTAATACAAAGGCCACAACCATAAGGTCGCCATGCCGGGGCAAAAAAGGACAAAGCAGCAGCCATTCTGGCTCGGGTATGTGAATGGCCCAGTCATATATTTATATTCGAGATGTTCCACGGGAGATTGACGTCGCTACCAGGGGAGCCGCCGCGTCTATGGCGGTTTGTTTCAGTATGTTGAGTCCTGGCCCACTGCCGGAGCGCACCTCAAACTCCAGCCTAACACCCTGAGCAGCTCATCCACTTGACCAAACAAAATAGTATGCCGCAGGTCCCCTTGCGACTCCTTGCCCGATTGACACTGTTTCAGCCGAATGCAAGTCCTCCAATCTCGAAATTCCATGCTCTCGACGCTCTACAGATTCGCCGCACGAGATGGTATGTCCACCTTTTTCCGCCCCGCCTGTACCGATATGCCACATTTCGGCACTAGGTTGACATGTCTAGGCATTCCCTCCCTGTGGTCCGGTCTTTCCGCGTCCATCCTACGTCAGTCCACATACTCCACTGCCCGCTTCGGCCTGTACAATTTCCTTTCTCGCCAACTTCAATCCCGCGGCCAGAAGCCCTCCGCATCTTCCACCATCGCCTGTGCTGGGGTCGCCGGTGGCCTCGCCGGGGTGGTCGGGAACCCTGCCGAGATAGTCCTCGTTAGGATGTGTGCCGACGGGGCAAAACCTCCAGCCGAGAGATTCCGATACGCCAATCCCCTTGTGGGGCTGTATAGGATCGGCAGAGACGAAGGCATCAGAGTTTTTGGCAGAGGCATGTCTGCCAACGTTGCTAGGAGCGTCCTGATGAGTATGTGCTGCCCGCGGACCTTTCCTGCCCCGGCTGGCTGACAAAGTGGGTTCGTTAGATGTCTCACAGATTGCGCCGTACGCCGCAGCGAAGCGTGCTCTCCTGGCGCGAACCTCATTGAAGGATGATGTTCGAACACATGCTATCGCGTCGCTCGTCGCCGGCACGGTTGCTACCACGGCGTGTGCGCCGGCGGATGTGCTGAAGAGCAGGATACAGAGTGCATCAAGGGGGTCCAGCGTGAGTCGACTGTTGCCCTCGTCTGATACACCAACTGATCAGCCCCTAGGTGATGCAGGTGATTGGTGAGGGTCTCAGAAACGAAGGTCCTGGTTTCCTGATGAAGGGGTGGACGCCTGCATGGTTGAGACTGACGTAAGTTATCCTGTTCCCGTCTCGATGGTTGGTAGACTGACCCAAGCAGACCTCACACCGTGTTGACCTTTGTATTCATGGAGAAACTGCAGGAGGCGATGACGCTGACCGCCTCGCCTCCCATTAGAGCCGCCATCTAGACCCGTCGACTCTCAAACTCCAAATTCTGGCAGGTTAGACCAGCTGAGCCAGTCTAGCGCCGCGGGATCGTCCCAGGGGTACATGCTCATAGCCGGATCAAACTCGTTATTTACCCGACTGAGCGCCTCGACGATCTGGTCGTCTGACATGGATGAGAATTGGATCGGTTCGGACCACAGAGGCGGTTCGAGAAACCCCGAGACAGGAGGGTTGGATAGAGTGTCCGGAAGGCCAAAGCCCCCCTGCGTTGTCCGTGGAAATGCGGGCGCAGGATGCTGCGAGATTGGGCCTGCTTTGGAAAGAGGCCTTGCCGATACATCGGATGACGAAGCAGCTTTCTTGACGATGTATTTTAGATATTTGCCGTACAACGCCGACATACCATTTCGGTGCTTTGTGACACAGCCAATCCGTTCCAGCACGTCTGCTGTCTCCTCGATTAGAGTTCGGACGCTTGGTGCCAAGTTCGTATTCCCAGCCAGCTGGCTGCTGAGTCGCAGGGCAAAACAAGCGGCAAAAGATATCATGATGGCCGTGTTATTGGGCATGCTGGATAGCTGCCCCTCGCCCTGAATGGCTGCTCGCATAACGTTCAGCGCTGATGAGAGCCCAGCAGCATGGAAAAAATGGCGGACTTCGGTCGGGGCGGTGGGGTGGTTTATGACGCTACTGTAGATGGACAATCGTGTGTGGGTGACTAAAATCTGAACGTATGGGGGCAATCGGTGTTCTGAATGCAGTTAGTGTCAGAATACGGCCAGATATGTCACGGTGAGTTTTGACCTACGAGGACCTGTGCCGATTGAGATGCCCCATTTCGCTTGCCACTGAGCGAAGAACTTGTCGACAGTCATTTGTATCCTGATACGAAGTCAGTACGGTGCTTCCATCATGTACAAGTAGGGGGGCCCCACGATTGCGCGATCATCGCACCGTCAGCGGCGTTCTCGCGAGATCCGTCGCATATGGCTCGGATGGAGGCGAACAAGTCGTCCTAATGCTATGTTAGCGGCAGTCGACGCAAGTTTTGAGGGAAGAGACGAACCAAATCTCTGCGAAGAACAGCCATGGAAACGAGATGGCCGTCCATCGTATCTGCTATATTGGATATATGCCACTGGTCACATCGTTTTAGGATTGGGGTGACCGGAACCGTATAACTTCTCCCACGGGCGAGGCACATCCTGGTTGCTGCGTCAGCGCGGCCTACAACAAGGTGAGTTAAGAGCGCGGCCATACCCCCTCTCAAGAACAAATAAAGAGATCCAGCACCTTTCCCTCCGTCGGAGAAGTCGCCGGCCGAGTTCCGAGTTCGGGTCTACGTCCCCGAAGCCATCAAGTGACAGCGCCACCTTCGGGTCGATGCAATCGGCACGGGCAATACTCCCAAGCGGCCCGTCTTTGAGTGAAGCGAGCGGCACAAGGCTCTTGTGTAACGAAAGGTCCAACGCCATGGTTGTCGCCATCGAGACATACCAGCACGTCTCATCGTCAGTGCTGTGCTTGCCGGGAAACATCCATGGGACGTTGACCATGAAGGCAAGGACAATCTCCACGGATCGGTAACGGTCAATCATGATTCGATTTACCAAGGCTCTGCAGTGATTGGATAACCTTCTCGACAGGGCCGCCTCGGTGGGTACGTACAGGGCGGCGGCAGCCGCAATGGAGGTGAAAAGGAACGCAGACCGGGAGCGTGTGAAGGCGGCAGTGTAAAGAGCTGGGTCGAGGCCCCAACGGGTGTGTGCAAGGTTGCGATGGAAGCTTTCGACACATGAGTGCGGGTTCTTCTGGAGAGAAAGATCGTTAGTGTTGGCAGCACTTACAAATTGAACAGCGAGTCCGCTTCCTCGACCGACATCAGGCCCAGTTCGATGGGATCTAGGTCGGGGCCGGTGTCAAGGCTGAACTGGCTAAGCTTGAAGAACTTCTCGACCTCGGAGATTTTGTCGTTTTGTTTACTGTGGCGGGCCTTTTGGTGCGGCGTTGCCTCTCTCACCGCGTGGTCATTCCCCAATTTGGGCGACACATGAAGGTCGGATGCTCGGGCCAGAAGTTGAAGAGGATTTTCCGCATCATCGACGGCGAGGCTTTCCTCAGCATTGTGACTCTGTGATGGCGTAGAGTCCTGAGGGATGCTCATCCCGTCCTGTTCCGAGGCGGAACTGTCGCCGGCATCGGATGAAGCGTCGGGCAGTATGATGTCGAGACTCGAATTCTGCCTCACATGACCAACGCGTGCTGGTTGATGTGGGTGATCCGCCCCCGGTGTACTCCCATCCTTGGCGGGCCCTAACAACGCCTTGAGCTCCGAGACAACTTTAGCAGCCTCGATGCCGGGGACAGCGGACCCCGAGCGTCTCACGGCTTGCTCCACCTGATGCAGCGCTTTCTCAAGCCCCGTGCGTTTGCTACAAAGACGAGTCAACACAAGGTGCAGCGTCGGGGCCAAGCATTGATCACTTACTTCTTGACGCCCTTCCGGCGGCCGACGTGGAAGTCAGGGCGCACGCATTGGACACCCAGCTGGAGGCAGCGTTGGCAGCGGTCGTCATTCAGGACGCGGCCCTTCTCGCACTTGATCTTCGACCGGCGACACACAAGACAAGCGGCCGCTCTCCGGCTATTGCTGTCCTTTTGCAAGTCCCGGACCGCCTCGGATGCAGGCGTCGCGGCGGCGATATCTGGCCGATCCATTGCGTGTCGCAGTGGGAGATGCGGACGAACGCCCGCTCACTTCGTGGCCTCCCGTCAATTCGGTCCCCGTCCTTTTTTTGCGTGGGAGGTGAGCTCTGAGCTCTCGGTTTGCGGGGAGGTTCCCGTCTGTCGAGGATTGGACACGGGAACGGGACTGGACGAACGTTTGGGGTAATCACCCCACCACCTGCCACCCGGCGGCCCGACTGCCACCTACAACCTCCAAGCGGCCCTGTCCAATCGCTGGAGATTTGCGTGTGGCACAGCTGCCTGACAGCTGGTTGAGGATGAGACGGTGGCCCCGGATGGTGCCTGAGGGTGCCAAGCAATTTCCCCGGAAATCTCCTCGCGTGTTTGGTGACCGTGCAAGAGGAACGAGCTCCTTTGGTCACTTTGTCACTTGTTGGTCGGGTGTCGTCGAGATGCCAAATCCTCCATGCTGCCGGCACTTGGACAGATCTCCCCGCCAGACCCGTTCCCGACTTGGTTGTGGGTTTTATCGGAATTCATGCTTGGCGCCGTTCTGCGTCGGACAGGCGCAGCTGCACATTGCGATGCAGTTTGGCAGCGACGCAAATAAACGTTGCCTGCGGCGATTTATCCGCTTGGTGTCCATTTCTTATTGCTCCGTGGTTTCTCCCGCCTTGGGCCGGGTGTCCGTACCGCCATCCAGCTTGCTGATTATCCCCATGCCCTGATCCCCAACCCTCATCCTTCTCGCTGTTATTAAGCCACCTACTCCGTATTTCTTCCACAAATGAGGAAATCCCGGCTCGCCGACGGCCTTGAACTTGTTCCGTTCTGAACCCTTGGATCGGCGACGACGGTCAAGGCATCTAGCTCACTGTTGAGATCCACCTACCAGCAAGAAATCCTAGACAGTAAAAACGCGACTTCAGTGTATGGTAGTGCTGCAGGTCGCAATATTGAGCAGCCAGCGCTGGGACGTCGTTTTGTTTACGGGCAGCTGGGGAGCAAACTCGTCCAAGTAGAGGAGATTGAGAGAGCCTCTTCCACCGTCTGAGCTCCACCGCCTGAGTCTTCCACCTTGTGAGCAATGGTATTGTCCTTAGTATCCGTACAGCGGGGTGGGGCTTCCATCCGACTCCGAGTTGTCGGTTGGGGATCATGACCGTCACCACTTAGTGACTATGCCCGAGAATTGACACGGAGGTCCAAAACGCCAGGGCAGCTATGGGCCCTAGGTAGCTTATGGAAATCTACAACACAAAGGCATGTGTTACCGTAGCCTAAGGACATAGCTCGATGATGTGTTCCCAACCCTGCTGTTTCCCCAAAGTGAAGGATGCAAGTCTCAAATCGGTGAGTCGGCCCGGATGAGGAACTCTTATAAGCCGCATAGCTGTACCACTGGGTGCACGTCCTGCGAAGTTAAGTTGAAACCTGACACATGGCCGTCCAATTTGGCGAGATGTGCCTCGCGGGAACACTGAGGGTTGTAGAAGGCGATTGGTTGTCAACCAGTGAGGTATCGGCGGGACCGTTCTTGTATGGCGCCAGCAACTCGGGGCTAGTCCACAATATCCGACCTGCCGTTGCCCATAACGGCCATGGGGTTCCGGTGTAGCACAGATAGTCCACGAGGGATTCGGCCGACCTAATGGAGCGTTCGCCCGGAAATGTCCAGACATGCTGCGGGAATCTCAGGTTCGGCTATCGGAGTGACAGGCTAAAATTGTTAACTGAGCTGCCCCCCAGCTTGCCCATCCGGTTAAGTCGCTCTTCCTCCGCCTCCGAAACGGGAGTGGTCCACTTGGCCAAGGAGCTCGACGAGGGAATTTCGGACTCCGTGTACTTCGGCCAACTGAAGATGGAGGGCTTTGGTACGCTTCCCGGCGTTTCGAGTCGCCGGGAGCGGCAGCGTGATGGCAGATACACGCCGCATGGGCGGGAGTGCAGTCTTGTGGAGGGGAAAGAACCGAAAGCGGGCAATCCATGCGGGCCGGGATCGGGGGAAACCCTTACGGAGTGCGCCAGCGGGTTGAACCAACAAGAGTCGGTGAGGGTTTTGGCGATGCGACTGCCCCAAGGCAGCCATCTCGATAGCTGCGAAAACAAAGATATCCACTGCGATTCTTGTTCGGCGACCTGTCCATGGAATAGTTAAGCGAGCCATAACTGTCACAGGGAACGGAAGTCCACCCAGTACTAAGTACATATTCGTACCTCGCGGGCTCGTGACTTAGCAGCGGCTCTTGGCGTATGTTCATCATCGTGGTAGAGCGTTAGCTAGCGGGATCAACCTCAACATCTCGCGGCACAGAATACCTACATCACGGCACTCGCCTCGGGATATTCTGTACCCTGCATGCAGACATCGAGCATGGAAGCTCCGTCTGCTGCCCCACCCCACTGCCCACTGTTGGGGTTGGGGTCGGTCCCCAATAAGGTGGGACTCCGGGTACCCCGTCCGTTTGCCCACACAGTATTTGGCAGGGGCCGATTTAACAAACGAACTTGTTGCTGTCTAGGTGTCTGTCGCCATCAGGGAATCGAGAGATCATGAAGGGCTTCGAATCAAGCCGAATTTCACTTTGGAAAGAGCTCGGTCAGCGGAAAGGGTGGTACGAAGACCACATTTCTCCTCCTTCAAGGGGCTGCTGACCCCAGCGCGCCTGGTCATAAACTTTCTTTTTCCCACTCCTCGCCCAACGCGCCTCACACGCGTCCCCAAACTAACAGCATCACAACAACGCCCAGTCATGGCCATACTGCCCGGCATGATCACCTAAAAACAATCTGTGATATGTTTTGCTCAGCACCTTCGCGACAAGGACACGAGTGACAGAATCGCAAGGCTCACAGATCTTGCCTTGGATGGAGGGGCAAGCAGATGACGGCGGGGTGGGTGCACAGCGTTGAGTCAGGCCCACTTTTGATAAGATTAAAAACAGCATTTTTCTGGGAACGCGATGCAACGCGACTTCCATCCCTGCTCCCCGCGTCTGCGCGTCCCTCTTAAAGAGGTCACTGGCCTTGAGCGTGAGACACCCTCAGTCCACATTCCCATACCTCCGCCGTGGCCGTCTTACTTGTTTCGCCATCCATTTGCTGTTTTATGTTGAGTTTTCTACGCTGGGGACACAATGGGCGAAAAGCCGAAAGCATCAGCTCGCACTCCCGCGAGACCCGCCCCCAGCGTTAAGAAATCCGGGACGGCTTCGACGGGCAAGCAGCAGAGCATTCTCGGCTTCTTCAGTAAGGCGTCCGCCGCGACCTCTGCTAATGGCCCTGCCTCATCGCCGTCCACGAGGATTTCCGCCTCGGCCAAGCAGGATCTTCCTGCAAGGCCGCTGAAAGAAAGCACCAAATCCAACTCGATGCTCAAAGCGAGTCGTCCCTCCAATGTCACGCCAGTCCCTAGCAGCGACGCTGTCGAGCCATGGAGTCCAGGCTCGCAAGAGAATAGGGGTGCCAGCACCGCCAAGGTGACTAACTTAACTCCGCTCCGTGTTGCCTCGTCCATTAGCTGAGACCATGAAGAAGCAGACTGTTAATGAGAAGGTCAGCGCTGGTAGCAGTCCTTCTCGCAAGGTATGTCCTCCATTCAGCCCGACTTACCATTCTGCCTCACTGACACACAACGGTTAGGTCAAGAAGGCCGTCAACTACGCCGAATCGTCAGAGGATGACGAAGATCCCTTCGAATCGATGCGAACCCGAAAGCCCCGAGCCCGCAGATCCCGCCCCACCGCCCTTGACGATGAAGACGATGACGACGTGTACGAGGCTGAAGAAAACGCTCGCGAAGATGAAGACGATGGTACAACACTAAAACCCCTTTGAGAATTAGGACATGAGCCGGTGCTAACTGATGGTCAAAGATATGGCGGATTTTGTTGTTTCGGACGAGTCGGATGCTCCATCCAAGTCAAAGAAGAGAAAGCGATCTGCTACAACATCCACTGCAGCTCCTCGCAAGCGGTCCAATATGTCGACATCCCCTCCAGCTGCAGCTCGCGAAGCTGATGTCGAGGAAGAGGATCTCATGGAGGGTGTCCCATCGACGTCTACCGCTCGCAAGTGGGCGTACGATCCAGATGATGTTCAGCCCCGAGAGAAGCCTTATGTTCCTGTCAAGTCGACCACATCTTCCTCCGCCGCGAAAGCGAAACCCAAAGCGCATACGAAGGAGCCAGATGAGAGGCACTCGTGGCTAGCGAATATCCTGGACGGGAATAAGAACCCACCTGGCCACCCAGACTTTGATCCGACGTCCATATATGTGCCGCCCTTCGCGATCAACAAGCTCTCTCCATTCGAGAAACAATACTGGGAGATCAAGAAGAACCTCTGGGATACCGTTGTCTTTTTCAAGAAGGGCAAATTCTATGAGCTCTACGAGAACGATGCCACCATTGGGCACCAGTTGTTCGACCTGAAGATGACTGACCGCGTCAACATGCGTATGGTCGGCGTTCCAGAAAGCTCCCTTGACATCTGGGTCAATCAGTTTGTAGCCAAGGGTTTCAAGGTCGCCCGCGTTGATCAGATGGAATCGGCACTGGGCAAGGAGATGCGGGAACGCGATGACAAGGCCAAGAAGGGCGACAAGATCATCCGTCGCGAGTTGGCCTGCATCCTAACAGGAGGTACGCTAGTAGATGGAAGCATGCTTCAGGACGATATGGCCACATACTGCGCAGCGATCAAAGAGTCCACCGTTGACGGCAAACCGACGTTCGGAATCGCGTTTGTGGACGCCGCTACCGGACAGTTTTACCTCTCGGAGTTTCAAGACGACGTAGATCTCACCAGGTTTGAGACCTTTGTTGCGCAGACTTCCCCGCGCGAGCTTCTGCTGGAGAAGTCGCACCTGTCTACGAAGGCACTACGAATTTTGAAGAACAACACCACTCCCACCACCATCTGGAATTACTTGAAGTCAACCACGGAGTTCTGGGATGCCGAGCGCACGCGCCGCGAGCTTGACTGCAGCGAGTACTTCGTTTCCGAGGGGAAAAAGGACGGCGCTTGGCCTGCAACCCTCGCCAAGGTCAAGGATAAAGACCTTTTGATGTCCGCGCTAGGTGCTCTTGCTCACTATCTTCGGATCTTGAAGATTGAACGGGATTTGCTATCTCAAGGAAGCTTTCAAGACTACAACCCCATCCACAAAAACGGGACCCTTATCCTCGACGGCCAGTCCCTGATCAACCTGGAGGTCTTCTCCAACACGGCAAATGGAGGCTCTGAAGGGACCTTGTTCAGTCTTCTGAACAGATGCATCACCCCCTTCGGCAAACGGTTGTTCCGGAAATGGGTTTGCCACCCTCTTTGCAACATTGAGAGGATCAATGAAAGACTCGATGCGGTCGATATGCTGAATAAGGACCGGAGCATCAGAGACCAGTTCTCTTCGCAGATGACCAAGATGCCCGATCTCGAGCGCCTGATTTCCCGCATTCACGCCGGCGCCTGCAAGCCGGAGGATTTTGTCCGAGTTTTGGAGGGCTTTGAGCAAATCGACCATACAATGGGCCTCCTCGCTGCCTTTGGTGGCGGGAATGGACTCGTCGACAAGCTGCTGGCCGCGATGCCCGATCTCAAGGATCCTCTCGGTTTTTGGGAGTCGGCATTCGACAGGAAACGTGCCCGGGATGAGAAGCTCTTGATCCCGGAGAAGGGTATCGAGGAAGACTTCGATAACAGCCAAGCCGAGCTTGATCGCATCAAGGATGAGCTGCAGTCGTTGCTCGACGAGCAAAAGGCGGCCCTGAAGTGCAAGACGCTCAAGTTCACCGATATTGGAAAAGAGGTCTACCAGATCGAGGCCCCCAAGGCTGCAAAGGTGCCCAAGACTTGGCGGCAGATGTCGGCCACTTCTGCGGTCAAGAGGTACTACTTCAAAGACCTCGAAGATCTAGTGCGGGAGCTCCAGGAGGCCGAGGAAACACATTCGCAAGTCGTGAAGGATGTTGCGTTGAGATTTTTCGAGCGATTCGACGTCGACTACGAGATCTGGCTGCAGGCCATTCAGATCATTGCCCAGCTGGACTGCCTCATTAGCCTTGCTAAAGCCTCGACGTCTCTTGGGCAACCCAGCTGCCGCCCGGTCTTCGTTGACGACGAGCGGAGCGTGATCGAGTTTAAGGAGCTCCGTCACCCTTGCATGCTCAACACGGTAGCTGACTTCATTCCCAACGACGTCAAACTTGGCGGCGATGAAGCCAAGATCAACCTCCTCACCGGTGCCAATGCTGCTGGCAAGTCGACTATTCTGCGAATGGTAAGTCCGAGTCCCGTCGCCCTGGGCTCTAACTCAACTAACACGTAACCAGTCCTGCACTGCTGTAATCATGGCCCAGATTGGCTGCTACGTCCCCGCTCTCTCGGCACGCTTGACGCCTGTCGACCGTATCATGTCGCGTCTGGGGGCTAACGACAACATATTTGCAGCACAAAGTACATTCTTTGTGGAGCTGTCAGAGACGAAGAAGATTCTCTCCGAGGCCACGCCCCGCTCCCTTGTCATCCTGGATGAGCTGGGCCGTGGAACTTCATCGTACGACGGCGTTGCCGTCGCGCAGGCCGTTTTGCACCATGTTGCATCTCACATTGGCTGCATTGGGTTCTTCGCTACCCACTATCACAGTCTGGCAACCGAGTTCGAGAATCACCCGGAGATCCGCGCCAGGCGCATGCAGATTCACGTGGACGAAGAGAACCGTCAAATCACATTCTTGTATAAGCTTGAAGATGGCGTAGCTGAGGGGTCGTTTGGTATGCACTGTGCGGCCATGTGCGGCATTCCTAACAAGGTGATCGAGCGGGCTGAGGAGGCGGCGAAGGCGTGGGAACACACGAGCCGGCTGAAGGAGAGTCTAGAGAGGGCGAAGACGGGATGCTACATTCCCTTGGGCGTGTTGAGCGATGTGGCGAGTGTCTTGCGTGGTGGGAGCAAGGTGGAAGTGGAGCAGCGCGGGATTGAGGTGTTGTTGAGGGCCATCGAGGCGCTTTAAGCTGGGTTGGGTCACGTTCATGGCAAGGGGCTACGGAAGCATAGGTACTGCGCTAGGCGTGTCGAGTGATGTTTCTGAACGGAATTCTGGTAAATATGCACACTCATGTGTCTCGGGATGGTTGGCGCTTGGAGTTTGCGTTTTTGGCTCCGCACAACGGCGGGTAATGTGTAGTGAACGAATAGAATATATGGTCATCATATTGCATCGTGGTTGTTCGTAGCTCGCCCCATGGAAACGCACATGTGGTCAACTCACCAGTCACATTTCCCCCTCGACGCTCTGTGGTTGCTGATGTAAATGACTTCGACGACATTTCCTAGAATGCGTACCTACCTAGCTTTTCCAAAAACCCAAGCTCTTTCATTTTTGTATCTCGTGATCGAGCGTGCCGTCGGCCCACTCGAACAAGAGGTAGTGGCGCCCGCCGTGCTCCAAGGAGAGAAGGAGCTCGGTGATGGGGCCGCCCTTCTGCAGCCTGGCACATGACCTTTCGTGCGCCTCGATCTCCTTTCTACAGCTCTCCTTTCCCCGGCTGCTGATCCTCTTGAGGGCGAAGTGCATGGGTTCGTTGGAGTTCATGGGGTTCTGTTTCTAGTTCTGTTGGTCTTAGCGGTATTGTTCGATAACTAAGGTAAGGTAAGGTTCATCATCACTATCCTTGTATCTTACCTGGTGGGAATCGGGCCATAGTTGTGATGGCTCGGGTGGATTTGGATGCGATATTCGGCGGCGCCGCTCCCACCGGTCCCGCTGCGCTCGAGCGAGGCCCAAGGCAGTCTTGCATCGACGGGGAGCTCGTACCGGCAT
>Ga0247769_1000211_pt1 | contig 13149 bp, 4 predicted proteins | sample UWRJL166409R6_FD_179942 | JGI IMG/M metagenome (GOLD analysis project Ga0247769, IMG submission 179942) | Plant litter microbial communities from Arlington Agricultural Research Station in Wisconsin, United States - UWRJ-L166-409R-6 | ecosystem: Environmental > Terrestrial > Plant litter >... | reverse complement strand
AAGACTATTGTTTACGAATAACTGATTCGAATTGAGAATATGTCCATCTCTCAGTCATACCCCATCAGCGTAGCCGATAAGTGCCAGCAGCCCAGCTGGATCTTGATGGCCTCCCCAACTACCAGGTCGTACAAGCCTACGATCCGTGCCGCGCTCAGGTTCCATTCAGCTAAAAATACATATCCTCGTTCACAGCCACAATTTCCCCCTGATGCGCGCGCACTACATCAAAGCTGCGCAACTCATTTCTTCTTGTTACCTAGAATATAATATGGAAAAAGATATACAATAGAAAATTCACCCGAAAGGAAATCACCAGCGTGTCCTCTACTTACACTCAGTCCCCAGATATCTGCATACAGTCTGATATCTCGTTCTGGTCAAAAAGAAAATCCAAGATGCCCCATCCCCTATACTCGATGCAAAAGTCAGACAAAGACGCCACGCGACGAGACGCGCCCCCTAATTCGAACCCATCAACTCCCGCATCCTGTCAGCCGACAGCTCCATCATGACCTTTCCCCGACAAAAGTTCCTGACAATCTTCCTCTCACCAGCGAGTCTCTTGGCATAGCCAAAAGAAGACTCATAGAATTTTTGCGACGGAAAATTCGGAATAGGATAGGGATAGACCTTGGTGCCGCTCCAGGGTCGGATGATAGGCGGCTCATCCGCAACAATAGCGGCGCTGCCGTCGCCCAGCGTCTTCTGGTCGACAAACCGGCCCCTGATAAGCCAGTCCACAATCTCGGTGAATCCGTTGCTTCTTGCAATCTTGACAGCAGAGCGGGCGATACCCGACCCGGACATGTACGAGATGCGGGCGCCACGGCGGACTAGTATCTTAACCATATCCAAAAGCTTCTTCGACGCCGCGAGCATGAGGGCCGTACCTTGATCGCTGCCCTCGGCTTCAAGATCGAATCCCCAATCTAAGAGGACGTCCACGTGGTAATGCATCAAGAAGTACACAAACCAACACAGCGCAGTAAACCGGGGCCTGGTCGGGTTATCGCAGAAGATAGAGCGAGCGGTTTCTCTTCCCACAACTCTTGCTATCCGGGGCAAGGTCGCAACGCGATATATCATGTGTGGATTGGTAGCCAGGAAGTCCCCGAGGTCCAGAATTGGGAAACGCGGATGAAGGTGGAGCCTCTGTTCCAAGATGACCCAGAGTATGTTAGGTGCGAAAAGCCCATAGTGGATAGTGCAGAACCCATCGTCGGCGGCCACATAAGGGTCTACTCCAAGTTCGAGCAAGTAGCGGAATACCTTTGTTGAAGGCTCCTGCCATCGCACTACATTGTTAATCGCGTTGACGCCACCAGGGATTACGCTTTCAATGCCTGGTTTTGAGCGCCGCAGAAGGGGAGCAAATTCAACGCCATTACTCCCAGTGAAGCCCTCGAATATAAGCGGCTTGCCGATGTTCGTGTCGAGGGAGGCGCCGCGTTGGATCAAAGCCTGTACCACATCAAAGGTACAACTATTTTGTATTGCTAAACCGAGCGCGGTTGAGCCTAGGTATACGCTTTCAAGGTCAGCACCCTGTTTGAGGAGTGCCTGAATCACCTCAAGGTCGCCCGTTTCAGTCGCAAGATGGAGGGCGGTCCGTCCTTTGAAGTCGCGCTCTTTAAGCAAGGCTCGAATGATATCGTCTCCGCTCAAAGGAACCGGATCAGGGATGGGATTCAGGGCGGCACTGTAAATATGGCCAAGTGTCACCGGAAGTTCCCACAATTAATGCCTAATATCTCGGGAGAGAGCAAATGGTATGGGGGATCGCAGAGCCCTGCTATGTACTTACATATAGACCGTGTAGTTTTTGAGAATATGTGTGAAAAGATGTTCGATCGCCTCGAGATTTCCATTGCTAACCGCCGTGTGTAGGATAGTGCTCAGGAACCCGCGGACCTGGGTAATGTAGCCAGCCTCCTCCACGTACTTGCTAAGCAACTCTGGGAGCAGGTCGTTGGCGCCTAATTCTGTGGCCCCTACCGCGCATAGGTGTTGAATAAGATGCGGCCCGTTGGGGATATTGACAAGTGTACTGGCTCCATTGTCTAAAAATAGCTTAGCCAGTCTAAACTGCCAACGCAATACGGCGAGCGTAAGTGGAAACAATTGATAGTTAGGCGGGAGCAGCCGGTTCAGTGGACAACCTTGTGTTACGAGCTCAGCACATTGCTCCTCATTGCCAGCCGTGATCGACTCCACGAGAGCACGTAATTCATCGCCTGATGTCCCATTATCCGGGGTGCGGTTTTGAGATGCAACCTCTGCTGCCTTGCGGTCTTGATAGTCCTCAATGAGCTGGACTATGGCGTAGTGGCCCCCGCCACGAGCTAGCTCTATCGGTGTCCTCCCTGACTTGTCAGGAGTGAGGGGAGAGCCCCATTCTAGAAGCCTTTGCACCGCGTTGATGCTCCCATAAAATGCTGCAGAATGGATAGGCAACCGGTTGAGAGTCCTAGGTAGATGTAAGTACTAGGAGCGGGGCGGCTTCGGGGCTCGTACGGTTCTCCTTATCCTATAGGGGGTAGTATACGTTAAAGTCTCCTATAAGTACGTTACGCCCGCTAGGCGGGCGTTACGTAAGGGTGGGGAGGGGGGTCTTCTAGTCTTACGGTTTTCTGCCCTCTATATAGATAAAGTAAACTATAATCGCCTCGTCTCCCTGCCCGAGCGTTACTACCGCCTAGTCTTCCCTAGCTTCTACCGTCCACGCCGCGCGTTCGATACTCTTACTAACGTAGATCGCTACTTTACCGCTATAGTATATTATATCGTATTTTACTCCCCTTCGGTATCTAAGGGTCCCGAGATCTCTACTCCTAGGTAGTTCTTAGATTACGATCAGGTCGTACCCTACTCGCGATTCGAGGGCCTCTATTAGCCTATTTTAGTTATTATCGATATTCTAGTATAGTACTTTTAGTTTTATTAAGCAATGCTCGAAAAGGGCGCCTACGTATTATTATCGTCCGTTATATCTATATCTAGGGGTAGTATTATCTCCTCCGGTAAAGCGGAGGTTAACCTTACATTAATCCTGGTATTATTATTCTACGGGTCGCCCGCGTCCTAGGGGCTTAGGGTAGGCGTATAGTTTAACACGTTTCGTAAGTTAGACGCCTGGACTAGGGCGAATAGTAAAGTCGACTGGTTTTTATCTTATCCTACTTTTTAGAGGCCACTTAGGCGGCTAGCCTTCGCCCCGCTCGCTACTTTCGCCGCGGCTAATGCCATAGCGTTCGCATCGCGGGCGGCTTTTACTCGAGTTAGGTTCGCTAGTATCCTAGCTTTCGTTCCCGGGGTAGCTAACAAAGGAGTTCGGGACGGTGTAGCTTATTAGTATAAGAAGGCCGTTAGTATTACTAAGGCGCTATCGTCCTACCTACGTCTCTTTATTAGTAAAGTAGGAGTTAGGGTCCGTCGGTTAGGGTTAGGCGTAAGGAAGATGTCGTCGTCGTCCTCGTCCGGTATTAGGATGGCGTTCTATTTATTACCTCCCCGGCTGCGGTTCGGTAGCGCTGCGAAAGTTGTGGGTCTTTCCAGGTATTTTTCGTGTGCTCGCTGTCTTGCCGCTTTCGCAACGCGGCAGTCGAGGCTGAATACCGCGTATCTCCCGTCGCAGTTGATACAGTGGAGGCGGTTTCTGGCTGCGTCCAGGCGCGAGGGGCAGAGTGCCTCTCTTTCCTTTACGTTACAGCTTAGGGAGTGCGCTTCTCCTGCGCACAGTAGGCACCTCGCGGTGCATATACAGCCTCGAAGTCCTTAAATTCACCACCCTAAGAACGTGCTACCTAAGTATAACTACAAAGATCTGCCTCTAGGGAGTATTTAAGAGAGGGCCCCTAGCTAAAGCCCTCAACGCCACCGTACAACGCCGGCGTAACCCTAAGGTTTACACCTTAAGCCCTCCTCAAGAGGCACGGCTAGCACAAAGGTATATAGGCGATACCACTAGCCTACCTAGGGTAGGCGGGCCCGGGTGCAAGCCGGGTACGTACCCCTTACGTAGCTTCCTCCCTCTCGGCTAACTAATACGCGCGTCCGTCCTCTCCAGCCAGTTATACTACTCCTTGGAACCGTAGCTTCCTTATAGCGGCAATACCACGTAATTAATTTACAGCCGAGGTGCCCTTCCGGCGCAATCCATCCGCGGCTTTATCCCATACTATAACCTATACCCCCCGAAAAGGGGGGGACGTAGCCTGGCTACGCGTATAGTCTAATAGGTCCCCCGCTAAGGTATCGCTTACTTCTCGCCTACACCCCGGGTATAAGCCGGGGCTATAATTTAACCACCCTCCCCTCGGTCTAATATAACCACTACGGCCTACCTTCTACTAGGCGCGACCCTAGCTTCTAGCTTCCCGTTACCTAGGCCGGTCTCCCTTCTTAAGCCGACTATATCTTGTAGTAATCTTATCGCTATAGTGCTACTACGCCGGCGTAGCTCCCGTATAGGTATTACTACTAACTTACCCTAATCCACTTATTATATATCCTCTTAGCTAGCCGGCTGTTTAACCCGAGGGCGGTACTTCTCCGCGGACTAGGCGGCCACCCGTAGACCTCCGTCCTTAATGAATCTGTGCTAAATCTTCTCCTCGTCCGATTAACGACCCCGTTATTAATTATCTATATAATAAGCTTTCGCTCTATACCCTCGCCTTAGGCTCGTACCGGTTACTTGCTAGCGCCGGACTCTTAAGCCCGTAAACCTAGAGCTGGGTAGGGCTGAGGGTATCCTATCCCCCCTTTAGAACGTTAGGGAGGTCGGATGGTTTTCGTACTTAGTATCCCTCTTATTTACTAAAAAAAAGACTATACGCGCGAAATGCGTACTAATTACTCGGTCGGTCACTAGTAGTGGTCGATCGATTGGCGTTATAGTTACGGGCGGGGCGGTAAGGGATTTTCGGGGTATAGAAAAATTTCTGCAAAAAGCCCGCACTTCAGGACCTCGCGGCCATAACTTTTCGACGTTCTACAACCGCGTAACGTATACGCGTCGCTACAGCCCCCAAGACTTAATAAAACTAATTAAGAACAACTAGTATACCGATTTTCGCGGTGTCCAGCCGCGCGCGCGGCGCGCGGCCCCTGGTGTTAACTTACTAGGAGGGGAACTAGGTAAGCTTAATAAGCTGTAGAACGTAGTTTTATGCATAGCTTAGCGGATTAATATTTCGCGCCCGCTACTACTAGCTAGGATTCTCGCTGCTAAAATAGGCTTTCTCCTTATACTTAAGCTTCTCAAATAGTTTAATAAGGACTGGATCGATACTTATTACAAAAACGCCTTTCTAGCCACCGTATTTCGAGGCAGGAGTATAGAAATCCTGCGCTAGATAATTATAAAGCTATGTAGGCAGGCGGGGAAGTACTAGTTATACAGCAGGTTAGTAGCTATAGTATTTAGTACTAATTCGTCTGATATATATTACGTATGGAAAGAATTCTTACTAAATAATACGGACTAGTTCTTAAAAAAGAAAACCCCTATTCGGCCTAGAGGGGCAGCAACTTTATCCCTATTGAGAATCTAATTCCACTTACTTCTAAGCGCTCTATACTTTTCTCCAATAGCGCGTTTTATACCGTCCGCAAGAACATAATCTATTAGATCTAGCTTATCTAGATATAATACCGGTTAATTGATAAGGTCCTACTAGGTTACTTCCCGTACCTATACTTCCTCGGATAGTTGTTAATACGTCTTGTAATATTATCGGGTCCCTCGGTAGAATTAGCCGCTAAGCTCCTACGCCTTAGGGCTCCTATTAATTTTCCTCGCGGCAGCGGCGGTACTGTTATAGAAAACACTGATATCGCTCGAATCGTAATAACAATAATATTAGCCGAGTGCAATAATTCGTCCTATAGCGTAGATATAATATTTATATGGTAAGAAAGAAAAATTTCATGATATTAAGGCATAACGGCGCTTTACTATACGTTAATGCGGGCTACTAAATAATCTACGCGTTTTATACGCTTCCTACTTAAGTAAGGAGTAGACCCTAATTACGCCTATGCGGGCGAGAAGTTGGTATAATAGCCTGGAGTACAAGCTATAGAAAGTTTTCTTAGTAAGTCCTAGGAGTAGGTAGTTAAGAGAACCCTTCTGGTAAGACTTATAAGGAAGGAATAAAATAAATAACTTAACATTAATAAAGATAGTAATAAAGATGATAAGTTAGAATAAAAAGACATAACGAGGACGAAACAGCGTAGGAAATAACTTTTATAAGAATTAAGGAATAATAATTCTACCTGCTATACCTAAAGAAAAAAGGTTCCATTATATTCCACTTATTATAATTCCTAACGATACTTCTAATAAAGTTATAAGGTAATAGTTCTATTTCCATTCCCATAAGCTATTATATTTATAGGGATTCCAGGAACCTTTATCTTACATTCGTAAAAATTAACAGTATCTCTCCCTCTAGATAGTATAATCTCAATAGCCTTGCACCGGGGGGGCGCTGCTACTGTAATATCTTCCATATTAGCTGCAATACTTTTACAAGTCGTTTAAATTGCCTACTAACAATATTAGATATCTGCAGACTCGTACAGGATTCCATCCACACTATAGCCTGCTAACTATCGCCTTTATCCCTACGTCCAAGTAAGTAACAAACCACTTATTAGGTGTGCACGGGCAAAAAATGGGATACACATTAGGTGCGGTAAGATAGGTAGGTGAAGCAAAGAGTCTATATTAGATAATATTGCCAGCAATTGCAAGAAGCTGTCGCAACCTACCACTGCCTAAAACGCACAAAAAGTTGATTGCTCCGGCAAGTCTTAATTGCTGTTGTTTTCAGGGTTACCCCTGCCAAACCCCTGAGTTTCTAAACAGCCTCGATATCCTCAATTCGGCCCCATAATAGCGCCCCGATTGACCATCACCGTCACAACCCCTCTCATCCCCACATACTACCACAAAAAAGACCTACCCTGCCGTCAGGACGCCATTACCTAAGAAGCCGCCACCGAGCTCTTGAAGAAGTCATTAATCTTGTGACCTGCACATGGATGTCAGTCACCTGCTTGGGAGTCATGATACTTGTTCTGCTGGTCTTATTTTTGGTCCAGCTGCCCTACACGTAAGTAGATCCCGGGACATTTGCAGCGCAAATGTACCATGTCTGCGATCTATGGTAGTAATATGCTCCCATTTGCGTTGTCCGCTCGCTTGGATTATCCGTTCGCTTATCATGTACTGTACGTTACCAGCGGCAAATTCCGGGGGGCAGGCCTAGAACGATTGGCTGAATGGTTGTGCAACTCCCCCCACCCCGTGTCTGCCTAACTGATGCCTGACACAAGCCTGAAGAATATCCGCAACATCTGATGTGCAAGGCCACTTCGTTGGATATGAGACAAGACTGCAAACTTACCTTCACACCAGAGTGTCACATCGAAGGGAACAAATTCAATACTCCCCCTTTTCCGCCTGCTATTTGACTGGTTGTGCCGAAAGCTACGCAGCCCGAGCCTGGATCACTGAGATGGACCCATTGTCCCTGTTCTCATTGTCTTGCGGCATCATCACAGCTGTAGATGCAGCAGTCAAGACCGTCGGTGCACTCAAGGACCTATATCAGTCGTCTTCCGGTTTCTCCAATGTCAACCTTCGTCTTCAAGCTGAGGCGGAACACCTTGAAGCTGTCGCGAAGAACTTGTCAGCGTCCGAAGTTAATCTATCGACGATTCGGCAAAGCCCCTTGGTAGGCAACATAGCTAGGGAGTGCATTGCAGCTTGCGAGCAAATCCAGATTATCCTGGCCAAGTGCCAGGTAAAGCCTCAAGAACATAGGGTAATTGCCACGATCAAATCTTGGTCCAAGTCGCGCACTCTGAGTTCTGAGATTGAGGGAATCCATGCGAACCTCGTCTCCTGCAGCTCGAGACTGAAGACTGCGGTGGCTGCAGCAACTCGGTAAGCTAAACCGTTCCTCTACGCTGCAGAGCATCCCCCCCTTGCGAAGGCTTGCCACTGACATGACCGTGTAGAGCCGATATCATATCAATCCGGAACGATCTATGCAAAGTGCTGGAAACACAATCAGCAGTCGTTGACAAACTGTCGTCCGTCAGCCGCAACTTTACCCTGCCGGGTTCCATCCTCGTGGAGACGACTGCCATACACAACGCAATAAAAGAAGGTCAAGATTCGATCAAACATGGGGCTATACTACGAGTGCTCAAGCCTTTGTCAGCTGGTATACGTGAGAGCGAGATTGCAAGGCGCCATGCAGAAACCTTTAACTGGATGGTGGAACCGCACGAGCAGACGGCTCAAGGTACCGACGTTAGGTTCATTGATTGGCTAAAGCATGACGCCGGCATCTTCCTGGTCACCGGGAAACCGGGTTCCGGAAAGTCAACTCTTATGAAATTCCTCGTCAACGACAGTCGCGTTCAACAATCGCTGAAAGCATGGGCCGCCGAGGGTGGGAAAGATCTGATCTTCTCGAAATTCTTCTTTTGGAGACTTGGCTCGACCGATCAGAAAACAGTATTCGGGCTTCTCCGTGGTCTCCTTTACGACATGTGCCGTGCTGACCCTCGCCTGGTCAAGCTGCCGTTTCCCAAGCTATGGGACAAGGGGTATACGGGGATGGAGACCATTCTTGGGGAGGCCGACATTCGGACCGCTTTCGGCCAAATCCAGACAAACGAGGAACTCCACAAACAATTCAGCTTTTGCTTCTTCATCGACGGTCTCGACGAATTTGACGGACAAGAAATGGCCCACTGGAAGCTTGCGAGAATGCTTTCCGACTGGACAACTGGGCCTTGGCCCATAAAACTCTGCCTCTCGAGCAGAGAGGAGCACTCGATTGTCAGTGAGTTTCAAGCATTCCGTCAGGTCCGGCTGCAAGACCTTACCGGTGACGACATCACAGCGATCATCAATGATACGTTGTTGAACAACAAATTCTTCCAGCAACTCCAGAATAGGGAACCTAATGACTGCTCGGCATTCATCGAGTCCATTCGTTCGGGTGCAGAAGGAGTCTTCCTCTGGACAATGATAATTCTTAATCTCGTGGAAGACGAGCTGCCGACAGCCTCGACTGTGAAATCCCTTCAAGTCATCATCGAAACCATGCCCTCGCGGCTAGAAGACTTTCTTGGGACCATTTTGAGCACCATTAAAAAGCACCATCGCCAACATGTCTACTTCTTATTGGCCATGGTTCTACGCATGTTGGGATTTCACCTTGATGATGATGGAAAATCACCCATCATGGAGCAAATGGGTTACCAGAAAAATTTCCAAAACGCTTTGGGAGGGACCCGGACCTCCTATTTGCCAGGATACGGAATCTCGGTAGCACTCGAGTCCATTATGCAAGGAGCGGCAACGGGGGACTTCAAAGTTGTCCTCGAAGCACTTCCTGGTGCTTTTGACTATCAGCTACAAAGCGAGAATGCAGCAGCCAAAATTAGGACTTGGTGCAAAGGTCTTGTCTGTGTCGAATTTTTTGAATACGGCAGTTTCGGGGACATGTTTTCATATGGTTTCAACGACAATCGAAAACTCGGATTGACGACGTTTTTTCATCGCTCCATCCCCGAATTTCTTTTTACGATCATTAAGGAGAAGGCCAAGGAGTATTGCTTCAATGACGAGGACATCGCTCAGGCTATACTTGCTACTCTTACGGCCGAAATCAGAGCAAAGCACAACCACCCAAGGAACATCCGGACGTATTTCACTCATGCTATCAGCCGCACTCTGAGACTCTTGCGTCTGAGATCCATACCGCCATCCTCCCGAGTTTTCGCAGAGCTTGACAAGCTTGAAGCTGCACAGCTATGTGAAGATCAACAAAATCAGCAAATAGAAGGCAGCTTGTGGGATATGCCATGGGCCCAGGAGATTTTTTCTGTGTCATGGGAAGTTTACTTTGTTTCTGACTTCCCTGGGGGCCTGGGTGGAGTCGCAGCTCGGTTTGATAGGAACCAAAACCCCTCGGTTCTAACCCTTGCTAGTGCAGCCGGGCTTCACGAGTACGTCTCCTGGAAGTTGGGACATGCAAATACCGACTCTGGCCTCTTGTTGTCAGCTTTATGCGCACTTGTTACCGTTTCCCTCTCGCCAACAGAGGAAGTGTGGGAACCAATGTTGGCTGCTCAGATCACAATTTTGAGGACCCTGCTTCGCGCTGGGGCTAATATCGGGCACTTTGGCTGGTATACGCACCTTAGAAATGAACCTGCGTTTTTCGAGGGGAGCGTGAGGCGGTGGATATTTGAGGATTATCCATCCGACTGCTTCACGAGAAATTCATCGACAGACCCTTCGCGCTACTCGGGTCTTCCCTCCTGGTGGACATGGATGGTGGCGGTTGAGCCCATTCTCGAAAATCTCTTAAAACCCAGAGGCCGATGCTCACAACGTCTCTGGGACTTCTTGGAAATCTGGCTCGAAGCCGGAGCGCCTCCTCCACATGACATCTCCTGTGAGGTCGTCTCCGAACTTCAACCAAGCAACCCGCTATTCTTATACCGCCAGTGGATTGTCTGGACACCCCAGAGCGCGCCGGAGACACACACATTTTTTCTCGAGCCACATCGCACGGCTGATATGACGGACATTGTCATCAACGACATTCGAGACAGCCAGCCGAGCAAGCATGAAGCCATCAACTTTCAAGATTTGATTGCGTACCATCGGCCGCCGAACCTAGACATCTTGCTCGAGTATGCAAATCGAAATATTTTGGCCATTCTCAGCAATGGAAGCCGAGCTGAGAATCAAGGCCTGAAGAGGGCAGCGGCGTGTCAGGATCTAGCGCTTTGGGGCCAATCGTGGTGATAGTGGTCAATTGATTGAGTTGTTGTTATTGCGTTGAAACTGTTCTGAAACTGTATAATCTCTGGCCTCCGAAATAACCACCAGCCTCTGTTGCCACGCCGGCTACTTCCGCGCCCCTGGCCATCACAGCTCCATATAAGCTGATACGATGCCCCAACGGAGGCTTAGGGAAATTTGAGGAATAGTGCAGCAGTTGCCCCGCAGAATTATCCAAGGAGCCTCGAGATATGCGAAGTCTATGACAGGCAAAGCTAGAGTGCCGAACAAGGAATAAAATCAAGCATTTGTAACCCACAGATTCTAGAAGTGTAGTGTTTCTGACTCTCAAACTCTATGGCGCTAGTCTAGTGATTGTTTCAAAGCATTAGAGGCTGCAGAGGAGGCTTAGTCAACAAAGAATACCTTACAAAACAATTGTCTTTTATTACGCAAATGGCTTTTCGCTGCTTTTGCTGCTTGTGCTGCTCGGCTTGATTGCGTTTCAATTGCGTGTGGCTTTGGTTGTGTGTCATATATTATACGCGTTAATAGCTTAGTTAAAGTCCTTTTACCTATTTACCATAAGTATATTTGGAGTAATTATAACTTATCCATACTAGCTTGTTATTCTTCTTCCTTTTCCTATTTCTCGTATATATTTAACTTCGTAGGATCTAGTATTAATATTAAGGCTATTTTCTATCGTATTTTCCATTTCGGCTTAAGCTCCTAAGTTAGCCTTTCTACCAGTTTAGGTTTAAGCGGTAAGCGCCTTTTCTACTTTAGCAAGCGTTCTTTTATTAATATTAAAGTTTTTTTCGCTTAGATATATTAGTTCTCGTTGAACCTCGGGGTCTGAAGGCCTGTAATACAGCGTCTCCAGTGGTGCCTACAGCGAAGCTGTAGGCGGCAGCGGAAGCTGTAGGAGTGGAAACATGGAAGGTCTCCTTACAACAGCAGAAGTGCTGAGGGAAGCAGAAGCACTACTGTAATACAGTGGTTACAGGACCGAAGGCGCTGTAACAAGTCTTATAGGAGCAGAGCTTGGTAAGGTGCTGAATGCTTGATTGTTGGGTGCTTGCTTGAGAAAACTATTCACAAAGGAAAGGAGAGGTCTAGTTATAGGCTCTAGAAGAATTCCAGAGCCTTCCATGCCTAGAAACAAACTATACTACAAAGGGTAAAGCTTCCAATCTATTACGTCACCCTCTGTATTTCCAGAATCTTCAGTAGGTCCTTTGGGCCCACAGGCCACTGTGTTCAGGCAGTTGTAGAACATTCTGTGGAGTCCTGAGTTACAGTTGCCTTTCCAGGCTTAGGTGGCCCTAGCCACCTTCAGCTACGGTATGGCTGGCAAAGCTAGCCTACCCTGCAACGCAGTTGTTACAGGGTATTCACAGCAATATTTCAACAAGATCTAAATTATTTTAGGACTTAGTTAGGTAAAAGGCTAGGTCCTTACTAAAGCTAATTACTAAAGACTTAATAAATATCTTTAGGTTTAATAAATATAATTTTATAGTATATAAGGAGTTTACTATTAACGGTTGAAATATAGCTGTAAGTACCCTGTAACGACTGCGTTGCAGGGTACCCTGCGCTGCAGAGTAGGCTGGCTTTGCCAGCCATACCGTGGCTGAAGGTGGCTGGAACCACCCACCTAAGATTGGCAACTGTGACTCAGGCCCCTACAGAATGTTCTACAACTGCCTGAGCACACTGGGCCCTGTGGGCCCTGTTGGCCCTGTAAGGCCCACTGAAGGTTCTGGAACTACAGAAGGTGACGTAATAGATTGGAAACCTTACCCTCTGTAGTATAGTTTGTTTCTGGGCATAAAAAGCTTTGGAATTCTTCCAGATGTTACGGCGTGGCGTGCCATTGGTCCTGAGCCCTGCTTGGGACTAACTCAATTGGGCGCAGCCCTACCAGGCAGATGGTCTGTGCGTCCTACAACCATTTCTGCCCCTCTATGGCTGGCTCTGTAGAAGTTCTTTCTCTTTCTTCTTCAGCTTAGAATTTTCGTATTAACAAAGGGTATACTAAAGCATTGTCTTAGTTCCTTACGTAAGCCGTGATAATTCTAAGCTTAAAAAACCACCAGGCCTGAGAAGGTTAGAATATTAACCGAAGAAGGAAGCGCAGCGTTATTAAAGACCGCTATGCCTGGAAGGATTGAGCGACGCGATACGCCGCTATCTGCAGGTGCCCTGCAAGCGAAGGAATTCGACAACCGATTAGCCAGAAGCGCCAAGAACTCGATAACCGATTGGCTAGAAGCGCTAAGGATTAACCCAAGATAGAGTTAGACGGATCGCCG
>Ga0247769_1000210_pt1 | contig 13153 bp, 16 predicted proteins | sample UWRJL166409R6_FD_179942 | JGI IMG/M metagenome (GOLD analysis project Ga0247769, IMG submission 179942) | Plant litter microbial communities from Arlington Agricultural Research Station in Wisconsin, United States - UWRJ-L166-409R-6 | ecosystem: Environmental > Terrestrial > Plant litter >... | reverse complement strand
AACCACGCTCGAGCTGAACATTCGCAATGCCGGCCCTCAGGCTGAGAACCTCAAAATCGCTCCGCGAGCCTTCAAACTGACAAGCGATCAACAACTCAAGCTGGACGACACCGCCAAGCCAGAGATCGCAGACTGGATTCGCTTCAGTAGTCCGACCTTCAACATTAAGCCAGGCCAGACGCAAAACCAAAAAATCACCATTGCCGTCCCGAAAGATGCCGGTTTTAGCTACTCATTCGCGCTGGTTGTCAGCCGCACCGATAATGTCGCACCATCAGAGAGCGGCGCTTCACTCAAGGGATCAGTCGCCATATTTACCCTGCTCAACATTGATCGCCCTGGCGCCGTCAGAAAATTAGAAGTTACAAACTTCAAAACAACCGCTGGCGTTTACGAATACCTGCCTGTAGATTTTGACATTGATTTCCAGAATACCGGCAACACCATCGTGCAGCCGGCGGGCAGTATCTTCGTACAGCGCGGCAGCAACGACAAAGAGCCGCTAGATACACTCGCCGTCAACAGCAGCAACGGCTACATCCTCCCGGGCAGCACGCGCAGTTTGCATGTCGCGTGGGAAAATGGTTTCCCGGTCGACCGCACCACGACCAACGCCGACGGCACCACAGCCAAACACCTCGACTGGAACTGGGGCAACTTCGGACATATCCGCTTCGGGCAGTACACAGCCAAGCTCGTCGCTATCTATAACGACGGTCAACGCGATGTACCGATAATGACCGAAGTATCGTTCTGGGTTATCCCATGGAAATTCTTGCTCGGCGCGCTGGTCGTGCTACTACTTATCGGTTTTGGCATTTGGTCTATGATCAGCAAAGCCGTCAAATTCGGCCATCGACTGAAACGCTAGCCGCGCCGCACTTGAAGCATAAGCAGCTTGCTGCTATGATGAACCCAAAGAGAGTTAAGAGGTGTCCGTGCTATGCGCGGCGATATGCACAAAAAGCTATTGCAAAAAGAAATGTCACGCAAGGAATTTCTGCAATTCGCAGGAGGTTCTTTCATTGTGCTGCTCGGACTGACTAACCTCGGTTCACTACTGAATCATTTCGCAAAGGTCGCTGACACCTCACACACTGTGACGCGCGAAGCCAACCATGGCTTTGGCTCCAGGAAGTTCGGAGCTTAAAGCCATGGCCGAACAGCGTCTGCCTATCGTCAACAGCGACGACGGTGTCTGGGGTGATATCATTCGCCAGTTCCTGACGAAGGAGCACTACAATGACGATACCGACAATCCTGCCAATGGCGGGCACAAGACCATCACCATCCGCGGGGGTACGGCCACCAGTGGTACAGCACCGCTGAAATTCACATCCGGTACGCTGATGACCACGCCCGAAGCGGGCGCTATGGAATTCAATAACAACTTCCTGTATTTCACCATCACCTCTGGCACAGTTCGCAAGAAGGTCGCCATGTACGACGACACGTCTGGCGCCAACGGCGACCTATACTACCGTGACTCCACTGGTAACTTCGTGCGACTCGCAGCCGGCAACAACGGCCAATCGCTTAGCGTGGCCAGCGGCATACCGGCCTGGACAGATGCGACACTCGCAACCGCTTCCAAGACGAGCAACTACACCATTACCGGCAGCGACGTGGTCATATTTGCCAACGCTACGAGCGGAAATGTCACCGTAACGCTTCCTTCAGCGACATCCTTCGGTGGGTATCGATTCTACGTCAAGCGCACCGATGGCAGCGGCAACACTTGCACCGTCGCGGGCGCAGGCGGCGACACCATCGATGGCCAAACCAGCATCTCTGTTGCAGCTCAGTACACTTCGCTGACGATCATATCCGACGGCAGTGCATGGTATATAATTTAACGTAGCATGACGTATATTCCTCCCGTCAATGGCGGCCGCATTAACGCGACAATTTCGGGCAACACCGCTGGGGCGGGTGCGCTTGTTTCGACGGGCACGTTGACGCTTGCTGGCGGAAATAATATTACGCTTTCCCAGAACGGCAACGCCATTACGATCTCTGGCGGCGCAGGCGGTGGCGGCAGCAACACGCTCGGTATGAGCAATCTTGGTAACACCAGTGGTACAACCGGTGTTATATCTGGCAGCGCGATCCGAATGCTATATGCTGGTGGCAACAACATCACGCTCAGTCAAAGTATTAATGCCAGCTCTGGTACTATTACCATTTCGGCGGCCAACCAGACCGTTCAGACTCAAAATCTTCACAACATTACCTTATCCGGCAATACCTCTGGCGTCATGGCTGGGGTCAGTTCCGGTACGCTGACGCTTGTCGGCGGCAACAATATCACTCTGAGTCAGAACGGCAATGCCATCACCATCTCTGGTGGGGCAGGTGGAGGCGGTGGTGGTATCGCGCTGGCAAATTCGCAAACGACCTTCACGAGCGGTACGGCAAATCTTGTTGCCAGCGGTGCGCTGACAATCGCCTCGACCACCGGCCAGTCGTTCAACTTCTCTGTCCCTCAGACTTCTAGCCTCGCCGGGACTGGTGCTTTAAGCATTTCGGTCAATGCTTCGACCATCAGCCTTGGAGTGCCGGCTTTCTCAGCGGGAGTAAGCAGTGGTGGCAATACGGCCGGCAATACTGGCACCGCGTCCAATCAAATCGTTTTCGCAGGTGGCAACAACATTACGCTCAGTCAAGCCACGGGCGCTGGCGGTAATACCGTCAGCATCGTCGGAGGTGCAGGGGGTGGCGCCAACGACATTGATTTCTACCAAAACATGGACCGCGGCGCAACCTCCTTCCTCGGTACAGCAAATGGCACACTCATGCTACAGCGTCTCAACCAAGAAAATGACCTCTTCGCAGGTAACCTTACAGCCAATACCGTACTGCTGAATATTAGTGGCAACCTTACAGCGACTGCTTCATCAAATGCGCATTCATACTCAGCGTCTATTGGTATCTACTCCGACAATGTCAGCGTACTCACCCTAATCAATTCAGCCTCAACCACTTGGGCACTTGCCGCGAATACAACCAACACAAACGCATATAACGGCCTTCGCTGGCTAAGCTTTGTATCGTCACAATGGTCGTCGGCGCCAAACTTTGTTGCTGGCGGCAACTATGTATTCGGCGTCGCGATTCGCTCGAGTGGTCTGGGCGCCCCCATCTCCTACATTGGACAAAACTACATGGTTTCAGTGCAGCGCAGTGGCTCCATTGGTGTGGCGGGCGTAGCGAACACTACCCTAGCACAAGGAAACTACTGGAACGCCATGTACAGCGCATCCACCACAGCCCTGCCGGCCAGCATTTCCGCCAGCCAAGTCAACCGCAACAATGGAACGGCAATCTTCATGCCGCATATCGTCCTAAACAACCTCTATTCTGGCACCTTCTAATGCCAGTCATCGCGTCATATACCTCCGGACTCGCAAGCTCGACCACACCGAAAAACGTGGCCATAACCTCACAAGCCGGCGATCTCATCATCGTGCTGGGTGGCGGCGAAAACGAAGCAATCACACTCAGCACTCCCAGCGGTAACAGCATCTCCTTCACGCTCCGACAATCTGTCGTGGTAAACAACTTCGCAACTGCCTACGTCTGGACTGGCGTCGATGCGACTGGCGGCACCAACTGGTCGATGAGCGCCACGGCCGCAGGCGGCGGTCTATGGGGCTACACCGTGTTGGTCATCAGGAGCGCGGCGGGCGTCGGCAATTCAGTCAAGAACAACGCCAGTGGCACAGCGGCCATAAGCATCACTACCACGGACACAGACAGTGTTATTGCCGTGTTCAATGCCGACTGGAATGCGGTCAATGGCGATACCCGCGTATGGAACACGGTCAATGGCGTAACACCGACCGCCGGTAACAATATGGAGATGGGGTATGGATTCAGTAATGGCGCCTACACCGCCTATTCAGCGTACTACACCGATACTGGCGCGGCGGGCTCAAAATCCGTCGGGCTGTCGCAGCCAACCGGTCAGAAGTATTCGATCGTCGCCATCGAAATACCGCTCACGGCACCGGTAGTCACTGCCACGACCGCCTGGCTGACGGCATGAGTCACTGCCGGAGCGCGATTTGGCATCAACCCCTGCGTCAAGGTATAATCAACACATCTTATGGTAAAGCCTGCAATCCTCATCCCAGACAATTCCGGCATTCATAACGCAAGCGACTACGCCGCTCGACTTGAGAAAGAAAAAACCTACCGAGATCTCAGTACAATCATCGTCTGCCCGACACGCGGTATGATCCCGGCGCGCATCGTACAGAGCTGGCAAGGCCTGATCCGCCCCATGAACCAAAAAGTCATCGGTCCTATTTTCATGGAAGGCATGGAGGTCGGCGAAGCCTACAACCAAGTCATCAAGATGATCCTCGAAAACCCGCAGCTCAGCGAGACCAAATTCCTCCTCACCATCGAAGAAGACAACGCCCCACCGGCCGATGGACTGCTAAAACTCTACGAATCAATTGACGAATACGACGCCGTCGGTGGCCTATACTGGACCAAAGGCGAAGGCGGCCAGCCAATGTGCTACGGCAATCCTGCAGCCATGCCGCTCAACTTTATTCCCCAGATTCCGACCCCGGATACGATCACGCCATGCAACGGGCTAGGTATGGGGTTTACACTTTTCCGTATGGAAATGCTGAAAGATACACGCTTCGACTATGGTAATTGGTTCAAAACCAAACAGGAAGTACGACCAGACGGGACATCGCATGTTTACACCCAAGACCTGTGGTTCTTCCAGCGGGCTCGGGAACTCGGCTACAAGTTTGCCTGCGATGCCCGTGTTCGAGTCGGTCATTACGATGCAACCAGTCAGATAATGTGGTAAAAAGGACGATCATGACAAAGAAACCAGCCAAAGACCAGCCCCTCAAACTCTCCCTTGCTTGCGGCGGCAATAAGCCCGAGGGCTTCAAAGGCGTCGATATTACCAAAACCAAAGACACCGACTTCATCCAGGATCTGCTAATATTTCCGTGGGATCAATTTGCTGATAGTTCAGTGGACGAGATCGAATGCGCCAACTTCGTAGAGCACATCCCGCACGGCGACAGTCGCCACGATCCGTTCTTTCAATTCTTCGACGAGCTCTATCGCATTCTGAAGCCGGCCGAATTTGATCCAGCAAATCCCAACATTCCGCTGCATGGCTTTGCGCGTATCCTCTGCCCGTACTATTCGAGCATGCGCGCCTGGCAAGATCCGACACATCAACGCGCGATCTCAGAAGCCAGCTTCCTCTACCTGAACAAACAATGGCGCATCGACAATAGCCTCGACCATTACCCGGTCAGCTGCGACTTTGATTTCAGCTATGGCTACGTTCTCAGCCCAGACTGGCAAAACCGCAGCCAAGAAGCCCAAGCGTTCGCCATTGCCCATTACAATAACGTCGTCACTGATATCCAAATACAGCTCGTAAAACGTCCGGCCAAGGAGTAATTCATGCGCTGGCGGGCGGGGATTGCGCTGATAGGCTTGCTGCTCCTGATGCCAATCAGTGCTCGTGCAGCTGAGGAGCCTAAGAATAAAGGCCTGTTCATCACGCCCGTCCGCAGCTACCAGAATGTTAGCCCCGGCCACAGCACTGGCGGTACCTTTACGGTCGCCAACATTACCACGCAACCCGCCGATATAGACCTTTCTGTCCAGCAATTTTCGGTCTCGGACTACAATTACGATTACCAATTTTCACAAATTCGCGATAATTGGATACACCTCAGCAAAACGCGCCTCACCCTGAAACCGCAGAAATCCGAAACCATCACCTACTCCGTCACCGCGCCGGCCGACGCCGCGCCTGGCGGCCATTACTTCACGCTATTCGCTACAACCAAACTCGAGCAAAACCCCAATAAAGTCCAGGCCGCAACCACTCTCTACGTCACCGTCGATGGCACGCTCAGTCGTACCAGTCACATCAATAGTACGACGATTCCAGTCATTTCGTTCGGCACCGCCATCGACTTCTCGCTGGATGTGAAGAATACCGGCAACACACATTATTTCGTATATACCTCCGGTTCTCTCGCCGGATTATCCGCCAGCAACGAGAAACCCGAGTCCACCAGCCTGCTGCTGCCCGGTAAGTCACGAGTTGTGAGAGGCACCATCCCTGCACCAATTCTGCCCGGTGTATACCCCGCGGTGTACGGATTCAAGGTAGATGACGGACAAATCGTAGAGCACAAACAGCTCGTAATCTACATACCGCCATGGTCGGCGCTGTTGCCGATCGGAATCATCTTGCTCGTCCAGACTATCCGCCGCTACCGTACCAAACGGTAACTATTGCCCCTTGGCAACCGCCGTGTACGTGATCGGAATAGTGTAATTCCCAGCGGCCTGTGTGGGACCAGCCTTCACGCCATACGTCACAGTAGTGATATCACCATTTTTATATGGACCGGCAGCGTCCTTCAGCAGCGAACTCGTTGGACCAAGCCCTAGAAAGTTCGTTGCTGAGCCGGTCGTATTGTATCCCCACGTGTCAACGCTCAGCGCCGCAGCCGAACCGTTGGCGCTGGCTGGAATCGACGCGCTACCGCTAGTCATATCAGAGCTGCCGGTTGTATGTGCGTACAAATAGTAGCCCACGACATCAGTCGTCGTGACCGTCACAGTATTACTAGCCGACCCCTCAAAGTTGGAGCCATTCACACTCATTGGAATCGACACATCACCGCCCAATGCAATCGACAGACTCGTCGCCGACCCAAACGGTACATCCGCGCCGAAAACTCCCCAGCCAAACGGCGAGGCAGCCACCGGCATCGGCAAAGACAAAACGCCGAGCAGGAGAACAAGCAGTCCTAGAAGTTTTTGCTTAGTGGTCATGAGCTTAATAGTACAGCATCGTCCGGGCTGCCAGGCTTAATGATCTGGTAATGACGCTGCACAGTTGCTTCACTGAGCTGTCGGGATCCCAGCAACTTGAGCTTGAGCGGCACATCATACTTCCCGAACAGCCTAATGCCTTCATGCAGCGTGATCGATTCGATATCAAGAATCATTTCGTCGAGAAGCCCCAGACGTGCCAAGCGACCGTTCAATTCACCGCCGCCGATAATGCCGACTCTATCAGCGTGCGGTATATCCTGGCCTGTGCGGATGGCACGCGCTGTATAGTCGCCGACATTGAGATCTTCATTTTCGGTTACGACAATATAGCGTGGACCCGACACAAATTCGTTCTGATCGCGCATAATCTCAAATGTCCTCCGGCCCAAAAGCACCACGTCGCAAGAGCTTACGAATTGCCGAAACGATTCCCAGGACGCATCATCCCACGGCGTCTCGTCCTCCGGTGTGGCTATAAAGCCATCTTGAGAAACAGTCATATACAACACTACTGCCACGAGTACGATACCTACTTCTTTTTGGGTTTCTTCTTGAGCAGTGGCAAGGCATCGGCTGTTGTGCGAACGAGCGCAGAGAGATACTCAGCATCACCACAATCGTCGTGAGAAACTATAAAATAATCTTTTGCGCCCGGATACGGCGGTCCAACTTTGTCGCTTCGTATCATCGCGCGACCCGGATCGGTAATCTTCAAGAAGAGCTGATCATCACAGATAAACCCGATAACCTTTTCGTCACAATATACGCCATACTCACCGAACATCTTCTGCGCACGGACAACGCCCGCACCTTGCATATGGTCGGTTATGTAATCAACAGTAGTTTGATTGCTTGCCATGTATGTACTATACCAAATGCCGCTACTTGATCCAGCGCTCTTAGCGCAGCTTAAAAGTACTGATGATTTTTCTTCGTTGCCAGTTTTTGCTTGGAAACATGTCAATAAGAGAAACCATACCAATGCTTACTTCATCTCCTGTTCGTAACCGATCATTCTTCTGAATAGTGCAATGAGGCATAAAGCCCTCTCGTGTAAATTCAGGCGTATTGAATCTCGCCCCTTCCGCCTCAAGCAGATTAATGAGGCTCTCATGCAATTCCAGCAATTCACTATTCTTCTCAAGCAAAACAACTTCAGTAGTTCCGAGTGTTGCCTCATTTTTTGCATGCGTTCTTACGACTGAAAATTTCTTGAGCAATTGGAATAATCTACGTTCAATGTCTGATTCGAGCAAATCGATGGCAAATACATCCGCGAGCGTGATATGGAGCGGCCATTCAGTCATAGCAAACTCAGCGCCATCGCTCATTGGCTGCAGGAATGATACGAGACAGTATTTTTGAGAGTACTGCATTTTATCTTGTTACAACAAATTCATAGTTAATACCCGCTCTTAATGAAAGGTCAGGTCATATGTGCAGTATAGCAAAAGGAGGAAACTCCGTGGATCCCGGCACAAGGCGGTACTATATAAGTTCATGGTACACCCGGCAAGATTCGAACTTGCGACCACTTGGTTCGAAGCCAAGTACTCTAATCCGCTGAGCTACGGGTGCGTAACGGATCTATTATAACAGATGATTTCCTCTAGTGAAATTTGTATCACAGGGGCAGGGTCGGCTGCGTGGCCGTCCCTGCCCCATAAGTCGTCATTTAGGCCGCGAGGGCTGGCTCCAGGTGCTTTTGGCGACTGTGCCAGACGATCAGCCCCAGCACAAGGCCGTTGCTGGCCAGCAGCGCCACGGGGTACAGCACGAGACCGAGGGTCAATTGCGAAATCGCCAACAGGTTCACGACGCTGCCGGCCGTTTCCAGCGACCACGCCAGACGATGCTCGTGCCGCGCAGCCATCCAGATTGGAACATAGGCGATGACCTCGATCGCCACGCTGGCGAGTTGGCCGTAAATCGCCGAACCGCTCACCCACCACACGGCACCGCTGAGGCCAGCACCGAACAGACAGAGGTACTCGATATTTGTCAGGCCGCCCGGACTGCGCCGCAGCAGCGCGACGATGAAAATCGAGCCACACACAACCACATACGCGACCGGCACCCATGCGCTTTCGCGGGCACCCGAGCCGTAGTACGTGGCCAGGCTGGTGACGCTCGTGATAGTCCAGATCATCCACGAGGACCAGCGAGTGCTGCTTGTTCTCCGCCAGACGGCACGGACGTAGATCGTACCGCCGAGTAGGGTTAGCCCAGCGGCCACCAGCCCTGCCAGAACCCACAGGAGTTCCATGAGCGCACATCCTCGCAATCGATTCGCAAGCAAATAACGACTCAGCAACTCTATCACTTTTAAGTGCAAAATAAAATACGCGCGTAGCCGAGCCGAGATACCAGGCGTACCGGAGACCGAGGATGACCTCGCGAAGCTCCGAATAAGTTTAACCACACCCCATACATAGTGTCTACATTCGTTTCGCTGCGCTATAATAATGAGGTATGCAGATCAAAACCAACGTTCCTCTGAAAGACTATTCCACCATGCGCCTAGGTGGTATTGCCGATGCGCTCACGACCGTCACGACCAAAGAAGAGTTGGCCGAAGCCATCCAATGGGCAAACGAACGGAGCAAGCCTTACCTGATGCTCGGCGGTGGCAGCAATATTATTTTCAGCAACGGTTATAAAGGCCTTGTTATTATCAACGCGTTGCACGAGCTCGCAACGCTAAGCGAAGACGACGAATCTGTTGTTATGCGTATTGGTGCCGGCGAAAACTGGGATGACATCGTCGCCCGGACAGTCGCCCAAGGGCTAAGCGGCATCGAAAAGCTCTCCGCCATCCCGGGAACTGCCGGCGCAACACCAGTCCAAAATGTCGGCGCGTACGGTGCTGAAATCGCCGACGTTCTGACCGAACTCGAAGCCTACGACACGCGCACGAAGCAATTCGCCACACTTACGAACAAAGACTGCCGCTTCAGCTATCGCAATAGCATCTTCAAATCCACGACCGATCGCCACTACGTTATCACCAGCATCACAGTTCGCCTCAGCAAGCGCTACCCCGAACCGCCCTTCTACGATGCGCTCCAAGCCTATCTCGATCGCCATCACGTCACCGAATACTCTCCAGCCGCGCTCCGTGGCGCCGTGGTCGCGATCCGCGCCCAGAACCTTCCAGATCCACAGATCATCGCCAACACAGGCTCTTTCTTCAAAAACCCGATCGTCACTCCTGGCAAGCTCACCGAATTACAGCAGACTCGCCCAGACATGCCCTTCTACGAAATGAAGGATGGCTCGATCAAACTACTCGCCGGCTGGCTCATCGACCAGACCGGCCTCAAGGGCTACCGCAGTCACGGCATGAAGATCTACGAGAATAATGCGCTTGTCTTCGTCAATGAATCCGCCAATGGCTACGCCGACCTCGCTGCCTTCCGCCAGGAAATCGTCGATAAAGTTCACGCGGCATTTGGCGTGACCCTCGAACAAGAACCGGAGCTCATCTAATGCACGCCGACGACCAATCGCTTATCGAAAAATTAGGTTACCAGAAATCCGAAGCCGTCGACACCGTTGATGCGCCCGAATGGTTCCTGGAATACCTGCGTGGCAACGACGTCCACACCCATGCCAAGCTTCCAACCGAATGGCTCCATATGTTTATGACTCGCCGTGAACGCACCGAACATTTCCTGCTCCACCTCAAATTTAATGAAATCCAAAAAGGTTTGTGGATCAGCTGGCCGAAAGCTGGTAGCGGCATCCATACCGACATCGATGAAGAAGACGTGCGTCACATGTTCAAGCGCTACGACTGGATCGAAGACGGATTTTGTAAAATCGACGACACCTGGAACGCCCTAAAGTTTATTCGTCAAGAATAAAGATCAGCTGACGTCACTTGGCAAGGGATATTGGCGCGCAAGGTCCATCACTTCTTGCTTGATGGTTGCGAGTCTCTTCTCGTCATTCTTAGATTTCAGTGCCGTCAGCATCCAGTCGGCAATCTGCGCCATGTGTTCTTCCTTGAGGCCGCGCGTCGTAATCGCTGGCGTGCCCAGGCGAATACCACTCGGTCGAAACGGTGGGAGCGGATCATCAGGAATTACATTTTTATTGAGGTTAAGTCCGATTGCGTCTAGGATAGCTTCCGCCTCGCCGCCATGCATTCCGAAGCTCGTTTGTACGTCCGCAACAACCATATGATTGTCGGTGCCATTTGTGATCAACTTAAAGCCACGCGTCATGAGCTCATCGGCTAGCCTCGAGGCATTCTGTAGTATCTGCCCAGCATACGCTTGAAATTCTGGCGTATCGGCCTCGGCGAATGCCACTGCCTTGGCCGCGATGACATGCATGTGCGGCCCACCCTGTACGCCAGGGAATACCGTACGATCAACAAGCGTTGGCAAATTCTCGATCGTCTTCTCCGGCGCTTTGAGCGGATTGCCCACCGTACCCTTCGTCAGAATCATGCCGCCGCGGGGTCCACGCAACGTTTTGTGCGTCGTGGTCGTCACCATGTCAAAACCGTACTCAAACGGATTCTTGAGCGCCTTGCCTGCAATCAGCCCGGCAATGTGCGCCATATCCATAATCGCCACTGCGCCGACCTCATGGGCGATATTAGCGAACTTCTGATAATCGAGCTCACGCGGATAACTGCTAAAGCCCGCCAGGATCATCTTGGGCTTGTGTTTCAGGGCCAACTCACGCAGCTGATCGTAATCGATCTCGCCCGTCTCGACGTTCTTCATACCATAGCGCACAAAGTTAAATAGCTTCGCGAGCACCGTACCTGGACGGCCGTGCGTCAGATGTCCCCCATGGCTCAGCTCCATACCAAGTATGGTGTCACCAGGCTCCATCCAGGCGTGATAGGCTGCTTCATTCGCCTGCGCGCCGCTCAGCGATTGGACATTTGCGTGGTCAGCGCCGAAAAGCTTTTTGGCGCGTTCAATTGCCAACGACTCAATTTGATCAGTATTTTCCTGCCCACCGTAGTAACGCCGGCCCGGGAAGCCTTCCGAATACTTATTCGTAAAGACGCTGCCCAATGCCGTCAGTACGTCTCGGCTGACATAATTTTCGGATGGAATAAGTTCCAGTCCATCCCGCTGCCGTTCTTCTTCGGCCGCTATAAGGCGCGCAACTTCTGCATCTTTCATCAATAAAACTCCTGTATGTGCATAATATTTCGGTGTATTGGTGGATGCAGTGCCGCTATAACATAAGTTCAATATATCACGAATCTACCCCTTACGTGAATGGTGCGGACCAGCCGGGCGTTGCCGCCGCGGCTGGTCCCATTGCTCAGTACAGCACCCGCGTGCCTTCGCGGACGTACAGCGTCACCATGACGCTCGCGTCGCGTCCACGCTGCCGGAAGGGCGCTTCGGGATGAACGATGTGCACCCGGGGCTTGGCGCGGCCGCTGGACGCATGTCGGGCCGAGCGCATGTAGCCCGTGTTGGCGATGCCGCCGCCAGTGGCGGTTGCATCATCACCGGTGTTCTTGACGACCACCGCTCCTCCCTCTCGACCGCGAGACTGCAGGCCACTGGTGATGGTCAGCTCACGAGCCTCGGGCGGACCACCGGCCCGTACCTTGACCCTGCGAATCTTGAACGGGCTACCGTCGACCAGCACCACCGTGGTGGCGGTGTCCATGTAGAAGACCTTGACGCTGTAGCCGAGTCCGGTGACATCCACCGTCCTCACGCTCCCGTACTGGCCGTGCTCACGCGTTGCCATCTCTCTTAGGCTCCATTCCTATCGACTGATTGAGCGTGACTTATATAATATAATCTTTTCCCGCTAAATACAATAATGCTAAAACATTTGCTTTTATATCATTCGTGATATACTAAATCTGTTATGGATGATAGTTACAAGCAGAAAATTGGTAAACTTATTCAGAAAATCCGTCAAGATCGTGGTTTGACGCAGGCACAAATGGCTAAGTCCCTTGGGACCAGCCAGAGTGCGGTCAATCGTATCGAAAATGGCGGCCAGAACCTGAGTATGGAAATGTTGGCGCGCATTAGCGATGTCCTCAATAGTGAAATTGTTTCCCTCAACAAGCCCGGCACCCTCAACTTCCGCGTCGAAGGTGGCCGTAAGCTGAAAGGCACCATCACCGTGCGTGCGTCTAAGAACGCCGCGGTCGCTCTACTCTGCGCAGCACTGCTCAATAAAGGCAGGACCACTCTCCGCCGAATGCCTAAAATCGAAGAGGTAAACCGCCTTCTCGAGGTACTCAACAGTATTGGTGTCCAGACTCGCTGGGTCAATAACGGCGAAGACCTCGAGATCAAGCCTCCGA
>Ga0247769_1000209_pt1 | contig 13156 bp, 7 predicted proteins | sample UWRJL166409R6_FD_179942 | JGI IMG/M metagenome (GOLD analysis project Ga0247769, IMG submission 179942) | Plant litter microbial communities from Arlington Agricultural Research Station in Wisconsin, United States - UWRJ-L166-409R-6 | ecosystem: Environmental > Terrestrial > Plant litter >... | reverse complement strand
CTGCAGCCGCGTCCTCACTCTTTTTTTACCGGGTTTCTTGCTGTCGTTTGTCCTGGTTCCATGCTTCAGACCCCGCTGTCCCGCTCTCCCTTCCCGCCAATAACTGAGGCACTACCCTACCACAGTCTAGGCTGCACCACCAGGCGAGGTCGGTGAGGGTAAAGTTGCCAATCTACCTTCATTGAGCTTGATGCATTGGTGGGATGTTGACCGAGGTAGGTCGTAGGTGGAGGTAAATCAAAAGATTTCCATGGCCAAAAGTTCGAAGCACGGATAGGTGCATGGAGAGTCGGACGAGTGAAATGCCAGGACTGCTTCTCAGCTCTTCTCGAGGGGGTTGAAGAGCTGGCTCTCGCTTGCGTCCAATCGGGAAATGCGGGCGGCCGATCTCGCAAGCAAGACATGTTTCCTGCAGGGTCCGATGAGGCTCGAGAGTCGACAACGTGGCAACATGCGAATCACGACAGCTCTAGCTCAACGTCCTTTTTTTTTGTTCTTTTCCTAAAATAAATATTTGCGATAGGCAAGCTACCAATTTCCCTACAGTACATTGCAGCTGGTAGGACGACAATCAAATGCATGTCCGTGCGTCCACAAAAGCTGCTGAATGACCACATTACCTATCAGTGACTGTGCGCCATCCCCGCAGACGAGGTGCTGCAATCCCCTATTTCGACCTTCGAAACAAATAGTTCCCGTCCACTCATGCCGTCGAGCGCGGCTCAGATGGCGGCTTGCTGTCCTTTTCTCGGTGAGCTACCTTACGCAGTAGTACTCAACCTTGGGTATTACAGGCACTCAAACCAGCCGGGATGATGAATGATGATGAGCAGGCTCCAAATGACTTCAACAAATCGGCAACTGGTGGTGCTGTACCTTCTCTCACGCTTCCAGGTTTATCCGCTGTCAAATGCCAGCTCCCACGAGGGATCCATGGCAAAGAGTAAGAGGCAGGCGACACCACATCGCTACCCCCTACCCCTTCGGTGAACCCCAGCATGAAAATATCAAGACAAACTTGTAACTGAATACCTAGTCCAGATACTCTGCCGTGCAGGGGTGGGCACATACACTAGGTATCTTCGAGCTATTGATTAGCTGCTGCGGCTCACCGTCATCCGCAACGGGCGGGGGGGCACAGAGCACCTACAGGCAATAATTGATAGTCCAGCCGCACCTCGCGTATCACGGGCACCAACCCCTTTCACCTATCGCTCAACCTCATCTACGTCCAACTCGTAGGTAAGGTACCTACCTAAGGTAGGTAGGGTGGATGCCTTCGGTCTCACCTCCAACTCAGTCCTTTCTTTCATAAGTCCACAAGTGGACGGACCCTCCTTGTTCTTCCTCCATCGTCGATATTACGGTTTACTGTTTTGCCCTCCCGTTTCCCCGTTCTCCGTTCCCCGCTGGGCCGCTACGCATCCTTCGAATTTAAGCTTAATTCCCCGCCTCACATCTACTTCCTCTATGCAAGGGCCCGATGTTGGCCGCGGAAGCGAAGGGACGTGCCGCCTCCTTCTCGTCGTCGTCCTCGGCTGACACGCCGACGATGCAAGAGAATGAGAAGCTGGCCCACTATGTCAGCGATGAGGAGAAGCTCGGGTCGCCTGATGAGCTGTATGTAGGGGACAGCGAGAACGAGGAGAGTGCCACCTTGCTGCCGCCAGTCGTGCCAGGGGCCGCACCATCGCCACCGACCAAGACGTCGTTTCGCACAGGGCTGACCTGGATGGCCATCAACACGCTGGCCACCATCGGTATCGTGTTCACCAACAAGGCCATCTTCTCGGATAGCTCCCTGAAGTTGGCCCAGCTCTCCTTCGCCGCCTTCCACTTCTTCATCACCTGGCTCACCCTGTTCGTCATCTCGCGTCCGGCCTTCGCCTTCTTCGTCCCCCGCCGGGCCTCGGTCCGCGAGATACTCCCTCTCTCGCTCACCATGGCCCTCAACGTGACCCTGCCCAACCTGTCTCTGGCCTTCAGCAGCGTGACCTTCTACCAGCTCGCCCGCATCCTTCTCACACCAACCGTCGCCGCCATGAACTTCGTCCTCTACCGCGCAACCCTCCCCCGCAGCGCCATCTTCGCTCTCGTGCCGGCCTGCGCTGGCGTTGCCATGGTCTCTTATTACGATTCCCTCCCCGCCACTGCCAACACCGGCAACACCACCGCCACCGTAACAACCACCTCCCCCATAGGCGTCATCTTCGCCCTCGCCGGCGTCTTCGCCTCCTCCCTCTACACCGTCTGGATCGCTAGCTACCACCGCCGCCTCAACATGTCTTCGATGCAGCTGCTCCTCAACCAGGCCCCCGTGGCGGCAGTCACCCTCCTCTACGTCATCCCGTTCGTCGACGTCTTCCCTCCCGCGTGGGCCGAGGTGCCCACCTCCCGCTGGGTCATGATCCTGATGAGCGGCGTGTTCGCCTCCCTGATCAACATCTCCCAGTTCTTCATCGTCGCCCAGACCGGCCCCGTCTCGAGTACCGTCGTGGGCCACGTCAAAACGTGCACCATCGTCGCCCTGGGCTGGATCGTCTCGGGCCGAGCCGTGGGTGATCGTTCCGTTCTCGGCGTGTTTGTTGCCCTGGGTGGCATCATTGCGTGAGTCACTTTTTTTTCGCTTCCATCCATCCATCCTCCACCTAAAGTACTTTATGCATGCATGCAGACTGACAGATTCCTTCTTGACAAGATATTCTATCGTGATGCTCCGGGAAAAGGCCAGGCAGGCATCATCATCATCACAAGGTACGCCAAGGTAGGTAGTCGGGACAACACAAATAAGCAACGGAAGATGCTCTTCCCCAACACCCGGGGGAAGATGCTCTCCCCCCGGGTGTAATCCGGCGTCATTTGCTCCCGTCTTTTTCCTTGTATATATTCACCTTGCCTAGTCTTTTCCGTTTCTGTTCCTGTATATACGTACACCTTGGCTAGGTCTGCATATGTTTTCATAGAATGAGCAACGCGGCGACTCAGGACGCATGAGTCTGCAACGCTCGAATCTCGTCAGCTTGTATATCGATTATATTCATGAACCTTATGTGAAGTGACTTAGGAAGTGCAATGTACGTAGGCACGGTACAATGCAATTTCTACACCCTTCGGTGAGTCGCCCAAGTTGTCTCGATGGCTTACCACCTCTCATGGTCATAGTGAAGTCTCGTGGGAGGGGCTGAATTAAAGGATAGGTGGGCTGAGTCGAAAGCTAGGTATCTTCTGAAGGCATTACTGGTCCACACAAGGACGCTCGAGCAAGCGGGGCAATGCTCAGCGAAACAAGTGTTGGAAAGTCAGATCCTCAACCGGTCATCTCACACATTCTTGCCCAAAGTGCGATGGATGTGTTCACACCCAACTTTCGCTTTAAGGGTATCATTGTCACCGCCGACCCGCTCCAATGGGCATTGCTGTATTGACACTCAGAGGTTGAACCGCGTCCTCGTCTTCTGCATCTTTGCCTTCCACTCCCATTTTGTCGCGTCTATTCCCTCGCTGCCTGCTCTTCCAACTCCCTTGTCCACTCTGCGGAGTTTTAGAGTCATCCCTACTGCATGTTAGTCTGCACCCTACATTTGGGGGATCATGACTAGGGAACATACGGGGGCCGAGTTCTTGCAAACCGGCACGGATGCCTTGCATGCCGGTCATCTCCTTTCCTTCGGCGTCTACGACGTTCTTCTCTGTTGGCCGTGCTTCTCGGAACACATATCGATGACGGCGGACGAAAATGTAATCTAATTGATTGAGTCAGCCCCCAACCCAAACACATATAACAGGGCTCTCACGTACCTCGCTGATTGTGCAACGTTACAACTTGCCTTCCTGCCAGCTCCGGTTGTGCAGGAAAGAGGGTATGCATGGACTTGGCGGCTAGAAGACCCAATGGGGTTTTGAACCCGTTGAGAAGGAGTTCCGGCTAGAGTCCATTAGCGTCGTGGGGTTGCCACCGGATTGCCACCGGAGAGCACTGGAGTACACATACGTAGTGGTTCGTAGCGTTGCCGTGCCCCAGGAGTGATTTCCCGGGTTGGTAACCCCGTATAGAATACGTAAGGGTAGGGCCTGGTGGAGTATCTTCTGAGTTTAGGTGAATGATAGCGAGCTGATAAGGCCTCTTCAGGTCCTCCATGACCACGACAACAGCAGTATATCCTCGGTCTAAGCCACATTTAGCACCCATGTAGCAGAAAATAACCAAGTAGTCATGCTTACTCTTGGCAAACTTCGCAATTTCTCTGACACTGTACTTGTGCGAATACTTGTGTGCGCTCCTTCGGATATACGTGCTGTTTGGAAACAGTGCTGCAATCTCCTGGGCCTCCTTGTGTATGGTAGCATTCAAGGAGGTTGTCACTAGAACCTTTGGTACCGGCGGTAGTTCGTCCGCAAAGAGATGCTTGAATTCCTCCGTGAGCGAGTCTGGCGTCAAATCGAGGTTTGTAGATGTCGTGGATGGCGCGACACTCGGGGTCCTCTGTGCTCGTTGAAGTCGTTTCTTCTCTTCCTTTTCATCATCAACCTCGTCATCGTCGGACTCGTCAGAGTCAAGCATGCTGTCCGCATTGTCGTCGGTCTCGGCATCCTCCTCACCGACACCGTCTGCTTCCCTGGCCGCAGCTGCCTCTGCCTCCTCGAGTCGGCGACGCTTCAGTTGGGCAACATCGACAACTGCACCGAGGCTATCGTCATTGACGTCGTCCCATACCCTCTTCTTATCGATGCTTGCTGGCTGGTTCTTTTCCAATCGCTCTCTCCTCAGCTCTGGATCCTTGGCCTCTTCCTTCCGCCTCCGATGCCTTTCCTCGTGTCTCTCTTTGTTGGCTGCGATCTTGTTCTGGACATACATAGACTTTCGCCTCAGTTTGTTCGAGGTCTTCAGGGACAAGGAGACCCCAGAGGAGAAATTGCCCGGCTTTGAAACCCCCATCGTGGCTGGTAATGGCGGTGTCGAATCTCTCGCCGTCGGCTTGGACTTTGGTGTGTTGTGTTGCTGGAATGTAAAAAAGTGCCCCTCTAAAAATTTTGGCGGGAACTCCCAAGATCTGCAGACAGGGGTGTCCCCGGCCCACAACGTTTGCTTTTCTGGGAGCCCCTCACTAACTGAGTCGGGGTGAGGGGCAGTTTCAGCGGCAAATCGAATTTCCGGCAATGGCTGGCGATTCTGCCCGTCAGGTCGCGTGGAGCCGCTGCAGTTCCCCTCACGCTGGGAGCGCGAAGCGACAACAGGCACAAACCTACCTAAGCTGGCGCAGATTCCTACCGAGCCGCAGTGTGGGCTCCAAAAATCCCCAAGTGTTTCTCTAAAAAGCCCGTGACTCATTCTGGTTGGGCAGACCTACAAGTCATTGATGAGACCCTTTTCGAACATCCACTCTCTCCTCTCACCACTGGCTGGTAAACCGTTCAATTGTCGTTTGGTCGTGACCTCGAGGGTCCCTTTAGTTCGAACTTTTACCGTTTCTGCCCCGCAACACCGATTCATTGGTCATAAGTCAAATAAACACAAGGAAAAAATGGCGACAGCTACGACACTCAAGGGCCAGCCCTTGGACAAGGCCGCGCTCGATGGTATGCTGAGGCGGCGCATGTTCTACACGCCGTCCTTCGAGATCTACGGCGGTGTTTCTGGCCTCTATGACTATGGCCCACCCGGCTGCGCTCTGCAGGCGAACATCATTGACATATGGCGGAAGCACTTCATTCTCGAGGAGGACATGCTCGAAGTCGACTGCACCGTCTTGACTCCCCACGATGTGCTCAAGACCAGCGGCCACGTAGACAAGTTCGCAGACTGGATGTGTAAGTGGGTCGAAGACGGATTCCTCTTCGGGCTAGCAGCTAACTGGCTCCCGCAGGCAAGGATCCAAAGAACGGCGAGATCCTCCGTGCCGACCATTTCGTCGAGGATGTCCTCGAGACAAGGCTGAGAGGCGATAAGGAGGCGCGTGGCCAGAAGATCGAGGAGAAGGAGGAGACGGACGCCAAGAAGAAGAAGAAGAAGACTAAGGGTCAGGAGGCCGTCAAGCTCGATGATGCCGTCGTCAAGGAGTACGAGAGCATCTTGGCCCAGATCGACAACTACAACGGCGAACAGCTGGGCGAGCTTATCAAGAAGTACGATCTGAAGAATCCGGCCACCGGTGTCCAACCCACACCTCCTGTCGCTTTCAACCTCATGTTTCAGACCTCAATTGGCCCCAGCAGCAACCTCCCCGGCTACCTCCGCCCGGAAACGGCCCAGGGCCAGTTTCTCAACTTTGCCAAGCTCCTGGAATTCAACACCGGCCAGATGCCGTTTGCCTCGGCTTCCATTGGCAAGTCTTACCGCAATGAGATCTCTCCCAGGGCTGGTCTCCTCCGTGTCCGCGAGTTCCTCATGGCTGAGATCGAACATTTTGTTGACCCCGAGGGCCACAAGAAGCATCACCGGTTTCACGAGGTCGAGGACATCGAACTCATCCTCCTCGACCGTGAGACCCAGCTTTCGGGCCAGACAACCGTTCGGAAGGTGGCCATCGGCAACGCGGTGAAAGACGGTCTTGTTGATAACGAAACTCTAGGCTACTTCCTAGCCCGCATCCACCTTTTCCTCAAGAAGCTGGGTGTTGATCAGACCAAGATTCGCTTCCGGCAGCACATGGCTAATGAGATGGCTCACTACGCCTGCGACTGCTGGGACGCTGAGCTTCTAACCTCCACTGGCTGGGTAGAATGCGTTGGCTGCGCCGATAGGAGCGCCTACGATCTGTCCGTTCACGCCAAGAAGACGGGCGCGCCACTCATCGTGAGGGAACGCCTCGAGGTGCCAAAGGTCATCGAGGAATGGGAGGTCGACATCGAGAAGAAGAAGTTCGGCCCCTTCTACAAGAAGGACGGCAAGACGGTCGAAGCTGCCATTCTTGCCACCACCCAAGAACAGCGCGAGAAGTTGGCCAAGGAGCTGGAAGAAAAGGGCAAGATGATTATTGACGTCCCCGGTGTTGGTGACGGCAAGGTTGAGGTGGCTAAGGACCTGCTCAAGATTGAGTTCCGGAAGCGAACCGAGAACGTCAGGGAGTACACGCCAAATGTCATCGAGCCTTCGTTTGGTATTGGCCGCATACTGTACTCGCTGATCGAGCACAACTACTGGACAAGAGGCAGCGAGGGGGGTGATGAGGCCCGCAGTGTAAGGAACCTGTCGCTCTAGATTTAGGTCGACGCCCGCTAACCAAGACTCCTCAGGTGCTCTCTTTCCCGCCCGCCGTTGCTCCTACCAAGGTTTTGATTGTGCCCCTGTCTTCAAACAAGGACTTCACACCTTTTGTTAGGAAACTCTCTCAGAAGCTCAGGGCCGTTGGCATTTCCAGCCGAGTGGACGATTCCTCGGCGACCATTGGCAAGCGCTACAGCAGAAACGATGAGCTCGGCACGCCGTTTGGCATTACCATCGATTTCCAGACGGTCAAGGACGGCACAATCACTCTCAGAGAGCGCGACAGCACCCGACAAGTTCGTGCCGACGAGGACAAGATCATTGCCGCCATTCAGTCCCTTGTCGATGATAGCAAGACGTGGAAAGATGTCGAGGACGAGCTTCCCATCTTCGAGGGCCAGGAACTTGAAATTCGCTGATGGGGTAGCCAGGCGGTTGAGCAGCAGGCGGGACGGAACCGTCGAATCCTTAGTTGGGATGGACTCGAAGCTTACCTAGCGTAGCGTGGGAGTGTGGAGCATAGACGGTTGGCTGTCAGGCACCTTTCTTTCGGGAAGGCTATTGTTGCCGGGGCAGGCTAGAGGTAAAATAGACTCCAAGACCACACGTTCAGTTTTGCAACTTGGTAATATTCACTATTCACTTCTACTACAAGACCCCATAAAATCTGTGTGCCCTCCCACAATTCGAGTCCTCCAGTCTCTATCGAGAGGGTCAGTGCGAGTCGCTGGCACCGTGATGACTTTGAACAACATATTCGATGAAATATATGCTGGCTTGTTGTAGGGTATCTACTGCGGATGCTTCTGACTTGCAGAAGGAAGGCTGAGTAAGCCTACGTACCTACTCAAGGTGCTTCGTACGTCGCGCAAATCTCGGTGAGTATCCTCCTGGCTTGAGGTTCTGCACGTGGAATTGCTGCTGGGTGCATGTTTTGCAGCCCATCTGCGCCGTGTATGCGCGCCCGGAAGGGGGAGGGGGAGGCCCAGTGACGTTACCCAGCGGCCAAGCACCTGTTTTGCTCCGAATTGCAGGGTCCATACTTTCACTTGCGCTACTGCCACCTGACATGTAGAGGAGAAGTAATCGCTAGAATCCTGCCGTAGAAGGATCACGACCCTCAGGATCGGGGGTTTGACATGGTGATGTCCCGCCTCGTTCCTCCACGTCCAGACTTGGAGAGAGGGCTGGGCAACAACCTAGATTGCTCGGGGCTTGTGCTTGTCGAGCAGAGCAGAGCAGGTGCCCGATGTGAACATCCACCGTAGGCGAGGTGAGGGGAGCCTGTCCTCGACCTGAAAAGCGACGACCGATCGTTGTCGAAACATTTTCTACAGCGTTGACGTCCACGCCTCATCTCGTTCGGCTAGTGCCGCACATACCTACCAAGATACGGAGTACCTTGCCTAGGTAGGGATACCGATGCGGCGAATGCTGCGCGCCGAGTAGAAGTCTAAAGTCGTGATTATTCTGCGACAGGCGTCGTCGATTCGCTCATGTTTGCGAAACAATGGAGCCGCTGGGAAGGGGGTGGTTGATGTGGGGACCTCAGGGGGGGAACGGTCGGGGAAGACCGCACACACCCGCACCGTCCGTTTCGAAGTCGGATGTTCCCAGACGGAGGAGCAGTGGTCAACCACCATTCCTCGGCTGCGGTCGGATTTTTGTCGTGTGCAAGGAGTCCAACAGCAGTGAGGCTGCGGCGTCGAGCAAGCGAGCCGTGTATCCCGTAAGAAAGCAGCACATGTGTACTGCAAAGTATGGACGGCAACCCTTCAAAAAAAAGGGATGGGGCAGAAATGATAGACGTGTCGCGAGGTGTCGATCTGTGTTGCGCGGCTAATATGAGGACTCGCTGGCCGTGTTGGAACTTTCTCCTGGTAAATCACTGATGGAGTCCGCTGTCTCCTCGGAGCCACTCAATCAATCGTTGGCTGCTGCATCGCTGTCCTTCTGCCATGCGCGGCTTACCGCTGCTGATGTTGACACCTCCCTGGGCTCCTGCTTGTTTGCTTGGTCGCGACAATGCGCATCACCCGTAATATCAAGGTGCATACATAAGGTACCTTACCTTGGGTAGGTACTTGTACAATACTTGGGGTTGGCTGGTGCTGTTCCTCTCCGGCGTCGATGCATCTGTACTTTCATATGTGATGATGAAATGACCTGTCTGTCGTCTGCTTCGGTCCATACAGCAGCATGAAGTTAAGACCCGCTCGGGCAGCCGGCACCGGGCGGCGTGACAGACCCTTGCCAAGCCGGGCCCGTAGGAGGCGCGAGTGTGTTGTAAAACGGGCGCGAAGGCGGACGGGGCTGCTACTCTAGGTTGTCTGCATAGAGCACAGCCTCCCGGAGGCGTTTAACACCGGAAAACTGATCGAATGCACAGCGTCCCGTTGATCTCGTACGGCGTATATCTGCGTTTCTTATTGTGAAGGCGATCTCAAGGCCCGCCCATGTCCATTTTTCTTTGACGTGGGCTTCTTGGAATTGTCGAGAGGCGTCACAGGTCTGATTCAGGTACCATCGGGCGCCACGGGCAGCCTAGACAGTCTAGTCCTTGGTCCTCCAGCTTCCATCAAAACAAAGAAGACCAGGCCACCGAAGCAGGGCACCTATTCATTGTCGATACATATCTGCCCTCTGTGTCGCCTGACGGGGAGGGCGGGAGAGTGGCATTGGGAGTCTTCGATACTGCCCTGAACTCGTGGCGGACAAGCCGCGAGCAAGCGTGAGGGCGGCATCGGTTGTTTGAGGAAACCTCAAACCGCTGATGAATTGTGGTGGTGGACTCACAGCAACGGCGCGCTTGCGGTGGCCAATCTCTTGAGCGGATTCCCTCGGCTTGGGTTGCAAATCCTTGGGCAAGGGTCAATGGGAACCCTCCTCCCTCAGGTAACGAGGTACAAAGCCCCGCTGCCTCAACTGTCTTTGAAACGCGAAGACGGTAAGTACTGACCTATGTCTCGCCCGGGAGGCTCAAAACTCCAGCCACTCAGCGCCGGCCAAACAGGGCACTTTACCCCTCCCTCCCTCCTTTCTGCCATCCCTGTGGATGCGTGCCCCCGTCCCCACCATCCATGATAGGTGTCTAGCCTTCCAGCGGCCCTTGGCCCCTGATCCCATTCCCCTCAGAAGATCCACAGCACCCGGTCCTCCAGCCAGCAGTCAAGCAGTCAGAAGCCACACTCTTTTTGTCACCCCTACTAAGGAAACCGCCTGGCGCCTTATCATCAGCCCCCTTCCACCCATCTTCGCACAGCGGCACCAAGATCTAGATCCTATTCCTATCTGCCTTTGCTAGCCTAACCGGGAGCCGCTATTAGTGTTCCTCTGGACGTTGTTCTACCTACCCACTCTCGCGGGCCGCAAACTGCGACGACCTGACTTGCGTCCCGTCCAAAGCGCAAGTCGACGGGATCGTTCCCGCGAAACAGCGCAGCGCACAAACCCAGCTAAAGAGGGGAAACGACTCGACTGACCGCCCATCATCCACCGACACATTCGAGCGACGGGGCGACCAACGGCCACCGACCCCAGGATTGTGCAACGAGACCCCCCCGAGGAAACCCACCATCGTTAGAGCCTGTTAGCACATAGATTCCCTATGTTGCCTCTATCATCTTGCAGACCGCTCGATTTCGTCTGAATCGGCCGATTGTGTCGGCCTGGTCTGCTCGACCGCTGCCAATTACTTCAGTAATCCGGCAACTATCTACATGCCCCTCGGGGTGTGAGAGCCGGCGCGAGTGTTGACTGTCGACCTAAACCAGTCAGCGCATAATATATTACGCCACAGATTGGAGCGACTTTTCCTCGGTAAGCCTATTGACTGGCGCTCTGCGGATTGTTCGCATTCTGATCAAACGGTACGGGCGCCGTCAGGAATATACCCGCCGAGTACTCCAGCCTCGGTTTCCCCAGGGAGCAATCACTCAGCAAAGACACCAGTCCCAGGCGGAGGTGCACTTCGCCCTCGGTGTGGCTAAGATGGCGACCCAAAACAGGTACGTGAAGAGATTTTGAAGGGCACTAGCTGGCTGCTAGGCGAAGCGTATTTTCGAATGGAGCTGGACTCTCACCGCAGCCCCTTTGCGGGCTTGCTTTGACAACCCCGCCATTTCGAGATACGATGTCTCTCGCGGACAGCTCGCTGTTCATCCTCTCGCCCACCATGTGTGTGGGTTTCAGTGTTAATGCGTTCGCCTCCAGTAATATGTATTCGAACAACCAGTTCATGAACCCAGGCCCCGCGCCGCGGCCTCCAACAGAAAAGCCACGTCTGGGCCTCACGCCAAACACGAACCTGCCTGGGAGCATGTCAAATATGAGCCTGCGCTCCCCCGCGACTCCTGCCGGGAGCACGTATAGTGGTTCCACCATTGCTCTCCCCATCTCGCGCATAAACTCCAGCACCGATGGTTCGGGCGGTTTAGCAGTGATCAAGCAGGGTTGGGCGAGTGTAAAGGAGAGCAAGAACTTCATCAATCCTTGGAAGAGCAAGTATCTGATTCTGCGCAAGGAATCGCTCGACTTCCACAAAGGCGAGAGTGCCAAGGTTTCATACACGCTCTACCTCAAGGACGTCATTAGCGTCGGGCGCGTGGAAGCGGCGGGCACGATATTCGAGATCAAGAGGCAGGCAAATGGCGCCTCGACGAGCCCTGGAGAGGACGACAACGGCGTAAGGGTGCTCCAGGTGCGCGTCAAAGCCGACGACGATCTCTACGAGTGGATTGACTTCATCTACGCCCGATGCCCGGGCATGGGTGGTGTCAGCAACCCGACGAACTTCGCCCATGCCGTCCACGTCGGGTTTGACCCTCAATCCGGAGGTTTCACGGGACTACCGCCAGAGTGGGCGAAGTTGCTTTCGTCCTCTGCCATCACCAAGGAGGACTACGAGAGGAACCCCCAGGCGGTGTTCGAGGCCCTCGACTTCTACGCCGACCTCACTAAGCGTGCAGAGAACCCGGCCCAGTACCCGAGTCTGACACCCACCCCACCCGCGAGCAGCATGCAGAACAAGCAGCTCGGGTACACGGGCGGCGCTTCTGTGGCTCCTCCCAGACCTGCCCAGCCAATTCAGCGTAGCCAGGACTACTACGGCGGCAGCTCGGCTACACAACAAAGCGGTAGCGCTCAACGGCAGCCATCGCCGGAAAACCAACTTCAACGCACCCAGACTGGAGGGAGCTACAGCTCCGAGGCGTCGCAGGGCTATGGTTCTACGGATCGCGCAAGGGAAGAGCAGCGACTCCGAGATTTGGAGCGACGAGAGGCGGAAGAGCAAAGCCGACGGGACATGGAGGCTTATAATGCGTCCCTTCCCAAGACAAAGACCCCGCTCGCCCAGCAGGAGATTGGTGGCGGCTATAGCGCCAACTCATCCTCTTCTCCGGCCCCGGCAGACAGGTTTAACCCAAGCCGTGCGGCTCCTAAGGCACCACAGGCCGCTCAGAGCCTCAGAGCCCAGAGACCGGCGCCCGCCCCGCCATCCAGTACCGGGGCTCAGCGTCCGCCGCTCGGTCAACAGCAGAGCTCCACGCGCGACCTTAACAGCCAAGCGCAGAGGCTACCTCGACCGGACCAGAACGGCTCGTCGCCGGCTCGATACCCCAACGGCCCCTCGGCGCGGCCAGCGAATGGCCAGGCCCAGACGCAGCAACCGTCCCGATTGCCAGCTCCTGTCAAGCCCCTTAACGTCGCAAAGCCAGCCGCACAAGACCCCGTCAAGGTTGCCGAGGCAGCACTCACCGCCAAGCCCCCCGCATCGGAGCGAAAGCAGGATGTGCGAATGTCGACCATGTCCGAGAATGAGGTCATGGCCAGGCTTAAGGAGGTTGTCTCCAAGAAGGATCCCACGACGCTGTACTCCAAACAGAAGAAGATCGGGCAGGGCGCTTCCGGGTCGGTGTATGTTGCTAAGGTCAATCCGAGACTGGCCAACAC
>Ga0247769_1000206_pt1 | contig 13217 bp, 17 predicted proteins | sample UWRJL166409R6_FD_179942 | JGI IMG/M metagenome (GOLD analysis project Ga0247769, IMG submission 179942) | Plant litter microbial communities from Arlington Agricultural Research Station in Wisconsin, United States - UWRJ-L166-409R-6 | ecosystem: Environmental > Terrestrial > Plant litter >... | reverse complement strand
CTCCAACCGACTCATCGCGACGTTCGTAACATAGCGTCCGGCTGACGCACTGCTAGGTCTGACCCGAAATGGGAGTTCGCGATCGTCCACAATGGTATCATTACCAATTACAAGGAACTCAAGACCCTGCTTGAAAGCAAGGGCTTCCGGTTCGAGACCGAGACAGATACCGAGTGCATCGCAAAGCTGGCCAAGTACCTATATGACCAGCACCCGAACGTCGGCTTCACCGACCTCGCCAAGGCGGTGATCAACGAGCTGGAGGGCGCGTACGGTCTGTTGATCAAGAGCGTACACTATCCCCACGAAGTGATCGCTGCCCGTAAGGGTTCGCCGCTTGTCATCGGCGTCAAGACACAGAAGCGCATGAAGGTGGACTTTGTCGACGTCGAGTACTCGGACGAAAACAGCCCACTTCCCGCCGAGACAGCAGCTCAGAACGTTGCGCTCAAGAAGTCGGCTGCCGCTGATGGCAGCAACTTCCTCTCTCCCAACTTCCTCTTGGGAGCCGCAGACAAGTCGCTTCTCCACCGCTCGCAGTCCCGGGCTTTTATGACGGACGATGGCATGCCGATGCCCACCGAGTTCTTTCTCTCGTCCGATCCGTCGGCGATTGTCGAGCACACCAAGAAGGTTATGTACCTCGAGGATGACGATATTGCCCACATCCATGAGGGTTCGCTCAACATTCACCGCCTGAAAAAGGCCGATGGCAGCAGCAACGTCCGGGCGATCCAGACGCTCGAGCTCGAGCTGCAGGAGATCATGAAGGGCAAATTTGATCACTTCATGCAAAAGGAGATTTTCGAGCAACCGGAGTCGGTAGTTAACACGATGCGTGGTCGTCTCGACATCGCCAACAAGGCGGTGACCTTAGGCGGGCTGCGGAGCTACATCAGCACCATCCGCCGCTGCCGGCGAATCATCTTCATCGCTTGCGGTACGTCTTATCACAGCTGCATGGCCGTTCGCGGTGTTTTCGAAGAGCTCGCCGAGATTCCAATCGCCGTTGAGCTTGCGTCGGACTTCCTCGATCGCCAAGCACCTGTATTCCGTGACGATACATGTGTTTTCGTGTCCCAATCCGGCGAGACTGCGGACTCTCTCATGGCGCTCAGGTATTGCCTGGAGCGCGGTGCATTGACTGTGGGTATCGTGAACGTGGTCGGCTCCTCCATCTCCTTGCTGACTCACTGTGGCGTGCACGTCAACGCTGGCCCGGAGATTGGTGTGGCCTCGACCAAGGCGTATACGTCACAGTTCATTGCTATGGTGATGTTCGCTCTTTCGCTCAGTGAGGACCGTGCGTCTAAACAGAAGCGTCGCGAGGAGATCATGGAGGGTCTCAGCAAGATCAGCGCTCAAATCAAGTCCGTCTTGGAGCAGGACCAGAAGATCAAGCAGTTGTGCGAGGAGAAATTCAAGAACCAGAAGAGTTTACTTCTCCTCGGCCGCGGAAGCCAGTACAGCACGGCCCTTGAGGGCGCTCTAAAGATCAAGGAAATTAGTTATTTGCACTGTGAGGCTGTTATGAGCGGAGAACTCAAACACGGCGTGCTGGCGCTGGTGGACGAGAATCTGCCTATCATCATGATCCTCACTAGGGATGACCTGTTCAAGAAGAGCTTGAACGCCTATCAACAAGGTATGGCTCTTACCACTAGTCCTTTCCGTCCTTGAGCAGCCTTGCTGACATGATGATGCTCCGCAGTGATCGCTCGTGGTGGCAAACCCATCGTCATCTGCAACCCAGGTGACGAGGAGTTCAAGGCCAGCCAGGCATTGAAGATCGAGATCCCCAAAACGGTCGATGTTTTGCAGGGTATTCTCAATGTCATTCCCTTGCAACTCATTGCTTACTGGCTCGCCGTTATGGAAGGCCTTAACGTGGACTTCCCCCGCAATCTTGCGAAGTCTGTGACGGTTGAGTAGGATGCGAAACGCGCGTACAAGCGGAAAGAGGGGTGAGGGCATATGTATCGTGAGGAGGCAAACTCTAGGATCGTCGACTCTGTTAGTGGGTAGAGTTTAGGTACAAGCAGCGTGTATTCAGCGATAAAATCAGTAAAGCGAAAGTTCTGGTGTGAGGGAACGGATCTCATTTGGTCAGATCGCCTGCTTGTTCGTAATATTACACATGACCCTGGTAGGTCGAGGCATTCAGGGTCTCCCTCCTTATGTGAGCTCTCCAATCTATGCTTCGCCTTTGGCCAGAGCTTCGCTGCAAGACATTCGGATTTGGTTGGTACGGTGATGAACTCCGAGAATCTCTCGCCTCCGCTACACAGTTTGCGTGCCGTAGCCTTTAATTCGGTCGGCAAAGGCCCAACTCTGTTTCTCCAGCTGCTCGTCCTCTTTAAGCTCCACGCCTTCCTTGGTCACCACAGCGATGCTGTACCTGTCCAGGCTGCGTGCATCGCGGTAGAATAGAACCTTCATGCACTCCTTCACTACCTCCACCGCCTGTTCGCGCGTAAGCTTAGCCGCGTCCTCCTCGGTTGCAGCAACCCGTCGCATGATGGGCTGGGCCAGCATGGCGCCAAATCCGGTCGCCAAACTAGGCGAGGTGAAGGAAGTGCCGCGGAGATCGACCGAGCCAAGGAATGGTTTGGAGTCGGAATCGAGGCCAGCGACTAGGATCTGGTTCCAGAGCGGGTCAAAGTCGTTGCGACGATGATACATGAGCTTCTGCAGGTATTTATACAAGTTGGCGCCGTTCAGACTGCCGGCCGGGGCCTTCCCTTCAATTGAAGGGGGCTCGTGGTCATAGGCCTCGTCGATTGCAAGCTCGTTGAGATGTCTGTCGAGGTACTGCATATCGGAGACGTCGCCGCCGAAGCCAACCACCGAGGTGCCGAGGAAGACGCGCAGGCGCTTGACGTCGGTGAAGCGGGCGAGCGATCCGTACGATGCTACATAGAACAGCACGCGTTAGATATCAGCCACGTAGGAAGCGAACACCGAGAGGGGGGGTCGAACCCAGGTTGTCCGTGGCAATCACAACACCGTCCTTGAACTTGAGGCCAACCACCGATGTGCCGGTCACGACGGGCGATTGTGTGGCCTGCTTGGGACCGCTAGACTGAAAATATGAGGGGTCGTAGGCACCGTACACGTCGTCCCGGGGCTACAAAAGCGATATCCCAGCATTAGCAGTCAGCTTGTTCGGGTCGCCCTGCGTTTCGGGCTACGGAAGGGATAGGGACAGACATACACGACCCCAAGCCTGCGGGCGATGATCCATGATGGTGTTGTATCTGGCTGGGAAAGGATAGTTGCGGTGGCTCAATGTTGCGCCTGTCGGTACGTCTCGTCTTCGGTGCTGTCTAGACTATCGCAGTCTTCGTTGTGGTTGATAGATCGCCGGGCGTTGGTGGATTGCGGTTGGAGGCGAGCAGCTGGGTTGAGGTTGGAAGCTCTGGGACCCTGGTAGCTTCGCGTTCATAGTGCTGCCTTCCCTGGTGCTGGATGACGGTTGGTGCCTCAGGCGCCAGTTCAGCTGGCTGGAGCTGAAAAGGGACTTGGGCCAAGCCAGCTGCACGTGACATCCACTTGCTCAACTCATCCTCGCCAATCCGCCCCCTTCCAACCCAGTTTCCACTGCTTCTACAAGGATTTTATAAGAAAGCGGTACTAGGTACGGTAGAGACATGGGTCTTGTGCAATATGATAGCAGCGATGAGGAGGAAGATGTCCGGACTGAGGATTCCCCAGCGGTACGAATTACGAAATCCAAGCCTCAAGAAAATTGTCAATGAGCAACGGACTCAGATGAGTGCTAACACATCATGATAGCCCCAGCCCGCACCCTCATCCATAACCACAACAACAGAGTCAAAAACCCATAGAGGTATGAAGAATAACTTCGCACCCCCTTCAAATACATCATTTACCGACAGTTACACAGGCCCGCTCCCACCCGAGACGACATCCTCATTCGCATCACCAACATCACAGCACCCCCCTCTCGGACCCATCCAAGGTCCAGTTCTCGGACCAGCTCTGGGACCCTCTGCACCACCACCACCTCCTCCACAACCCCAACCATCCACCCAGGAACAGCAAACAGCCACCTCACTACCGCCAGAACTCCCCTCGCCGACGACCGACATCGACCTGGCCTTCCTAAACGACCCCAGCCCGGACCCTCCCCGCTCACCCTACACCACAGCCCGTGCTCTAGCCCGCGACCTCACCCTCCCAGCAGTAGCAGACATGGAAATCCCCCCTTCGCCGCCGCCCACTCAGCACGCAGACATGACGTCCCTGAACGCCAAGTTCGACACCTTCCTCCAGCTCAAACGGCGAGCAACCGACCCAGCACACTTCAACTCGCGTCTGGCGGCCTCGAGCGCCCTGCGAAACCCATCGCTGATGGATAAACTCCTCGGGTTTGTAGGCATCGAAACCTCGTTCGTCGAAGGCGATAGCGCCGCCGCGGAGCAGTACGCCACGACGGTGGGGAGGGACGTGTGGGATCCGGACGGGTTTCCCGACTGGGCTTTCCGCGGGTCGCTCCGTCGGGCGCAGGAGAAAGAGGGTAGAGATCGGGAGAGGGCGAGGGGGGAGCCGGTGGAGTTTGTTTCTTCTTCATGTATTGGCGCTGGTTCTGCTGGGTCTGGGTCCGCGCCCGTGAGGGAGCAAAGGAGGACTATGTTTGATACATAACGCGCATGCCTCAGGTTGCTTTTGATTTGGATTGGGGTTTATAATTGACAGCCGTAGGGAAAGAGAGAGAGAGAGAGAGAGAAGGAACGTGGTAGTTGCTGTCATTGTGAGCAAGTGCTAACTGCCACGATCAGAGAAACCTGGTGTCGATAACCCGGTTATACAAAGCGAGTTAGGTCCATATGACGAGACAGAACTGGAATGGCATGGCAGCTAGCCCCCAAGATTCTGAACAACCACGGCATCGCCCAATCCCGAACTAAAAAAAAAAAAGATCTTCACTTCACAGTTAGAATGCGTTCCAGAGTTTAGCGGGCTATGCCACTTTATTATTTATTATTCGTTTGGGAAGGTATATGTAGGGTATATAACTTGACTCGCGACTAACCGGGGGCTTTTGGGTCAGATTATCATCAGCCTCTCACCTTGAGCATAGCTTGCCCAATGACGCAAAGCTTTGAACAGAAATACAGATATATAAACCCGCCCATATGTCCCATATATTGGTATCATCGTTCTCCGTTATAAACCCTTCGCTCCCTCCATAGGTAGGTATCACATTGAATGCCAGGCGCGCGCAATCATCCCATGCTAGAAAACAGAAACATCAACAAAATCCTATTCCGAGCCGCCGCCCAGCCCACCGCAAGGGATGGGGCCGCCAAGGAGCTTGGCCACAGGGGTGCCGACGTCGATTTCAATCGTCTGGTTGTGGCTGGCGAGGGAATCGGCGAAGTAGGTGAGGTTTTGGCCGAAGTTGCTGACCGTCTTGCCCCTGATCTTGAACGGCAGGACTCCCTTGGTCTCGTCACAGTACGGCTTCTCTGCCAGGGCTCCGAGGACAGGGGCTTGCTGGATGGTGGCGCGCATGGGGAAGGTGTTGTTCATGCCGGGATAGAGGACGATATTGTCAATGAAGACGGTTCCGATCTCCTTATCGCCTAGGTAGTTGTGGAATGTCGCATTACCCTTTTGGTATCTTGGTTAGGAAACAAAACAAACCATAGTTACAGCGACCAACGACGCCATCTTGTGGTGACTTACAATCTCAAGTGTGAAGACGGAGTAGTTGGGAATGTTGCTAAGACCCTTGAAGTTGTTGCCGTTCACGTCAGGCTGGAGAGTAATAGTTGCGTTGGAGACGGTGGTGCCGGCAAACCCACGCAGACCTAACGATTGCAGTTAGCAAGAGCTCCAGTCCGCTAGGCGGAGGGGACATCGCGTACCTGGTGTGGTAATCGTCTTCTTGAAGGTGACGGGATAGGCTCTCGAGATGCCCTTGACGCGGACATGGGTCTCGCCGTAGGTCGTGATGCGGACCGACTCGCTGGCCAGGAGCCACTTGTTGAAGGTCGTCAAGGCTTCCATGTTCGTGATGTCAAGCTTCTGGCTGACATTGACAACTTGCAAAGCATCGGCCGTCGTGGGGGGGAAGTTGATGCTGGCGAATGGGGTATGCGGCTCCAAGTCCTCCAAGTACATGACACCAGTGAAGCCGTCGATGTTGGCGTGGACCTTGCCGTCGGTCCGGATGGTGCTGTTGATGGCCATGGTGAGGCTGTTGGCCTCGGTGCCTGTCACGACGATGCCCTGGATGCTGAGCTCGGCATCATCAAGCTTGCCTTGGGCAATCTTTGGTACGGCGACAAGGATTCTAGGTGGCGACGTTAATATATGTCACAAGAGCGGATGAGACGCGGAACATTACTTACACCAAGCACACCACGAGAACCACAACGACGATGAACAGGATGAGGTAGGCCCACCAAAACTTGATGCAGTGGCCGATGCATCCCCGCTTCTTGGGCTTTTTCTCTACCGTAGTCTCTGCATGGTGGTCGCTGATCTTGCCGTTGTCGCTCATGTTGTCGGTTTCTGTGTGCCTGACACGCACTGCTTCCTACCCTCGGTATATCGGGCGTCGCGTGTTCTGAAGCGGGGTGAAGAGTTGCGGCCGGGGAATGCAGGGCCAGTTTCCAACTCCAACGCTGAACAACCAGAAGAGACGAGGACGGCGCAGACATCTGAGGAGAGTGTGGGCCGGGCATCTTATTATAACTTGATGCAAGCTACCTACTGGACGCGACGGGGAAGGCACCAAGACACGACCAGGGAGTCAGGGACCTCAGCTGCGTAGCATCGTTGCGGGGGAATGGCAATGGCCACAAGAGCCCGGCTCGAAGAGATGGGACAATGGAGCTTGACCTTGCTGGGCCGGTCGAGCTGGAGGATTTCCAATTGTTGCGTGCTTGTGATGTCGTGCCGCTGAAGCCAGACGTGCCAGGAACCACCTCAGCGTTGCCACTTGGACGACACTCATCCGGGGCGGGTATTGGAGGAGCTGGTCTTGAACCCTGAACATCCTTGCTCCTCCCTCGGGCTAGCCTCTTGGGGTAGCATCTCCGGCAACCCCACACAAAGTTCACGAACTTCGCTTCTCCCCCTCAAGCCCTCCCTCCTCTTCCTCCTCCTCCTAGACCCTCTTGGCAACATCTAGACGGTGGGTTCTGCAATTGGCCTAGATGTGCACTATGGGTCATACCAAACGGAGAAAGAACCGCTGTTGGGGTTCGTGAAGATATCTGCAAGGGAAAAGATGACAATTGGGGTAAACCGCTGTCTGCAGTGCTCGGAGGCCAACGTCATATAGGATGCTTTGTGCGAGTCTGTGTTCTGTGCCACGGCGATTCATGTTTGTCCTTCCTCGCCGTGTCGAGTTAGACTTCGAGCTGCCGAGCAGGAGTATGGAAACGCCCAGACAAGCCCAACTCCCCACTTACACGGCGAGGGGATCGTGCGGGGGAAGTGGGCAAGAGTGGAGGGCCTTTGGCATGTGGGTAGCCTCATAGCACCCCGTGATCGCCGCTCCAGATACGCCTGGGACCCGACAGCAGAGGGCTTGTGGGAGAACACCAATTGAGGAAAGAAAGTATCATGACGGGCGGTCCCTCCACCTCAACAGTATGAAGCGTGGCCGAGCAGTCCGCGCTGCACTGTCAGTCGCTGATAACTCCGCTGTTACGGGTACTCTAAGTGGACGTCAAGTGGCGCTGATATGCCCAATACCAAGCGCCCGATGGCCAGCTTGCCACTGTCTACTGAGGCCCACCGAATCTCGGGTCTATTGCAGAAGCATCTCGCCTCCAGTTCAGAGTTCAGGACTGCGACATCGTGCTTATTATACCCTTGAAGTTAGTGGCATTTTGCGTAATTTCACCAATCTGGAGGATGGATCGGGCATGTCCCCCAAGTAGTTAGCTGGCGGCACTGTCCCGTCTCAGAGCATTAAAAAATGTCAAATAAAAATGTCAAAATATAACTAGAAACAGAATTCCCACGAGATTGCTCGTGGTGCATGCTACGGTACTCAGAAGAAGCGGAACCGAAGCGCGGCGGATCTGACTGCCCGATGAAGGCGTCGCCGAGAAACCAGGCTCCGCCTCTTGGCCGCATGTTTTTCTGGGGAAGTGCCAGGGTCGCATCCAGCCCCTTGCCAACTTCGGCCACCTCCTCGGCATCTTTGTCGCAATGCTTGTTGTTAGGGCCGTTGTTTGGAGCACATGAAATTTCAGGACAGAGTCGCAAACCAAGCGGCAAGCTCCAAGGGCGGAGGATGCAGAAGCTATTGGACGATGCCCAGACATATGGTGGATGCCAAGGGGCGAGTTCCGTCCACACCATCGATTCTTCCCATCTCGTTTGAGAGGGAGGGGTCGGAAAGAGCGATACATTACCTTCGAAGAAGAATGAGCATTGATGCCCATCCAGCCCTCTCTCCCGTGTGTAGCCCCCCTCCGACATGTGGGCGTCTGGTGTCCAACAGTCCCAGCAGCTGAACGAGGCCTCATAAAAACCTCAGGGTGAAGGGCATGTCCTCAATCGCTGGGGAGAAAGCGGCTCTGGCGAGTGGATTGGACAGCTATCTGGTGGTGCCTCGGGAGTGGGATGGTTCGCCCCGCGTCACTGTCAAAAGCGGGCATCGGGAAATTTGAAACGGCGGGGTGAGTCGAAAAGATCGATTCGGTTTTAGTCTTCTCTCTTCGAAAAAAAGATGACACGGAAGAAGAGCAAAACGCCTTCTGGAGATCCATACGTGGCTACGTCCCGTACGGCATTTTTGAGAATTCCAGGAGAATTCCTTATGATTGGACCCGTTTCGGGCAGGGATGGTGTTGCTGGGATATCAGTTCAGGCTCTGTGGCTTCCGAGTGGCCCACCTCCCTTTCCTGAGGGGAATGAGAGTGTAGCGTCCAATCAGCGCCTTGGATATAGTGTCACCAGGTTTGGCACCAGGTGGGCTGAACCGTTGGGTTGCCGTCTCCCCTTTTAATGGAAAGGGGCCGCCGATTCCAGCTCTTCAAGATATACCTACCTAAGTTTTTGGTTCAGTTTGTCTCACCCAGGCCGAGATGTCTCGCCAGTCAAACCGCTGCTACCCACACCATACTTTCACCTCTTCGCGTCCTCCCAATTCTAGAGATGCTTTCAGCCTGCCATACACACCATGGAGAGACTGGGCGGCCGTACATTGAACGGGTGCTCTGACAACAGGACCAGGATGAAGTCAACATCATGGGCCCTGTGTTGCGCCAGGTCGGCTCCTATCCTCAAGTTAATCGCAACCTTCAAACGCCAATTTGACCATGTCCGAAAGTACTCCTCTGTTGCAAATGTCGTCAAGGAACCAGGGGAGGATGTTTGTTGTATACTCCTCGATTTTCAAGTGCCTTCTTCGTGGTTCAAAGATATTGCCTACTGAGGTATGTGCAATCTCCAAATGTACCAAGGCATTCGCATGCTAGTCATCGACCGAACTACCAAATCCCCGAGAGCGGCTGTGCAAGTCTGTCCTGCCCTATTGGAGACCTCTTCATGATATCTCGCTCACCACGCCACTTCAGAGCTTTGCGCGAGCCTCCCACAGGCCGTCTCTATCAAGCCCGGACCCGCCGTCAAATATGTCTCTTTCCACCATCCTACTGTTGATCTGATCATAGATTGTGTAAGTCCTGGTTCGCAATGGCCTCACAGGTCGGACGGTACTCACGAATTTTGGTCCGAGTTCTGACACCTCCTTAACACCTAGCAACTTCATACATGTTTCAATCTCTCCTTGAAGGACTTCCCAGTCCCAGTCAGCACCGCCGGTTATCAATGTATGCAGGGCTCACTTACTCTCAAAGGTCCTGTCAACTCCTTTCCATCCACCCGCGCCTAAACCCCAGAGCGCAGCCCGCCCGACACCCACCGCTTTTGCTCCCATACATAACGCCTTCACAACATCAGTTCCGCGTTTGATACCGCCATCGATCCAGACGTCAATGATGTCAAACACTTCTGGACAATACTTCCGGATCTCAAGTAGGGTGTGTACGGCTGGCGGCGCCGTATCGAGTGCTCGCCCTCCGTGGTTGGAGAGAATGACGGCCTTGATAGACCCCGGCTTCCTGCGAGCGTATTGGGCTGCGAGGTAAGCGTCTTCGTGTGTCTGCACTCCCTTGAGCACAATAGGCAGGTCTGTATGCTCGGCCAGCCACGGTAAAGTGGTCTCCCACGTCAGGTCGGCCGCTGTACCCCAGAAAAGTTGTTGACCAACGCCCCCACCTCCCGGACGCTTCTCTGTCGCCGATTTATCGTTGCTGGCCGAGTCAACTTCTAGCTGGCTCTCGAAGTTGCTCTTCTCATCATGCTCGCGTTTTCCTGGCACGGGGGCATCCAGCGTGAGTACTATGCAACGGAAATGATCCCGCAGTTTGTTGATGCGCGCGAGCATTGCCTCGCTTTTCGAGCGTGTTGTCTGTACATATAATTGCCAACCAAACACGGCACCAGGTGCAGCGTCGGCAACGATCTGTTCGGGTGTCTGAGAGGCGTTGTTGGACACCAGCTGCATCGCCCCAAAGCGGGATATACCACGAGCGATGCCGGCTTCGCCATCCGGGTGAGCGAGGCGAGCCATGGCTGCTGGTGACACGTAGAGCGGTGTGCCGACGCGGGCGGTCCCGCCCAAGAGGGTAGTTGCCGTCGAAGCCGTGGTGCAGTCGACGAAAACCCTCGGCCGGAGTAGAATGGAGCGGAAAACGGAGCCGTTATAGTACTTGCTGAACAGGTCATCAGAAGCTGAGAAGTAGTAGGCCCAGCACTTCTTGGAAACTCGGGTCTTGGCGACCGCTTCCATCTCGTCAAGATTGAGAAGTGTGTGCAGCGGGGGCAAAGGTGCTTGTTGTCCGTCCTCGAGCCCGCCAGCGGTCTTCGCCTTCGGGACCGCCGTTCTGGCTCTGAATCTCTCTAGGCTCACGGGGTCGACTGTCCCAAGCATGGCCTCCGGCTTGAGATTCTCCTCGAGCGTGCCGGGTGGATGGATCGGATCAAACTCGTTCGTGGCATCCTGTCCGGCGAGCTGGAGGATGATCCTGGAACCCCCGGGATGCTCTGACAGGAAACCGGTAACATCATAAACTTTCCCATAGAGAATCACCCAGCAGCTCTCCGCGGATCTGTGCTGTGCGACTGCCATGGCGGTCAGCAACCGCTCATCTTCAGAGTGGGGAGATCAGGAAGAACCACACTTGCCTTCTTCTGCAGAGAAAACCCTCCCCATCTTAGATATTTGGTTCAAGGCCGGCGGTTGTCTTAGAGCATAACGATCGTCAAGCGGGGAATGCTTTCTCTTCAAGTTTACTCCAGGATGGTGCACATTCCGCTCACTTTGGGTTCTCTTGTTGGTCACGCGGACGCTGATTGAGGGACCGAATTGAACCCACGCTGGTTGGTGCAAGGCTCCCTGTCGGACGGGATGATACCCGCGCATCAAGCATCTTGCCGCAATGGGAGAGTGGAGAGTGGCGGGGATAGCGAGGTGGCTAGGAGCCCAGCGCGATTGGGGGCATCCAGATTTCCGGTTCATCGGCCTCACGCAATGCAAAAGTCGCTGTGTATTACCGCCCAAAGTCAGATTAATTCTCTCTTCTTTCCCTTTGCTCTTGACCCAAGAATAAATGAGAACCCTCGCTCCATTTGTATTGGGCAGCCTTTTGGGGCCACCGCGGCGCGGGGAGACACTCCTCCTTCCATCTCGCTCACCGGTTCAGTCCCAAGTTCGCTACAAACTGTATTTCAGTTACGATATTGGTTAACTCTCGGGATGGAACCAGGACGACATAGGTGGTACTGGGAGTTGAAGTGTTCGCCTCTCACTCTCGGTCCTCGAGAGGAAAGCTTGGGCCTTATGTTCCGAGCCGTTGACAAGGATAGAGGTGGGCCGCGGGGTGCTGTCAGCCCCCGCCCTCCACCATGACGATGTCGAGTGGCTGCTGCTGCCTTCCAGGTGCAGCATCACCTGGGCCGACCGGCCTGATCAACCCGGAGCCAACCGTGACCCTGTCAAACGAACCAAGCACCTGAACTTTCCGGCACATTCCTATCCATTCACCTTGTGGGGAGTCTCCGGCTCTTTGCATTCCCGCCTTCGACAACTTCGCGCCAGAGCCACGCCTGGCCGAGCTAAGCGTTGCGTCCCGAATTCCCGCGCTGTCGTCGCGCACATCGCAGGTCCCGCGCCTTCGCCTCCAGGCCGACAGATACCATGGCGTCTCGGCAGAAGCTTCGTGTCCTCTGCTTCGGCGACTCTCTCACGGCCGGCTTTGCCGAGATGGGCGCAGTATATCACCCATATAGGCTCAAATTAGAGCAGATGTTGGAGATGGCATTTCCTGACATAGACATCGAGACGGATGACGACGGAGAACCCGGAGACACGGTCAAGTTTGGGTTTCTGTCCAGGATGCAGCAGAACTGTTGGTTCTTCCCATCGTTGAGAAGTTGTGCGATGTGTGCGGCGATACTTCCGGAGACTGACTCCAGCGCCTTCCTGCAGATCCTGCGAAGAGGAAGAAAGGAGACGAGTCATACAACTGGACTATTGTATTGGGCGGGACAAAGTGAGTTCATTGTCATCCCCCTCCTCCCCTCCCCCAGTGCCAGCCACGCAGCAGGTCTAACGACCGATCGCAAACAGCGACATAGCGGCGGGTGTAAAACCCGAAGAGATCTTTGCGAAGCTTCAGGAAGTTTGGGACATTCCGCTCCGGCGCAAAAGTAAAGTACTGGCCCTCACGGTTCCCGAGGTCGGCGCCTTTGGCATTGTGAAAGAGCGGCTGGATGCACGGAGGAACAAACTGAACGACTTGATCAAGGGGTACAAAAAGGAGGGCTTGTCAGTTCCGCCCGCACCAACCGATCTCCGAACAACATGTACTGACTCCCACCAGCCACGTATTCGACTTACACGCAGCAGTTCCGTATCACGCAATGTCAATTTCGGATAGGAAACAGTTTTGGGATGATGCGGTTCACTTCACTCCCGATGGATACAATCTTGTTGGAAACAAAATTGGAATGGCTCTGGTCAAGCTGCTGGAAAAGGAAAAGGAAGTGAACCCACCCCCTCCCAAGAGACGGCGTCTTTTCCGGGATGATAACAAGGTATTTGAAGAGGAGGTTGGAGACCCCAACGCCCTCGGACAAGGCTATGTGGTAGTGCGCCGTAA
>Ga0247769_1000203_pt1 | contig 13232 bp, 5 predicted proteins | sample UWRJL166409R6_FD_179942 | JGI IMG/M metagenome (GOLD analysis project Ga0247769, IMG submission 179942) | Plant litter microbial communities from Arlington Agricultural Research Station in Wisconsin, United States - UWRJ-L166-409R-6 | ecosystem: Environmental > Terrestrial > Plant litter >... | reverse complement strand
GCGGCACGCCCAGGCCTCGCTTTCGGTTTCGCAACGGGGCTGGGTGGTGCATCAGCAAGGTCATCATCCTCGTCGTCGCTGAGAACCCGCCTTCCCTTTGCCTGTTTGGCTGCGTACGCTTTCGCTGCAGGCGAAAGGTGCACCGGCTTTGGCTTCGCCGCCGCCGCCTTTGCAGGCGCCTTCTTGGCGGCCGGCGCCTTCGCAGCAGGGGCAGGTACGTCGTCCTTCGTCTTGTTCTTGGCCCCGGCGGGGCGTCCGCGCTTCTTAACAGCGGCGGAAGCCACGCTAAGGGGCGCCTTCGCCTTGGACGGCCCTGCTTGCGACGACGTGGCCCGCGCAGCCGTCGCCGCTTTACTCACAGGGGGCAGATCGTCATCAGACAAGAAGTCATCAATCTCATCCGCTTTAGTGGACTTGCGCGGCGAAGACATGGCGAGTGCCTCGTAGTTCGTATCGTCGTGGCTGTCAAAGTCCAAGTTGACCTTGGATGCTTTGGTCTTGAGCTTGGGGAGCGTCACGTCGCCTGCTTCGGGCCTAGACATGGCAAACAAGCTAAGCCTGCCATTGTTGCCCGAGCTTGCGCCTCCGATGCCCTTGACCATAGCACCAACATCACCGAGCTTGTTGTCGTCGTCACTCTCCGACTCCATGTCGTCGATGTAGAGAGATTTGGGCCTGGATGCCACAGCTCGCTTCGAGGGCTTGGCGGCGACCTCCGACGCCGACGCTGACGCCGACACCGACTCTGTCTCCTGCGCTGCTGCAGGCCTGCCGAGCTCCATAAAGTCGTCGTCTGAGCCCATATCTGTGTCTTCATCGAGAACATATTTGCTCTTTGCAGCTGCCGCGCGCTTGGAACGAGGGTTGGTCACCTCGCTGATGGACACCGGAGGTTCAGACTCTTCCTTGACTTCCTGCTTGACAGCTTTCTTGCCCAACAAAGCAAAGTCATCGTCCGAGAAATCGTCGGCCGCACCATCACCACCCAGCGTACTCGATGCCTTGGGCTTGGCTTTGGCCTGGAATTTCTCCATGAAGCGCTGCTGTGACTTGACCTCAACCTTGGGCGCTTTGGGCTGCCTAGATTTCTTCTCTGGCTGATAGTCATCATCAGCCGCCTTTCCTTTGCGGCCTCTACCAGCGCCAATCTTCTCCGAGACGCGACGGCCCAGTCTCCGGATGCCCGTATGAATCTCTTCCTCCAGTTTGAGCTGGGTCTCCCACTCGTCAGCGAGGTCGTCCAGGTCTCTGCACCAGAGATCTTTTTCGCTGCGAGCCTCAAGTTCATCGTGCTCTGCTTTCTTTGCTGCAATCTGGTTCTTCAGCTTCTCCAGGCGCTCCATGGTCAGAGACCAGATGGGCATCTGGCTTCTCGTTAGCGCGAATGCGTGCCGGGGTAATGGATGCGAAAGAACGTACCGAGAGCAAATAATCATAATCGCGAGCGCCTCCACTGGTATCTTCGTCCTCGGCGTCCTCATTGTCCGGGTCGCTCGGCTCCTTGGTCTTGTCTGTGTCTGCCTTCGGAGGGAAGGCTTCATACTTACGGTCCCGGAGTTCCTGAACCAAGACCGGCTTCTTCTTCTTGGAGACCACCAGCTTGTTGTCAATGATCTCTGAAATGAAGCGATACTGGTTCTTGAGCTTCCGGTAGTCCGCGTGATGGACTTTGAGCCAGTGTGCCTGTGGATGTTAGCGGTGGCGAGGATACTCGGGCAAATAGCAACATACCTTGCGCTTGCCATACATGGACAAGCGGAAAAGATAGAACTCCTCCATGATCTCCTCTGGGTTGTCGTACTTGTGAATCCGCCCCTGTGTGTCAAAGGCAACGAGGTTGGTCGTTCCAATAGTCTTCTTGAGTTTGAACTTTTCCAGAAGACCTTCTTGGAGAGCGGCGCTCATGTGCTTTTCCTCCATCTCGATCACGAAGTTGACAGTCTTGTGATCGTTGAACTCCTTGTAATCCTTGATGAAGGAGGGCGACTTCTCGCCGCGGATTATGTCTTCCAGCCTGGCTTTGAAGTCGTCTGTCCACACTCGAACGGGTAGCTCATCCACAACGACCTCGTTGGAATTAAGCGGATTCTGGTATGCCCTCCCATGGACATTGAATCTGTTGGGACCTTCAATTTCAGGCTGGCCCTTCCAGCCGCGCCACCAAGGAGTCATGGATTCGAACGGCTTTTCCTCGGGCTGTTCTGGATCTAGTCTGCCCATGCGACGCTTCAGATTCTTGATGATTTCCATGGGGTGGTAGTTGGGGATGGAAGTGCTCCAACCTGTGCCGATACCCTCGGCGCCGTTGACCAGCACCATTGGGAGGACGGGAGCGTAATTCTTCGGCTCAATCATCTTGCCATCGTCAAACTGGAACTCAAGGCAGGGCTCGTCAAGCTTGGAGAAGACACGGCGAGCAAACGGTGATAGCCGAGTGTGGATATAACGAGCGCTTGCTGCATCCGAGCCGCCGGACAGACGCGAACCAAAGTTTCCACTGGGCTCAAGGCAATTGATGTTGTTGGAGCCGACGAAATTTTGGGCCAGACCGATAATCATCTGCTGGAGCGACTGTTCACCGTGGTGGTATGCCGCATTCTCTGAAATGTAACCCGCAAGCTCCACGACCTTCTGGTCGTTTACAAGGTTCCTCTTGAAAGCGGCAAACATGACTTTCCGCTGGCCCGGCTTGAAGCCATCAAGCATGGATGGGATAGAGCGTAGGTTGTCTGCCATGCTGAAGAGAATGAGTTCCCTATTGACAAAGTCGTTGTAGGTGATCTGGTTTGCCGAATGATCCAGGAATGTACCGGGGACGAAGTTTCCCAGCCACTCCTTCCGCGCATCGGCCTTCTTCTTTGAGAATGCCAACTCGAAGAGTTCGGCATCCTCCCGGGTCATCGTGGCGAACTCTTTGAGATGCAGGTCCAAGTTCGTAAAGTAGACCTGCGCGTCCTCATTGCTCGAACTACCCAACCCCTTGAAGTACTTGTACTTCCATTTACGAAGCTCGCTGTCATGTGCTCGCTTCCAATCTTCATACTGCGGCAAGTTGAAGAACGACTTGAGCCGCTGGGGCTTCTTGGGATTAGGACCCTGCCACACCTTGACTACGGGAGTGATGAACTCCTGGAAGAAGTTGGGGATGCGAAGTAATGACGGGAATTGCACCTCGAGGAAGTTGATGAGCAGCCCCTTGATATGGCTACCGTCCAAATCCTGATCGGCCATGATCATCAGATGCCCGTATCGAAGGCCTTTGGTGTCGGTATACACCTGCTTGTGCTTCAAGCCGAGGAACTTCTTGATGTTCTCGATTTCCTTGTTCTTCATGATTTGATCGAGAGAAGCATCGCGGACATTGAGCATCTTTCCTCGCAGCGGGAAGACGCCAATACGGTCGGGGTCGAGAATGGCACGACCCGCTACAGCGAGCGCTCGGGCTGAGTCACCTTCTGTGAGAATGAGAGTGCACTCGTGGCCGCGCCTCGTACCAGCAAAGTTGGCATCGACAAGCTTCTCGTTACTGATGCGAGAGCGCTTGTTGCCGTCGCTCTTGGCCATCATCTTGTCGGCCTTCTTGTCGGCAAAATGCATGATGTTCTGAATGGCCTCGGACATCCGGATCTTCTTGAGGAATGCATCGCTGAGCACACATTTGCTTCCAAACTGGCTTTGCTTGGTCGTCAGTTGCTCCTTGGTTTGCGAGCTAAAGGCGGGATTCTCGATGAGACAATTGACGAATATAAAGATGTGATTACGGAAGTGAGAGGGTTTGAGACCATGGCCCTTCTTCTTCTTTGTCAACTCCTTGCTGAGGGCGTCGCAGATCTGATCCGCGATGTAGTTGACATGGGTACCGCCAGAGGTCGTGGCAATGTTGTTGACGAAGGATACTTGGTTGAAAGCCCCGTCAGATACCGTGAAGCCGATCTCCCAAACTTTGTCACCGGAGCGCTGTTCGTCGAACTCCACCTTCGCGGCAGCGGGCTGCTTGCTGCTCCCTTCTTCGCCAGCTTCTTCTGCTTCGTCGCCACGCTCCTTGGCAATGGAAGCAGCATAAAGCTTGCAGTAGTTCTTGAAGCCGAGCTTGATGACCTCGCCATTCAAATGAACCTTGACGCCTCTGACGGTGCCGGCCGTGTCGTAAATGCGGCGGTAGACCAACGCCTCTAGATCATCATCAATACCATCCATACCAAACTTCTTGTAGTCTGGCAGAAACGTGACACGAACAAAGGCCGCGGCCTTGTTGCTCGTGATCTTGGCCTTCTCCATGATCCCCATATTGCCCGTCCACGTCTGCTTGTACCGCTTGCCATTGTCCGGATCTTGGAGCTCGATCGTGAACCTCTTGCTGAAGATGTTTGTGAGCTTGGCTCCGTAGCCGTTACGGCCACCCACTGTCTTTTTCTCCTCGTCGTCAAAGTTGGAACCGGCAAGAAGGTGACCGAAAATGAGTTCTGGGATATAGCAGCCCTCCTTGGCATGCATCTCGACGGGGATGCCTTTGCCATTGTTCTCAACAGAGATCTCTCCGGTCTCGCGGCTCACGGTGACCTTGAGGTAGGTCATCGGAGGCTCCGACTTGCGCTGGCTATTATCTGCCGCGTTGACGAGGATTTCGTCAAATATCTTGTAGAGACCCGGGACAAAAGAGATCTTCCGGAACTCCATCGCCCCCGCTGTCTTGTTGTACACCCACATCTTCTCTTCTTGGCGCTCGACTGACCCGATATATGTGTCGGGACGTTTGATGATGTGTTCGATCTGGGTGAGCTTCTGATAAGTCTCTGTCGCTGTCTTCTTCTTCTTTGCCGGTGGAGGGCCGTCGGCTGTCATGCTGTCGTTCTCTATCTCGACAAGCGGTTTGCCGCTGGACTTCTTTGCTGGTGGCTTCTTTTGCTTGGCGATACTGGGAGGTGTGTTGGAGAGAAAGCTCGCGTCGTCGCCCGCAATCGAGTCGTCCTCGCCATCGCTATCCGGCTTGGCGCGCTTCTTTGGCGCGACTTTCGCAACTGTGAGTGTTGTCTGGACCATTGTCTTTTTCGCTGCTGCTGGCTTCTTGGCAGTTGGTTTTACAGCTGGTTTGGCCGCCGCCTTTCCCTTGGGTTTCTGAAAGGAGGTAAGTTAGGTCTGGTTAGGCAGCAAAGCGACTCTGGGGGGGGGGGTGAACAATGGTGGGCGGCAAGGAGGACTATTCAGAGAGAAGATGCGCAACGACGCAGCGGTGAACGTACCACAACCGGTGAGTAGCCATCTGATTCATCCTGGACATCGAACACCGATTCCATGTCGGAGTCCATAGTGAAGAGTGGTTAGGAACAGCGTTCCACAAGCTGCTGGTGCGTTGCCCTCGAATCCCCAAATGCTTCTGACCGGTGAGAGTCAATTTGTGAAGGGACGTCGTGCAATGGCTGAAAAGCCTTCCTCAGCGCGCGCCGGCGGGCGAAAGAATCACGGGTAAAACGAGCGCAATCAACAATACAAGCCGGCCCGCGTGGCGATTCAACGTCAACGTAATCGACTGAAAGAGGGAAACGGAAAAAGGGGGGGGGTTTGTTGTTGTTGTGATGTCGAGGTGGGGGTTGCCTAATGTAAACAACAAATGTGCGGTTTTCCAAAACAGAAACCGAGACGTTTTACCAAAATTGCTGGGCCGCCCCGGAGCCTTGGCGCGACTGGGACGCGCGAAGCCCACGGCTAGACTAGTGTAGGGAGTGTTGTTGCCTGAGGCACGAAGTCGCGTTTGCAGGGGTCCGGCATGTTTTGCAGGACCCGCCAAGCTCTGAGCTCTGGCGATTGAACATGCCCCACGAAAGTCACTCTCACAGTCTCTGCAAAGTGCTTTGCGAACCAGTTAGTGTCACCAAGCTCTGCAACTGCAATGGATGGACTGCTACAACTGCTGCTCACGTCTGACTGCGTAGAACCTCAATAAGGCAAAACCTTAATGACCCCATGTGTCAACTCTGCAGGATTACGAAGCCTAACCGTGATAGGGCGATAGGGACACTCCGTGCTGAACGGTGAATACCGAATGGGTACTCCGTAGCGGGGAATCAATCGCGTTTGGTGGGGCATCACAGATTCACCAGGATGGCAATGTGTGGCTTATGTAATAACACCGACGTACTTTCATCAACCGACGACGAACGACGACGGGAACTACAAGCCGCCCTGGATGCTCTTTCCGTGGTGGATGACAACCAACTTGCCCTGGGCAGGAAACTGCGTGTCTGCGACAAAATTTCAGGCCCAAGCAGTCCACCAGCAGCCCACTTGATCTCAGCCGTGGGTTCGGGTGGGTCTAGGTGGTTGTCTGGTTTCACGTCTGATGTGTTCCACTTGCCAGAGGCGGGATGACCTGTCACCCGTCTCCAGGTCGCACCAAGCCAAATAGATGCCCATCTCCAATCGCCGTCTCGGGGCGGGTGTGGCAACCAAGAGTCTGGCGTGCCAGTATATTCGTATACACTGCTTTTCTTGGATGGATGGCTCTCACAGACGACCACTTCCTCGACCTCAGAGAGGCTTATTTTCACGAGGTGGGCTCGTCTGTGTCTCTCCCCAGCTTCAGAAATCTCCGGAAATAGCCATCCATGGAAGTTCGAGTCCTCTCGACGTCGCGAAGTCTGACGTGCACAACATCGGCTAGTCCTCCACCCTGGCGTCTTTTTATCTGTCATATATCACCTACACCGGGACGGACACCTTTTGCTCACGCCATTGGCGTCTTCCAATTTCCCCCCGGCCACGCACAACACAGGGTGCCTCGCCGATCCAGCAGCTGGATGGCTGGCTGCTTGCTTCTAGATAGGCTGGGTACCTGCGGCGTCGCCTCGAAGACCACTGGCATCGCTTGTCGTCGCCCATCGCAGGTTTCTATGTGTGGGCCGTCTTGGCCGCCGCGATGGTGGATGGCTACCCTTGCAGGACGCAACACTCGGTACGACGAGGCCGGTATCTTCCGGAGGTTATCAAGCGATAAAATTCCCGACTCTGTTGACGCAAACACCCGAACCGGCAGCAGCCAGGGGGCTAACACTGTCCCCGCAGCCCTGGCACGGAGGCGCCGCCGGATACTCCCAGACACCGGACGGTGCTCGCGCTGCTTCGCCCGCCCCAAAACGTGTCGTCCCACGACCTTCCGTCCAAATCCTCCTCGATCATGAAAGCGCCTCGAGGTACTCGTGTTCCTGTGTGCGCGTCTCCGACCATGAGGTGGTTTACGCTAAGCCATGAGGGTCTCTGCCGATCGGCCGCTGCTCACCCGGGTTTTCGGCTGTCTTCGCCGGCCAGCTGTCCATCGAGAATCCATGGGTGAGGCGGCTTTCGTCTCAAAGGGTACGAGGGAGGATGCAGACTGCTTGCTCATCCAGTGGCTGGCCGATGGTTCCCTCGCCAGTGCTCGTGTCTGTTGCCGCCCCGAGCCGAGCGAAAACCCCCCTCTCTCCCACGAAGCCACTTGTCTCAAGAGTTTGGTAGAATCAGCCTCGAAATGTCCCGTGGCACTTTCCGCCACTTGGACAAATCCGTTCTCGAATCTTCATCTCTTCCCCCGGCATCCCGCCTCCGTTTGGCTCTGGTTTTGGCCCTGGCTCCGGGACCTTGATGCCCTGTATGCCGGCCGGGTAGCCGCATCAACGGACGCTGGGCTTGGGCGGTACACATCGATGGAGGAGATGTGCCCAACTGAAGACTCGAGGGATGTTGCCTGAACCGTGGCCGCAAGTCGCTGCAACCAGCCACTGGCCCCCAGTCTCCGCCAGCTGTTCGGATATCCATCACAGCAGCTGGCGATTGCCCTCCCTCCAGACCAGTTCCGCCCACCACCCGTACTGAGCTGTAGCTTGCCTAACGCCACATTTAGTTTTAACTTCCACCGGCTGGGGACAAGCTGACCGAGCTTCCTACGGCCGTCAGAATCGGGCAGGCTTCAAGGCATAGGGGCGGCTCCCAAGGTATTAGAATCACTACTCCTACATTTCCTCCTGAATTAGCCATTTCCATTGCACCTGTGTCCTACCAGCGTGCACAAACTCGGTCTCGTGGGGAGGCCGGTTCGGTGTGGTGATCCCCGCTTACACCCGTAGCCGCTGCCGAGAGAAAAGCCAGGTCAAAATTCTCGAAGAACCACCAGAAGCCTAGCCAGGTGTAATAGGCTTCGTAGACGGCTATGCACAGTACCTTTACTCGCTAGCTAGAAGGAAAAGGAGGACGATGCTCTCGGCATCATCCTAGCTGGTGTGGATGCAGGCTGCAAGGCCGCAGAATGGGGACCGCAGACTTCAGATTGCAGAGCGTAGCCCGCAAGAAAGGAGCGGGCGCAAGATGAATCTCCTCTCATTTCGGTCATCCCGCTATGGCGACAGTTACCGTTCGCCTCGCAGGGTCTGCTAGACATTACGGATCGACGAGTCATCTGTTCCTTTTCCCACCGACTCACGTCCGAGAACTGAACGAGGAAGCGGACCATCGTGGAAGGGGCCACGTGTGTCGAGTCAAGAGTTTGGTCTCTGTCTAGGATCGTCAGATCTTGGCCTCTTGTCTTTGTTCGACCTCCTCGGCGAAGTCACTCAAGCAGGCAACAGAGGAGCGGCACCTCCTGCAGTTATCCGGACCCTCTTTCTGTCAAAACCTCTCAAGCACGCCAATGGGGCTGTATGGCTTGACCACAAGGCCCATCCCGGCTCGGTTTGCGCTGTCAAACTGATTTGTTGCCGTCTTTCAGTCTCTGGCCATTTTGTGTTATCTGAGGAGCGCTCTGGCACCCCCTTTTCATGTCGGCGGCCAACCTGGTGTCTGCCAACAAGACACCCCTTCCTCGGTCCTGGGTCTGCCTCTCGCATGCGACAACTGCCCACGAGATAGTCGGGGTGTCCCAGTCCTAGCAGTGGTATTACCAGGATTTCTAGCACAACTACCTACCACGGCGAGCCTCCCCACTTTCACGGGTTTGTTTGGCACGACAAATCTCCTGACGGGGGGAAGCTCTCAGCTGCAGCTGTCAGGAGGTGTAGCCCGGCGCATGCCCTCATCTGCCCGTCCCGCCAGTTCACCGCAATTCTACCGCAATCGACGGAAGTCGTTCCAAGCCCCTATCGCGCCCCTCGGCGCTACGGGTCCTCACTACAGGCCACTATCTGCACTTCACTCGAACATCAAAAGAGCGGTGGGTAATCCAAGACCCCCGGCGACGCTCCCTGCTCGATTCCTTGCCCTTGGGACAAAGAAGCAGCGCAGGTAGCGCCAGCGCAAAGGCTGGAGACCATAGACCGCCACTCGGGGCAACAGAGGACAGCTACCGGTCTCTGGGTAGAAAGAGCACCTCTCGACGGGTTGTGGCGGGCAAGCGTCGGCTTCGCTCACGGCTCACGAGGGAGTTCGCGGGCGCTTTGCTGTTTGCGCCCCAAAAGGGGGGAACATTGGTTTCTTCTTCCGGCTACGACCGCTTGTTGAGAGCAGCCGTCTGGACTTATAATCCCATCCACCCGCCTCTCAGCCCCTTCGTGCTAGGCCATCGCCACAATTACCTACCCTTCATCGGCTACTGCAGCCACGAGTGCCCGAGACATCCCCACCGAGTCTTCACCGCTATGGTGTCGGTGGCTTCCCTTCTTAACCCGGACCCTCCGCGGGCTCCGACCATCGCGGCCTATCCGGCTTCCACTTCCCAAGCCTGGCAATCGGCTTCCATCGCGGACGAGTCGAACACACCTCTGGGGCTCGAGAACACCGCCAAAATGACCAAGGATCCTCGGGTTCTAAGCAAATCCACATCGAAAGGAGCTGTGAACTTCCCCCCCTTTGAAAACGTGGACGAGGCTTCCCTTCGCGAGATTCGTCGGTTTCAGGTTCACAGCTTCGGATCCATCATAAGATGTTGTCGGCGGATCCCATACAACAGCGGCAAGAAGGATTTCTCCCAGAAAACCGGGAGGGAGAGTTTCGAAGGTGCGCATAGCATTCACTCTTCAGCCTCTCCGTCGACGAGCTGACGTTGCGCCTACAGTTTTTCAGTATGAATTCCGGGTGCCAGGGGAGGAGGCTTGCCACACAGTCATGTGGGATTACCACATTGGTCTTGTTCGCATGACTCCCTTCTTCAAGTGTTGCAAGTATTCCAAGGCAAGTTGAGTTCCAGCCGGATGGGGCACCTGGCGGTAACTGACAAGAGCAGACAACACCCGGGAAGATGCTCGGGCTCAATCCTGGTCTCCGGGACATCACATTCAGCATTACTGGGGGCTCCATCAAGGCACAAGGTTCGTTGCGCTGACAATTTCCTAGTCGGGGAATGAATGGCAGCTGACGCATTGCGATTAGGCTATTGGATGCCATACTATTGCGCCAGAGAAGTCTGCGCTACATTCTGCCACCACATCGCGGGTGCGCTGATTCCCATATTTGGTCCCGACTTCCCATCGAGCTGCATTCCGCGAGACGACCCGAGGTTTGGGCGCATGGTGATCGACCCAGCCACTACCGAAGCAGCTGCAAGGCAGGCCGAGCAGTTTCGCCAGATGAGTTCGCCCTATAGTGCGGTCCTCTCTCCTCGACAAACTGGCAGCATTAGCCCACGGTCGCACACTCAGACCATCCGTACGGCGGGTCATCACGGGTATGACGATGACGACACACAGCGACCTAGATACCGTGGTGCTCAGTCCACTGCTGGATATCCAGCGGGCTTGGCCACGGATGTCGACAGTTATCCTGCTCTTCGGGTGCACCATCAGTACAGCTATCGGAGTGCGACGTCTGGGTTCAGTGCTGCGCCGGACCCAGCAGTGGCAGTTCCTCGCTCGGTAAATGTTCAGTCACCGAGCTGGACAGCTGTTAACCACCGCCCTGCCTCATACTACCACCCACAGCACATTCAAAGCTACGCCGGCGAGGGTGCCCCCAGCAATGCCGTCAGCCCTCATCATAGTCCCGACCCTTGGCTATCGGCAGTGCCAGTGCGCCGCGGGTACCGCCAGCACCCGTACAGCCGCAACCAACTTCCCCCAGCGCCGTTGCCAGCGAACGAGCATCGGCGGAATGTGTCGGGCAGTGGCAGCACGTACTCAATTGGCGGCAGCCCGTCGATGAGCAATTCAGGAACAATAGTAGGTGACCCTGAGCCAGATATCGGGATCCTGACTCCGACAGTTGCAACCACGGAAGATGGACGTGCCGCCGCCGAGAAGGATGCAGCAATGATGCTGATAAATCTGCGAGCACCGGATCTGTCGCATTCCACAAGCACGCCGATGATCGATACCGACAGGGAGAACAGCCATACCTGCTACTCTCCCAACGAGTATAACGCAGCCCAAGGTGACGATGATAGCGGACCTTACAGCACGCCGAAGCCATCCACGTCGCCTCCAACCTTCCGGGCCGCGCTCCCGTTTAGCAGGGTAACACCCAGAGTCAAGAAGCGCAGGGCAAGTTTGACTTGAGCAGGCATTTGTCCGCTCACCTGTATCCGCGTAAGTCAGGCTTCTGCCTGCTACTTTTTTGTTTGGCGCCTTGCTTCTGGGGAGAAAACAGGGGTTTCAGTACACGATTCTTTTTGGAAATGTTGCCGATACCTGGTAAACATCTTGTATCTTGAGAAATCTGGGGGAGTGGGTGTGTGCCTTGTCTTTCACAGACCGCCAGTCGAACGGAATGAATGCGCGTGAGGAAGGATTACCAAGGATGGGTAGGGTATGGCATGTCATGGTTGATGTGACGTTTTGGCGTATCCACTCTGGAGTTCATCTGGTTGGGAGTTGGGAACGGGACTCCTTGATGAGTGGCAAATTATTGATGGGTTGAACCATGTAGTCCATGTTTTGCGTTAGGGGCGGCACAATGACGATTAATGTTTGTTTTTGTGTTTTTTTTCTTCTGACAGAAGTGACTGAACACTGGCAGTACGTGAATGAATCCGGTTGTGCTAACCGCCGTGCTGTTATGGGGACGGATCCGTGAAGATAATATCATCCGCATCAAACCCTTTTCCCCCCTGAAATAGAGCCGAAATTCGGTTTCGGTTGGAACTTTACTCAACCTATTTTCACACAGCTAGGCAATGGATCTGTGTAAGTCGAAAACATGGGTGTTAGTCTTGTTATTGTGTTGCTATACCTGAGCAGGACACTACTTAAGGTACCTACCTACCTAGGTACCTAGGTAAATATCTTACCTCGAGCAGCTAGCTATGTGTGTAAACATACACAAGTATATACTTGAACAAAAGTACGGTAATCAATGTAAGGTAATGTAAGGCACTTTTTAGTGTAGAAATGAATGGCAGGTCCAGTCCTCACGGCAAGGGAAGTAGACGATGTATTGTATTGCACAGATGCAAAAATACATACCTACTCGGAGGAACACATGTTATCTCCTTGTTGGGAGGAGTATGTGTGTGTGTGCGTGTGTGTGTGTGTGTGTATCTGAGCTACCTTACCTGCCTTACCTAAGGTGACTGACTACCTAGGTAGGTAGGGCATGGTAGGCATGGTATACCAGAGCCCGAGAACCTCGACTGCCTTGATCAAACTACCTTACCTTGGTTAAGGGTATTGTATTTTGCCTTGATCGCACTGGCTACCTTACTTAGCCTGGTCATTGATCCTCCATTGGCTACCCCTCCCGTTGGCTACCATAAGTACAATACTTTACATTCACATACAACAGGCAAAGTTCTCTAGGTCTAGGGAGGGGATTGGATTGCACGAACTAACTAGGTACCTACCCTAGGTACAGTGAAGGTTACCTACCTACATACCTATCCTCTCAAACCTTCTTCTTCTTCCGCTCCTTAAACTCTTTAGCCCATCCCTCCGCCTTTCCCCTCGGCACGACATAGATCTTAAATAGACCGTCCACGATCTCGACGCCAGGCGCGGCAAGGATCTTGAGCAGCGGCACCTTCTTGCCCATCTTGAGCAGGCCCCCGGAGGAGGTCTCGACGAAGCACTCGACGCCCGAGGCGGAGTACTCGGCTTCCCGGTCCCACGGCAGCGGGAAGACGTAGCCAAAGTGTGAGGCCAGCGTCTCGGTCTCGTTGAAGGCCGTTACGAAATCCGTCTGCATGTGCAGCGGGTAGAGCAGCATCGTGGGGAACGCGAGGGTAGATTGCGGGTCGTCTGCGTCCGGGACGAGCTGGATCTTGGCGTCTTGCATCTCGGGCGGGGATCCTGTCGAGCGGAGCGTGATGCCGCGGGCGGCGAGGGCGGTGCGGAGGAGGAGGT
>Ga0247769_1000202_pt1 | contig 13238 bp, 10 predicted proteins | sample UWRJL166409R6_FD_179942 | JGI IMG/M metagenome (GOLD analysis project Ga0247769, IMG submission 179942) | Plant litter microbial communities from Arlington Agricultural Research Station in Wisconsin, United States - UWRJ-L166-409R-6 | ecosystem: Environmental > Terrestrial > Plant litter >... | reverse complement strand
ACACCGATGGCATGTGAGTTGAAGGTCTTGTCGCCATCGGCTTCGAGCACATCGATGATGCGGCTCACCCCCCAACCCCAGGCCACGAGCAGCCCGGTCTTGCTCAGCGTGGCACCGTGGATGGTGTAAAACGCGCCCGCTTTGCTCGCGCGACCGGTGCCCTCTTTCCCGGCGGAGAAAGGATCGAACTGGATGATCGCGACGCCCAAATCCAGGATTAACTTCTTGTCGAGCGATGAGGCGCCGTAGCTGATGATGGCGGGGAACGGACCCGTGCCGCTCGTCGGCGACGAGACGGATGCGCTGAAACTCGCTGTCTTTCCGCCATCCGAAACATTGACGGTGATCGAAGTCTTGCTCACGGTGCCAGTCACCATGGCTGGCTTCGGCGGCTTCTCGCCGTAAACGTATTTCTCCATCACCTTGCGCAGGTAGCGGCGCTGGCAACGCCAATCGGCCTTCGTGCTCACCCGCGTGCCATCCGCCTTCTTGAATGGATCAGGCAGCTTGGTGTTCGCGGCAGGCGCTGGGATCGTGCCTACCGCGCAATCCACTCCGTCATCCTCCACGAAGCTGCCGCCGCCACCGGAACCGCCCGAGCTCGTCGCACCGCCCGCGCTGGCGCCTGCAACTGCAGCCGCTCCCGCCGTCGAGGCACTCCCTGCGCTTGCGGTACCACCGCTGGCAGGTGCGCCTGCTGCACCCGCGACGCCGGGCGCGCCGCCCGTGACCGGCGACCCGGCGCCCCCCGGGGCACCACCGCTACTGCCCACGCTGCCTCCGACGTTGCCAGGACGGCCTGCAATCGACGAGTCTGTGCCGGCTGTTCCCGCGTTACCGCCATCATCCGAGGAGCAGGCGAAAAGCAGCGGTGTGAGTGCGGCCGCGAGGGCGACGTGCGTGAATCGAAGGGCCCTGCGGACGCCTGGGGAGCAAACAACGCGCATGGCAAGCAGTGGTTGGGCACCGCCGATTCCGTTAAATAAAGATCTAAGTTCGCCCCAATAGCTCGAAGTATTTGGCTTCTGGCGCGGAGTGACGCCTCGTGCGCCGTGGCCGCAACGCGTCGATCAGGGTGTGTGCGCGGCGACACTCGCGAGCAGGCTCGCCATGCGTTCGAAGAGCAACGCGAAAGCGACCAAGATCAGGATCGAGCGCAACGGGGCGAGCAGCGCCACGACATGCGCGGGCGTCGCGGAGCGTGCGATCAGCGCGTTGGCAAGCTCCAACACAATCGATAGGGCGACCACGGGAGCTGCAACGGCAAGCGCGAGTTCGATCGCGTGCGTCAGCCCAAAAGCCACTTGCCAGATCGCGCCGTGGGACACGGTCGGGTTGTTCGAGAGCGCAGCAGCGACGCGCGCGGCCCCGCCCCCTTCCAGGAAGATCAACGCCACGAATAACGAGAGCAGCGCGCCGAGCGGTGAGGTCTCTTCGTCGATCACCGGTAGGGCCTGCGTTTCCCGCGCGCCGCGAATGTTATCGGTGAGTCCGCCCGCCATACCTGCCGCCCACAGCGCACCGGACGCGGCCAGAGCCACCGGCAACCCGCGCGCAGCTTCGAACAGCAGCGCGACCCCAAACGGCGCGGACAGTTGGGCGGGCTGGAGACTGGGAGCGATGCTGACGGCAAGCGCCAAGCCCAGCGCGGCCCGGGTTTGAACGGGCAGCGCGTTCAGCCCAAAGGCCGGAAGCAGGGTCAGCGCCGGCGTCACGCGCGCCCAAGCGAGCGCCCAACCACGCAGATCGACGCCCAGCGCGGACAGCGCCGGTTGCAGGATCTGAGCGGGATCGAGGTGGGGTGGCGCGAGGGGCAGCAAACGACGAGCCCGTGGAGTAGAGCCTGGATTGACCGAGCTGAAGGGGCGCGATAACGGTGTCGCCCCAAACCGCCCATGAGCCTCGACCTTTCCACGATCGGTTTCAAGACCGAACCACACGTCTTCAGTTACGATTGGAAGACTGCGGTCCTTTACGCCCTGGGCATTGGCGCCAAGCGCGCAGAGCTCGACTACCTGTACGAGGGCCGAGGTCCCAAAGTTTTCCCGACCTTCGGCGTGATCCCCGCGTACGGGCCGGTGAGCGAGCTGTTCGCCAAGACTCGCTGCGACATGACGCGCTTGGTGCATGGCGCGCAAAGCCTGCGCATTCATCGGCCGTTGCCCCCGTCCGGCACGTTGCACACGGTGGGCACGATTGTCGGCATCTACGACATGAAGAAGCTCGCGCAGGTGGTGTTCGGCACTCAAACCACGCTCAACGGCGAGCCCTGCTTCGATACGGAGTGGCAATTGCTCGTGCGCGACGCCGGCAACTTCGGCGGGCCGCGTCCGCCGAAGAGCGAAACCCCCAAGATTCCTGAAGGCAAGACGCCTGACTTCAGCGTCACCGAGACGACGCAGCCGGAACAAGCGCTGCTTTATCGCCTCTCGGGCGACCTGAACCCACTGCATGCGGATCCCGCTTTCGCGAGCTTGGTGGGTTTCGATCAGGGGCCCATTTTGCATGGGTTGTGCACGTATGGGTTCCTCGCGCGCGCGGTGATTCAGCAAGCCTGCGACGGCGACGCAAGCCGTCTGAAGGGGTTGACCGCTCAGTTCCGAAAGCCGGTTTGGCCCGGCGAGACCATCCGCACCGAGGGCTATGTGCTCGGTGACGGCCGAATCGTGCTGCAAGCATTCGCAGGGGACCGGCCAGAGGCCGTGATCACCTCTGCCTTCGCCGAAATCTGAATTTTCCCGACAACTATCGGAGATGCCATGAGCGACGAACTACCCAAGAAGGTTCTCTCGGTTCCCCCACCGGTCACGGACGAGATCGACAGCGAATGGGGCGGCAAGGGCGCCGACGACACGGGCAAAAGCAAGACGGCCACGCAAGCGGCTGACGAAGGCAAAGCTCCTGCGAGTGATTCCGGGCCGCCCGGCAAGGACGCGCAGCTCAAAGAAGAGCTGGCCGGCCAGGGCAAGACCGCGGCCGCTCCCGGCACCCCTCCGCCCGCTCCCGCGTCGCACGACGGCGAAGACGAAGACGAAGACGAGGAGGACGAGGAAGACGAGGAAGACGAGGAAGACGACGCGCACGTCGCCCGCGCCAGCCACGGCGCCGTCAGCTCGACCGCCCGCCCTGCAGCGGCCGATGACTGGCTCCCCGATTGGGCGCCGTGGGCGATCTTGGCGGGACTCGTGATCGTTGGCGTCGCTGGCGGCCTGGGTGCCTTCAGCAAAACTCCCGAAGCTCCCGTCGAGGCCGCGGCGCCGGCCGAAGCCAGCGTACCGACGACGGTCGGGGCGAGCCATTTTCTGGTGCAGTACAAGGGCGCGATGCGCGCACCAGCGACGGTCACGCGCAGCAAGGAAGAAGCCAAAAAGCGCGCCGAAGAAGGCCTCGCCAAAGCCAAAAAAGGCGCGGATTTCGCCAAGCTGGTGGGCGAATATTCGGATGAGCCGGGCGCCGGCCAACGCGGTGGTTCACTCGGTGAATTCTCGGCCGGGCAAATGGTCAAGCCGTTCTCGGATGCCGCGTTCAAGCTCAAGGTGGGTCAAATCTCGGGCCTGGTCGAGACGGACTTCGGCTTTCACGTGATCAAGCGCACCAAGTGATCGCACCCTCGACAGCGGCTCGGATCGCGCGCTCTGTGTTTGGCCTGGTTGCGCTCGTCGGATGCGCGGGCTGCGTCGTGACGACCTTCGAGGGGCCGGGCGAAGCGCCGCGCATTGCGCCCCCGCCGAGCCCGGTCGCTTCCGCTGGTAGCAAGCGCAGCGCCAGCAGCGCCGCGCCCCTCCCCGCGGTCGATATCTCGTCGCAACCCGCCGAGATCTCGGCGCGCCACCTGCTGGTCGCGTACAAGGGTGGGCTGCGCGCCTCGCCCGGCATCGGCCGCAGCAAAGCCGAAGCCCAGGCACGCGCGGAAGAGGCGCAAAAGCGCGCCGTCGCGGGTGAAGACTTCATCGCCCTGGTCAAACAGTATTCGGACGAACCAGGCGCCGGCGATCGCGGAGGCGATCTGGGCAAGTTCGACCGTCAGTCGATGGTACCCGCGTTCGCCAACGCCGCGTTCGCGCTGAAGGTGGGCGAGATTTCGGGCGTGGTGGAGACCCAGTTTGGGTTTCACGTGATCAAGCGTACGGAGTAGCACGCCCGTCGCGCACGCTGCCCCGAGCTACTCGCGCAGCAAGTTCTTTGCGATCACCATGCGCTGCACTTGGCTGGTCCCCTCACCGATCTCGCACAGCTTCACGTCACGCAAGTGGCGCTCGATGTCGAACTCACGTGTGTAGCCGTAGCCGCCGTGGATCTGCATCGAGTTGTTGCACACGCGCGTGGCGGCTTCGCTCGCGTAGAGCTTGGCCATGGATGCCTCCGCGGTAAAGCGGTGGCCGTGATCGGCGAGCCAGGCCGCGCGCTGGATCAACAGCTCCGCGGCATCCAGCTCGGTTTTTCCATCGGCCAAAAGCCACTGAATGGCTTGAAATTCAGCGAGATTCTTGCCGAACGCGCGCCGCTCTTTGGCGTAGGCCACGGCCATGTTCAAGGCCCCACGTCCCAGACCGAGGGCCATGGCGGCGATCGAGACGCGCCCGCCGTCCAAGATACGCATCGTGTCGAGGAAGCCGTGATCGACCTCACCGAGCCGTTGCGCGTCCGACACGCGCACGTTCTCCAAATGAAGTTCGACGGTGTCGCTCGAACGGCAACCGTATTTTTCGAGCTTCTTGCTGGCTGAGTAGCCGGCGGTGTCGGTCTCGACGATGAACGCCGTGATGCCGTGCTGCGGCTCGACCTCTCTGTTGGTACGTGCGAGCACGACGCAAAAGCCAGCGACCGAGCCCTGGGTGATGAACATCTTGCTGCCGTTGATCAGCCAATCAGCGCCGTCGCGCACAGCGGTCGTTTGCAACGCGGCGCTATCCGAACCCGAGCCGGGCTCGGTCAGCGCCCAGGCCGCGAGCCATTCACCGGTGCAGGCACGACTCAAGTACTTCTGCTTTTGCGCCTCGCTGCCGAAGCGCAGTACGTGTCCGGTGCCGAGGCCGTTGTGGCTAGCGACCGTGAGCGCCAGCGAGCCGTCGACACGCGCACATTCTTCCACGCACACCGCGTAGGCGAGCATGTCCATCCCGGAGCCGCCGTACTCTTCGGGAATGCGAATGCCGAGCAGGCCGAGCTCAGCCAAACGGGCGACGATCTCGTGCGGGAAACGCTGCTCCTCGTCCCAGCGCTTGGCGAAGGGCTTGACCTCGCGTTCGCAAAACTCGCGCACCGAAGCGCGCAAAATCTGATGTTGTTCGGGAAGTTCGAAATCCACGGGGTTGGCTCAGTGTAGCGCCGCTCCCGCTCCCTTGCTGCGCAAGAAGACGGAAGCCCTACTTCACGTCGGCCAAAACGGCTTTGACTCGCTCGAGCTTTTTCGCCTCGGGAATGCGTGCCGCTTGGCTGTCCGATTTCCCGCGCAGAACGAAGAGTTCATCACCTACACCCACCACGGTGCTGCCCTTTCGGCCGACGACCCAGCCGACCAGCGGCGAGGATTCCTCGTCGCGAATCGAAAACGCGACCGCATCGACGCCCGTGTCCTTCAACGCCTTGGCGCCGTCCACTTTGCGCAGCGTCTTGAGCACGTCTTTGGCCGAGTCTTCGTCGACGCGCGACAGAGAAAACACACGGTAGCGTTCCGCGCCCTCGCGATAGAAGCCGAGCGCGCCGGGGCCAGTGCCGGCGATGCCGAGCAAGTCTTTGGCCGCATAGCTGATGCCCATCGGCAAGCGATTCGCGCTCGGCAGCAGGCTGACCGCCTTGGGTAGGTGAGCATCGCCGGGAAGCGCTTCGCCCATAGCCTTGGCGATCGGCGGCAGGGCACGCTGCGCGCTCGCCTTGAGCTGATCCGGCGGTTCGAGTTCGTTCGTGTAGCTGAGCTCGGCCACCATATCTGCGCGCCAGACGTAAGCAATGCCCGAACCAAGCGCACCTGAGCCCCCCGCCTCGAGTGCCGCAGGCACGGTCTCCGCGGGGTCGGCGTCGGCAACCACGCGCTTCGTGAAAAAGCCGTACGCGCCTTCGGCAGACGCGAAGCGCGACAGGTTCACGTTCACCGCGCCCGGCGAGCCCTTGCCATCGATGTAGCGCAGCGTCACCACCCGCCGCAGGCCGTAGCTCTTGTAAACTTCACACTCGCCATCGAACAGCTCAGTGCACACGGCGTCCAACGAGTTCGGTGCATTCTCACCGAAGGCGCGCGCTTCGCTGTTCGGATCCACACAATAGTCGGCGGCCACGCGCGGGAAGAACGCCGCACTCACACTGTCCTTCACCGTGCCACCACCGCTTGCGCAAGCACCGGGCTTGGAGCTCGCGATCGGTGGTGGTGGCGCACCCCGCTCGACCGCGCGCTCCTTCTGGCAAGCAGCGACAGAACAGGAGAGGACGGCCAGGGTCGCCATGCGACCGATGGATCGAATGCTGAGGGTCATGGGCATCCGCTTTCTAGCGCCTCGCTTGGCGCACTGTCAGCTCTTCTGAGAGGCGGCTCCGGCCACCCGACCCGAAGAAAAAACACATCCTCGTACCTCGCAACCGTTGCAGAGCGTTGCAATCCTTGCCGCCCGCGCCGTCCGCCACCCGGAAAATTCGCAATAAAACCCACCTGTTTCCACTACGCATTCCGGCACACCCCTTGCTGAAGGCATTGCGGACCCGTGGATTTCTCCTACCCTGTCAAAACCCGCACCTTGGCCCGCAGCCGTGGTTTCACCATGGTCGAGCTGATGGTCGTGGTGGTGATCATCGGCCTTTTGGCCGCGATTGCGGTACCGCAGATCGCCTCGCGCATGCGTGAGCGCCGCACCAATCAAGCGGCCCAGCAAATTGCGCTGGTTTATCGCAATGCGCGGCTGCGCGCGATGGGTCGAGGCTTCGCGGTGCTGGTCAACTACAACGCGACCACGGGCGACTTTCGCGTGCTCGAAACGCTACCGGCCGGCGGCTTGACGGACTGCACGCCACGCCTGCCCCCATCCTGCACCAACACGAATTGGGCACTCGCCACCGCCACGCGTGAAGTCGAACACTTCAACCCGAGCCTATCGGGGGCCAATGGCACTTTCGCGGGCGTCAAGGTCGCCGTCACCGCGCAACCGAGCGGCACGGTCGCGACGAACTTGGACGTTTGCTTCACCCCCCGCGGGCGAACCTTCAGCCGACTCGTGACTGCCAACACCCTGCAGCCGATGACGGGTCTGATCGAGATCGTCGTCGGCCGAGCCGCTCCGATGTTGCAAAGGCGCGTCAACGTGTTGCCGAATGGCATGGCGCGGGTGGCACTGTGACCGCGCGGCTGCACCGGCAACGCGGCTACACCGCGGTCGAATTGATGATGGCCATCGGCATCTTCGGCATCGGCGTGACTGGCATCATCGCGATGCAGAAGGTGACGAGCGTCTCCAACGCGCATGCCAAGAATCTGGCCATTGCCACGCACATCGCTGAATCTTGGCTGGACATGCTGTCGACCGACGCGGTGATGTGGAATCACCCCTCGCCCAGCAACGCCGTTCCGGACATCGGGCAAACCACGTGGCTGCAGTTGGTCAAAGCCAACGCCAACACCAGCAATGATTGGCTCTTGCCGGCCTACAGCAACGTGCTGTCGTTTGGCCCTGCTTTCGACGCATTGGGCAACTCGATCGATGCCGCCGTCGCACCGGAAAGCGTCGCCTTTTGCTCGCACCTGCGGCTGTCCTGGCTGTACCAACCGACGGTCAGTGGCAACGGCCTGATCCGCGCGGAGGTGCGCGTATTCTGGTTGCGTGACGGACAGAGCTTCGTGCAACCGATGTGCACTGCCGGGCAGGTCGCCAACGTGAGCGGAGCCGTTCAAACCTTCCACTTCGTACAGAAGATCACCGCCATTCGGGAGAACACGCTGTGAGCGCGAGGCGCACAGAGCGCATGACCCGCGCGGGCGGGAGCGCAGGCTTCACGCTGGTGGAGCTGATGGTCGCGCTCACCGGCGGACTGTTCCTTTCACTGGCCGTGTTCGCGCTCGCACGAGACAGCGGTCGATTTTATCAACGTGAAACTCGCTTGGCCAACGCCACGGTCAGCGGCCTGATCGGCTTCGAACGGCTGCGCGCGGATCTCGGGCGCGCCGGCTTCTTGTCGTCCCCGAACGTGTTCAGAGACCCACGCCTGTGCGGTAGTCCAGATGGCACATGGCCCGTGGGTCTGCGCAATTTGGCGAGCGTTCAGTTGACGACGCCCGCGGTCACCTACCCCGCCCTAACTGCGAACGGCCGCACCCCGCCGGTCATCACGTTGGCGGGCTCTTACTCGTCGCCAGACGTGTACGGGGCCAAGGTCGTGCCCGCAGGCAACACGGTGATCTTCGAGCTGTCGACCAAAGAGGGCGCGGGCGCGCTCCGTCGCCTGGGCAACAGCGGCATGCCGGACAACGCCACGATGACGGCCGCATTCCCGACCGAGCATGTGCTGCGCATCGTGCAAAATGGCCGGCAATACTACGGGCAAATCGTGGGCGCAGCAGGCGGCGCTCAACCTACCGTCACGATCAACACCCAACCCCAGATTCAGTTTCGCTCCGGTAGCCCAATCGGTTGTGGCTTGTCGGACGTGGTCGGCTCGGGTGCCAGCACCCCCACCGTCAACGTGGTCAACTTCATTCAGTACGAGGTTCGCACGCCGCAAACGGCCACCGCCATTGCTGGCTACAAGAACCTGTTCACCAATAGCGCAGACGCACCCGGTGAAGCTGGTCGAACGGAGTTGACTCGCGTCGAACTGAATATCAACGGACAGGTGATCGAAGGCACCGAAGAAATCGTGGCCGAATACGCGGTGGACTTGAACCTGCAGTTGACTGCCGTCACCAGCACCACCGGCTGTTGTGACCCCAACTTGGGCTTGCTCTCGCCAGCCGACCCACTGTTCCCTACCTTTACCGGTCCCGTCTTCAACACCCTGAATACGCCGGAGTTGATTCGCAGCGTGCGGGTGCGTCTCGGCGTTCGCTCACGCGAGGCGGACCGCAACACCAACATCGCCAATCCAGCCAACCAGGGCGTCTTTCGCTTCAACGTCGGCCCGGACCTTCCCGAGCCATTCGCCCGTGTTCGCACCTTCCAGGCGGACGTGGTGCTCCACAACCAGGCAGACATTTTATGGTGAACGTGACCCCAAACCCGAATTCGCCGAGCTTTCCGCGTGGCTCCCGCGCAGGCGAGCGTCAAGGCCAGCGCGGCGCGGCCGTATTCATCGTCGTGATGGTGCTCACGTTGCTCAGCGCGGTCGGTTTGTTCGCCGTCCGTTCGGCTAGCTTGGCGGACCAAGCCGCTGGCTACGACCGCGAAGGGGCGCAAGCCAGCCTGGTCGCGGAATACGCGATTACGGCCAGCGCCGCGTATCTAGCCAAGGACCCGAGTACCGTGCTGCTCGGCTACAAAGCGTCGATCGATAGGAGCCCTCAGCCCTGCCAATCGAACGCGATACCGGGCACCTTTCCGTCGCCCGCGCCACGCCCCGGCTGCTACCGCCTCGAACTCGCCGAAGTGCAGACCAGCTTCGCGAAGACGAGCAACGAGACCGTGTTCGCGCCCGCCAACTTGAGTGGCAGTGTCTCCGGCAGCACCTCGAGCTTGAACGCCAACGAGACCACCAACGCCACGTTCGTGGTGGAGGTTACCGACGCCGCCAAGACCGGTGTGCCGGCAGAGGGTGATGACGCGAAGGTGTCCATGATCGTGATGACGCTGACCGCCATCTCTCAAGTCAGGCCAGCTGCGGCCTGTGCCGCATCGCTCGCCGCGCCTGCCGCCGGTCAACAGGTGATGCGCGCCATGATCGCTACAAAAAGTACCCTCCTATGACCGAACCGAGCCTGAAGTCGTCCTGCATTCCGAGTTCGCCCCCCGCACCGGCGCCGCGTAGGCGCCTCCGCCCGCTGCTTGGCGCGCTGATCGCGGTGTGCGCCTCCCTGGTCTGCTCGGGACGGGCTCAGGCGCAAGTCGACGCGGACGTTAGCCGGCCGATGCCGAACGTGCTCGTCTTGGTCGATACGTCGGGCTCGATGGAATACAAAACCTCGAGCAACTCTTTCCCGGCATGTAAATACGACGCAACGGGCGCGATCCCGAACGGGCCTGCCACCTCCGAGAAGAGCCGCTGGATCGACTTGGTAGAGGTGCTGACCGGCACGATCACGAACTACGATTGTCAGAGGCTCGATCGCGGCTCCGCTTCGTTCAAGAACGAATACAAGATCACGGGCTCTTCGCTGCCCAACTCGCCATACGATTTCTTGTACGCGAACCCCTATCACCGCCCGCTGAGCGGCGGTTGCGCAGTCGGCCCGGGCGCGGTTTCCAGCACGAATCCTGCAGAATTTCTGTCCAACGCCTTCAACTACCACAGCTACAACAACGTGGGTACGAGCTGCGCGTTCACGCAATCCTCGGACGGCATCCTGGACAGTTACCAAAGCGGCATTCGCTTCGGCTTGATGACCTTCGACACCGATCCGAGTCCCGATCAAGGTGAACTCGGGACGTACAGCTACGTCGTCGGAGCGTCACACACCGGCAAGCCCATCGGCTGCACTACCGCGAGCCCGATGGAAGTCGGCGCGCGCAATGCTTCGGCCCCGCCTTGGGAAGGGCGTTTGATCCCGTTCGGCAATCCGCTGCCCGGCTCGCTCGACTATCAGAACAAGAACCAGCAGATCCAACAGGTGCTGCGCGCCAGTCGCCCCTACGGCGCCACGCCCATCGCCGGCATGCTCGCAGACGCGCGTGACTTCTTGCGCACCGACACGTCTCCGGATCCGGTCGACCCCAGCCAGAACTTCGGCCCCGCAACTGAGCCCTACAAGGACTGCCGCAAGACCGCGATTATGTTGCTCTCCGATGGCCAGCCGAACATGGATTTGCGCGGTCACTGCTCGGGCAACGATTGCCCGTTTCCGCTGCCGGAGGACATCGCTCACGATTTGCTGCTCTCGTCGCAGAAGATCAAGACCTACGTCGTTGGCTTCGCGCTCGATACGTTGACGATCGGCGGCAACACCGTCGACTGCTCCGCCCTCAAGCAGACCGATCTGGATTCGACGCCCTCCGCGCTGTGCACTGCCAATCCGGACAATCCGTCGCTACAAGCTTGCTGTAACTTGGCGCGGATCGCGCTCGCGGGCGACGATCTCTCGACTCGGCACGCCTACTTCGCCAACAATCGCGAGTCTCTGCGCAGCAGCATCTCCAGCATTCTGGCTGCCACCTTCAACCCCACCAGCCGCACGCAGGCGGCGTTCTCGGGCGTCGCGGGGACGACCTCGAACGATCCCGATTCGAACGCACCGGCGGCATCGTATCGCTTTTTCAGCGGCTTTTTGCCGCTGAGCGGACAACCTTGGGCCGGCACGGTGCAACGCGAACGTTGGACGTGCGATTCGAACCATCAAGCGACCCGCGTCGCCCCCAGTGCCACGGCTGGTGATTTGTTCGCGCGCAACTTGAACTCTCAGTCGGGGCGCGTGCGCACGTTCTACACCGTGCAAGCAACCGCGAGCGCGGGCGGCACCGTGCGCTCGGACTACTCGGTCCGACCGAACCTGGGCGGGAGCGACCCGGATGGCGTGGGCGCGGTTACCGGCGCGACGGTCGGAGCCACTGCAAACACGTTCGTTGCCAATACCTCCCCGGCCTCGATGGGTCTGGACGACACGTCGTGCAACAACGTGGTGAACGGCGTACCGACGACGCTCACGGCCTCGGCTTGCCGAGACAAGTACCTGAGCTGGTTGGTCGGTCTGACGAACGCGGCCGGCGTGGGCCGCTGCAATCCGCCGCCGGACATGCAGCTCGATGACACCTGCAATTTGCTCGGCGATATTTACCACGCCACGCCGCGCATCGTGAACAACCCTCGAGAGCTGACCCGGGACGACACGTACCAAGCGTTCATCGGCAGCTACGCGACGCGGCCGATGATGCTGTACACCTCGAGCAACGACGGCATGCTGCACGCGTTCAAGGTCGCCAGTAACTTGGCGGGCGACACGGAGCGGGTCGACACGCAAAAGAACAATGAACTTTGGGCATTCATCCCGCCCCAAGTGTTGCCGCACATCCCGTCCGAATATCCGTTCACCCACCAGCTCCTGCTCGACGGCGTATCGGTGGTAAAAGACGTGGTCGCCCGAAAGACCAGTGGCACCTATCCTTACACGTTCGAACGCACGGTCGCGGACGCCATCGCAGGGACTAGCTCGAACACCACTTGGCGCACGATTTTGGTGCAAGGCTTCGGCGGTACCTACCCGGGTTACTTCGCGCTCGACGTGACCAATCCCGATCCGGCCATGACCCTCAATTCCGAGAGCGGTGGCCCGAAATTCCTGTGGCAGCTCACGAGCGACACCAACGGCAATCCGCTGTTCGGTAGCGGCGGTGCGACGCCGATCATCACCACCGTGTTGCTCGAAGACGACGGCCTGGATGCTCGCGAGGTACCGGTCGCGATCCTGCCCGGTGGTTCGGGCGGCGCTGGCACTGCCGGTGCCGTGCCGGCAAGTCCGGGCTGTGCGCGAGCAACCACCGACTTCAGCAAGTTCGGCTCCTACCCACCGCGGCCACGGGTGCCTTGTTACACCACGAACCTGGGTGCACGCTCGCTGACCATCGTTCGCCTCGACACCGGTAAGATCATTCGCACCTTCCGGCGCAGCAAGCTGGAACTGCCGACCGGCGTTCGAGCTCGCGTGATCGAAGCGCCGTTGGATTCGCCGATCACCGGCGAGCCAGTGGCGTTCCCCACGGACGTCGGATCGGTCGCCGATCGCATCTTCGTCGGCGACCAAGACGGCGCATTGTGGAAGATCGACGTGTCCAATAAATCACCCGACAAGTGGACGATGTCGCTCTTTTGGGACACTTTCCCGGCGGTTCAGCTGCGCTCCAAGCCCAAGGCCGATTGGAATAGCGGCCAACCGATCGCCACTGCCCCAGTGCTGTCGGTCGACAGCAAGGGCAACTTGACGTTAGCGGTGTCCACGGGCGACCAAAGCTCGATTGGCGCCTCGAGCGGCATGCTGAACTACCTCTGGGCCCTTCGCGATCTGCCGAACTCGAGCCATGTGTTCGCAGCCGACTTGCTTTGGGTCCAGCAGTTCCAAGATGGCGAGCGTGTCACCGGCCCGCTCTCCCTGTTCAACTCGTACCTGTACTTCTCGA
>Ga0247769_1000201_pt1 | contig 13263 bp, 13 predicted proteins | sample UWRJL166409R6_FD_179942 | JGI IMG/M metagenome (GOLD analysis project Ga0247769, IMG submission 179942) | Plant litter microbial communities from Arlington Agricultural Research Station in Wisconsin, United States - UWRJ-L166-409R-6 | ecosystem: Environmental > Terrestrial > Plant litter >... | reverse complement strand
GTGTGGGATGCCGGCGAGAGTTGGGTCACGGCATATCCACTTCTTGACTGTTGGCTTGTGCTTTGCTTCGGTGTGCCGACGCAGCTCATGCTCGCCACGGAAGCCCTCGGGGTTCTCATTGCACTTCGTGCACTGCACCTTGGGGTGCTTGGGGCGCTCGTACTTGGCCTTGGCGATCACAGCTTTGCCGTCTTTGGCCTTGCCGCTCGGGGCTTCCTCGACCTTCTCCTTCTTGATAGGGTCGGCTGCTGCGAGCTTTGGCTGGAGGTAGCGCGACTTGGCTGCGTTGCCGTTCTGGCGCGCAAGAGCTTCCTTGGCCCGGAGTTGCAGGGATGCGGTCGACCGGGTGCTGTCTTTGGAGACGGAGCGCTCCATTGACAGATGCTGCGCTAGGAACGGCGAGTTGAAGTCGGGGTCTAACGATAGACTTTCCGAAGACATTGAGTCGTTGCTGTCCTGGGAAGCAGACTTTTCCATCTTGAGGTGACTGGCGGATAGGTCAGAATCTACCGGCGCCGACGCGCCATACGAGTATGCGAAGGCATCGGGAAGACTGGCGCCCATGCCCAGGAAGTTTGTGTCTTGCTTGCTGCCCAGTGGGTGATGCAGCATATGTGCGTTGCCGATGCTGCCGTGGCGCGCATGCCCGCCTGGGGAGTGCTGTGATTGTATGCGGACCATCTCGTTGAATTGACCGGACAACAAGGAGTTGTCGTTCAAAGCGCTGTTGGCCCGAGTCATTGGGGCGGTCTCGAGTGTTGGACCAGAAGTCATGGAGCCGCAGGCTGAAGGGATGTTCGAGTTGGCAGTAAACTGCATGGCATCGCTTGGCGAAAGAAGGCCGCCCGTGGATGGGATTGCGATTGGAGGCGTCTGGAAGTCGCCATCCCCCCTCATTTGCAGGAACTCTTCGATGTTCATCTCCTTGCCGACCAAGAGACCAGAGACTTGGCCCTGCATCCGCTCGGCATAAAGCATATCGTCGTGGATCGAAGCATTTACCGGTTGTTGAAACTGGCTCTGGCTGAGAAAGGTGTCCATCATAGCGGACGTGACGGCCGGGAGGCTGTGCCGCGCGGCGGCCGAGCGCGGGGTTGCGAAGAGGCCTGATGTGCCGACCCGGGACTGATCCGGCCTGGCCGGCATTCCGGCGGAGGCGCTCGAGTTGGCGCGCATCATGGACTGCGTCGCAGAGGAGCCTGCGGTATGCGTCGTCTTGGACCGCTTCATCGGACGGCTCTGATCATGTGTCTAGGCAGGCAAGTGTGTGAGTGGAGGGTGGGCTTCACGCAGCGCGCGGCCTGGGAGCCTTACCGGATATTGAGACAGCTCCGTGCTGGAGCCAAGGTTGATGGACGCAGTGCGGGGCACCATGTTGCTCCTCATCCGCGAGCGGTCACCGTCTGACCGTAGGGAGGAGGACATCTGGTAGTCGCCGGGGTGGGCGTCGAAGCCGAGAGCGGCGGCCGAGGCCGATGACCTTGCTCGGTTCAGCTCTTCCTCGATTGCGCGGGTTTCCAGGGCCTTGAGCCGCCCCTCTTCCCTCTTCTGGACAAGGAGCTGCTCGAGCTGCTGGATACTGGCCCCCATGTCTGACTGGCTCAAGGCTACCCGGACGGGCAGGAAAAAACAAGCAAGCAAAGGAGTGCAAACGAGCAACGAAGACGGGGGCGGTCGTGCAGACGAGCAAAAGCAGCCTCAGCTTCTGGACCAAGCAAGGGACCAGAAGGCGACGTGTGGACTGACGATGGATGTTTGTTTGTGTCCTGTCGACAGGAGGAGCCTTGAGTCAAGGCAGTCCGCTGCGGCAGACGAGCAAACGATCAACGGCCGAAAAGTGGGTTGTTGCAGAAAGGAAATGGATTGGCAACCTAGACGGCGGGGAAATGATATTTATCCAGTCGTCTCTCACGAGGCTTTGAGATGCAAACGCAGTCGCACAGCCAGGTCACTGCGAGGCAGGCCGTTTTCTCGATGAGGATATGGAAGAAGGAGAGTGTGAGTACGGGAGTTAGGTCGACGTGCAGCAAGCTACACACCAGATCAGAAGATGGTGGGATGGGGGGGGATGCTAGGGGAAAGCGAGCATGGGTCTCTTGCGTCTGCGCTCCAGATGGGTAGCCGTCATGATGTAGGGTAGCACCCACCCCGGCCAGAGAAAAGAAAGAATCGCAAGACAGACAGACAGCTTAGACGCACCTGGCACTGTCACCCACACCGACGCTCGTTCTGAATGGTGACGACCTTTTTTTGCCCAAGGATCAACGGTGTGTGTGTAAGTGACAGGGATGCTCTGGCAGCAAGGGTCGCTGCACCTGGCACTGCCGCACCGACGCCGGATTGCCCCGGCCGTCTAGAGGAGTCTCGCTCTCGGCGCACGAAAACTGGACCAGCGGGGCCTTTGTGACGAATCTGACCACCCTGCTGTGGCACCGCTGGATGCGCACTCCAGATGCGCGCTGGAGGGGAGATCTGCCCGCCGATTAGCGGGCTCTTGGAGACGAGTCAACGTGTGATATGCCACGACTGCCCCTCGATCCTGAGCACCCGTTGAATGCCCATGTCGGCATTGAGAGAGCAGGCGTCCATGCACGCGGCAAGGGAGTTAGTCAACGACACCGTGAATACTGGTATACTGGTACTGTGTCGACAAGCAGCTCGTGTCGTGCGGCTGGGAGTCCAGGCCCAAAGAGATACCTACCCCGTACCAAGCCATCAAACGAGGGTCCTCTTTCCCCCGTCAACCTACGCGGCACGCGATGTATCGGGTGCCCGGCTGAGAAGCAAGACAGAGATGCGAGCCCGTCAGTTCCCATCATTGGCCGGGACCCCAGGATCGTCGCTCACCACCAAACCTTTAAGCTTCTCCCGCTCCCCCACACTGTGGCTGCTTCTTTTGCGGCGTTCTGTTGCACGGGTGCGAGGGACTGCTCGATTCTCCCAGTGCACCGGCCCGTCGTCGCCAGTTGGCCAGCTTAGCGCTCCTGGAGACGGGTCTCGTCCCATGTCTGGCGGCGCCGGATGAGAGCTGTCGGGAAAAGCGCAGTCACGAGAGCAGAAACGGACGGGAGCTGCTGGATGGACTGTTCGATCGGGGAGCAGACACAACGGCCCACGGGCGTGGGGTGCTGCCCTGGTGAGCGGAGCGCAAACGCGCACACGGGCAGCCAGGCTTTCCAACACCCATCATCACCAAAGCAGCGCGGAAGCCTACCCAACAAGGTGCTGACGTCTTCGCATCTCCTACCAATGCGTTGGCTAGCGCGTTCGGCACGGGGCACGCGGCACTAAGCGGGCCCCGACTTGGAGGGGAAGGAGGGGAGCTGGGGCGTGAGGTGTCTCGATTGCTGGCGAAGAGGGCAATTGCAAGTTTGAGTGGCTCAGCGTCGTTCGGGGAATGCAGCGGAATGGGTGTGAAGAAGGAACCCAATTTTCTTTTTCCGTTGCGACCGTGGGAGTGGAAAATGCGGCTGCGGCTGCTCGCTGCTCCTCGCTCCACCGTCCACGGCCGTGCCTTCTTCCATCGCTTCCATTCTCCATTCGTTCTCCATGTCCTGGTTCTTTCCTTCCCTGCTTCCCCGCCTGCCAGGGCCTGGTGGCGGGTGGCTTCCCCGCGAACATGGAATTTGGCGGGTTCCATCCAGCGTCGTTCCTTCTCGTGTCTGCCAATTTGGGTTTTACACAGTCAATGCATCCATGACCGTCCAATTCGACAGTCGTGGCCCAATGGGAATCGCAGCAGGAGCGGATTGGGCACCGGTTCAAAGCACTTTGGCCCTGTGGCATTTCGTCGCACTTGAAGATTTTGTGTGGGTGATGGGGATGACCGAGGCACCTCGACGGAACGTTTTCCCCTTACTCCTTCCTGCCATCACCTGGAAGCCGAGAACACCAACTACGAGCTGCCCGTGGGAGACGGGGGATGGAAGCGATTGCGAGGGATGGTTTAACCTGGGCTCCTGGTGGGCGAGAGCAGGCGAGACCTGCAACTTGGGTTTCCGTCAATCAACTGCTGCTCGAAGCCACAAGGGCTGCACGCTCGATGGAGGCAACGGGACACCATCTGTGGCTATTGGGAATTGGTGGTTGCGCAGTCATCGCCTTGCCGTCAAAGGAATCCCTCCTTGCTGCGAGGGCCGTCACAACCGGGCTGATTGGTCTACGATGCTCGCGCAAAGTGAGGCGACCGCCTGGCGGGCCGCACGAGTGGCTACAAATTCCCGCTGGGCGGGGCCGTCCCTCGGCGGGCGTGGTCAGTGATCACCGACGAGTTCTTCCTGAGCCGTCACGCAGGCCCACCCTGCAGGCTTCAGCATGCCAGCGCTCCCAGCGGTCGCTCACCTTGCTGAAAACGGGCAGAGGGTCCGGCGGTCCAAGCTCTCGTCCTTCCAGGTCGTGAGTCCTGCGGAAGATTTGGATGCCCGAAAGTCACGCTCCCTCTTGTCTCCGTACCCGAGAACTGGATCCTGAGGCGGCCTTGGCAGAGGGTGGAATTGGCGCGGCTCTCTCGGCGGTTGGGCTCCAATCCGCACACCCCCAAATTCCGAGCCCTTCCCTGTCGTCATGGGCTGCCATGTGCGATGAGCTGTCGTCCAGTGCGTCTTGCGACACGTTTCTCGATGGTGCCACTCGGTGGTCCCTTGCTGCGCTGGAGGGCTGGCTGTGCTGGCTGTTCGGGAATGGAGTCTGTCTCACCTTGATGACATCGTGCACTCACCGGTCTCCCTCCGCACTTCCATCTACACCAGCGCATGCTTCTGCCCGACATGGAATCCTCCGATCACCTGCAGCGAAGGACCCTCCGACGCGCCAAACGCTGTCATGTCCATGACGGTGCTCACAACCTCCCATTGTTCTTCCTTTGTCCTGACATCAAATGCCCGACGCGCATCAAGCGCCTGCGGGTCATAGCAGCTCCGTGATAAGGCGCGGAGGACCTGGCTACGGCGGCAGGTCTATCAGGGAGAGGCTCCAAACGGTGGTGATGGAGTCCGATACCCATGTCAAAGCCCGCGCAAGGCTCTGGATGGAAGAAATGCCTATCGGGATCGGAGAGCCTCGTCTCACCGTTCCATGCACCCGCTAGCAGCGTTGCGGCGGGCAATATCGGTGGGCTCAGGCTAAATTAAGTCACCCCCATCCCGCACATGTGTAGGTAAGCGGCAAATCCAGTGCCTGACACACCGAAAATGACACAGCTGCCATCGCTGCAGAGAAAGTTTGCTCGACGTTTGTCAGTCGAGCATGCACGAGTGTGGCCTTGTTTCCGCAGCTCTCCTCCCGAGGTCGCCTGATTTGACCTGATTTGATAGAAGGCCGTAGCATGTTTGCTCAAGGAAGATGATTCATGGATGTGGGAACTGAGATCCGGGCCCAGGCGCCTGTTTGCGGCCCGGTTCGGGCTGCCAACGACTCTCTATGGGCCGGGCGATGGCCGGAATCCAAGATTGGCCCTCGCAATCAACCGGTGAAGCACGCCGGTTTTCTGCAGGAAGCCGAGATGTTTGTGGCCAGTGATCGCCTTCTGTGTCCGCAGCAGATCAGAGTAGAGAAGAGACTCAAGACATTGATTGGACAATGATGCATGCGGGTCACCGAGGGCGAGTTGACTGGTGGAAGTATTGGGAAATGCCGCCAATCAGTTGGTATCCCGCCGCACGTAACAAGCAGGCGTCCACGCTTCGTTGTGGAGTGATGGCCGGTCCCGGAATCGTGAGACTCCGAGGGACAGCGCAGCCCGGGAGGATCGCGGGCGGTCGGCCAGCGCTCGGTTGTCCCGAACCGGCCGGTGCGGATGAAGACCTAGGCCCCACCTGACCCGGCCGCAGCCAAGGTCAGCACTGCCGGGCGGCATCTTTCCATTGAGGGCGGATGTTTGTACCGCGTACGAGAGAGTGTTCTCTGAATGCGGCTGCCGGGTGATGGCATTCGGGTCTTGCTCCAATAATCCGGAATCCCAGGCCACAGGTGGCAGACCCTGGTTCGTGCTGCTTCCGCCTGTGTCCTCGTGCCGAGTCCTCGATGCCCTGATGCATACTGGAAGTACCAAGCACCCTGCAGCCACTCTCGTTTGAGAACATACCCGACTTGTGGGAGGCAGCAGAGGCTTCTAGGCAGTTCCTAGCACAAGACCCCCACATATGAAGGACGGATTTGCACTTGGTCCGGGTGGGATGGTGTGGAAAGCGTCTATTGCCTGGCGCCGGTGAACCGACGCCGGGAGAGTCATCGGATGTCGAAAGCCTGCGAGCCTGCGAGCCTAGCGTAGACGGAACTAAGTGGCTTTGCTAGGGGAGGACGCCGATGGTATGATCACGCGCAACGTCGGAAGTGTGCACGGCTTCCGAGTAGGCTGCTGTCGGGAACTGGAAAGTCGAAGTTGCAGCTTGTCACCGGCCACGGCCGGGATGGGGGCGGGCATGTGGCCGCATCCTCGGTCTCTGCAAAGCCCCAGCCATGGAAAGGGAGAAAGGTTACCTTTGTGTTTGCTCGCGAACGGCCCCGGGAACACAAGCCGGTGCTGCCGGTACGGTGTACGGGGCGTAAGGATTGAGGAGCTCTGCGCCGATGGATTGTTGCTGATCCGCGCTCGATGAACAAACGGAGCGGGAGATCAGCAAAGGGGAAACCTGTTGGAACCTGGAAAGGATGTGGAACCGTAGGGACAGAGAACTCAACCCTGCCAGCTGGCAGATCATGATGCAGCCGGCAGGCTGGAATCGCCCGCGTGGCAGCTGCCAGTTTTGCGCTTCACACTTTTGGCGGCGACGCAATGATGACATAATCAGCCCGCGCGGCCGATAATGCCACCTCGACTTTATCAAACACCAGCAGCGGCAGCGGAAGCGACAGGGGAGGCGACATCTCGACATCTGGCACTTTGACGATTGCGCTCCGGGACCAAACACCACCGCTATACCCGTAATGCCGCTACCGCCATGATGCGTCGTCTCAATCTGGTTCTTCTGGCTTCTCTTCAATTGTGCAGCGCGCGACAACCTGGGTTTAGTATCCACGATGATCTTCTCGCGCATCCACAGGTAAAGTTTTGCCCGCCGCTCGCTGCCCCACCTCCGTCACCCAACGCGAACCTGTCCCATCACGCACTCCAAAAGGCATCCGCTAATGTTGGAGGGTCTGCATAGTTTGAAGTAGTCTTGTCCGACTCGTACATTTCCGAAAATGACGCCCTCGCGTTACTCGAGTCGAAACGGGCTGCCCACCGCACACACGCCGCCGACGTTTCGCAGACAGACCTGACGAGCACGGTGCGGGAGTCTGCCACGGCGGACGCTACAGGTGCAGGGCCGGGCAGTGATAACGGTGACGGATTTCCCGAGATTGGCGAGACCTACGAGATCCTCAACAGCCCCCCCTCGAGATATCTGTGCACGATCCCGACGATTGCGAAAGCGCCAGAGCTCAACCAGACGGCCACGGAGCTTGCCAAGGCGGAAGAGGCACGGGAGCTGAACAGGGCATCCGCCAAGGGCTGGGAACTGGTGAACGGACTCGAGGGCAAGTGCCTCTATTACTTGTCCGGCTGGTGGAGTTACACCTTCTGCTACGGCAAAGACATTGTCCAGTTCCACGCTCAGCCGAATACCGCTGGGGGGAAACCTGTAAAGGACCCCGCCAGCCATGAATACGTGCTGGGCCGCGCCCAGTCTCTGACTAAGTCTCATGGGGCTCAGCGGAACCAGAACGAAGTCGGACAGAACCAAGGGGCGACCGCACCCGATTCCAAGGCCGTCGCGCCGCCCAACACGGAGCTCCAAGTCAAGGGGGACCAGCGCTATCTCGTACAGCGCCTCGACGGCGGCACCGTCTGCGATCTCACGGGGCGCCCTCGCACCATTGAGATCCAATACCATTGCAGCCCTGGCGCTAGTGTCGACCACATCGGCTGGATCAAGGAGGTCACCACGTGCACATACCTCATGGTGGTCTACACGCCACGCCTTTGCGCCGACGTGGCATTCCTCCCTCCCAAAGAGACGCGCGCTCACGCCATCAGCTGCCGCGCCATTGTTGGCAGCGATGATGAACTGGAGGCTTGGAAGTGGCGGAGGACGCTCGAAGCCAAGCAGGCCATGGGCGTCACAGGCGCGCAGAAGACCAATGTCGGCAGCGACGCATCCAAGCAGCACCCGGCTGCGGGTATGACGATCGGTGGCGTTGTTGTTGGCGGAAGGCGTGTGCTCGGTTCTGGTGGGGATGGCCAGGAGCCGGTAGAGCTGAAGCCGCCAAGGGGTACCGTCGTCACCGGGAGACAGGCAGCCGCAGCAGCGATCGAGAAGCTGGCCGGGAGCGCGAAGAAGGTGGGAGATGGCGTGGGTGTCGTGACCGCGGACCAGCTGGAGGAGCTGGGTTTCGACCAGGAGACGTTGGAGGCGCTCCGGAAGGAGCTGCAGCGGCTGGGAGGCGATGACGGATGGGAGATTGCGGTGGAGGTGATCCCCGAGGCCGGAGAGAGCGAGGGACAGAAGCAGGTGAAGCGCGAGCAGGCGGGGAGCAACGGCGGGAAGGCGGCCGGGACTCGAGACGTCAAGGGGTCGACCTCGGACGAGGAGGAAGAGGGGTCAGAAGAAATTTTCTACAAGGATGAACTGTAAATCAGCGTTTTGATAGAGTTGTTGTGTTTAGCACTACAGCAGCCGGACTTGTCTCACTAGCAATGACCACTTGTTATTAGTATTGCCGTTGAAGCTCCGTCCCCTCGGGTGATGGCTGTCGAATCAGGGGGTGGTCTAGTTACTAATCTCGTCCAAGGGGAGTAACCAGCCCCTTTCCCGCCATGGGTTGCAATTTACCATGGCCAAAGAAAGACTTGGAAGACGTAGCACTGCAAGAGGGAAAAGCCACTTAGGGGTCGGGAAAAAGTAGAGTAGTCAAGTCAAGGTTGTAAAGTTGTTTTATTACATTATATATATACCTTATGTCCTACATCCTATATCCTAATAGATATTGCCGGACATGATCGGCGAGAAGCCGGACCAAGATATTTCTGGGTACTACATGGCATAGGTAAGGTGCGAATACCTAGGCATTACCATATACCTGGGTAAGAGGATATTCCTACATACCTACCATGTTACATCTAGCTAGGACATCTAATCCCCTCCCCCTTTCTGCCTAATTTTAGGTGGGCACACAGAGACAGCGATCCACACCCACCCCCTTACTCCTCTTCTTGCCAGCCCCAGGCAACACAACACAACTCAACTCAACCCAACTCAAATCAACCCAACTCAAATCAACTCAACTCAACACCACTTACCGCCACTTACCACCACTCAATAAACTCAATATAAGACAACACAACTCAGCATAATATAACGCAACCCAGAACAACACAACTCAAAACGACACAACACAACACAACATAACACAGCTCAGTAAACCTAACATGGCTAAATTTAACATTCACAACGGAACGTAGTACAACGAAACAAAGACATAAAAAATACTAAAACCCAAGAAACAAATTTTAAGGTAGTACATACCTAACGTATGATCTACAGTGAAGGGGGAAATAATAACTCGTGATACTAACATGCATATATATCAATGATGCAACCTAGGTAGCTTACATAATGGAAGTCAAAACACTAAAATCCAAAATCTCAAGGGCTCAAAGCTAAGATCCCAACTAATGATACCAAACTAAGCCAAGATATCCAAGGTACCTACCTAGGTAACTGTAGAAATGAGATCTTCTTCTCCCCCTCGCGATCCCAACACCTAGTTGACAGCTTGCTGAGGGACTATATAAATGAAGGGTTGGTGGGCACTGCGGTGAGACGCCAAGGTACATAATGAGGATAAGGTATTACTTTATGGGAATTAAGCTAGAAAGGTAGGTACTTCTTGGTATGGGTGACTGAGAGTACAACACTAGATTAGTACCCCGTATATACATAGCCTCCCTTTCCAGCGATTACCTCTTTTTGCACACAAGATCATCTTTCCGACAGTAAGGCGCCGCTGCCCATCAGTGATGAATTTGTTTGCCCTCCTCTCCTTAACCTCATCATGTCTCTTATGTTGTGACCCACAGCACGGAGGGTTTGGCTGGTACGGCTGCGCCGTATTCCCTGCCTCGGTGGTGGTGGCGGCGGTGGTAGAGGTGGAGGTGGCAGGGGCGCTTGTGGGGCGTGCTCTGCGGCTTCCGATTGCACCCGGCGAAGCCCCCTGGGGCGGCGAGCGCGGATTAGGACGGCCCTACCCGGTACTTTCTGGTCCTTTTTAGCCTTGCGAAAGGCAGGCAAGTCATCCTCTCTCCCCGGCACGACGCCGTCCACATACCAAAGCTGGTTCGCATCCAAAACCTCTCCAACGCACTCAAACTGTGTTCGAGATTCGGACCGGGAGAGATGGTGCAGACCCATTTCGTAACCGCTACCGATGACAGCGTCGTCATCCGAAGCAATGGTGTCGTGCCAGATCCGAACGCGGCGGATAGTCTGGCAGCAATATGCTACCTCCTCCTCACCTTCTTCTTCCTCCTCCCCTATTCCCCGTTCCCCTTCATTTCCCTCCCCTTCACCACCCTCCCCTCCCCCTCTAGTCTGGGTGGATCTTTCTTTTGTCCTCGTCCCTTGCTTCCTCTCCCTCTTTTCCTTTTTGTTCTCGCCCAGTAGTGCGATCTCCTTGGGGTGCTCCCGAGGATGTGGCCTTGTCATGACAATAGCAAGCTGTGATCGAAAACTCAGAATCCTTTCTAGGCCCGTGAAAGGCTCATCCTCTGTGGGTTCGATGGCGTAGCCTTGGAATCGGTTGACAGAAAACCGGAAGGGGTGGGCGATTGCCTGGCCGGGGAGATTGACAGTGGCAAGAATGGACTTTCTGAGGTCTTCGCTGGCGGTACAATGAAGAAGAACCCCCGGATATCGAACGCGAAGTCCAAATTCGCCGTGAAGCTCTGTCTTAGGTCCTTTGGTAAATGGGTCCGGGTAGTCCAGCTCGTGAGGTTTCATGAAAGTGTGCGGTGCCCATCCAAAACCTTGACGCTCTAGCTTCTCGCCCGGAAGGAAGATCAACCCGGCGGGGATGCTGCCATGATAGGTACGGTCAAACAGCTGCCAAAACTCCTTGACCATCTCCCTATACTCATCCGAGTGGTCTTGAATCCTCTCGAAGGTTGCAAGCTTGATCTTGGTTCCCGTCTCGAAGGGCAGTTTGAGTAAGGTTGCCAGGGCGAGTGGCTCATGCCCAGGGTTGGTCGTGCCCTGTGACGTTGGGGGCTGAGCGTCAGACAGCCTGTACCAGACATGTGTGGGAGAGATATAAACGATCGAGGAGACTCACCCTCCATCTCGCGGCCTTCCAGGAGTCAACAGCCATCGTGAATCCGTCCTTAGTGGCTCCCGAGCAGGGCCGCAGCGAATGCATGATACTATCCGCCAAGTGATTTCTTGTGATGTCGGCAAACACCTTGCATCCCGAGCTCGCTACGGGAGATTCTGATAGGCGTCGCATGACCTCGTCGAGATTCAGCAAGCCGTCGTCTTCCCGTTCGGTGCTTTGAAACACAATGAAAATCTGTGTGGAAAGTGCCGCTTCTTGAAGTGTCCAGAGACGCTTCATCCAGTTGGATGTCAGGATAGCCATCGACTGGTAGTGTAACGATGAATCGAATCGAGTGCTGCATAGGCGGTTGTCCAAGACGATAGTGAAATCGCATTTCCCATACACCGTCCCAATCTGCCCGATTGCCTTTGTCCGGAGACTTCTGACGTTGACGTCACGGAGATTGATGCCACGGTTTTTCAGGACCGAATTGTACTCTTCTTCTTTTGTCATGACAGGGATAATGAGTGTATCCATCCAAAACGGGATCGACTTGTTCTTATCATGGCAAGAAATATCGGCCATGGTAGCCGCTTTTCTGAGTGTCTGGAAGATCAAGTCCATTTGGCAGTGGTGGATCCAGTTGTCCTCTTCATTCCCCCATCCATCACTCCAGACGTGAGAAATTGCCGCGAAATGCTCCCCAGGCTCGACTTTTGAGAGATCCATGACCTCCAACGTGTAAGACTCGGTACTTCCGCCTTTGATACAGACCTCGTTGCGTTTTATGACGAGAAGAGGGACCGCGGATAGGTGGTCAGTTTTCGTCAGGATGTCCAGGACGGTCGTCATGTCAGGGCCAACAGTGCCGCATGGGTGGTCCCCGGGCTGCGTGTGCCCGGTGGTGTAGTTCTGGGAAACATCCAAGTCGCAATCGTCCCCTTTGCAGGTATGTGACTTGGAGAGCCCCCCTTTGTCCAGATTTGTGTCCGAGAGATATGCTGCTAGCAGCAAAGTTGCGTTGGATCTGAGTTGGCGTTGGAGGGTTCGAACCGTCCTCCTACACCAGCCGCCGTTGTTCATGCGGTAAAAGACATATCGCGGAGGGCCCCAGCCTTCGTCCTCTTCCTGGTTGTGCCAGCCCCGAATGAAGGTGTCTGTTTCTTGCATAAGCCTTGCTTTCCACGACGCCAGTCTCTCCCCAAGGACCATGAGTGACAGAGCGAGCTCGTCAGAGACGAAGTCTTGGGGTCTCTGCCGGTTTAACCCGTACCGGACCAGGTTGTTTGGGTTTTGGCCGCAATTCTTTCGGACGACCATCTTGGCGTGCTGCAAGACGTCCTCGATCTGGACCATGTAGAGCCTTGCTTCATCATGGTTTTCATTCCTCATCGCCACCACACGCCCCCGCGCTGTTTCCAGCGCCGCCTCTAATTCTCTGGTGCTCACGCGCGGAGATTCTCCGACATGGGACGACAGCTGATCAAAATTGAGGATCGCGCCGCGCTCGTCCTGCACCAGAGTGTAGATTAGGCCGAAAAACAGCCATGTTTGGAGAAGGCGTGCGAGCCGGTCGGCGAGTTGCGATTCAGCAACCTGGGGGGCTGTCTTGTCGTAGTCTATGCGGTAGTCGGAATCCACCCTCCATCCGTGCAGTTCGGGAAACTGAAGAAACTTGCGGAAAGAGTAGTCATTCTCGCCGTACTGAACTTTGCCGTTGTGAATCTCGATCGCTTGCGAATAAACGTCCTCATCCAAGGCGCGAGGTATTTTTATCTCGGGATCCGCCCCGAGGGTGGCTATGAGGTGCTCCATCGATCCCTAGGTTTGTTTGGGGCATTCCAATGCAAGATGTCAAAATGCGGGGAGACAATCGTCGGGGATAGTGGAAGAGTGGTCCCGGAAAAGGGGGAAGGCAGGCTCTCTCTCGGCTGGGGCGGGGCATCTTCTCTGTCGAGCCCGGGGCTCTCT
>Ga0247769_1000199_pt1 | contig 13273 bp, 12 predicted proteins | sample UWRJL166409R6_FD_179942 | JGI IMG/M metagenome (GOLD analysis project Ga0247769, IMG submission 179942) | Plant litter microbial communities from Arlington Agricultural Research Station in Wisconsin, United States - UWRJ-L166-409R-6 | ecosystem: Environmental > Terrestrial > Plant litter >... | reverse complement strand
GCACACGCCATAAAAAAAAAAAAAAAAAAAAGGAAGAGACAAGTGACCACCTACTGTGGGTTCGCTCTTTCCTCCACGATGGGATGAATCTGCCTTCGCTCCTTCTCAATAAATTGGGTTGTCCTTAAATTCTCGAGAGGCCTTGCGGTGTTCTCTCAACACCTCACCTTCAGCATCACGGATATTCTTGCGCTCATCATCCCTTGCGCCTTCTCGACCCAGAACGGCCACCCTTCCCTCTTCCTCTCTTGAGCCTCGTCATCACAGCCGCGAAGCCCTTACTATCTATCCGCAAATCCACCAAGATACTTGAGAAAGATGCTTCCCCGTATCCTCGCGAGCTGGCTGGCTGCTCTCTCTGTCGTGGCCTCCAGCCCCACTGGCAACCCGACCGGCTTCACGTCGAGCTGCACCAACATCACTCTCATCCACAATGACTACACTCTCGGCGCTCATTGCCCTACCACTGACGGCAAAACTCTCAACAACAGTCTCGACTTGAACTTGTGCATTGGTATTGACCATACCACTAGTGTGCTGCAATGGGGTGTCTAGCAAGTTTTCGCCCTCTTCATCCACAGGGTCAAATCAACTAACTGCACGGTGTTACAGCGGCAAGCTGAGCGTCTACTGTCCCCATTGCTGGGTCGAGCTCGAGCCGCCGACCTTGAGTTGCGGCTGCAAGTCAACGGGAAGTTCTGGCCCTGAGGTTGCGTCCTATCTGCTCTTAGGTGAGTTATGTGACCAGCATCATTGATGCTCTATCCTGGTTCTTACTTGCTGGCAACTAACGGACCGCGCGCTCACGACTAGATAATGGAATCTCAAACAATAATGGCACTTTGACCTGTGTCGGCGGACAAGCTAACATCCTCTGGTGAGAGAGGAAGGACATGTCAGACTGACTGGGGCTCTTGAGATACTTCGTTGACATATCTACCATGAGTAGAGCATGCCCTAATATCTCAAGGCTGGGTTTTTCATGCATCATAGCTGGGGGTTAGGAGTTATTATGACCTTTCGGCCGTGAATTGACCACAATCTCTCCTCTACAGTTGTTGGGCACACGTGTGAACTTGATGTGGACCAGCACCAGAGAGACCGTTTGTATAAGCCCATGGCAGTCCAAAACGGGGGAGAAGCAAGATCACTAGTGAGCTATTATGTTGCTTCCCAAAATATTCGGTATTGTAGGCGGATCGGTACCTACTTCCCATGGGCCGACTTCGCACTGTTGCCGATGAGATGTCGTTCAAATAACATCCAACCATACCCTGTTGACTGGGTAGGTGCCTTAGCTGGTTGGTAAGGTATAGAGATTCGAGAAAGGCAACCACTCAACTGCCTCGAGTCGTCGGCCCAAACGGTTAACGAAAGGGGGCAAATAAAATGCTCGCACTTTCGGCACTCACCGATGATGCGAGAGAATCAAGAATAAGTAGGTGGAAAGCAAACAAAAGCTTGGCAAACAGAGGGAGGGGAGAGATTAGAGAAGGCATCTTCTGGTTCGTCTACCTGCGGCCCCAAAAACCCCCCTAAAACCGTCCTACCCTACCGTATCGTCCTTCCGTCCTCCCGTCCAACGGCACAGCAAGACAGGCAGGCAGGCAGGCAGGCAACCAACTTTTGGAAACAAAACGAGAGAGAAGTTCCAGGTTATTGTATTGTACCCAAGGGTAAGAGGGGAGGGAGGTGGGGGGGAAGCAGGTTTTTTTCTTGCGTTGCTGGTGGTGAGTGGCAGGTTTTGCTTTGTTGCTTGCAGGTTTGCCTGTTATAAGATACGGTGGTGTACAATACAATACCTTACCTTACCTCGCCAACCCTACCAACCGACCTTAGGTAGATAAACAAAAAGGCAAAATTGAGGTACAAGGAGAGGTCAGGGGTATCGTATGTAATGTGTGGTTGAACAAAGCTCTTTTTTTCGCCTCCATACCACCCTCTCATCGAGAAAGATTCCATTCCGAAGCTTCCGGTGTAACATAACAAAGTTCCCTGGCGATCAAAATGCTCTTCTTCTCTCTCGCTACCTACCTACCTACCCACCCAACCGGCATGCCTTTGCCGTACATGTGCGCGCCGTCGTAACCAAAAAGAAAAAGATTGGTCCGTGGATCGACACGATCAAATTCTATAGCTTCCCCTCTTCTCCCCCCCTCCTCCGCGTGCTCGTTTTCTCATCTTTGTTCGGGGTCTTCCTTGAAGAGGGCGGATAGTTCCCCGCACTCCGCCGCAGTTACGAGTCTTTCCCATCGTCAGCCTACCTACTCCTTTTCGAGTTTCCCTTTAAAACGCTGCGCTATGCGGTCTCGAGCAGTGGCTCTTCACTCTGCAAAGTATCGCATAAGTTCAAACCATTCTACTAGGTAACTATGCTTTCAACCTATCGATCGAACAACACCTTGTGTCTCTCTCGAGGACAGACAATGGAAAGCTCGTTGGCCTTGAAGGCACACTGGCCTCATCCTCTTCCCTCATTTCGCCTGTATGCATCCCCCTAGCTTATGACGCCCCTGTTGTTTTGATTGGCGACTGAAGTTGCCTGAAGCCAATCCCCATCCAATCCACCTATAGAGAAGGCTAACACCCATGCTTTCCTAAACAGTTCGCAAGCTTTTCGCGGGTTGTCGCTCCCCTCGAGCGAGATGCCGGATGTTCGGCCGGGCTAAGATGGCAAGCCCCCAGACACGACCTCTGCGCGAAGGGGCTGCCATCACACTACCTATCCGATCGCCATGTGGTCATGAGATAACCGACATGTCTGGACCTGAGAATCTTTACTGCGAGGCAGCCATCTTCATCGGCTTGACGCCAAGACCGTTTTGGTTCCTGAAGAACAAGACACCCTTCCCTTCACCGATAGCGCCCTCGCTGGGCTCAATCCACTGGCACCATCTGGCGCTGTTCCACATGGCCTTGATGAATCCCATCGGGCCATCCCGCGTATCAGCGCGATAGTGTCGGCCCATGATCGGCTTGATAGCTTCAGTGGCCTCGTCGGCGTTGTAGAATGGGATGCTGCTGACATAGTGGTGCAGGACGTGTGTCTCGATGATGCCATGGAGGAGATGGCGGCCGATGAAGCCAAACTCACGGTCGATAGTCGCAGCGGCACCGCGAACAAAGTTCCACGAATCGGCGGTGTAATGGGGCAGGGAGGGGTCGGTGTGCTGCAAGAAAGTGATGGCAACTGAAGTTGATTGCTTGTCAGCAGTTGCCCTTATCACAAGACGGGGGAAGAAAGACGATGAGTTCTACTTACCGAGCCAGTGGTTGACCCACAGATATGGGAGGAAGTACCATACCGCCATGTTGGACCACCCGAATCGCTGGCCCAGGTAGAACAGAGCGGTGCCAGCAATTGCGATTCCGATATCGCTAAGCACAACGAGGTAGGCGTCTTTGTTTTCATAGAGTGGGCTGCGCGGGTCAAAGTGGTTCACGCCACCACCATAACCGTTCTTCTTGCCCTTGCCGCGGCCCTCTTTCTGTCTCTCGTGGTAGTTGTGGCCGGTGACATTTGTCATCAGGTAGTTGGGCCAGCCGATAAGCTGTTGGCCAAGCAAGTGGATGAGGGTGTAGATGGGTGTCTCCTCGGTCAGCTCGGCGAGCTCGTGTGCGAGGCGGCCAATCCGAGTGGCTTGCTGCTCCCTCGTCCGCGGGACGAAGACCATGTCGCGCTCGATATTTCCTGTGGCCTTGTGGTGCTTGCTGTGGCTCATCTGCCAGCTGAAATAAGGGACGAGAAGGGACGAGTGAAGGACCCAGCCGACGAGGTTATTAAACTTCTGCGATGGGGAGAAGGCGCCGTGGCCGCACTCGTGGGCGAGCACCCACAAGCCAGTGGCGAAGAGACCCTGGAGGAAAGCGTACACACCCCAAAGAACCACGCGCAAAGGCTTCGACGGGATCACTTCAGGTGTCACGAAGTTGTGCCAGATGTAGAACGTCGTGGCGAGGAGAATCATATCTCGAAAAACATACGACATGCTGCGCAGAGCCGAGCGCTCGTAGCAGTGTTTGGGGATGGCATCACGAATGTCCTTGATGGTGAAATCGGGGACGTGGAATTCGTTTCCGTATGTGTCCAGCAACTTGCCATAGTTGGCAGGTTTCGTCTCTGCAGCATCAGATGCCATAGAAGAGAGAGACGTCGAAGAAGCCGAAGGTCTGGGGGAGTCGGCCGGCGACGCATCGGTGGTCGAGGGCGCTGAGTCTAAGTCGACGGCTCCTGCCCTCTTGACGGCCATGTTCTCAGCAGCCTGGCGGCTGGATGACTTCGCGGAAGCCATTCCGGTCGGTGACGTTCGAGCAATTGGGGCGAGATCGTCGGGAAATCGAGGAATTGGTGTCGCGGGGAGGAGCTCCGGCGACTACTGGGCGACGAGGTGGAGGGGAGACACTGGTGTGCGCACCCGTTTATTTCGCGAACCTGCAATGCAGCAAAGCGACTTGCACCTTCATACGACTCTGGAGGAATTGAACGAAGGGGACGATAGGAAAGGAAGACGGGTTTTTGAGGGGGGAGGGAAAGGCAAGCCAAAAGATTTTCGTTTTGCCCTCTTCACTCTCTTCAGGGTCTCGGAAATTTTGCAAGGGTGCTCCTTTCCGTGGGTCGATCCCGTTTTGATTTGTTGGGGTGTGCTGTAGCAATCGGGGGCACGTTCCAGGACTGGTCTGGACTGACAGAAAACTGATACCGAACCGAGGCCAAGGCTCTAGACAACTTATCAGCTTTTAACTCGCCTCCTCAGTTGTCTTGGGATCCAAGTTAAACAACACCCCGAGATATTACAAAACCGAATCTGCAGACTGGCCGCAAGGTTTATATACCCGAAATGGCCTACCGCGCAGGTGGCTCGCGCAGTGGGAAAGTTTGGAACGTCTCGGACAATGTTTGTCACTTGACTAGGCACTTTGCCATCGACAACCATCACCTCGGCGGAATCGCTACGCAACTCATCTGGAGACTTGGCTCCGAGAAGGGAGGGGGCAAGCGGCCGCCCACTGCGGAAACTGTTCGGAATGCTTGGATTCGTGATGGGAGACACTAGCGCCAGGTACAAGGGAGGCGGGTTCACCGCCCCTGGAGGCGAAGGTCCATGAGCAAAATACTTCTCACATGCAAGCCGGCCTGAGACACGGCGGATGGGGACACCGGCCTGCTCGCTGTCTATTTGGCCTGTCTGACCGACTTTGGAGGAGCTGAAAGGCAACATTTTTGCCCGCAGGCCGGTGGCACAGGTCTCTCGCAGACCACGGGCATCTGTCTGTCTTGCCGAGGCACCATTGATTGGTCTAGTATGCAGTAGCCAGATCAAAACACATTCGACGAGTTGGCAGACGGGATGTTCTGGTGGCTAGCTGGCAGTCCTTCTGCGACGAATGGATGTTTCTTGGCCCTGTGCATCATCCCACATTCCTGCAGCCACCTGAGCCCGGCACTCGCGGCTGGGGTTCGCTTTCCCTCGAAAGCAGCCAATTCCAGCCAGTCAAAGGCGTCGGAACGACACCGCATCCGATGAGTCGCATGCTTTCGAGTGGGAGCACAGCAGCTGCGAATATCGAGCCGCACAGGCGTAGATTGGCTCGATGCTGCCTCTGTTTCTTCCTCAAACAGTTGCACAGCGTCTTTTGTACTGGTATGTACGGATATTTCACGAAATCTGATCCAGCTCCCTTGGTGCGGCAAACCCGGAAGTGGGCCCTGCCGACCAGGGTCGAGCTGCCATCCGGGATGTCACTGCGGGGGAGGGGCAGTGTGGCTTTTGCGGTCAAGACAAAAAGCAACGAGAGCCCTGTGGTGGTGAGAAAAAAAGATCGGACTCTGTTTGAGATCCAGACGAGAGAACAACACGAAATCTCGCGTGAAAACTGGTTAGCATCCGATTCTCGATTACCAGATGTTTCGTCTTCCCTGCCTGTATCCAACCACCTTACAGCGCATGCAACAGATATCAGGGCAGCGTCACAATGGGCCGCCCTTTTTTTTTTCTGTTGGGGAGGGCTAGCCAATTTTTGTTGAGCCCCTCCTCCCGAAGGGGACCCCTGAACCATACCCTGTCAACCCCCCACCGCCGAGTCCCGGCGCCCCACCCCACGCGCTTGCCGACATCCCACCAGAGGAAGTTATCGACAGATCGAAGAAAACCATCACACAATCCCATCCAGCTGGTGTGTTCAATTTCAGTGCACGAAGGAAGCGCAAGATATCGAATCCTGCGGCTGCCTCCAAGCACATAACCCGGAGAGGGATCATGAGGTCTAGCCTCGCTTGGACCGTCCACACCTCCAGTAACAATCCTATTCCCTTATTCCTGTTAGCGCGGTACGCAGGGAGCGACGCAAAAAGGCGTGTTTAGCGAGGCTCGAAAGAACTACACTAACAACAATTCAGGATTGCAATGTGTCTGTTCCGCAACCAACCACATCAACAAGATGCGATTATAAGTGCGAGGTTGGAGGGATATCATAAGGCTGAGCTGCGCTTGGGCCCTGTATATCTCCTATTCTGGCGTACATACCGTTGCATGTTTCTTGATCAACCACACCAAAAAGACGTGATTGCTTAGGTGGTCGGATATCCGCTCTCCAAGTGCGAGATGCGAGGGAGCCATCATGAGGCCTTGACCAGACGCACATGAGAAATGTAGTTATGTGGTGGTGTCCTGGGCGGCCGTCTTCCAAGCGCGAGAGACCTGAAAGGGGGATCATGATGCGTAGCCTCGCTTGGACCGTCGACGTCTCCAAGTGGTGTTCTCGATTAACCACGCCAGCAAGATGCGAGCGTGTGATGGTGTTCTCGGCGGCCGCCTCTCGAGTGCGAGGTCCAAGGGCGGGGATCATGATGTTCCCATTGATAACACCAGCAAGATGTGCTCGTGTGATGAGATTCCTGGCGGCTTTGTTCCAAGTGCGAGGTTCGCGAGAGGGATCGTGAGGTTCAGCCTCGCTTGGACTGTCAGCTCCGATCCGTCCCCTGTCGAGGCACCCTGTCTCTATTTACTCGTGGTTCCCCGGATTCCCCGGATTCCCTTGGATAGCCTATCAAGTTACAGCTCACCGGTACCACATGATGTCGGGCCGAGGAGCAACCACACCATCGCGGACAACAAAGGACGAAATAGTTACTCTTCCTGGAAACCCCGGTCTTCTAGGTAAGAAGATAATCCTTCCCTGGCTTGGCTTGGAGCTTCTCACAGTGATAGATAGCTCCCTCGGCCGTCGATATACTGGTAGGTTGCGCTATGTCCGCCGCCTCCCCCTGAATCGGACAAGGTCAACAGCATCGGAACGAAAAGCAGCCTGCTCGCATTCACTTCGTCGCTTGGAATAACCTCTTTGGGAACCAGCGATGCTGTCCCTTACTCTCGGCCCTTGGAAATCCGGAGCACCAGGACCGGCTGCAGCGAGGGTGTTCAGCAACACCATCCCCTCCAGCTCGGCCTGAGCGTCATGGAGCGCCGGACCAGATCCTGTATTCCCGGGTGTGTTTATCTCGGTCTCCAGCAGTGGGTGGATAAGGAGGCCTAAATACCGGGGCTTGGATGACGTGTTGCTCTGTCATGTCATACGTGTATCCTAGATAGTACTATGCTCTCTTGTAATGAACCTCGTGTTTAGGTCTATATGTAGCAACAACTAATTCCTCACCACGGTGACAGAAGTGACAGCTATCCCGACGCTGGCCGTGATAGGATCAGCCGCAAAACAATGTGTTGCCGTATGATCACGTCAGGAGGATTATCCTACCAAACACGGAACGATACATGTAATTCGTACCAGTTTCCTTGCATTCTTCGCTAACTGCCACCAAGAAAAGCTGGTGGATTTGAAGGCTGAGAAACTAACGGAACATGCAACAAAGAAGTGACCCGCCTGATACCGATTTTGTGATGCGCAACCCCAGACTGTACCAATGTCTATGAACCCCAACGCGCAACACGGAAGGACAGCCTTGGAAATGCTGGCAACAGCCACCACCTCTTCCAGGCGGATCAAAGTAACGCTTCCACGGGCAGGGCCCTATCCGGACAGGGACTAATCTAGCTCACAATCTCCTCTGTCTCCTCAAGCACCTCTTCCATGATTTCCTCAATCACCTTCTCCTCCTCGTCCAGAGCCATTGCTGCAGTCTTGGCCTTCAGGAGCTCAGCGACTGGGTCATCAGGCAAGCCAAGGATGGCACGTTCCTCCGCCAGCTCTTCGTCGGTGACCGCGCGCCAGGCGTACCACTCATCGAGAATACGGCGTCTGTGCTCCACAACAGCCACATCGGCGCTATTGATGCGCTCCGCATCCTCCTGTTCAAATACTCTAGAGTATTCACGGAGGTTTTTGCGGATCGTCTTTTGCTCTTCCTTGGAAAGAAGTGTCGGGGGACGGGGTCGCCACAGCCACTGCTTCAACTTCTCTACAGGCTCTTCCCGCAGCTGCTCGCCCTTGAAATCGTAAATGTGATATCCGTTCTCCATCTACACGCAAACTGTTAGCATCCAAAAAAACACAATGCGCGGGTGTAAGGCAGTTATTCATACCTGTTGCTTCCAAGACGAAGCCCACGAGGCGACAAATCGGCCCGATGGATCCCACTCCACATCGGTAACACCATAGTGATCAGCCGTATTCATCAGCACCAGGTTCGCTGTCAAGTCCTTGTCGGACTCAGGCTTCTCGCCCTCAAAGTCCAAGTCAAAGAAGTCAAGGTCTGAGCTTTGCTGGTTCTGGATGGTCGCAATAACAAGGAATCTACCTTTCGGTGACCAGAAGATGGCGTTGCTGTTCTTCTTCTCCAGTGTCCGAAGGTGCTTGAAGTTACCAATGGTCTGCCCCTTCGCCTTCTCTGGGCAGAAGAAGGAAACAGACGTCTTCGGGGGGACGGCGGTGGCGCCGACAGGCTCCGTGGTGGTGATAATGACGAACCTGTCACCCTTTGGCTCCCATGCGAAGTTGATAACTGTGTCCTTGATGGTATCCACGACCTCAACTGGAACGCCCTTCTCCTTAACACGGAAAATTTCTAGTGTTGTGGCTTGGGATTTCTTGGACTTGGAATGCCGGTCGACCTTGACGCAAAGGTAAGCGGCGTCGGATTGCCAGTGTAGCTTTGCGTCAGAGACGCTGAACAGGTTCAATGATCGGACGATCTCCTTCGAGGGAACGCTCATGAGGCCGACCTTTGCGGGGTTGCTGCCGATTTCAGGCGTCCAGAAGCAGAAAAGCTGCTCGTACGTCTTGATGCTATCCCTCTGGGGCGTCGAAGGGGCCCACTCAAAGTCCATAACACCCTCGATCTTGACTGCTGTCTTATCGAGGAGGTTCATTCTGGGGAGTTCGTATATCGAGATAGAGGAACCTTGATTTAGTCTCGCCACGTACTTGGAGTCTGACGACCACTTGAAGGCGGGCCAAGGGAATTTTTGCGGCTTCTTGACACCGTTCTCGTCGACAGCTGTAGGAGTATCGAGCTGTGCAAATGATCGAATGGGCTTTGAAGTTTCAATATCCCAGATCACATAGTTCTTTCCGTCGTCGTCCAGCGTCAGCGCAGGATGACCCTCATCTGGGATGCTAATGGGCCTGTTGGACCAGGTGACGATATACTTCTCATCTGGAGAGAACGCGACGAGGTTGATCCACGGATGCGGGAAACGTTTCTGTCTCGACCAAGACGGGCCACCCCAGAGTTGCACTCCCTGTACATGGACCGACGTCAGGTATGTGCCGAGAGGAGACCACTGCACGAAGTTCTCGGTCCAGTGCTGCCGTTCCACTACGGGCTCCGGTTGGTCCTTCTCGTTGTTCCAATACACGCCAACGGTGTCGCCTCGGTATTGCACAAACTGATCTCTGCCCCGGCCACTCGGGTCCGCTAGGAAAGACCGAAGATGCTCTTTTTCTTGGAATGGCTCAATTTTGGGAGGAGTATACTCGTCGTTGATTCGACCCTCTCGGCCATACCGATCGATATCGGTGAGCTTGTTGACGCGCAGGGTGTGCTTCTTATCGAGGGCTACTTGATCCAGCTGTCGAACGGCCGCTGCGGCCTCGGCAGGCGACGAGTACTCAACGAAAGCAAACCTAGAAACCATCGCATGAGTATGTTAAGACGAACTGGCGTAAGAGGAGCCTCCATACTTGAGCGACTTGCCATCCTCGCCCAGGGGCATGAAAATCAAGTCCTCCCTGGTCCTTCCAACCGTGTTCAGCTTTTTGAGCAAGAACTTGACCAGTTTCCCTTTCTGCTCCTCGGTAACCTCGGGGAGTCCATCGATAACGACGAAGGCGTCATAGCCCTGCTCCAGCTGAACCTCGTATTTTTCGCGGATGTCTGAGATATCCACCTCGTCAAGATCGAAATCCTCTTCGTCGAGGTCCTCCTCGCGGAGATGATCGAAAGATGGCGCCATGCTGGGCCAAATACTAGCGAGGGATATCGATATCGGCTTCGCGAAGATTCTCGTCTCTTGTTGCTGCCGCGCCTGTCGCGAGTGGTGTCGTTGTTGAAGTTTAACGAGATTTTGTGCGCTGCGCAGACCGTGGTGGGGTTCGCTGAACGCAAATGCAGGTAGGGAAAAAAGCCCCACCTATTCTATGATCGGGAGAATGCAGTATTCACGAGCTGCAAGACCGTATGTAAAAAAATACACGAGACAAGCCCAAAAGCCTTGGAGGTTTGCGAAATGACGAGACCTGAACGCAGGTTGGATGGTTGAGATTTTTGCCGTTCGCGAATGTAAAGTGTGGGGATAGCACTGTCAAAGAAGCCGAAGAAAGAGAGGGTTCTGCGGCAATGGAGGGGCACCAGCTGCCAAAGTTGCGCTGACAGCTGCGGGTAGAAGGCGGTGAAGGATAGCTTAGCTTTTCTGCCATTGCCATCGCAAAAAGTCCATGGAAGCTTCCGCTGTTGACTGCGGTGCCTGATTGCAAAAGCTGCCTGTATCCCCACACCCCACCTTCACCTTTGGTTGACTGCAGTTTCACGACGACGCTCTCCCACACCACAAAGCTGCTCGTCTCGGATACCGCATCTCCAGCGCATCATCATGGTATGTTAAGCGCTGCTGTCTACACGTTTCAAGGTGGAAATCCCGCTAACAAATGCACAGTCATCGTTCAGCCCGACCCAGATCTTCGATGAAGGCACCACAGAGGAGAAGGGCGAGAATGCCCGGCTTAGCGCCTTCGTCGGCGCCATTGCTGTGGGAGACTTGGTGAAAAGCACGCTCGGCCCCAAAGGCATGGACAAGATCCTGCAGTCTGCGTATGTCCCTGCGTCTGGAAATGGCAGGTAGCGCGAGCTGACCGTAACCTACTAGGTCCACCGGAGATATCATGGTTACAAACGACGGCGCCACCATTCTGAAATCTATCGCCCTCGACAATGCCGCGGCGAAGGTGCTCGTCAACATCTCAAAGGTCCAGGACGACGAAGTTGGAGATGGGACTACATCGGTTGCCGTGCTTGCCGCTGAGCTGTTGCGCGAGGCCGAGAAGCTCGTTGACAAGAAGATCCACCCCCAGACGATTATTGAGGGCTATCGGATAGCCAGCCAAGCCGCACTGAAGGCGCTAGAGGCCTCAGCAGTCGACCACAGCAAGAACCCCGACGCATTTCGTCAGGACCTCCTCGCGATTGCCCGGACAACCCTGAGCTCCAAGGTGCTTTCTCAAGACAGAGATCACTTCGCTACGTTGGCTTGCGATGCGGTATTGCGGTTAAAGGGCTCATCTGATCTTAGCCACATTCAGATAATCAAGAAGGCCGGTGGCAAGCTCAGCGAGTCCTATCTGGATGAGGGATTCATTCTAGACAAGAAGATTGGCGTGAACCAACCCAAGCGGCTGGAGAAGGCCAAGATTCTCATCGCAAATACGTCCATGGATACGGACAAGGTGAAGATCTTTGGGGCTCGAGTGAAGGTGAGCTCTACGGCCAAGCTGGCGGACCTGGAGAAGGCCGAGAAGGACAAGATGAAGGCCAAGGTCGAGAAGATCAAGGCGCACGGAATCAACTGCTTTATCAACCGACAGCTCATCTACAACTGGCCTGAGCAGCTTTTTACCGACGCGGGCATCATGTCGATAGAGCACGCCGATTTCGACGGCATTGAGCGACTAGCTCTAGTCACAGGCGGCGAAATCACTTCCACCTTTGACCACCCAGACCAGGTTAAGCTCGGACACTGTGATGTCATCGAGGAGGTTCTCATTGGCGAAGACACGCTGATCAAGTTTTCCGGGGTGGCCGCAGGGAAAGCTTGCACAATTGTCCTTCGCGGAGCCAGCGAGCAACTTCTTGATGAGGCTGAGAGGAGTCTGCATGATGCCCTGGCCGTCCTCTCACAGACGGTCAAGGAGCCGCGGACAACGCTTGGAGGCGGCTGCGCTGAAATGCTTATGGCCAAGGCCGTTGAGGTGGCGGCTACCCGTGTTGAAGGAAAGCGGCAGACCGCTGTCGCGGCGTTTGCGGTTGCTCTCCGGCAGCTTCCCACGATCCTTGCGGACAATGCTGGCCTCGACTCCGGCGAGCTTGTCGCACGGCTCCGCAAGGCTATTTACGATGGAATGACGACTTACGGGCTGGACCTGACGACCCCTGGCGGCGGAATCACGGATATGAGAGAACTTGGTGTTATTGAATCCTACAAGCTCAAGAAGGCCGTTGTTAACTCTGCTAGCGAGGCTGCTGAGGTAGGTCTTTTCAGTCTGGAAACTTGAGGTCCAACGCTAATCTGCCACACAGTTGCTCTTGCGTGTAGATGACATAATAAGAGCTGCCCCAAGGAGGCGGGAGAGGCACTAAAGGGAGGTAACTTGCGACGTGGATGGGCAAACTGTACATTACAGCACCGCAAACACACCAGGCCGTTACTACAACCGCCTAATATGTGGCTGTTTGTCCTCATGATGGGGGCTCGTGTATTGCCATCAGATCCCAGATATTTACGGTTTCGACATGACAGCTCTGTCAGCACACAAGCTGCCCTGTCGGCGATTACATCAGCGCTTTCGAGGCCACTCTCATGGGCAACAGGACTTCCCACCGCGAGCCTTGCAAGGAGAATGGTGTGCTTCATGGCGGAAGTGTTGGAATGGAAGCGTGGTCCAATGACTCTCAATCCCATCGGCGATTGGAGATAACGAGTCGTCTATGATGAATGGATCTATTTCATTGTGAATAACTTGGTGAGTGGCTGAGTGCTGACTGGTTACAAACGAAGCGGCTCGTCACGACCTGCCGCATTCGCCTCCCGCGGCCGGCTCGCCCTGC